>Ga0207691_10000335_pt1 | contig 47181 bp, 40 predicted proteins | sample KBSM13metaG_FD_184327 | JGI IMG/M metagenome (GOLD analysis project Ga0207691, IMG submission 184327) | Miscanthus rhizosphere microbial communities from Kellogg Biological Station, Michigan, USA - KBS M1-3 metaG (SPAdes) (version 2) | ecosystem: Host-associated > Plants > Roots > Rhizosphere >...
CGAGCCCCCGCCCGAGGACCGGCAGATGAAAGCCGCATTCGCGTTGGCCTGGCAGAAGGCCGTCGCATCCGTGAAACCTGCGTTGGTAACGTCGACCGCCTCGCAGCTCAAAAAGCAGCTCATCTCGCCGGTGGATTCGAAGGGCGCGCAGACCTGCGGAAAGCCGTTCGGGCATTCGCCCATCACCGCGCAACAGTCGAGGTCCTGAGTGCATTGGTGGGTGCAGTAGCCGTCCGGCACGCGCGTCAAGCACACCCGCTCACCTTGGAGAGTCGTCGGGTCGATGCCCGGGTAGCAGTCCCCGGGGACTTGACAGGCCTGCCCGGTGTTGGTCGGCCTGTCATCGTCGCTCGAACCGCAGGCACTCGCCAGAACACCAGCCAGAGCCAAGGGGCCGAGCAGTCTCGTCAGCAACACTTTCGTCATTCCGCTCGGCCCTTCCCTGGCAATTTCTGGTCAGATCACTTCACGACCACGGCGCAGATCCCGCCCGTGCACGGGATGCCGTTGCAGCAATCGCTGTTCTGGCTGCAGATCTGACCGTACTCGGAGCACACGTTCACGGGCGGAGTGCCCGCGCTACCGCTGCTCCCTCCAGTGCTTTCGCCGCCATTGCTGGCGCCGCCGCTGCCGGAGCCGCCGCTGCCCACTGGGGGCGGAGTCGACGACGTGCAGCTGCCGACGCTGGAGCCGGGCTCACGATGGCACAAGCCGCCCGGGCAGCAATCGCCGTTGATGGTGCAGCTCCCGCCGCTCGGCACACACGCGCCTTCGTCGAGACAACGCAGAGCGCCGTTGCTGTCGGGTACGCAGGGCACGTTGTTGCAGCAGTCGGCTGCTGAAGCGCACACATCGCCACGCTCATGGCAGTCGCCCACGCCGAGGCAGCGCGGCACGCCGAGCGCGTCGAGCTTGCACATCAGCGCCTTCGGCGTCTCGGGCCCACAGCAGTCGGAACGCGCTGAAGAGCTGTTGCACGCGTAGCCCTCGTCGGCCTTGTAGTGGCAAATGTTGCCCTCGGGGTTGCAAGCGCCCCCGCCACCGTTGACCGGGTTCGAGCAGATGCCGATCTTCGCTCCGGCCTCGATCTGACAACGGCCATTGCCCGCACCGGGCAAGCCGCTCGTGGCATCGCCACCGCAGCAGTCGGTGTCCTGCTTGCACAGATCACCGGTGACGTGGCAGCCGCTCGCGGGCTGGCAAATGTCGACACCTGACGGCCCGGGCGCGCACAGCCGACTGCAGCAGTCGCCGCATCCATTGCACAGCATGCCGTCGACCTTGTCGCAGTACGCGTTTCCCTTGGGCGGCGGCTCGCAAACACCCACCGTGTGTCCGTCGGCAATCGTGCAGCTGCCGGTACAGCAGTCGTTGTCGCGCGCGCACGAGTCGCCCGGCTGAGTGCAGAACGACGAGCTCAGTTGGCAGTGCTTGCTGGCGTCACACAGCCCGGAACAGCAGTCGCCGTTTTCTGCGCACTCGTTGCCGCCCGTCTTGCAGCTGTCGTTGAGCGCGGTGCAAGTCCCGCCGTCGCCGCAAGCGCCGCTACAACAGGCGTCGTTTGCCGTACACGCTTGGCCGTCGGAGACACATTGATCGACCGAACATTTACCGTCGACGCAACTCAGCGAACAGCAATCCGTGCTGGCCGAGCAGGAGCCACCCGCATCCGCACAGACGCTGGAATTGGCTACGCAACCGGCGTTGGCGTCACACGCGCCCGAGCAACACTCGCTACCACCCTGACAGGCGTCGCCCACGGCGAGGCAGCTCACTCCGGACCCGTTGCCCGCGCCGCTGGAGCTAGCGCCGCTACCGGCGTTGCCGCTATCGGAGCCGGCCGCGCCTTGACCCTCACCAGCGCTGGCGGCCGTTCCGGCGGAGGCAGCGGCACCGCTGTTATCACTGCCGCTACTTCCGCATCCGGTCCATAAGAGCGTCGCAGTGAAAGTGATGGCCAAGAAGCTGCGTGTGATTCGCATACTGAAGTCTCCGTCGTGGTGAACGTGCCGAGCGGACACGGTGCGGTTGAGCCAGTGAGCGGCGCGAGGAGGGCAAAGATTATCAACCGGGGACGACAATAAAAATGCGGCGCATTTCGCCACTGATTCGAGTGAGGCCAGGCTCCGGCCGGCTTCGAGTTTCGGCTGACACCGGCGCCTGATATCGTCCTTTGTGGTGAAGCGGATACTCTGTGTGTTGATATGCGGCTGGCTGTTCGCGCCGCACGTGGCGGAGGGCAAAAGGAAGCAGAGTGGCTCGGCGCGCCTCGAGCTCAGCAAGGGCCCGGGCGCAGAGCATTGCGTGGACCAACAGAGTCTTTCGCATGCGGTCGAAGCACGTTTGCAACGGCATGCCTTTCGCGCGGACCAGGCCGCAACGCTCTACCTGCAGATCGCGCTTGCCCGGAACGACGCCGGTTGGTCTGCGTTGCTCACCATGCACGATGGCTCCGGTGCATTCCTCGGCCGCCGTACGCTGGTCACAGAGGCGAGCGATTGCTCGGCGCTGGATGATTCGCTGGCGCTGGTCGTCGCCTTGCTCGTCGATTCTCCACCCGCCCCAGTCACCGAAGTTGAAACGGCCACGCCTCTCCCAGCTGCGCCGTCCAATTCGCCAGCGAGGACCGGGGCACCAGCCGTGCCGCCGAGAGCCGAAGCGGAAGCACCGCCAAGTGAGGAAGCGCTCACCATTCGCCTACCTCGGGACACACCGGCACCACGCGAACCATGGCGCTTTCAGCTAGCTGCCGAAGGCGTCGGGGCGATCGGGCTGCTGCCCGGGTTTGCTCCGGGAGTCGAGGTCGGTTTTGGCGCGAAGGCACCCACACTACCGGAGCTCCGACTCTTCGCCGGCTGGTACGCAGAGCGCGAACAACGGCGATCGGAAGAGGACGCTGGCGCCCGCTTCCGCCTCGCGTACCTGGGGCTCGAAGTGTGCCCTGTCGAGCAGCAGCTCGGCATCACGGAATGGTTCGCTTGTGCGGGTCAATCGCTCGGTCGCATGCAGGTGGCTTCCTTTGGTTTCGACGAGAACAGCAGCAGCAACCACCTGACTTATGCACTCTTGGCTCGCGGCGGGGTTCAGCTCGCACTCGCCTCGCATTGGGCCGTACGTCTGGGCATTCGGGCGGAGCTGCCACTCAACCGCGGGGTGTTCACTTATGGGACGCCAGAAGGAGGGCAACAAGGGTTATTCCAGGCGAGCCCCGTTGCAGCCGTGCTCGATCTTGGCTTAGTCGTGCGTCTGTAGAAAACGGGATGATAATCCGTCGGCTTTCGCCCCACTCACCATGAGAGACGCTCGAAACCATTTTCAGAGAACCACGCTGGCGAGGATCTCATGAGCAATGAGCCTCGTCCGTCGGTGCGACAGATATTCGATGAACACGCGCGCTACATTTGGAGAACGCTACGCCATCTCGGGATCCCGGAGGCCGACACTCCCGATCTCTGCCAAGAGGTGTTCGTTACCGTGCACCGCCGGCTATCGAGCTTCGAGGGCCGCTCCTCGCTTCGCACCTGGTTGTACGGGATCTGTCTACGCATTGCGTCAGAGCATCGTCGTCGCCCCCATGTTCGCAGAGAGACCCCGCTTTCGGAGCCGCCGCTCGGGTTCAGCGAGCAGCACGATCTGGGTCCGGATTCAGCTCTGGAGCAGCGCAGCGCAGTGCAGCGCTTGCTCGCGGTCCTCGACGAGGACAAGCGCCAAGTCGTCGTGCTCTACGAGATCGAGGGCTTCTCGATGAAAGAAGTGGCAGAGATCGTCGAGTGCCCGCTGCAAACCGCGTACTCGCGGCTGCACGCGGCACGCGCGCTGATGCTTTCGGCCCTCAATGCGGAAAAGGAGGCTGAAGCATGAGCCAAGCAGACGATCCCGCACGACTTGCCGACGCGCCTGCTTCGTCTCGCTCGCCGCTCGGTGAGCTCTTGGCTTCCGCCTCGAGGGACGTGCCCTCGGAGGAGCAGCTCGCGCGCTTGGCAGCCCAGCTGGGTCCGGTGTTGGACGGAGCTCCGGGCGCTCCGCCTGCCACACCGGGACCATCGACCTTGGTGAAGCTAGCAATCGCCACGGGCACCGTGGCGTTGCTCGTCGGCGCGGGGCTCAGCCTGCGCCGCTCAGCGCACCAGGCGCCCGCTCTACCCGCAGTCACGCCCAGCGCGCCGACGTCCGCCGCCGCTCCGCTGCCCGCGCGACCAGTCTCGGACGTGGCTGCCCCGCCCGCGCCCGCGTTGCAGCCCGCCCCAAGCGCCGACGATGCCTCGTCCACGCGCACGATAGACAAGCCCGGCGCAGAGAGCTCGAAATCACCTGCCACGCCAAGCAAGGCGCCGAACGAGGCCGCCTTGCTCGAGCAAGCGCGGCGTGCGCTGAGCAGCTCTCCCAGCTACGCGTTGCAGCTCGCAAACCAACACCGCGCGCGCTTTCCCAACGGCGTATTGACCCAAGAGCGGGAGGTAATCGCGATCGAAGCCTTGCGACGTCTGCATCGCAACGCCGACGCCGATCAGCGCGCGGCGGGTTTTTCGAAAGCATTCCCAGGCTCCGCTCACCAGCGCATGGTCGACGAAGTAGTCCCCAAGTGATACGGTCGCAAACCCGTGACGAAGCGTCGAACGTGCGCCGTTGTCCTTGGCTTGTTCGCAAGCCTCTCGGCTGGCAGCTGCTCTGAGCATATCGAGGTCGGTCGAGATCGACCCGCCGCAAGCGCGGGCGCAGCTTCGGGCGGCGCGAGCGGCAGCGGCGGGGCACCGCCTCACGTTTGTCAGCAGCGGACCTGCGAAGGCAGGCTCTATGATTGCGGGGATTGCGACGACAACGACGGCGACCAGCTAATAGACTCGGACGACCCCGAGTGCACCGGTCCCTGCGATAACACCGAAAACTCGTATTACGGCGGGATCCCCGGCCAAAACAACGCCCCTTGTCGGCAGGATTGCTATTTCGATCCAGACACCGGTTCGGGCAACGACCAATGCTACTGGAGCCACGAGTGCGACCCGTATTCCGTGGCGCCCGCGTTTCCGCCCAGCGGCGACTCACAGTGTGCCTACCAGCCCGACGCCAACATTCCGGGCAGCAACTCGACTTGTGACGGCTTGAAAGCAACACAAGCGGACCATTGCCTCGCTACGTGCCAACCCATCACGCCCAATGGTTGTGATTGTTTTGGCTGCTGTGAGCTGCCTGCCGACAGCGGCAAATTCGTTTGGCTCGGGTCCACGACACAAAATGTCGGCACCTGTGACGCCGCCCACGTCGACGATCCCGCCGCGTGCCGCCCCTGTACTCAGGTACCGTCGTGCCGCAACCCGTGCGACCCGTGTGAGGTGTGCGTCGGGCGCACGGGCCCCTCGCCCAGCTGCGACATGACGAGCTCGGCTCGTTGCCCGGCCTCCGTCGCTGCCTGCGGACAACCCGGCGAGCCAGCGTGCGAGGCAGGCTACTATTGCATCACGGGTTGCTGCGCGGCGGCACCCCTATGAGCCGACGCTCACAGCATGTGCGCCATGAATGACACGAGCGCCAGCTTGTCCGTATAGGAAGCCTGGTGAACAACCTCGACGTGCTCGATCAACGGTGACACCAACGCCTCGTGCTCGGCAGTGCTCAGCTCGATACCTGCAGCGTCCGTCTCCGAGGGAGGAATCACGGTGTCGTGTGCACCGTGCAGCAGATAGACCGGCAGCCCCAGGGCTTTCAAGTGACCGGCCGCCGAGAGCGACGAAAGCTGCTGGCGTTGGCTTTCGAGCAGGGCGTCCAGGCGTGGCGCCAGCGTTTGCAAGTGTTGTGTCTCGAGCAATTGCCAAAGCTCGTTCGCCTCGGGCGTCGTGCGCAATTTCGCGAGCACACGCGCGCGGGGACGGTCCTCTTGCAGCCAGGCCTTGAACCCCGCGCGCACCGGCTGCAAGTCGACGGCTGGCACGAACTGCTCGAGGTTGCCGTAGATCAGCACCACCAGGCCATACTCATTGGCCGGGCTGTGCACCACTCCAGTCGGGGTTTCGAGCTCGTCGTGGATCAGGAAGCGGAGCACGCGCCGAAGGTCGTGATGCCCGCCAACGCTGGTCACGAACGACAGCCGCCGCGCGGTTTCAGGGGCCTCCGCCGCCACCAACGAAAGCCCCCCAGCAAAGCTGAAACCGAGCAAGCCGACGCGATCCCCCTCGACGTGCACGTGATCCGAGGCCAAGTAGGCGACCGAGCTTCGAATCACGCTCACACTCGCGGGCGTAATTCGATAGTCGGCGAGCTGCGCGAGCTCGGGTGTGAGCACGACCAGTCCACTTTCGGCGAGCGCACGCGCAAAGGGCGTCAAGCGAGCTTCGTCGATGCCGCGATAGTGCACGCCATGGGCGACCACGATGCCGGCGCCTCGTGGTCGATCGGCTCTGAAGTAGAGACGCGCTCGAATCGGTCCCTGCTCACCCTCGATTGTCAGATCTCGACTGACGACCTCGAGCGCGACGGTCGGGCTCGACGCGGCTGCCGGCGCGTGCGCCAGGCGCTCCAGAAATAGCGCGGCGCGCGCCCGGCGTGCCAGCGGCGCGAGGGCGAGCAAAGTGGCGACGCCCAGCAAGAACAACGCGAACCCGAACCAGCCTCGTGAGCGCTTGCGCATCCGCTACGATGACACGCCTCTCGGTCACGAATGCGCGTCTCGACAAACTCTTACAATGAATTACCAGGCTAGCCGCTAACGCGACCATTGGCCGTGCCACTAATCTTGCGCGCCGCGGGGATGCTGATCGGAACGACCGAGTGCGTCACGGGATCGAGGTCGATCACGGTTGGCAACCGCTCACATTCCCAGGTCGTGACGTTTGCGAAGGAGATCCCACCCGCGCGCCAGAAGCCGCCATCTTGATGGATGTGACCGAACAGGTGCAGCGTTGGTGCCACGCGATGCACCGCGGGCAGCAGCTCTTCGCAGCCGATGCGCCGACCGATCGGCGAGCGATCGCCATAGCCGCGAGGCGGCCCGTGAGTGATGAGCACGTCCGTTTCCCGCGGGATACGCGCCCACTTTTCGGCCAGCGCGGCGCCGCGCGGGAGGTTGAACGCCCAATCGTTGTATTCGGGCTGCCAGGGGCTACCCCAGAATTGCAAGCCTCCGATCCGCATGCCCTGGTCCTCCAGATAGGTCACGCCCTCACCCAGCATTTGTTCGCACGTGGCGCGACTATCCGTGAAACACCAGTCGTGATTGCCGGCGATCACCAGCTTGTGCTCGTGCGGCAGGCTGCGGATCCAAGCGGACACCGCCGAAAGCTCCGCCAGCGTGCCTCGGCGCAACAGGTCACCCGCATGGATGAACACGTCCCCATCGGGGATCACTCCGAGATCAGCCTCGAACGTGTGCGTGTCGGCCACGGCTACGATGCGCATGGGTTCATCGAGCTCGGTAGCAGCATGACGCACCCGAGTAAACGCGGGAGCCGCCGCGGAGGCAACCAGTTAGATGCAGGCGATACGGCTTGCGCTGCAGCCGCAATGTCCGCGAATAGATCGCGACGCGCGACCGCAACCTTGCGTGCAGCGCTGACGTGGAAAACGCTCCGAGTAGCCACTTTCCGTCACGAGCGCTAGCGCGGGCGGATTTCGGCCGTCGAGGCTGATGCGAAGAATGCTAGAGCGTGCGGGATGCGACTCAAGCGTTGGCAATGGATTTGCCTGGGAGTGGTGGCCCTGATTCTGGTTGGCAAGCACTTGCTGTTCGATACGGCAGCGGCGCCGGGTGAAGAGTTCGTGATCGACGTGGAGGCGTTACATCGCGCGGCGACTGCCACGGGTCCTTTGCCACAGCGGATCGAGGTCGAGCAGGTCGGTGAGTTTTCGTTCCCGCAAACACTCGCCGTCGCGGGCGACGGCTGGAGCAAGCATCCGATGGTGCTGCTGGCGCACCGGGTGGTCTGGCCGGACCGCTCGCTAGTCATCGATACCGCGATGAGCGCCGCGGCAGCCAAAGTGCTGCCGGGCAGCACGCTCGATAGCGCGGCATTCGCGCGCGTGGAGGCCGCCATGAAGCGGGCGGACACGATCGTTTTCTCGCACGAGCACAGCGATCACGTGGGCGGGCTGGCGAGTGCGCCTGATTTTGCGGCGATCGCCAACAAGGTGCGCATGACGCGTGAGCAGCTAAATAGTCCCAAGCTCGAGCGCTCCGACTTCCGCGCTGGCACGCTCGAGAGCCTGAAACCACTCGACTACACCGGGCTTTACACGTTGGCGCCCGGCGTGGTGTTACAGAAGGCGCCTGGGCACAGCCTGGGTACGCAACTGGTGTACGTGGAACTGGAGAGCGGCGCGCGCTTTCTATTCGTCGGCGACATCGCGTGGACGACCGACAACATCAGCCGACAAATCGGCCGTCCTGGCCTGGCCACCCTGCTGATGAAGGAAGACCGCGCCGCGGTAGCGGCGCAGCTTCGAGCGCTCGCCGCGCTGCCCCGGGACATTCACGTGATCGTGGCGCACGATCCGGTCGCGCTCGAGCGGGACTTGAAGGCTGGCCTGTATCGGCGGGGCTTCAGCACGCCCTAGGCGGCGCGCTCAGGCCTTTTTGGCGTGCGCGGCCGCTGGCCGGAGCTCTGCCTCTTCCGCTTTCACTTTGCGCAGATGGCGATGTTCGGCTTCTTCGACCGAGTGGGAGCACAACAGATCGAGGTCACGCTTGGCCATGCGAGCCAAGGTTTCGTAGTGCTCGTGCAGCGTGCGCAGCTCGCGCTCACTCAGCGATTCGACGTCGATCAAACGGTTGCTGGCGCCCTTCATGGCGGCCACGATTTCGTTCAGCTTGAGGTGCAGCGCGAGCGAATCCTTGTTTTGCGAGCGTTGGATCAAGAACACCATCAAGAAGGTCACGATCGTCGTGCCGGTATTGATCACCAGCTGCCAAGTGTCCGAGTAGCGAAAGAGCGGACCCGTCAGCACCCAAATCAGAACGATGGACACCGAGATGGCGAACGCGCTGGTGCTCCCCGTAAAGTCCGTCACCTTGCGCGCCGCGTTCTCGAGCACTCGCTCGAAGCCGGAGCGCCCCGAATGCTTCGAGGCCTTGCGTTTTGAAGTCATGCCAAGGCTGTAGCAGAAACCAACCTGTCCACGGCTCAACCGCTATTCAGGCACGATTGTGGCATGTTTGCCTGGGTCGCCGAGGAATTCGAAGTGCATCGTGTCTTTCAGCTCGTCGTGGCCGAGCCAGTAGAAGCCGTATCGCTCGAACACGGTGACCCAACATGCAGGCATGGCCATGCGCTGCCACTCGGATTTCTCGCCCCGGCATTTAGGATTGCTGCGCCACGGCTCCACGCAATTGCAGCACGGGTTGTCGTTGGGATCGATGTCGAGCGCGATGCCGTACACGTGGTTGGAAACGTCGCCGCCAACATAGGTATTGGTTTGGCGCGTGCCGGCGATCGCGCGGGGACGATAGGGGGTCCCGGCGCAATCGCGTAAGATCGCCTGCTCGACGCAGCGCAGCGCAGGCAGCACGCGCTCGTGAAGCACGATGGCAAGACCCGCGAACTTCGCGGCGCGCATTTGGCTTCCGAGTGGGCGCGGGTTCCAGGCGCGCGAACCGAAGCCTGAATAGTAGCCGTATTGCTCGGTGCGATAGCGAATCGAGCGCTGCAGGCGCGTCCACCACTCCGACTGCGCTCGTGCAGTCTGCAAGGCATGGTTCTGTAGGTGCGCTTCGACCAGGAAAGCTTGCGCGGACTGCGCGACGCAATCAGCTGGCTCAGGCGCTGGCGAAGCGGCGGCCACGAGCGGAGGGGCATCGCGGGTTGCGGGTCGCGCGGCACTCGCCGACACGAGCGGCACGGAAGCAGCGACCAGTCGCGCGGGCGGCTTTTGCTGGGGCACGATGGACCGGCGACAACTCGCCAAAGTCAGAACCACCAGCAAGAGCGCTCGTCCCTGCCTCCGCATGCCGCCGACGATAGCTGGTTTCGTCGGCGGCCGGAGCACGGCCTGCGTGGGCCGTCAGTGGGATACGGGCTAGGTCAGGATTCGTCGTAGACCGAGCTGTCCTTGGTTTCCTTCACGAACAGCATGCCGATGATGAACGTGGCGGTGGCGATCACGATTGGGTACCAGAGCCCGCTGTAGATGTTGCCCTGAGCGGCGACGATCGAGAACGAGATCGCCGGCAAGAAGCCGCCGAACCAACCATTGCCGATGTGGTACGGGAGGCTCATCGAGGTGTAGCGAATACGCGTGGGGAACATTTCCACGAGCATGGCGGCGATCGGGCCGTAAACCATGGTCACGTAGATGACCATGATCGTGAGCAGCAGCACGAGCATGATCCAGTTCCCAGAGAATGCCTCGATCGGGTCCGCCTTGGCGGGGTAGCCGGCTGCGGTCAGGGCGGCGCGCACTTCCTTCTCGAAGCGGGCTTTCTCCTCCTTCACGTTGGTTGCCTTGCCGTCGTAGCCGACGACGGCCTTTTCCCCGACCTTGACGGTCGCGGGGGTTCCGGTCGGGCCGTCCACCTTGTCGTAGTTGACACCCGCGTTCGCCAAGAACGTGCGCGAGGTATCGCAGGGCGTGGTGAACTTGGCGGTGCCCGTGAGGTTCAACACCAGGTTGCAGTCTTCGGGCGCCGACACGACGGTCACCGGTGACTTTTCGATCGCCGCCTGCAGCTTGGGATTGGCGAACGAGGTGAGCCCGTGGAACAGCGGGAAGTAAGTGAGCGCGGCGATGATGCAACCGGCCATGATGATCGGCTTGCGACCGATGCGGTCCGAGAGCGAGCCGAAGATCACGAAGAACGGCGTGCCCAAGATCAAGGACACCGCGATCAGCACGTTGGCCGTCGGACCGTCCACCTTGAGGAACGTCTGCAAGAAGTACAGCGCGTAAAATTGTCCGGTGTACCAAACGACGGCTTGGCCTGCGGTCAGGCCGAACAGGGCCAAGAGCACGATCTTCAAGTTCTTCCACTGAGCGAAGGATTCCTTCAGTGGTGCCTTGGACACTTTGCCTTCGGCCTTGATCTTGAGGAAGGCGGGGGACTCACCGAGCTTCACGCGGATCCAGACGGATACGCCCAAGAGCACACCAGAGAAACCAAACGGAATGCGCCAGCCGCCCCATTCCTGAGCAAACGCCTTCTCGCCGTCGGGCGTGAATGCGCCGCCGCCGGAGGAGAAGCGCGTGGCCAGAATCACCATCAGCGCCAGCATCAAACCGACCGTAGCGGTGGTTTGAATCCAGCTCGTGTACAGGCCGCGGCGACCGGGAGGCGCGTGCTCGGCCACGTAGGTCGCGGCGCCGCCGTACTCACCACCCAGCGCCAAGCCCTGGAGCAAGCGCAGTGCGATCAAGATGATGGGAGCCATGATGCCCCAGGTCTTGTAACCGGGCAGGAAGGCGAGCGCGAAGGTCGACACGCCCATGATCATGATGGTGACCAAGAAGGTGTACTTGCGACCTACCAAATCGCCGAGCCGACCGAAGACCAGGGCGCCGAACGGGCGCACGGCAAACCCTGCGGCGAACGCGAGCAGCGTGAAGATGTTGCGCGTGGCCTCATCGAGCGGAGCAAAGAACTGTGCGCCAATGATCGCCGTCAGTACGCCGAACAGATAAAAGTCATACCATTCGAAGATTGTGCCGAGCGAAGAAGCGAAAATCACTCGCTTCTCGTCGGCGCTCATCGGGCGCCCGATCTCTGCTGTATTCGCCATCTAGACTACTCCTCTTCCCGTTCCTAAAAGTTCAGTTTGCGGACTGCGCGCCCTTCGGGGAATCCCACTGATTCCCAGGTGCGAGATCGCTATCGGTCGCGAAACCCGGGCACACCAAGCCTTCAGGCCATACCTGATTTTGCGACTGGCTACTACGGGCATGACAAAACACTCGGTGCATTCGGGCCTTGCCGCGTGCACTCGAAGTCAGCGCGCTGATAGCCCCGCTCGGTCGCGAGCGAGAGGGTTGTGGCATCGCGCCAGCGCAGGAAACATTCCCGAGCAATTTTCCAGTAGACCCCGCTGCGCGCAGCTCGGGCGACTCACTGCTGCGTCAGCCGCAATCAATGCAATCAAGATGACGTCAGTGAGACGGCGTATCGCGATGCGCTCTTGCTGGGGCACGATGACCAAACAGCTGTCGACCTTCGACAGCTGTCGGTCAGAACCGCCAGCAAGAGCGACCGTTTCTTCAGTGACTCAGCGGCAGATCAGTAGAAGTAGAGCTGCGTCTGCAGCACGAACTGATCCTGGCCGACCGCTTCGGCTCCATCCACATCCGCCTTGGTTGAGCTGTGCGTGAAGAAGCCTTTGACGTTGATGGTGTGACCGAACGGCCAATACGCGAGACCGCCGCCAATGCGCGTCTGCTTGACGTCGACGCCCATGATGGTGCCGGAGGCTTGCTCGAATTTGACGATCGGGCTGATCGGGACAACGTCCAAGCGATAGCCGGCCTCGCCCATGATCGCCGTCATGCTGTCGGGCATCGCGGGTGTGGTGAAGGTTCCACCCTTCCAGCCACCAACATTCACCTGGGCGGTGATCCCACCCGGTCCAAGTGGCATGTCGAGGAAGCCGTCGACAGCCCAGTGCTTGTAGTCATCTTGGAAGTCATAGGCAGCGCCAATGGACAATACCTTCTTCTTGCCGAGGTACGTACCAGCGTAGAAGAAGCCCGTTTCTGCATCCAGGATGTTGACTTGCACGCGGCCGGCAAGGCGGAACATGTTTTGGCCAGCAACTTGGTCGGCGGTGCCCGCGTTGCGTTTGCCTTGGAAAATACCGAGGCGGTATTCGATGTGGTTGTCGAGCAGCAAGCCACGGAATTGCAGACCGGCATCGCGGCCCGCGGGGTTGACGCCTCCGGTGACGTTCAACAGCGTGTTGTGGACGAACGTGTTCGAGAAGTAGTCCAAGCCGTAGAGCGTGCCGGCGCCTTGCAGAGCGTTGTGCGCGCCCGGCGTGAGCATGTAGCCAACGTCGATCTTGAATGCGTCGTGCAACTTCGCCGTGCCGAAGGCATCCTGCACGATGATGGCGTTGCCACCCTTGGCGCCGGAGCCGTTCGGATTCGCCATGTTTGGCCCCTCGCTCTTGAACAAGTTGGGGGCGTCCGTGTCGAAAAAGTATTCGAAGGTCTTGAACAGCGTGCCACCGACCAGCAGGCGGGTGCGGCGGATGAACAGATTGTTCTGCAAACCCTTGTGGGTATCGTCTCCCACGACCCCGTACGGCGGCGCGTTCGTGCCGGAGCTGATGGCTTCGTATTGCGGCTGCAACAACAAGCCGAGCTTCAGCGTGGCGTTCTTGGATTCGATCTTGAGGGGATCGAACACGGTGGGCGGCGGTTCTTCCGGGGCAGCCGCCGGCGTCACGACCGGAGCCGGCTCCGCGATCGTGGGCGCGGGCACGGGCGCAGGGGCGGCCGGCGGAGCGTCCCCCGGAGCGGGCGCGGGCGCGGGCGCGGGCTCCGTAGCGGCAACCCCTACGCTGGCCTCTGCCTTGGTCGTGTCCGCGGGCTGCGCGAACGCTGCTGTGGTGTAACCGAACGCGCCGAGCAAGCTCAACGCACAAACCTGAATTTTACGTCCCATAATCAAATCCACCTTGCTTTGCGCGCCACTTCGCGCGCAGAAAATTAAGCCCGTTGAACCTTGCCGACGCAGAGTCGTGCGCTTCATCCGCTTCGCAAGTGAAGCTTCCACTTCCGGTCGGCACTCTATTCGTCCCTTGTGCTCGCAGCCAAATTTATGGCCTTTGTGCAGCTTCAGCGTGTGTTTCCGTCAACGTAACCGCAGACTCAACGCGGCGACTCTCTCATGAGGGAAGACGATTGGCAATACGTGTCGGTAATAGTCAAAGAGTCAGAAAGCGCGCATGCAGCACGCATGCAGCGCAGTCGCTTACGCACACTTCGGAAGCAGAAGGTCAGCGTCGAAGAGCGAGCGAAGCTCACTCCCACGGTTGCGTGCGCGTGACCTCGACCACTCACGCCGACGCACGCGAGCGCTGAAAACTTGCTGGTCATTGCCAGCGAGCCGCACGATTTGATCACGACTTTTGCGCGACCGAGACACACAGCGGCGCGCACCGAGTCAGACATATATAACCGGTGTCTCTCCTCACATAATCCCAGAGCGAGAGGCTCGCTTCAGGCACCAGCCGCCGCTGAAGAGCACGTTAATAGTCGGGCACCTTTCGCGCTGTCAAACGACGGTTTGGGCACGTGCGCGTGCGGCTCGGACACGGCTTTGCGGAGCTCAGCGGGCGGGGCTGGGCGCGCTGCCGATCCGCGGGGTGACGCGCGCGCGAGCCGGCGAAAGTGCGAGCCGCGCTACGCACTTTGGGCCGCCCAAAGCGTCAGCAGCGAAAGATTTGGCGCCGGGCAGAAAATGTCTCACTCATTCGCGGCTGTGGCTGCTTTTGGCAACTCCCGGTGCACGAGCTGCTGCGACGACTCGAAACCGAGACTTCGGGGTCAACTAGCGGCGTCGCGCTCGCGTTTCACTTCCGCCACACGTAGGGAGGCGGCGTAGTGACATCGGTCATGGCCGCGCTTTCGGTGGTGTCGTCGACGAAGCCCGAGAACGAACCGCTCGAGCGATTGCTGCCTTGGCCGCGGTATTCGACGTCTCCCAGTAGCGAAGCGGTCCCCGACACCCCTTGCCCAGACTCGAAGAAGCCCAGCGGGTAGAACGTGGTTCGAACTTGGGCAGTGTCGGCGACTGTGAATGCGTTGCCACTATTTTCGCCAATCAGCGAAAGTGCCCCGACCGTGCCTCCGCTGACCGTGCCTTTGACCACCGTGGCATGGTCCTCGATGCGTGCGCTGCCGCTCACCGTGCCCGAGACGATGGCCGCGTACGGACCGACGTAGACCGAGGCGGGCGTGGCATCGGGTGCACAGCCTCCGCCGTTTGCGTGGCGAGTCAGCCCCGCGGCACAGGCGTCTGGTTTGCCGCCCTGAAAACCATCCGGCCAGGCATTGCCGAGCTCCAACAGGTAGGGATAGCGATAGATGGTCGGATAGGCTTGATCCCAGACCACGGTTTGTAGAACCGAAGGCGTCGCCATCACCACCAAGAACAGGGGCTCGCCCGGTTGCACGCAAAACTCGAGCGAGCCATCGCTGCCGCTCTGCAGCTTGCTGTAGCGCGCTTTGGCGATGGCCGAGTCCGTCGCCAGCAAACCCCAGCGAAAGTCCGCGTTGGCACCGGTTTGCGTCAGACCACGAAAGGTCACGCTCACGGTCGTCGCTCCAGTGTCGGGATACAGCCGCACCACGTTGTAGCCCCAACGCTGGGGCGCCCAATAGTAGGGCGACATGAAACGCCGATTGCTCGCATAGCTGGCATCGAGCGGCTCGAGCCGGGTCAGGCGCAGGCGACGCTCGGTTTTCGAGGCGTCGGTCGCGCTGCCGTATTTGGAACGGTAGAGCGCACTCTGGTTATTGGCAGTCGTACTTTGCGGCGCGGGGTCTTGATAGTCCCAGGTCACGTTGTGCATCGCCCATTCCCCGAAAAAGTCGTTCAATTGGCCGATGTTCCAGCCGCGCGCGTTCATGATCGCGGTAAACGGATCCTTGCTCGGTGTGCCCGTCCAAATCGCGTTCACGGCGGCAGGACAGTATTTGTCCTTCAGGAACTCCATGAACTGCCAATTGCAATAGCGGTCGCGCGTGGAGCCCAGGTACAGGTGCGGCGCGTTCGCGAGCATCTCCGAACAATGGACGTCCTTGTCGTGATACTCGGGGACTTGCTGGGCGTGCCAATTGGCGTGGCTCTCGTAGATCCAGCCGCAAGTGTTGGACTGATTGCAGCTCATGCCGCCCTGGACCGATTGCACGCCGTGCGTGAATTCGTGAGCCAAACCCCAATGATCATTGAGTGCGCCCGTGCCGATCCACATGCCCATGCGGCCGGTTCCCCAGGAACCACCGGTGAGCCCCCAATCCGAGTGCACGTGGATACTGGCCTTGGTCTTGGTTGCGGAGCTACACAGGGGCTCGCGCATGTACAGCGGAGCGCCGAAGAACGTCGGCCAGACCGTGTTGTCCAAGTAATCAGCCGCGCTCTGCGCAGTCGCCACGGAGATGTTCTCGTCCGAGTACACCGCGAAGTGAGTGGATTCCGAGATCAGTTTGAAGCCCGCGTGATCCGGGTCGGGTCCACCCGCAGTCCAAGTGCCCGCGGTGCAGGGCACCGGCGTCGTCGCGCAGTTGCTGGCCCAGGTGGTCGTGGTCGTGCCGGCGTCACAAGCGCCGTTGCCCGAGCCCGCCGAGCCCGGGGTACCGGCAGCACCGTTCGCGCCGCCGGCCGAGCCCGCACTGCCGCTGCTAGCGGCCGAGCCCGCACTGCCGCTGCCCGACCCCGCGCTGCTGCTGCCAGCCGCGCTCGCGCCGCCCACGTTGAATGCGCCGGCCGTGTCGCCTGGGTCGCCGCTACCAGCCGTGCCTGAATGGCCGCCAGAGCTCGGCGCTCCCGCGGAGCCCGAGGCACCCGGCGTAGCGCTCGAGCAGGCGAGATTGTGAGCGGCGGCGGCGATGATCAGCGCGGGAAACAGCGGGCCGAGCGAGCGAATCATGCTCACTAGTCGTGCTCGGCGGGGCCAAGCAGGCAGCAAAAAATCACTGCCCCAGCGCGTCTGGGCCTGCTGCTTCGAGCGCGGCCAAGTCCGCATCGCTGAGCGCGGCGTCGTAGATTCTGAATTCGTCGTACGTGCCACGCAGGTAGGTGTCTTGTACCCACTGTGAGCGGCCCAGCCAATCGTTCTCGTCCGACAACAGCGCGAGCGGTTGAGTCTTGCCCTTGCCCAGCGATTCGCCGGCCGCATACAGCCGTAGCTCGTGCGCGTTCGAGTCGACCACCACCGCGAGGGCAGACACGCTCAGTACCGGAAACGCGATGTCGCTGTCGACGGAGCCGAATTCGTTGCTGACTGTCGTGAATGAAGTAGCAGGTCCCGTTCCGGGACAACGTTTGGGCGTCGCGAATAGACTGCTCGTGGCATTGCCGACTTGGTCCTCACCCGCATCCGTGCTGCCGAAGTCGAACACTCGCTGCCAACACGGACCGCCGTTCCAAGCCAGCCAGGCGATCAGCGTGGCATCGCTCGAGCCCGACAAGAGGCCGTTCGGCAGATCGATGTAGTCGTCGGTGCCGTCGAGGGTGGCGTGCCCCGCTCCGTCCAAGACGGCACCGCCTTGCAGGCGGCCATCGGCCGAGCCGACCGAATCGACGGCGCGCGTGCCGTCGCCGTCGAAGCTATAGCGATGGATCAGATGGGAAGGCGCGAGCGCAGGCGGGGCGGCCGCGTCCGTGACGATCGGCGCGAGCAGGGTCACGTGAGTTTCGCCGCAAGCAACCAGCCAGGCGGCGAAGGTCAGCGCGATCAGCGATGAGCGATGAACCATGCCGACGCGCTCACTTACCGGCAGAGGCGTGCGCGATGCGCGTGGCAGCGCGGCGCGCCTCGGGGGCCAGCGGCGAGCTCGGATAGCGGCCGAGCAGCTGCTCGAGCAGGCTGTGCGCCAGCTGTGGCTGGCCCACACGCTCGGCGGCCAGGGCAGCTTGGAACAAGCGACGCTCTTCGCCCAGGGTGCCACGCTCCGAATGCCGCGCGTTGCCCCGCGGCAGCGGCTGTGGCTCGCTGCGCACGGGCTCGAGCGGAACGGGTTCGACGGCAGGCGCAAGCGGCGTGTGTTGGGCGACGGGCGAGCCGACGCTCGAGTCGCAGCCCCAACGGTCACCCGCATTCAGGGCCGTCAGGTTGCCATCGTGCTGAACGACGACTACGCCATCGGTGACCTCGACGCAGGTCTGCGCGCCGTGGCTTCGCTTCGCATCCACGCGTACCGAAAACACGGTGCCGTGTACGACCACGCGTGCGTCGGGCGTTTCCACGGAAAAGTGTTGTCCTTCATGCATGTGCGGCACATTGCAGATCAAAAGTCCTTGCTTGAGCTCGACTTGATTGACCCTAGCGAGTCCGGAAAGCGACACACGCGTGGCCGCGCCCAATTGCAGCCCCAAACCCGCGCTGGTCACCAGCTCCGCCGAACCGTCCGCGGCGCTTTCGATCTCGCCCGGCTCGTGCGGCAAGGCTTCGCCCGTGTGCAGAGCGCGCGGAGTGCCCCCCGAACGTTGCAGAGTTTGGCCGACGCTGCCTACGAAGGTGATGGCCAGCGCGGGCTCGGACGAAGCGCGCCGGCCGAGACGGTACACGCCGAACGCCACGCTGGCGGCCACCGCCAACGAAAGCGCTGCGTACCCCGTACGGCGGCGTAGGCGCGAAGCACGCTCCGCCGCCAACCCTCGCACGTAGCGCGAGAGCGACGAAACGACGCGCGCGCGCCGCGCCCCGAGCCGCTCCTGATCCACACTGACCGGTCGCTCGCGAAGTGGCGCGAGCAGCCGCCGGAGCTCACTGGCTTCGTCGCTCACGACGACCTCCCCAGGCGAATGCGCGCACGACGCAGCAGCTCTTTCCGGCCGCGCACCAGCCGTGATTGCGCGGCCGCCACGGATACTCCCATGATCAGCGCGATCTCCGTGAGCTCGTGCCCGTGCACGTCGTGCAGCAACACGGTCTCCGCCTGGACCGCGTCCATCGAGCCCAAAATCGCGTGCAGCTCCTCGAGCTCGGCGCGGGCCTCGAGCTGCCGCTCCAAGTTCCCGGAAGGGACGCTGACCGCGTGCTCGCTGCCCCGCGCGCGATCCTCCCAAACCAGAGCACGTTCGCGGATGCGCGCGCGCAGAGCATCGACCGCGACGTTGGAGGCGATCGCGCTGGCCCAGGTCGATAAACTACAGGCCCCAGCGAATTTGCGTTCCACCAGCGTGCGGATGGTGCGTTCGAAGACGACCTGCACGTGGTCTTCGTGGTCGGCGTTGCTTTGCAAAACGCGGCGCAGCACGCGGTCGACCACCGGATGGAGACGGTCGTACAGCGTCTCGGCCGCCCATTCTTCGCCCGCGACCAGGCCTGCCACGATCTGCTGGTCCGAGGGCTGCTCACCTTCGCGCTGGCCCTGGCCCCCGTCGAGCGCTCGCAGGCGTTTGAGCTGGGACATCGGATCGATCATGTTCTCACGGGGGATCATCGAGGGCCAGGCGTCGTGCCACTCCGGATGAGTGATTGGTCGCCAGAGAAGGCGCTCAGCAGTCAGCGAAAGTCGTAGCGCACTGCAGAAAGCAGCCCCCAGACGAAAGGCGGCAGTTCCTCGCTCTGGCCACCGTTCACGTCGATCACGACCCGGGGGCCCAGAACCCCGGCCTCGGCGCCAACGACCAAGGCCCAACTTTTGGCCCAATAGCCGCTGAAATCGAGCCCCAAACGCGGCCCCCAGCGAGTGCGTCGCGCGCTCTCGCTGCGCTCTCCGTCCGTGGCCTGGATGCGCAGCGTCTCGAGCACGAGCTCGCCTCGCGCTTCGAACGCGGCCCGCTGACGCGCAAAGCTCACGCGCAAGCCTCCGCCCAACGAACCGGTTGTCCAGCTCAAATCCGTGCTTTCCGAGCTGCCGACAGTGTAGGCGCCGCTCACGCAGGCGAACACCGGCGTGCCCGAAAGCACAATCCCGAAGCGCCCGAACGGCCCTCCCCGAAGCGGCGCGCCACGCACTTCGGAACCGGCGGTGACCCCCAAGTCCAAACGCAGCCAAGGCGATGGGCGGACCGCGGACTGCGCGCGACCGAGCGCTGCCGGCTGAGCCGTGGCAACGGGCACGGGCGCGGGCTTCGGTTCGCTACGGCTCGGGATCGCAGGCTGCGCCAGCACCAAAGCCGCCACGACCACGCCCGCCGAAGCCCAGCGCTCCTCCTGCGAGTCCCGCTCCTTGAACTCGAGCTCGCTGCTCGCGACGCGGCCGCCCTCGCGCTTGCCCTCGTACAGTTCGATCGTGAGCCTGGCTTGGCCTGCAGAGCCGTAGCGCACCACCGCATACCAACGCGCTGCGCTGTCCGAGCCCGCGTTCGAGCCCGAAAGCACGCATTGCTCGGGCCCCAGCGCGGCGTTGCAGGTCGAAAGGGTACGCGCTACCGCTGCCGCCTCGATGGGCGGAACATCAATCGCGACCGCGAACGCCATTCGCAGCCAAGGCTAGTCCGATCCTCTGCTCAGGGCGCCCCGTAGTCGGGTGGTCGCCGGCTTTTGACGGCGTTGATCGTGGCCTTGAGCTCGTCGCCCTGCTCGCGCAAGCACGCGTAGCAGTCGTCACTCTTCTTTGGGCCACAGCCGTGCTTGCTGCCGAGCTTGAGCAACAGCTGCGCCGAGCGCCGATCTCCATCCTTCAGCGCTTTGGGCAAGAGCGTCTTGTACTGCTCGCAGCTCTCGGCCAGGCGCAGCTCGAGTGCGACGGCCAGCGCGGGCGAGGCCTTCGGTCGCACATCCGCGCTGTACACCAGAGCGCGCGCGAGATCCGTGGTATCGCTGCGCACTGGGGTGCGGGTCCACACCTCGTACAACAGGTCCGCGCCGATCGGCGCGGGCAGCGCGGCCATGCCCGTGAGCGCGTCGGCGCTGGTTCGAGGATCGTCGGTCAGCCGCAGCAGCTCGCTCTGCGTTGCAGGCTCCTTGCCCAACGCGGGGTTGGCTTCGACCTTCACCCGCAGCGCCTTGGAGGACGCACGCAGCCTTTCGTCGTGCGCATCGGCCAGCAGCGCGAGCTCACGAGCGTTCAACGACTCGGGCGGCCGGCTCGCGAGCTTCGAAAGCTGTTCCGCGCTGGCCTCGCTGTGCATCTCCTGGCTCTGCACAGCGGCGGTTCGGGCGCTCGCGACGGAATGCATCAACTTTGCTCCGTGGTGCGCCGCCATCGCGCGCAGCACCCCTACCGCGGCCACGGCGATCAGGGCCGGTGCGAGCAACATCCACAGCGCGGGATGCCCGTCGAGAAAACGCCGCGCGCGTTCGAACTGCCCGACCTGCCAAGGTGCTTCCGACGCGCGGCTCGACCCGGCAGCGAGCGGCTCGGACGCGGGGTCACCAGCTGCCGAAAGCGGTGGTCGACTCGGCAGTGCCATGGGTGGCACGGGGGGCGGCTCGACCTCCGCCGACGAGGTGCCCGCACGGACGAACACGGGCTTGCGCAGGGGCGACTCGGCCGACGATTCGAGGCGCGGCGGTGCCACGCCGAGCAAGGTCTGGTCAGCGCCGCCGCGAGGCGCGGGGTCCCGCGAATCATCGTGCTCGGACATTCACGCGCAGCGTACCACGCATGTCGCATTTCGTGATCGTTCCGCGAGCCTTACGCCATCAGCCGGGGGTGAAAGCATTGACTCGGGCGGGGCGCCCTTTTGCTGGGGTTACTGGCTGTTTTGCGACAATTTTGTGGTGTTCTCCGGCGGAAGCGGCAGACCGTGTCGCTTTGGCCTACGACGCAGCTGCGGATTGCCCCTCCGAGGCGATTTCCGCGCTGCCGTCGAAAGCCGTGGCGGCCACTTCGATGGCCCCGGCGCACCCGGTGCCGCGCGGGCGTTGCGCGTGTCGATCGTGCGAGAGACGGCGGGCTTCCGCGGGACGCTTCAAGCCACTAGCGAGGACGCGACCTGCGCGTCGCCTCGCAAGAATCGAAAAAGCGGCGCACCACGCAACCCCTGACCGATCTGGAGACGGTCCCGACGTTGGCCGACCTCGGCCCGTCTCCCGAGGAGCAATTGGCGCAGCGCCTCGCGCGTGAAGAATTTTCGGCTGTCGCCAAGCGCTTTCGAGCTCGCTTGGCCACGCCAGAAAGGCCGCGCGAATGAGCGCCAGCGACCACCACGGCTCCAACGACGAACGCTTCGAGCGTCTGCTGATCGACTCGGCGCGAGGCGACGAATTGCCGAGCAACGTCGACGCTGCCTGGGATAGATTCGGCGCCGCGCTCAACGCTGCGGGCGGGCTCGCCGTGGGCGCGGCAGGCGCCATCGCCGCGCGCCGCGCGCAGCGCTGGCTGGCCGCCAAATGGCTGATTTGGGGCGCACTGACGGGCAGCGCGCTGACCGCGCTGAGTCTGCGTCCGAGCCACGAGCCGCACGCGCTCCAGAGCGCGGCAGCGCCTGCAGTGATAGCCGTGCCCGCCGTTGCGAACAGCGCACGCGCGGCAGGAATCGAGCTCGAAGCGCGCCACATACCAGGGACCCCGCCAGGAACAACCAAACCCAAGCTTCGTTCGGCTCCAGCACGCACGTTCGCTGCGTCCCCGTCGCATGGCGAGGCACCGGCGCCGCCCCACTCGACGCTCGCTGCCCAAGTCAGCCTGCTCGATACCGCGCGCAGCGCGCTCGCCGCCGGTGCCTATGCGGAAGCGCTCAGCCTGGCCGAGCGCTATCGCACGGAGTTTCCCAATGGGGAGCTTGCACCCGAGGCCGAGGTCGTCGCCATAGAGGCGCTGGTCGAGCGCGCAGAAAGGCAGCCGGCGGCCCTGCGCGCAGCCCGCTTTTTCGCGCGTTATCCGGGTGATCCGCACAGCGCACGCGTGAAATGGCTGGTGCGCTGAGCGGCCTGGTTGACAGCGTGCACGAGCGGGGTGACGTGCTCGGCGTGACCGTTGGCTTTTCGCTACTGCGCGCGACCGCACAGGGCGCACGCGCGGGTGTGCTGCACACGCGCCGGGGCGACATCCCGACGCCGGTGTTCATGCCAGTCGCTACGCGCGCCAGCTTCCGTCACATCTCGCTTGCTGACGCGCGCAGCAGCGGCGCCCAGATCATCCTGTCCAACACATACCACCTGTTGGACGCGCCCGGCCCGGAGGTGTTCGAAAGCTTCGGCGATATCCACCGCTTCATGGGTTGGACGGGCGCGGTGCTGACCGACAGCGGCGGCTATCAGATCTTCTCCTTGCCGGGCGAGCGCAGCATCACGGCGCGCGGCGCGCACTTTCGCTTGCCGAGCGGCCGCAAACACCTGCTGACGCCGGAATCCAGCATCGAAATGCAGCAAGCCATCGGCAGCGAGATCATGATGGCGCTCGATGTGTGCGTCGACTCGACCTCGAACGAGCTGCACACGCGCGAAGCCATGGCCACCACCCACGCTTGGGCGGCGCGCAGCCTGGAAGCACACGCGCGTAGCCCACGAGGGCAAGCGCTGTTTGGCATCGTGCAAGGCGGCGTGCACCCCATGCTGCGCGAAGAGAGCGCCGCAGCCATTACCGCGTTGCCCTTCGACGGCTTCGCCATCGGCGGCCTAGCGGTCGGCGAGACGCGCAGCGAGCGCGAAACGATGACCGCCCTGTGCACGCCGCTCTTGCCCCCGCACAAGCCACGTTACTTGATGGGAGTCGGCACACCGCTCGATCTGGTTGAAGCGGTGCACCGAGGAGTCGACCTGTTCGACTGCATCTTGCCCACGAAAATGGCGCAACAGGGTTGGGCGTACACGTTCCGGGGCGTGCTGGAGGCGATGCGTCCGGCCATGCGGCACGCGCAAGGGCCGCTCGAGCCCGGCTGCACTTGCCTCGCCTGTCAGAGCCAACCGCTCGGCTACATCCATCACCTGCTACGCGTCGGAAATGCACAGGGCGTGCGCTGGCTCGCGATCCACAACATCCATCACACGCAAGCCTTGATGGCGCGCCTGCGCAGCGCCATCCTTGCGGACGGCTGGGATGCGCTTTATCACGAGCTCTGCCTGCAGCTGCCGCAGCGGCTGAAAGAGCCGCTGCTCGGGTAGCTATTCCTTCGCCCGACCGTGCTCGTCCGAAGCCCGGAGCACGGCGCCCAGGGTCGTCGCCTTCGGCGCGGTGCTCTGCATGGCGAAGCCGAAAATAGCCGCGAACACCGCGAGCACCAAGGTCGGCTTGTAAGTGCGACCGAGCACGCCCGCCAGATCGCCCCCTGCGCTTGGCCTTGCGCACCATGAGTCAGCGCGGCTGCGAAGCGTGCGCGGCTAGAACATCCGCCACGCACAGCGTCAGTTTGCGTGCGGTCGGCAGATGCAGAAACTCATTCGGGCCGTGCGCATTCGAGCCTGGGCCGAGCACCCCGGTAATGCAAAACTGAGCCTTCGGAAATTTGTCGCCCAGCATGGCCATGAACGGGATCGAGCCGCCTTCTCCCAAATACATGGCGGGCTTGCCGAAATGCCGCTTCGAGGCGATATCCAGTGCATTTGCCAGCCAAGGCGAAAGCTTCGGCGCGTCCCAGCCATTGCTGCCACCGTCACCCGTGAAGCTCACCTTCGCGCCATAGGGCGGATCCTTCTCGAGCACCGACTTGACCAGTGCGGCGGCCGCCTTGGCGTCGAGCCGCGGCGGCACGCGCAGCGACAATTTCAGGCGCGTGACCGGTCGCAGCACGTTCCCGGCACTGGCGATCGCCGGCAGGCCTTCCGCACCCGTGACGGACAACGCGGGACGCCAAGTGCGATTCAAGATCAGCTCCGCGTTGTCGGCGAGCACGGCGCGCACGCCCGGCTGCAACGGCAGCTTCTGCCAAATCTCGTCCGTCAGTACCTCGGCCACGGCGCGAGCCTGCGCCGCGCGCTCCGCTGGGATCGGCACGTGCAACGCTTCGAGCTTGATCGCGCCGGTGCCTGCGTCTTCCAAACGCTCGAGCAACTGACGCGCAACGCGGAAGCTCGAAGCCACGACGCCCGAGCCGTCGCCCGAGTGCACGCCTTCACTCAGCAGCGACACTTCGAGCGTGCCTACGACCAGCCCGCGCAGCGAAGTCGTCGACCACAGTTGCTCGTAGTTGGCGCAGCCGGAATCGAGGCACACGACCAAGGACAGCTCGCCGATCCGACCCGCCAAATGCTCGATGTATGCCGGCAAATCATAGCTGCCCGACTCTTCGCAAGCCTCGATCAAGATCAGCGCGCGCGCGTGCGGCAGGTTGTCTCGGCGCAGGGCCGCGAGCGCGGTGAGCGAGGCGAAGATCGCGTAACCGTCATCCGCCCCACCACGGCCATACAGCTTGTCGCCCTCGAGCACCGGCTGCCAGGGGCCGAGTCCCTCACGCCAACCAGTCATCTCCGGCTGCTTGTCGAGGTGTCCATAAAGCAGCACCGTGTCCCCCGCGGCACCGCCCGTGCCCGGCACATCGATGAAGATCACCGGCGTGCGTTCGCCGAGCTGGACGACTTCGAGCGTGGCGCCCTCCGGCAGCGCCTCGCGCGCCCAGCCCGCAAGCAGCTCCACCGCGCGATCCATATGCCCGGCTTGCTTCCAGCCCGCGTCGAACGACGGGCTCTTGTTCGGGATCGCGATGTATTTCGTCAACGTGGGCACGATCGAATGCGCGAAGCGCTCCGCGACCCAGCTCGAAGTCTCGTCACTGACTGGCATCTGGCCAGTCTACTCTAAGGCGATTGCGCGGGCGCGCGTCCAGGCGCGCGGCGCGCGCCGAAGCCCGTTTCGACGCCCTTGTCGAACGCGGCTTTCAACTCGCTGGCTTGATTTTGTCGGGCCAGCGAGAGCTCGGCCTGGGCGTTCAGCCGGGCGGTTTCCGAGGCATTCTTCTCGGCCTCGAGCCGCTCCCGCTCTGCTTCCGCTTTTTGGCGAGCGCTGTCGGCTGCCGCCTTGTCTTGCTGGGCCTGCGCGCGCTCGCGCTCGGCCTGGGCACGCGCGCCTTCCGCGACGGCCTGGTCGCTGCGCGCCTGATCGCGCTCGGCCTCCGCTTTCCAGGTGGCCGTCTCGGCATTGGCTTGCGCGTTCTTGGCCGCATGACGTTCGGCCTCCGCCTTGTCGAGCGCGACGTCGAACGCGGCTCGCTCCTGCTGTGCGCGCGTGCGAGCCTCTTTTTCGACGTTCTTGCGCTCTTGCTCGAGGTGCTCGTTGGCAAGCGCCAAGCGCGCGGTCTCGGCCTCGAGCGTCGCGACCACTTCGGTGATCTTGCGCGCCTTGTCCACGGCACCGAGCGCCGGATCGGCGATGATTTTATCGAGCGTGGTGCCCGCGCGATGGAGCTCATCGGACGCCGCACTGGCCTTCTTCAAGGCCGCGCTGGTGGCTTGCTTGGCCTCGCCCATGGTGCGCTTGTGCCATTGATAGCCGACCAGGCCACCGATGCAGGCCGCCAGTGACAAGCCACCCGCCACACTGACCAGCTTGCTACGTAGCTCGCTCGCGTGCTGCCGGCGAGAAAGCTCACTGTCCCACTCGAGCAGCACCGACAGCTCGGCCAAGAACCGACGCGCGCGAGGGCGCTGCAAGGGATCGAGCGCAAGCCAACGGCTGAACGCTTCGCTCAACTGCGCGCGCGCTGCGCCGGTCACCTCGGGCAGCGCGCCGGCCGGCAAAGGCGAGCGCGCACGCTGGGCATGAATCGGCGCGAGCTCTGCGCGCAAAGCAGTCAAAGCAGCGGGGGTCGCCTCGTTCCCCGTCTCGTTTTGAGCGATGTCATGGCCCGCGAATTTCGAGCCGATCAGCGAGAACAGCAGGGTCGCTGCCAGGGCATACACATCCACCTTCTCGGTCAGCGCCGCGTGTTCCTCGCCCAGCATGCCGCCGATCAGCGCCTCGGTTTGCTCGGGCGCCGCGAAGGGGAAGGTCGCCACGAGCGGTCGGTTCGCGTGCTCGCGCGCCGCGCCGCCCAGGTCGAGCAAGACTGGATGATGCTCCGCCACGCCGGCCATGGTCGCCAAGTAGATGTTGTCGGGCTTGATGTCTTGATGCCGGAGACCCAAGCTGTGCATCTCGCACACGCCCCCCGCGATACGCGTGAACACGGCGTGCGCCCGAGCGAGCGATAGGCTACCCCGGCCCTTCAACAGCGCCGCCAAGTCCAAGCCCCTGTAGAGCGGCATGGTGTACCAAAGGTACGGCTCGGCTGCGCCTGCCTCCACGCCATGCTCGTTGAGCTGCACGACGTTCGGATGCGCAATCGCAGCCAAGGCACGCAGCTCATGCTCGGCATACTCCCGAGGGTACCGGCGCAGCCCGACGACCTTCAGCGCGACCTGTTGTCCCGTCTCCTCGTCTTCTGCCGCGAACACCCGCCCGAAAGCACCCTCCCCGAGCAGCGCCCGCAATACGCAACGCCCGCCCACCTTCTCCCCACAGCTCGGCAACTGAGCCGTGTCGAGAGGCCCAGTCGACAGCGGCGCGCGCACCAGTACCGGCCCAGAATCCGGCACATGCTCGGCTTCCGGCCTAAAACCAGGCACTTCTGGCACAGGCCAGGCCTGGATCGTGCGCGTACGCGTGCTGAGGCGAGAGGCAAGCTGCGGTGCGGTCACGTGCTCGATTTTAGTCGATCAGCCAGCGGGCAACAAAACAACTGGCGATCGAAGGCTCGAACTGGGGCAGCGATGCACACTTAGCGATGTGCGACGAAGCTCAGCGCTTGTTGGCAGCGCGGGCGGAGCCCGCTAAATAGGCCCTGATGTGCGCTCTCATCCCGTCCTGGCTGCCCCATGCGCGCCTCCGATGAAGGCCCGCTCGGCGAGCGCGATGGCGACTTCGAGCTCGTGACTCTGCGCAACGGCGCGCGCGCCGTGCGTCACCTGGGTCACGGTGAAGTGATGCATCCAAGCGTGGGCCCCTGGCAGGAGGCACGCGCGCTGTACGTCGAACAGTCCCGCTTGGAGGAAAAGCTACGAGTCGAGGGGCCGCCCTTGCACGTCTGGGACGTCGGGCTCGGCGCAGGCACGAACGCGATCGCGGCACTCACTTGCGCGCGCGAGCTGGGCGCAGGACAACGCCGTGAGCTGCGCGTCGTGAGCTTCGAGATCGATTGTGCGCCGCTACGCCTGGCGCTGTCGGACGCTGCGGGTTTCCCGTTTTTGCAGCCATTTGCCGCCGCGGGCGAAGCGCTGCTGAAGGGCCAGCGCTGGAGCGAGGGGCGGTCGCACTGGCAGCTGCATCTCGGTGACGCGGCAGAGCTGTGGCGCGGCGTTTGGGAACCGGCAGATCTGATCTTTTTCGACCCCTTCTCACCCGCGTCGAATCCAGCGCTGTGGACGCCCGCGGCGTTCGCGGCCTTGCGCGCGCACGCGCGCAGCGACGGCGACGGCTGCACGCTGTTCACCTACAGTGCGGCCACGCCTACGCGCGTATCGCTGCTGCTGGGCGGCTTCTACGTGGGGACGGGGATCGCCACGGGCATGAAAAAGGAGACCACCGTGGCCGCGACCGAGCGCGAGTTGCTGGCACAACCGCTCGATGCGCGCTGGCTTGCGCGCTGGGAGCGCTCGGCGGCCCAGGCACCGCACGGCCAGCCGTTGAGCCCGGAGATCGCGCGCGCGGTGCGGGAGCACCGGCAATTCTGAGCCCGCAGGGAAGCTCGCCCGCGTCCGACGCGCGCGCCTTGGCGTCGCTGCGCATGGTTATTTCGGCGCTGATTTTGCTTTCGCCCGAGCTTCACCAAGCCACGGCGTTGGCCGCGCGGCCCGAGCTGCTCGAGTTCGTGCCGGAGGGCGCGCATTGGCTCGCGGCGCTGCATCTGACGCCGAGCTCGGCACAAGCGCTGCGCGTCGTCGCGCTGTCGAGCGGTGCGTTCGCCCTGCTCGGCTACTATTCGCGCACCGCACTTTCGCTGCTCACGCTATCGGCGCTGCCGCTGTATGCGCTCTCGCAATTCAGCGGGGCCGTGCTGCACGACATGCATCTGTTTTGGTTCTCGGGGCTGCTCGCGCTGAGCCCGTGCGGCGACGCCTGGTCGCTCGATAGTTGGGGCCGAACGGAGAGACGCGCGGCGCGCGAGTACGCGCTGCCAGTCGCCCTGTGTCGAGCGTTCCTGGGCGTGATCTATTTCTTTCCAGGTCTGCACAAGCTGCTCGAATCAGGCTGGGAATGGGCCGCCGCGCCGAACATGCTGGCCCAGATGCACGCCAAGTGGTTCGAGCTTTCGGAGCTGCCTGGGCTGCGCATCGATCGCTACCCGTGGCTGTGCGCGCTCGGCGGGCATGCCGTCTTGCTCTTCGAGCTCGGCTTCCTTCCGCTGGTCAGTTGGCGCAAAACGCGCACGCTCGCGGCACTGCTGGGGATAGGCTTTCACTGGGCGACGCAAGCCTTCCTGTTCATTCCATTCCTGAGTCTGTGGGCCTGCTACGTCGTGCTCGCCCCTTGGGATTGGCTAGGCCAACGCTCGCGCAACGGGACGCCAAAACCGACACCGAAACCGGCAGCGAAGCCGGGGCGACGTGCCGGGCGCGCGACGCTGCCCGCGGCGCTTTTTGGCGGGACCGTGCTCACGCTCGCGGTGGTGCAGGGCGTGCGCGGTCAGACCCAAGCCTGGCCGATCGCGTGCTATCCGACCTTTGCCGCAATCATCGGCGACAGCTTGCCCGATCTGCTGATCGAAGCCGAGTCGGCCAGCGCTCAGCCAGTGCGCTTCACCGGCCGTGAGCGCGGGCCGCGCACGCAAGCCGAATGGGGCCGCGTCTTTCGCATCTCGGGCGCGTACGGCAGCCCACCCGATGCGCGCGCCTTGCGCGAGCACGCGCTGGATGCCGCGCGTCGAACGGGGATCGCACTTCTACCTGGGAGCACCGTGCGCGTGTATCGCGCTGACTACGCGACGCAACCCGAGCTTTGGAACCGCGCGCCGCGAAACGCGGTCTTGCTGAGTAGCTTCCGTCTCGAGCCGTAGGCTCGCTCGGACTTCGCCAGGCGCAAGCTGAGCTGGAACCGTTCAGCGCTCGTCATGCAGTCCCACCGGTTTGCCTGCCACCAGCGCCGGGGTCACTCGACCACGACGAACCTTGCGCGCCCCGCGTCAAAGCCGCAAAGCCGTTGCCGCCCCAGGAACCGGTGGCTCCGGTGGCTCCGGTGGCTCCGGGGTGCCCGTTGGAGCCAGTAGCTCCGGCGGGCGGCCCTTTGGAGCTCGTCGCGCCGGTGGCGCCGTTCGAGCCAGTACCTCCAGTAGGCCCCTGGGCGCCGGTACTTCCGGTGGCACCTCGAGAGCTCGCGCCACCGGGATAAAAAACATCGCAGCCTGTCGAACCGCAGCCACCCGTCCCGCCCTGGCTCCCCACCGCGCCGTACCCGCCGCTGCCAGCGAAGGCGGGTGGAACCAAATTCCCGCTCGTCGGCGCGCCGCCCACCCCAACGTTGCCAGTCCCAGCCTTGCCAGTCCCAGCCTTGCCAGTCCCGGCGTTGCCAGTCCCAGCGCTGCCTTTGCCCGAGCTGCCGCCTTGTCCCGCGTGGGCGCTTCCTGCACCTGCACCGGCGTGCCCGCCCGAGTCAGCCGATTGTCCGCCGCACGCCGCAACGTAGTTGATGGTTGCCGCGCCGACTGACGCGATCAAAAGCTTCCGCGACCCCGCCATTTTCCGCATATCGACAGCCACCTAAGCATGCTTCCCCGCTGACGAAAACGGCAAAGAAGCCAATCGTGCGCTGGACGCAACCCAATCCTATACAGCAGCTTCGTCTGGAATGAAGAACTCGGACAGCTGGGCGTGGATCGGAATGCCGCGCGCCTCGAGTGGCTCGATGACCAGGGTTTGCATCGAGCGGCAGGCGAGCTTCAGGTAGGCGTCCGTTTGCATCCAGCCGAGCACGTCGTCTTCGAGCCGCGGGTCGTGGCGATGCGCATGCAGATCGACCCACTGTGAGTACAGAAAGCGAATCGCCAGGTCAGCAGACACGCCGAGGCGCGCTTTCTCGGCTTCCGAGAAACGCGGACAGGCCCAGTCGAGGAAGGTGAAGCCGAATACGCCGTGCGCGGCTTCGTCCTTCACGATCCGGCCGAGCACTGCCTTCGGCAGCGGGTGTTTGGCGACGTGCCAGGTGGCGCGTAAGAGTGGGATGGAGATCGCCTCGCCGACGCAGAAGAAGCGCACCACCAAGTCCGCGGCTTGCAGCAAGGGGCTCAGTGAAGCATCCGAGCCGACCACCATCGCTTTGGGATCGTGGATGATTTCCGTGCCGCCGCCGAACTCCATGGCCATGCGCGCGCACAGTTCGACGTGCACCATTTCATCGAGTGGGAAGCGCGACGCGACCGCGATCAGGTCGAGCGGGGCGCGCGCCTCGATCAACGCCTGCAACGTCAATGCGCAAGCAGCACCGGTGCGGTGCTCCTGATACGCCGAGCCAGTCCAGGCTTTGCGTGCGGTGAGTCGCTGCTCCGCGCTGACCTGAGACAAATCGAGCGAGCCCCAAGGCATTCCTTCGACCTCGGGCCGCATGCGTCGAAAGCGTTGCTCGGTGGCGCCCCCGAGCAACTCGAGCTCGAACAGCTCAGCGTTCATTGTCCCGCAACACCACCAGAATGGCCTCCGGAACCACTCGTTCCGCCAGAGCCCGACTTGCCTCCGGAAGGCCCCCAACCACTGGCATTGTCGATGCCTCCAGAACCGCCGAGCGGGGGTGGCAACAGATTGCCACTCGTGAAACCCGCGCCTCCAAAAGCGGCTCCTGCACGACCCGCGGAACCGCCGGTACCCGCGGCCGCTGCGCCGCCCGCCGCACCGCCGCCCGCGGCAGCGCCCGCGCCGCCTCCGCCGAAATTCGGGGTACCGGCCATGGGCGCGACGAGGTTTCCACTCGTGGGCGCGCCGGCGCTGCCTGCAGCCCCTTTGCCCGCGCCGCCGCCTTGCCCGCTGTGCGCGCTTCCACCCTCGGGCGGCGCGACCAAGTTGCCGGAGGTCTGCGATTCCCCGCCGCACGCCGCAACGTAGTTGATGGTCGCGACGCCCACAGACGCAATCAACAGCTTGCGAGCCGAAGTCGGTTTGCGCATAGCCCTAGTGAAGCACGGCTCGTGCCAGGGCGAAACAGCCAGAAACGCGCTATTTTCAAGGAAAGTCCGCGCGATTTGGCTCAGCCTGTGCCATGGGTTTGGATGGTCACGCGACACGACATGTCCGGCGCAGCCTTCGGCGTCGCGGACGCGCCCCTTCACGATCCTGGGAACGCCCTGCGCGCCGCGTTAACGTCCAGACCATGGACCGCCTAGCCTGGGTGCAGCAACTTCAGACCATCGCCCAAGCCGGACTCACCTACACGCGCGATCCGTACGATCGACAACGCTTCGAGCAATTGCAAGTGTTGGCCGCGGACATCGCCGAAAGCATCACGCCGGCAACGCAGGAACCGTGGCTCGACATCATTCGCGCAGAGAAAGGCTACGCCACGCCCAAAGTGGACGTGCGAGCCGTAGTCGAGCAACACGGCAAGTTGCTGTTCATGCGCGAGTCACATGATAACTTGTGGTCGCTTCCGGGAGGCTGGGCGGACATCGGCGCATCTCCATCGCAAATGGCGGAGCGCGAGGTGCTCGAGGAAACGGGGTACGAAGTCGAAGCCAGCAAATTGCTGGCGGTATACGACAAGGCGCGTCACCAGCATCCGCCCGAGCTTTGGTACTGTTACAAAATATTCGTGCGTTGCGAGCTGCGCGGCGGCGCTCCCACTCGCAGCATCGAAACGCTCGACATCGAATTTTTCGGCGTGAACGAGATCCCGCCCCTGTCGACGCCACGCGTGACGGAGGCCCAGGTGCGACGCATGTTCGAGCACCTCGCCCAGCCTGACTTGCCGACGGATTTCGACTGAGGGCTCGGCGCGTTTCCTGCACGCGTTCTGGCGTCTCGAGCAAGACGCTGAACCAGGAGGCAGGCATGCAAGCCATCGTATTGTCGGAGTACGGCGATCCCAATCGGCTCGAACTTCGGGATCGTCCGGAACCTGAGCCGGGTGCCGGTCAAATCAAGGTACGCGTAGCCAGCGCCGGCCTCAATCCGGTGGATTGGAAGCTGCGCAGCGGCGCACTGCAAAAAGTGATGCCGCTCGAGCTGCCCGCGATCCTGGGGCGCGATGCCGCAGGCGAGGTGGTTCGCGTCGGCGCAGGCGTGACCGCGTTCAAGGAGGGCGACCACGTGCTCGGGCTCGTGAATGGTGGCTATGCGCAATACGTGGTCGCTGCGGAGGAAGCGTGGGCCAAGATCCACGAGGGTCTCACGAGCAAAGACGCGGGTGGGCTGCCGCTCGCGCTACTCACGGGCGATCAATTGGCCGAGGCGACCCTAGGCCCGAGCGCTGGCGCGGGACTGACGGTGTTGGTCACGGGCGCGCTGGGCGGGGTGGGGCGGGTTGCCGCATGGAGCATTCGGCAACGGGGCGCACGGGTACTGGCCGGCGTGCGCTCGAAGCAAGTCGATGAGGCAAAATCGCTCGACGTGGACGGCGTCGTGGCGCTCGACGACGACAACGAGCTGGCCGAGCTCAGCGACCTCGATTGCGTCGCCGACACCGTGGGCGGTGAGACACTGGTCAAGCTGCTGCCCAAGATCAAGCGCAATGGCACGATCGGCAGCGTGCTCGGCGAGCCCAAAGGAGCGCGCGCACGCGGCTTGCTGGTCAGCTCGATCATGTCGCACCCCGACAGCGCACGCCTCACGTTGCTTGCCGGCGCAGTCGCCGCTGGGTCGCTCGCAATCCCGATCGCCAAGCGCTTTCCACTCGCCGAGGCGTCCGCTGCTCACGCGCTAGCCGAGCGCGGCGGCATCGGCAAAGTGCTGCTGATGCCGTTCACGTGAGATTGGCACGCCCCCTGCACTCACGCGCGCAACCCCGTGCAACGACGATGGGAGGATAGACGAAATCATGCCGGAAGAACGAACCAAGCGGCGCGCCGCGAAAGACAAAGCCAAAGGTAAAGCTCCGAGCACCCAAGCGGGCGAGTTCGTCCGTGAGGAGATCGATCACGTACGCGAAGGCAAGCACGGCGCGCGCTCGACCAAACAGGCGATCGCCATCGGGCTCTCGAAAGCGCGCCGAGCCGGCGTGGCTTTGCCGCCCCCGAAAGCGGGCAGCACCTCCAAGCGCACGCGCCAAAGCGCCGCCCGCGACAGCGCGCGAGGTCGCGCCGAGCCCACACGCAAGCCGTCCCCGCGCCGCAGCCGCGCCACGCGCGAAGCGCTCGAGCGCGAACCGCGCGCCGCAGCGACTACCACTGCGCTGTCCCGCCAGGCGCATGCGTCCGCGCGCCGGCGCGGCCCCGCCGCGCGCAAAGCCGCCGCCCGCAAAGCCGCGCAAACTCGCGCTCGCCGAAGCAGCGCCGCCAAGCACAAGCACTGACTCTGCAGCCTGGGCGGCGCGACCGAGGGCAAGGGCCTCGCGTCGCGCCGCCTCGGGTGACTTGGATTGAGCAATCCACCCGCCGGTGCCACACTCGGCGCGTGCCGCGCAAGCCCATCTCGAGCAAAGCCATTGTCCAGGCGCGGCCCGACGGCAAATTCCGTTTTGCCGTCGTAGCTGACACGCACTCAAAGCCGCACCCGGCGACCGAACAGCGCATCCGTGAGCTGGAGCCGGATGCGATTTTGCATGCAGGCGACATCGGTGAGCTCACGGTGTTGGAGCGGCTGGGCGAGCTCGCACCCGTGTTCGCGGTGCGCGGCAACATCGACGTGCAAACCAGCAACGTCCCGGACGTGCTGACACTGGAATTGATGGATGGCGAGCGCATGAAGCTGCGGCTGTTGCTGTTGCATATTGCCGTGTATGGCCCGAAGCTGCGCGCAGAAGTCGCGCGGCTGGCCAGCCGCGAGCGCGCATCGCTGGTGGTGTGCGGGCATTCACACGTGCCTTTCATCGGCCGCGACCGCGGGCTCACCTTGTTCAACCCGGGCTCGATCGGTCCGCGCCGCTTTCAGCTACCGATCCTGCTGGGCACGATCGATATTTCACGCGAGAGCGCGCGTTTGACACACATCGATTGCGAGACGGGCAAAACCTGGTTACCGCCTTGAAATTTGCTATGACACAGCGATGGACCGGCTGGGGCTACTGGCGTTTTTGCGCAAACATCGCTTGTGCGTGCAGGCCTCGGTAGCGGCCGACGGCGGGCCGCAAGCGGCGGTCGTGGGCTATGCGGTGAGCGATCGGCTGGAGCTGGTTTTCGATACCTTGGCGTCGACGCGCAAGGCCCAAAACCTTCGCCGTGATGCACGCATCGCGATCGTGGTCGGTTGGGACAGCGAGCAGACCGTGCAGCTGGAGGGCTTGGCGGATGAACCGGTAGGCCAAGATTTGCTGCGCCTGAAGCAGCTGTACCTGACCGCCTTCAAAGATGGCGCCGAACGCCAGAGTTGGCCTGGCATCCGCTACCTGCGTGTGCGTCCGCGCTGGGCGCGCTTCAGTGATTTTAGCCCTGGCGGCTCGATCATCGAGCTGGACGAGAGCGCGCTGTCCCCCGCAAGCGAGTAGCAGCGCGCACGAAGGCGCGGCCCCTCAAGCGCCAAATAGCGAGCATGCCGCATTCCCCTTTGCAGTATGTTCTATGCTGGGCCAGAGATGCCGCCAACACCCGCTCGTCCGAAGCCGCTGTCCGCGGGCTGGGGCGTGATTTTGGCCGCGTTGAGCCACGCTTGCGCGAGCTCCGTTGCAGGCGCCGACGGCGACCTGGTCTCGCAAGCGCGGTTCCCAGAGCGGTTCGCGCAAATCTGGTGCCAATCAGTCGCGCCCTGCTGCTCGCCCGGAGAAGTCACGTACGACCCAGCGACGTGCAGAGCTCGAGCGCAGGATTTCGCCAGGGCTCTGCTCGAAAGGCGTGTCAGCAGCGAGGTGGCATATAGCGAAGCTTCCGGCACCCATTGCCTGGCTCGGCTCGAGCACGCTCTGGAGAGCTGTGAAGTCGAAGAGGCCAGCAGCGCCTGCGACTTGATCTTCGTCGGACCTTCAGCCGAGGGCACGGCCTGCAGCAACGGCAGTGAATGCGCGAGCGGCTATTGCGCGCTGGGCGAGGTCGCCTTGTCGGGCGTGTGCACCGAAGCCAGCTATCGCGTGCCGAGCCACGGCAAGCTCGGCGAGCCCTGCGTCGGGAGCTGCGGAGCTCCGGGGTCTTTTCAATGCCCCACTTCAATTTTGCCGAGCAGCGAAGGCACGACCACTTACTGCTACGCCGAGGACGGCCTGTATTGCCGCTTCGACCCCGACTCGCTCGACGCGCTCAGCTGTCAGCCCTACGCGGACATCGGCGCCGCCTGCACCGGAGGCGACTCGAGGTGCAGCCCCGGCTCCTTCTGTGTCGCTGGTAGCTGCATCGCCCAGCAAGCCACCGGCCCCTGCCTGGACGCGCCCGAGCTGTGCAACGCCCAAAGCTTTTGCGACACGAATCAGCAATGCCAAGCCAAAAAACCCAACGCAGCCGCTTGCCTCTCCGGCGAGGAATGCACGAGCAACAGCTGTGGCTCGGACGGGCAGTCCGAAGGCGTGTGCGACTCCGGCAACACGCTATTGGCTCACGCTTGCTCCGGGCTGCTTTGATGCATCACGCGTTGCCGTTCCACGCTTTGCCAGCCGTTCCGGGGGTGGGTCACTCGTGACGTCAAAAGTGACCGCCCCCGGGAACCAGGTCCTCCGCGAGACCTTTCCGGAAAAATAACAAAGTTCGTACACACACGTGTGTGTACGTACACACACCAATGCCGTTCACTTGAGAGCTTTCGCGCCGAATTTCGCCGGAAGCGCGCGTTCACGACTAGAAATGGAGTTCGAACTCGAACTCGATTTTTCGCGAGTCAACCCCTCCGAGCGAATGTGAGCGTGACTGATTCTCAGCTCCGACAAAAAGAGCGGGGCGCTTTCCTAAATGATTCCGATCCCTTGAGTGCTAACCGATCGGCATTCGTACACACGCGTACACACACTTTGTTTTTCGCGTTGAGACCGGTTCCCTCCTGCACGCCGTCGGTCAGGAGGAAAAGTTCGATCCCGCGACGCCGGTGCCTCCCTCAGGTCCCGCAAAAAGTGGCCTGGACCCGCTCGTTGACCAGCGGCGGTTCGGCCAAGTACGCGAGCTCCGGTTGCTCCGCGTACGGCCGCGCGAGCACGCGCACGAGCGTCTCGAAGGGCGCGAAATCGCCGTTCACTCCGGCAGTGATCGCTTGCTCGATGCGGTGATTGCGGGGGATGAAGGCGGGGTTCGCCAGCCGCATGGCACGCGCGCGAGCTTCGGGCAGGACGCGATCGAGCGCGAGCCGACGCCGCCAGGGCTCGGCAAAGCCGTGAAACGCCGAGGGGTCCTCGAACAGCGCCGCAAGCCTCGTGTCGGCGCTCGGATCTTCGGCGGCAGCGCACAGCGCACGAAAGAAGACCGTGTAGTCGACCTGGTTCAGCGCGAGCCGCTGCAAGAGATCGTCGATCAGCGGCGTATCAGCGGCATCTTCACTCGACAAGCCGAGCTTGGCTCTCATCACTCGCGAGTGGGCCGCCTCGAACAGAGCGGGAAAGCGCTCCAAGCGCTCGGTCGCCAAACGCGCAGCCTCATCTTCCTTCTCGGCGATCAAGGGCAAGAGCGTCTCGGCGAAACGGGCCAAATTCCAGAGCGCAATCTTCGGCTGATTGCCGAACGCGTAGCGCCCACCGCGATCGATCGAGCTGAACGTCTTGTCCGGATCGTACTCATCGAGAAAGGCGCACGGCCCATAGTCGATGGTTTCGCCAGAAATCGCGGTATTGTCGGTGTTCATCACGCCGTGCACGAAGCCGAGCCCGAGCCAGCGCGCGATCAGTGCGGCTTGCGCTTCGATCACGCGGTCCAAGAGCCGCAAGGCTTCGTTCTCAGCGCTTTGCTCGCCTGGCGCGTGGAGCGGATAATGACGAGCCAGCGTGTAGCTCGTCAGTGCGGCAATCGCCTCGCGGTCGTCACGCGCGGCAAAAAACTCGAAGGTTCCGACGCGGATGTGACTCGCAGCCACGCGCGTGAGCACCGCGCCGGGCAGGCGCTGTTCGCGGATCACCGTTTCACCCGTGGTCACGGCCGCCAGCGCGCGCGTCGTGGGCACACCGAAGGCCGCCATCGCCTCGCTCACGATGTATTCGCGAAGCACGGGGCCGAGCGCCGCGCGACCGTCGCCCTGGCGCGAAAACGGCGTGCGCCCCGCGCCTTTCAACTGAATGTCGCGACGCGCTCCATCCCGACCCACCACCTCGCCCAACAGAATCGCGCGACCATCGCCGAGCTGCCGCGAGAAGCCACCAAATTGGTGCCCGGCGTACGCGAGCGCGATCGACGCCGCACCTTCGGGGAGCGCATTGCCGGCCAAAACTTGGGCGCCGTCCGGCGAATCGAGCTCGGTAGGGTCGAGCCCGAGCTGCTCGGCGAGCGCATGGTTCACTTTGATGATGCGCGGCTCGCCCACTTTCGTCGGCAAGACTCGGGCATAGAAGCGCTCGGGCAGGCGCGAGTAGCTGTTGTCGAAGGCGATCCTGACGGTCATGGTCGGCGCTGACCATGGCACCGGGGGGGATGGTCGCCAAGCGCACAATCTGCCTGGCAAGTCGGCGCGCAGCGGGCGCGAGCAGCGGGCTATTTACGGCTTCGCATCCTCGGGCGGAAATGGTGGCGCATTCGTCACTTCGGCCAGCACGCGTGCCTGATCGAGCAGCCGCTGGCGCTCCGCCCCTTTGGCCAAACTGGCGCGTTTCCAAAGCTTTTGGAGCGCGAGCTGCCTCGGGTCGGGTGCCCAGGGAGGTTCATCTGAAAGCGAGAGCGTGCGCTGCTGCGCCTTGGCCGGAAACGCGCTCGTCCACCAGGCGGGGCGTGCGGGCAGCGCTTGGCGCTCGATGAGCGCTTGCCATTGCTCGTCAGTCACGCGATCGGACGCTTCGTGGGTAAACTCGTAGTACGAGTACACGGGACCGACGTAGACCGCGCGGTCCTTCTGATTGTCGACTGCGAGCACGATGAAGTTCGCGTCCCCCACTCCCTCTTGCAGCACCCGCTCCGACGTCGGATCGGTGTGCACGTCGGTCACGGTCGGCTCCCAGTGCTCCGGACTCCCGCCGTAGAACAAGCGCGCGTACCAGCCGTCGTAGCTGGGGCCTCCGCAGCCGCCCCCGCGTTCGTCGATGGTTTTCTTCAGGTAAGCGCGCTCCGGGACGGTAAACGGCTTCGCTTCCAGCTCTTTGCGCGCCAAGACCTCGAGGTATTTCATCGTGGTCGAGAAGTTGGCGAGGAATTTCGCATAGCCTGAGCCGTTCGTATTGGTATTCAGCGCGGCCAGCCGCTGCCCGGCGCGCTCGGTCAGCAGCGCGAGGCGCGCGAAGAACTCGGGATACGGCTCGACGTAGCCCTCGGGATACTCACACAAGATCCCCGCCGTGTAGGATTGCTTGGCGTAAAGCACCGTGTCGTGGCGAAGCTCAGCCCAGGAAGCGAGCTGCGTCTGCAATTGCTTGCGCAGGAAAGGCGTGCGGCGCATGACCTCGGGAAAATGGCCCTGCGCGGGCACGTCGTCGAGCTTGCGCAGTGAGTCGAGCCAAAGACTTGCCACGTTCTGCTCGAGCTCCGCCGGAGCCAAGTCGTCGATCGTACGGCGGACCGCGAGCAGGTTGGACGAATAGTGGAAGCTCTCCAGCTCCGGCCGCAGTAAGCGCGTCGCCTCGTCACTTCCGAGCGCGGCCATCACGTCCAGACCGGTCGGCATCACGCGCTCCACCTTCTCACCCTTGAACCAGATCGAGTCGTAAACGAGCCGAGAGAGCGCGAAGCTATCGAGCAGAAAGCGTTGTCCGAACAGCTGAAACAGCGAGGGTGGCACGGCCGCTTGCTCGGCATTTTGGGGCGGAGTCAGCACTTGAGAACGGATCTGTTGGCGGCCGGCCAGCGCGAGCTTCTGCTGCAGTGCGACCACACTGCCCGTCTGTTCGAGTGCGCTCGGGTCCCGAACCCCTGCTTCACGTAGCGCCTTCAGCAGTTGCTTGATCGTGAGGTTGTCGGAGCTGCCGACCAGAAAGTCGACCGTGTGCCCCATGGCTTCGAAGCGACCGAGCTCGCCGCTCTGCTCGACGACCGACGCGAGCAGCGCCGCGCTGCGCAGCTCACGCTCGGCGTCCGCTTGCAGCCCGCTGTTCTTGTCGGGCGGCGCGAGCACGAAACCGGTGTCGGCGCGCCCTAGCCAAATCATGGCCCGAAAGTAGCGCGAGAGCTCCGGGAGCTTGGTGTAATGGCCACGCGCTTTGAACTGCGAATAGTCGATGCTGCGACGCCCACCATAAAGCTCGCTTTCCTGAAATTGAAGCGACGCGATCTTGTCCAAGCTCAGCCTCACTCGATCGTCATTGCCGAATAGTGACGGCACCGGCAATGCGTCGTTCCAAGTCGCCGCGGCATTCTTCTCGGTCAGCAGATTGCGCGCAACCGTCAAATACAGGTCGACATCGCCCGCGCTCGCCTGGAGCTTGGGAGTCGTGAGCTTGGCGCGCCGCAGCGCCTCGTGACTTTTCTCGAGCGTGGCGCTGAGCGTAGCCGTGAGCTCGGACATCTCCAGCTCCATGAGGATCGCGTCGTACGAGCGATGAAGCGCATGCAAAACCGAATCGGTCGTGATCAGCACCGGCAGATCCCGAGTGAACACCGCAAAGTAGGCAGCGGCCATACTGTAGCGCCGCTGATGATCGACATTGACGACGCCATCGCGCTTGAAGGCAGCCCGCTCTTCCGGCGACAGCGCCAACTTGGCCTGCACGAGTGCGGCGTAGCGCGCGCTCTCGGGATCGAACGACAGCCGCCGATCCGGTTTACGCGCTAGCGACAGCTCACGCTCGAGACCGGAAAATTCGAGGTCGCGCTGCTCAGCGAGGTGCGCTTGGAAGCGGCGCTCCAGATCGGGTGGCGGCGTAGATGGCCCCCCGGGCCTCGCGGACGTCACGGACACGGGAGACGCCACGGATACGGGCAGCGCGGATGCCGTCGGCGCAGGCCCCTTGGCCAGCTCGCTCGCCCCGGGTCCGGGTTGTCGCGTCTGCCCGGTGCAGGCACAGGCCGAGACCACGCACCAGACCGCCCAATTTCTCGCGGCAAATCTCAACATGCGACCACATCCCCTTCGACACGCATTGCCGACTCAGGATTGGGTTACGGCCTCCAAAAGAAAAGCTTCCTCGCGCGGGGCTTTCAGCGCCAACGCGCTCAAATGCCTTGCCCGCCGATCTGGCGCTTGAGCCCAATCAGCGTGAACAGCTCCATGCGCGCGGCCGGATCATTCAAGAAAATGCCGTGCAGCTTGCTGGTCGTGGTCCAAGACCCGGGCTTTTTCACACCGCGGTAGCACATGCAAAAATGCTGACACTGCAAGATCACCGCCACGCCCTGTGGCTGGAGATGCGTCTGAATCGCGTCGCTGATCTGTTTGGTCAGCTTCTCCTGCACCTGCAGTCGCTTGGCGAATACGTCCACCACGCGCGCGACCTTGCTCAAGCCCACGACCCGCCCATTCGGAATATAGGCCACATGCGCCTTGCCCACGAAGGGCACCATGTGATGCTCGCAGTGGCTGAACAGCTCGATGTCGCTCACCAGCACGAGCTCGTCGTAGCCCTCCACCTCTTCGAAGGTCTTCGCCAAGTAGGCCGCCGGATCCTGGGCATACCCGGCAAAATGTTCGGCGTACGCGCGCACCACACGCGCTGGTGTATCGAGCAACCCTTCGCGCGCCGGATCCTCACCTAGAAACGCGAGCATGCCGCGCACGTGCTGCTCGGCCGCCGCCACTTGCTCGGGCGTCCGGCGAGCGCTGGGGTGGCCGAGCTCGTCGAGATCGTCGACAGTGGCAGCGTCGAAGTCGTCATTTCGTCTAGCGGTCATCGGGTCCGCAGCATGCTCTGCCACGCGCCGTAGCTCAACTCGCCGTATGCCTCGGGTAGTTACTTGGGTTATTGGTGGTCACGCTTTCTCATCTCGGGCGGCATAGCCTTCGGCGTCGCGGACGGCCGCCTGCGCGCCCAGCGAGTCCAGCGGAGTCGGTGATCAGCGGGGTAAGCGGCAGCCGTCGCTCACCCTTCGCAGATATCAGCGGCACGCGATAAACGGCTGGCATCAGCGGCCAGCCGCGAGTACGCATCGCGGCCATTCATGCATTGGGCGCCGCTCAGCCTCACTTCCGCATTGTTTCTCGGCTGCTATGACACCTGTCAAAAGCACGCCCTACGCGATAACCCCGTCGTACCCGTGCTGCTCGTCAGCACCGGCACCTGCGCCCTGGTATGGTCGACGTTGCTCGCGCTGCAACGCCTGGCGCCGGGCGCGCTGCCGGCTAGCCTGACCGTCCCCGAGCTGAGCTGGTTGGGTCACGCGCAGCTGCTGCTCAAGGCCGCGATTGTGGCAGCGTCCTGGCTTTGCACGTACCTGGCCGTGAAGCACTTGCCCATTTCGCTGGCCGCGCCGATCCGAGCCACGAGCCCACTCTGGACGCTCGCGGCCGCGATCGTGCTACTGGCCGAGCGGCCCTCGCTGCTGCAGGTGCTGGGCATCTCGACCACGTTGCTGTCATTCTTCGGCCTGTCGCTGGTCGGACGGCTCGAAGGGATCCATTTCCACCGCGACCGATGGGTGGGGTACATGATCTTGGGCACGCTGTTCGGGGCGGCCAGCGGTCTGTACGACAAGCTACTCTTGGGCAAGCTTGCGCTTGCGCCTGCCACGGTGCAGGCCTGGTTCTCGATCTACTTGCTTTCGCTGTTCGCTCCGCTTGCGGGTGCGTGGTGGCTCGCGAAGCGCAACGGCCCGGCCCGCCGAGAGCGCTTTCAATTCCGTCTGAGCATGCCGCTCTTGGCGCTGTGCTTGCTTTGTGCGGATTTTGCTTACTTTACTGCGCTGCGCGACGAGGGCGGCTTGATCTCGCTGGTTGCCAGCTTGCGCCGCGGCAGCACCTTGATCGCCTTCGCCGCGGGCGTGTTTTTGTTCAAAGAAGCCAACGGCTGGAAGAAGCTGCCAGCCGTGCTCGGCGTCGTGCTGGGCATCATGCTCACGATTCTGGGCTGAACCGGGAGCGCCTGGCTGCCATACTGAGGGCATGCCCCGGTCCAGCGTGTACCCACCAGACCTCGCTCGCTACGTGGAGGCGCACTGGCCCGCGGCCACGCCCTTGAGCCTGCCCTCGGCTTTGCTCGAAGACGCTCTGGCCGCCGCATTCCAAGCGTCGCTGATGGTCGAGGAAGCCCGCGCGACCCGCTTTCGCTTGCTGCTGACCTCACCCGAGCAACTGCCCGACGCGGGCACTCCCAATCAGGGCGTGCTTCGGCTCAAATTCGATCACGGTCGGCCCTTGTATGCCGACGAGCTGCGCCGCCTAGCACCCGCGGTGCCGTTCGAGACCGCGTTGATCGGCGCTCACGCCGAGCACGGCAAATTGCGCATTTGGGGCGTCGCCCATTCCGGTCCGGCTTGGCTGGCTCCAACCTGGGGCGGGCGCAGCATCGTACCGAATTGGACGTACGATCCGATCATCCACGTGACCGGGCCCGGGCAGCTCGCGGTGCGTTGCGCCGGCCAACTGATCGGCGCGCTCGAGCGTGGGCTGGTGGTGGATGCCGCGCTGGATGTGTTCGATTCCAATTGGCTACGGGCCCTGTTCGCCCGCGAACGGCAAGTGATCCAGGAGGAGCACGCGGCGCTGCAAGCGCAGGTCGCCTCGCGGACCTCCGTCGAGCCTTCATTGATCGGAAAAGTGGCGCAGCAAATGTTGCGCCGCGCCATCCAGCTCGTGCGCGGCGCCCGCCACGGAGGGCTGATCCTGATCGTCGACACCGCAGGCGGGACGGAAAGGCCGCTGCGCGGTCTACGCCTCAAATACTCGTTCGCCCAAGACGAGCCCTCGCACCGTTATCGCACGCTCTTGTTTCAGATCGTAGAAGCGGTGGCCAGCGTCACTGCCAAAGATTCGGTCGGTTGGTTGGACTTCGCCTCCAACCAGAGCGTGCGTTTCGAAGAGCTCGAGCAGGCTCTGTTCGAACATAGCCGCGTGCTGGCGAACCTCACCGCCATCGATGGTGCGCTCGTCTTGGACAAGCGCTTCGACGTGCTCGGCTTCGGCGCTGAAGTGTCCGCCGAGCTGCCCACGCCCGAGCGGGTTTGGCGTGCCGTCGACGCCGAGGCCCAGGTTCGAAAACCGGAAGAGATCGAAAATGTCGGCACGCGCCACCGCGCCGCCTATCGCTTCGTCAACGATCACCCCGACGGTTTGGCCGTCGTCGTCTCCCAAGACGGCGCGGTCTCCTTCGTGGCCAACCGCGAAGGACGCGTGGTGTTCTGGGAGCAATCAGTGAGTCCCTGAGGGCGCGCCCGCAAGCGGTTCTGTCGCGCGACCCCTGTCGGGACTCAGCTCAGGATCGGTCAGGGTTGCCCGGCCCCTGAACGGCAGGACGCTGCCGCCTGGCATGCTGCACGGCCGCTTCCACGCGAGATTTGCCGAAGTATTGCCGCGCGTAGCGCTGATTGTGAGCACGGCAGCGCAAGCGAAGATTCTCGATCGTGCTCGCGCCCCCCACCGCCCAAGGGTGCACGTGGTCGAGCTCTAGGCAGCGACGCGCGCTACACCGCCGCCCGTCCGGCGAGACATAGCTACACTGCTGACCATCCCGCAGGAACACCCCGCGCGCGACCGCTGCTGGGCAGTGACGCTTCGGGTTGGGCTTGGGGTTCGACGCTGATTGAGCGTCTTGGTTGGATGAATCGGGCGTCGAGACCTCAGGCTTGAGCAAGTCGGGCGCGCGGAGCTCGGCCTCAGAATGCACGGGAGGCGTGGAAGCCACGCTTCGGCGGCGTGGCTTCCCGCCCAACGCAAAGCGCTCTTTCGTCAGCTCGCGCTCGTACGCTTCGAGCCCGCGCTTGAGCAAAGTCATCAGATCGCCACTGGGCAGACGATGCCCCGAAAGCCCGCGCACCCGCTCGAGCAGCTCGCGAAACTCACCATCTGCCGTGAAATGCACGCCGTAGCGATCCGCGGACAAGGGTTCGAGTCGACCTGGTTTCGCCGCCTCGGCCGCCCCCAATGCGCCCAACGCGGTCGATGGTTCGCGTGCACGAGACTCGACGAATGCTTTCTGCAACGGGGCCAACGGCTCGCGCGGCGGCGCCTCCGTTGGCATCTTCTCGGAAGCACAGTTCTCGGAAGCACGCTCGACGTCGAGAGTAGGCCCCGCCTGCGCTGGCACCCCTCCGGGTATCGCGAAGCGCGTCAAGCGACGCACCAGATCGCGCACATCGGGCCTGGGAAAGCGCGCCGCGAGCAACTCCTCCACCTTCCGCGCACTGCGATGCGCACACAGCTCGAACAGTACTGCGGCGTTCTCCGGACACAGATGCTTTCTCAGCAAACTCAGCGCCGAAGCGTGCAATGCGCCGCTCGCCACCAGCGCGAACACCTCCGGATGATTGCGGCACACCCGCGCCGCCGCGATGTGTCGACCCGCCGTCGACTCACACAACCCGAGTTTCTCTACGCAATACTCGAACAGCGACGCGAACCCCAGATCGAGAAACAGCTGCCGCTCGTCCAGCTCCGCCAAGTACGCCAGAAACTCAGCCGTGACTTGGTTACGCTGCCTGACGACGCTCGAGAGCCCCGCCAAGAGCTCGTCGTCTGCCAATGACTTCAAACGATACTCGGTATTGCCCCATCCCTCTCGTCTATCACGCTCATTTCAGAGCTCGTAAAACGCCCATAGGGCTAGTTTCAGGCTAAAAATCAGTTCGAGCTCGACTCGAGTCACGATCGTTCGACCCCGTCCAAACCAAGCGCCACCGCACGCAAACCTTCGCGCTCCTCGCGTTCACCGACAACCCACCCCAAATTTTCTGTCCAGCAAATTCGCCAAATCCAGCGATAATTTCAGACGGCCGCAGGCTCGCCACCACGAAAAATCGCGAGTTGCAGGCGCAAGGCGTGCGCGTAGTCAGAAAACGAATCGAGCGCGTTATGGGCGCAAATGGGCTGAAAGGGCGTCAAAGGAAAAGATTCTGCTGCACGACTGATTCGCGTCATGCGCTCCCGATTGCGGCCAACGTACTCGACCGAAAATTCAACCCAGCGGCCGCCAACCTCGTCTGGGCGGGCGGCGTCACGTACATCCCCACCGACGAAGGCTGGCTCTATCTCGCGGTCATGCGGGACCTGCGCCGGCGTCGAAAGCTTCTTCGGAAGCCTCGAGACCGAGCTCGCACGCGAAGTCTATCCAACTCGGCCCATGGCAACCGCCACCCTCGGGACAGTATCTTTTGAGCGCCGCGAGGTAATCATCGTCGGACGAGCAGGGACAGACCGCTAACGCGCGTTGCCGAGCAGGCCGCGCCTTTGAGCCGCGTCGAGCAGTCTGGCCACGGCTGGCCGCCTATCCAGCGGAACGCTGCTTGCGACTTCGGTCACCTTGGCATGAACGAAGAAGGTCTTCCTGCGCCAGGTCAGCTGAAACGTGCTGGTCAAGATGCCGCGCTTCATCGCGGCGCCGAAGCCCTCACCCTCGAGCACGACGTGATAGGTCGAGCACGCGCTCAACAGCTGAGGCATCATTCGTTCCAGATGTGCGCGGACTTGCGCGTCTGGCGCGGGAGCATTCACGGGCACACGGGTGACGTATACGACCGGGTGACCACAGCTTTTCGCCGCAGCTTCCACTTCGGTCAATACGCGGTCCATATCCGCGATCTCCGGCGTCCCCCACACGGCGAAAACCGCACCTTGGGTCGAGATCAGGTCGCAGGCCATGCGTTCCTTAACGGCCGCAAGTGCGCGGCATTTAGGCGTCTCGGTGCGACGCCGGAGAGAGGCGCCCGAACGAGGCCGCGCGCCAGGCAGTGGCATTCATACCAGGACTTTGCCAGCTTTCCCATACTATTGGCGCTCGGTTTTCCCGGCTGCTTCGTGTTCGTTTCGAGCGCAGCTGAGCTGCGGGCACGGGCCGACAAAGGGCTGCAGCTCGCACGCGGACACGCTCGGTCGAATTCGCGTGACCGATAGCCGGCCAGCCGGCGCTTGCAGACGCGACTGCCTCAGGGGTGTCGGTGACCGCGTCGAGCGCCGCCGAGCGGCGACTGTGCACGGCGCGTTGCCAACGATGAAGCAGCGCTCGAGACACGACACGAACCGCTCGGGCGCGCTCGATACGGCGACTGGCGAAGCGCACAGCGCGACCACTCAGGCGAGTTGCGCGAAGCGCTGGCGACTCGTGCACTCGTGCAGCGCTCGTCCTCGCTCCTGCCATTTTTGCTGATGTCAGGGCGCGTTTCCCATACCCACTGGAAGATGCCACTCTGACGGTCCGCATTGATTTGGAGCGGCTTCTGCGGCCTATTGCAAGTAGGGTGAAGGGCGTCATGCTGGGCGGCGGTGCAATGATCACGTCAAGAATCGGGTGGGCTTTCGGGGTTCTCTGGGGCTTTGGTTTGCTTGGCTCGGCATGTAGCGGCAGTGCGAGCAGGACGACGCCGCCGAATACCATGACCAACGACGCGGGTTCGACGGGTACTGACCCGACCTTCTGCACGCCGGGCACGCGGCGCTGTGATGGGCATGAGATCAAGCGCTGCGACGACACGGGCAGTGA
>Ga0207691_10000339_pt1 | contig 47060 bp, 49 predicted proteins | sample KBSM13metaG_FD_184327 | JGI IMG/M metagenome (GOLD analysis project Ga0207691, IMG submission 184327) | Miscanthus rhizosphere microbial communities from Kellogg Biological Station, Michigan, USA - KBS M1-3 metaG (SPAdes) (version 2) | ecosystem: Host-associated > Plants > Roots > Rhizosphere >...
GTCGTTACATCGATGCTGCTCGTCGCAGCAAACAAAGTACCGGCGAGATGGGTAATGCTGCCATTTCCGGAATTCGCCATCGCGACTTTACCGGGCTGCGCTTTAGCGAGGGCGATGAATTCGCGCACGCTGCTGGCTGCGACGCCCGGATGCACGACGAACATGAGTGGCGTCGTCGCAAGCTGCGTGACCGGCGAAAAGCTTTTGACCGGATCGTAGCCGGGCTTACTGTATATGGTGTTATTGACTGCGAAAGGCGTGTCCGCGAGCAGCAGCGTATATCCGTCGTTCGGAGAGTTGGCAACGAGTTGGGTTGCCATAAGCGAGGCGGCACCCGGACGATTGTCGACGACGCCGTTCTGACCCACGACTTCCGGCAGCTTTGCCGCGACTACGCGTGCAACGAAGTCGCTGCCGCCGCCCGGCGCGAATGGCACCACGATGCGAATCGGTCGCTCGGGAAATGCGGTTTCAGCGGCGATTGTGACGGCTGGTACTGATACAAGCACAAATAGCCAGGCTCGATTCATTTAATTTTCCTGAGTTGATGTTGGATCGAAAAGTATCTGCCGATCACCGGTCGTTACGGCGTGCCCTCGATCGGCTTGATGCCCGCGGTCTTTACCACCGATATCCAGCGTGCGATTTCCGCTTTGATGATCTGTGAAAATTCGTCGGGCGTGTTACCGACGGTCTGATAACCCTGCGCCGAAAGGCGTTCAGTGACTTCATTCGCATTCAGCGCTTTAATCGCGTGGTCGCGCAGTTTCGCGATAATGGACGGCGGCGTGCGGAGCGGCGCGAGCAGTCCCTGCCATGTGCGCACATCGAAGCCGGGCACCGTTTCCGCGACAGACGGCACCTCCGGCGTCGCGGGCACGCGGTTAAGGCTGGTTACTGCGATTGCACGCAACTTTCCAGCGCGCACCAGCGGCAGAGCGGTCGGCATGGTGCTGAGCGACAACTGCACCTGGCCGCCGACCACATCGGCGGTTGCCTGCGGCGCGCCCTTATAAGGAACGTTGACGATATCGACGCCGGCCATCGTTTTAAAAAGCTCACCGGCGAGATGCGAACCGACGCCGATGCCGCCGGACGCATAGTTGATCTGTCCCGGTTTGCTTTTAGCAAGCGCGATTAACTCAGCGACGTTTCTAACCGGCAGCGATGGATGCGCGACAAGCAGATACGGCGTTGATGCGAGCATGGTGATCGGCGCGAAATCACGTGCCGGGTCATACGGCAGCTTGCTGTACATGCTCGCGTTGATGGTGTGCGCCGACGAGACCATGACGATCGTGTAACCGTCCGGCGCTGCCTTGGCCGCGAGATCCGACCCGATGATTCCGCCGGCACCCGCACGATTGTCGATCACAATCTGCTGCGCGAGCGACTCCGCCATCTTCTGGCCGATCGTGCGTGCGACGATATCGGCGCCACTGCCGGCAGGAAACGTCACGATCATGCGAATCGGCTTCGTCGGATAACTCTGCGCGCAGGCGTCTGAGATTGTGCAACCCAGTCCGAGCACGCATAGCGCCGCTGCACATCGTTCGGCCGCATTTCTGGAAGTCGTCATGCGCGACTACTTCTGATGCCGCAGCGGTTCCTGAAAATCCTTGAGCGTCGGGCTGGACTCGAGCTGCTTGATTCGTGCCAGACAATCGTCGATATGCGATTCGGCGAGCACGCGTTTCGCGTTGCGCACGAACTTCTCGATAAGGTCCGCATGCACGTGATCGCCGTCGACCGCTCGAACTGAGAAGCCTGACGTGATGTGCCGCAACACCGACTTCCCGTTCTTCAGCTTGATCACAACTTCCATGCCGAGGAAATCCTTGCCCTTGGTGAAATCAAGGTTCGCCATCGCGGGATGTGGTTCGATGCTGACGCGCTTGATCAGCGCGCGAATCTTCGGGTCCTGCGCCCTGTTTTCATAGAACTGCTCGACCTCCAACTGGCCGTCGACGAGCGCTGCAGCGACGCAGTAGTGAAGACTCAGCTTCCCTTCAAGACCGGTCTGTGGGTCACTGTTCCACAACGAGTGCTGCGTCATATGGTTGGTGAGGCAGCGCACCGTCTCTACATCGTCTGCCTTGACACCGTCTTCACGCATCATCTGCAGAACTGCGACCACGCCGGCCTGCGTATGAAAGTTCGACGGAAAAATTTTGAACGCGAGTCCTGGATCGAGTATCTCGAGCGGCTTGCCGATTTTTTTCGCGAGCGCATCGTAATCGCCCGGCTTGCCGCCGGAGAACGCATGCGCATAACCGTGCGGGTCTTCGATAAGATCGGGCGCACCCACAAATCCGTCGCGGGCGAGCATGGCCGCGGCCATTCCTCCGCGGGCGGCGAGGCCCGCGTGCAGCGGCTTAGCCATCCTGCCAAGGTGCGGACGCAGCCCGCATGAATGGGTCGATGCAAGGCCCAGCGCATTTTCCATGGTCGCGGCGTCGAAGTTCCACACTTTTCCGACTGCCGCCGCTGCGCCCAAAGTGCCGATAATGGCGGTCGGATGGTAGCCCAGCACGATCGTCTGCGGCGTGATGAGGCGTCCCAACTTCGCGCACACCTCAACAGCGGCTACATAGGCAGTGATGAAGTCCTTGCCTGTCACCGCCTGCATCTCGCACGCAACGAACAGTGCGGGCATGGTGACGACGCTCGGATGGCCCGCCATGCCAAACGTCGCGTCGTCGTATTCTTCCCAGTGCGCCATGGTGCCATTGAACAGCGCCGCCGCTTCGGCAGACATGCGCTCGCTATCGCCGATAATCGTGGCAGGACCCCTGGCGTACTGCGACCAAACGTGTTGCCTTACAAGCTTGAGACCGTCAGCCGGACAACCGGCGAGTGCAACCGCGAAATAATCGGTGACTGCTGCTTTGACCCATGGCACAACTTCGCCCGGTAGGTCTTGATAGCGCAGATCCACGATCCAGCGTGACAGCGTTTTTGTGAAACCCATTCGTTCTCCCTCGTGAAATCGCTTGCAGACGCTTCCTTCCCCCGATGCTCTCGCGTGAAGTGCGAGGGAGGAGACTCGCGGGTTATCGTCGTTGCCGGGTCACCAGCCAACCACAATTCTCAATTGCGTGCGAGCCGCTCCTCACGTGCATCGCGTTCCGCCGCGGCTGCATCGCGCTGCGCAGCATCGCCATAACCGGCTCCCGACGGCGTACAGATGCGCAAAATGCTGTCTTTCGGCAACGCCACTTCGCCTGACGCGGCAGGCAGTTTCTGCGCGTGCGGCGTATCGGGGTTGAGTATGAACGCGCCGCATGCACCATCGCCGCCGTTTTGCATGCCGCACGCTGCAACGTTCTGACGCTCGGAGGATAAGCTGACGACGATATCGTCGCTCAATACCCGGTAATCGCGCACCACTCCCATGCCACCGCGGTACTGTCCCGTGCCTGCCGAGCCTTCCCATAAAGCATAGCGCTCGACGCGGAATGGATAAGCATGCTCGAGCGCCTCGACCGGCAGATTCGATGAACCGGATGCATGCACGCGCACGCCATCGACACCATCGCGATTCGCGCGTGCGCCCATGCCGCCCGCGAGCGTTTCGTAGTTGACGAAGTAAGCGCCCGTTCGCGGATCGGAACCCGCGAGCACGTAAAGATGATGCGGCCCGCTGGCCGCGAGCGCCTTGTCCGGCATCGCCTGCGACAGTGCGTTTGCAATGACATCGCCGAGCACGCTCGCTGAAATCGAGCGGCAGCCGATTGCCGCCGGCGGCACCGGACCCACCACGCAACCGGGTGGCGCGCTGATGTTGAGTGTCCTGTAGTAGCCCGCGTTAGCTGGAACTTCGGGATCGAGCAAACTCTTGGCGACGGTGTAAACAGTCGCAAGCAACGCGCGATAGGGGATATTGCGCGCGGTTTCGAGCTGCTTACCGGAACCCGTGAAATCGAAATCGATGCGCCCGCGCTGCACGGTCATTGCGAGTTTGATGGCGCAGCGCTCGCCTTCCTTGTTACCGTCGAGAAAATCTTCCGCTTCGTAGCGTCCCGGCGGCAGCCGGTTGATGGCCGCGCGGAATCGCTTTTCGGTGAAATCGAGATACGCGGCTATCGTGGATGCTGTATCTCTCGCCCCATAGCGGCCGAACAATTGCAACACGCTCTTCATGCCGACATTGTTCGCAGCGAACTGCGCGTTGAGATCTCCGATGCGCTCGTCGGGCGTACGCGAATTGAGCAGAATGATATCGACCACGTCACGATTCACCTTGCCTTCGCGCATCACGCGCACCGGCGGAATGCGGATACCTTCCTGGTAGATGCTCTTGCAAACCGCCGCCTCGGAACCGGGAACCATACCGCCGACATCGGCGTGGTGCGCGATATTGGCGACGAATGCAACGATTTTGTTGCCGATGTAGACCGGTGCGATGATATTGATGTCCGGTAGATGTGTGCCGCCGCCGTTGTAAGGATCATTCGCGACGAACTGGTCGCCCGGCAAAATCTCTTTCAGCGGATAACGCTTGAGAATCTCGTCGACCGCGCCGACCATCGAGCCCAAGTGAATGGGGACGCGCTGGGCAAGCGCAATGACCTGACCCTGCGCATCGAATATTGCCGTCGAACAATCGGCCCGCTCCTTGATGTTGGGCGAGAACGCGGTTCGCTGCAGCGTCGCGCCCATCTCTTCCGCGGTGGCGAGCAGATAACGCGCAACCACTTCGGCTTTGATCGGATCGACCTTGCCTGCTTTCTTCGCTGCCATTCTCAAAATTCCTTAGAGGTTAACGGCTCAAGTTCGAGATGCAAGTAGCCAAACCGGTCGCCGCGAACTTTTGCGCGCGGCGGTACAACGGTCGTGGTATCCATCTGTTCGATGATTGCGGGCCCGGTAATGCGTGTACTGACCGGCAATTTGTCGCGGTCGTAAACCGGCGTCGCGACGTAGCCCGTCTCCGGAAACCATACTTTGCGCTTCTCGGCGACCGCATCCTTGACGGTGGAGCGTGCCGCGCGATGCTTTTCATGCGTAGGCGCACGTCGCCCGACGGTGACGACAAGACGCAGGTTCACGACTTCGATCGGCTGGCTTTGCATGTCGTAGCCGTAAATCGCACGATGCTGTTGATGATAATCGCGGATGAGCTTCGCCAGCAGCTTCGGATCGAGCTTGCCATCCTTAACGCCTAGCGAGAGCTCATAATTCTGGCCCAGGTAACGCATGTCCATGAGCCACGCGAATGTCGCCCGCGTGCCTTTCTCTGCTTCACCGGCAAGCCATTGTGCGCCGCGCTCTCGCAGTTCCGCGTATCCCGCATTAAGCGCTTTGATGTTGTCGGATGATGCGATGAGCAGGCGCGTGAGACTGAAGTCGCCACGCACGTCCGAGTGCAGAAGACCCAATGCTGACAACAAGCCGGGCCGCGGCGGAACGAGCACATTGCGAATGCCCATATTCCGCGCGACATCGGCAGCATGCAACGGGCCCGCGCCGCCGAATGCAACGAGCGTGAAATCACGCGGATCGACGCCCTGTTCCACCGAGATCACACGCACTGCGCCCATCATATTCACATTGATAATCTCGACGATGCCGGCGGCCGCGCGCACCAGATCCACTTTCAGTGTCGGCACCAGCTCATCTTCGATTACCGTGCGAGCGCGATCGGCATGCATCGTCATGCGGCCGCCAAGGAGCGACTTCGGGTTCAGCCGTCCAAGCACGACATTCGCGTCGGTAACCGTCGGCTTTGTTCCACCGCGGCCATAAGCAGCCGGACCGGGATACGCCCCAGCGCTCTGCGGACCTACTTTCAACAGGCCGCCGGCATCGACCCACGCGATGCTGCCGCCGCCTGCGCCTATTGTGTGAATGTCGATCGTGCGCGTGCGCACCGGAAAGCCGCCCATCTCGCGTAAATCTTTTTTGGCGGGCTCGCCGTCACGAATCAGGCAAACGTCGGTTGATGTGCCCCCCATATCAAAGGTAATCAGATTTTCGACAGCGAGTTGCGCGCCCAGACCGACACAACCGACGACACCTCCGGCAGGCCCGGAGAAGAACGTGTTCACCGGCAGCTTCCGCACAGCACCAGGCGTCACCGCGCCGCCATTCGACTGCATGACACGCGGCGCAATCTTGATCCCAAGATCTGCCACCCCGCGCTCGAAGCGTTCGAGATAGCGATCCATGATCGGCATCAGGCTCGCATTCACAGTGGTGGTGGCGAAGCGCTCGAACTCGCGAAATTCGGGCAGCACGTCTGATGACGTGCACAGGTACGCTTCGGGCCATGCATCGCTGATTAATTTGCGCGCGCGGCGCTCGTGCGCAGGATTCGCGTATGAGTGCAGCATACACACGGCAATTGCTTCGACCTTCTTATCGCGCAGCACATCGACCGCATTACGGATGGCGTTTTCATCGAGCGGCGCTACCTCGCTGCCATCCGCGGCAATGCGCTCGCTGACTTCGAGGCGGCAGTCACGCGGCGCCGGCGGCGTCGGCTTCAGAACATCGAGATTGAAGTAATGCGGCCGGCGCTGACGCGCGAGCTCGATAACGTCACGGAAACCTGACGTTGTAATCATGCCCGTGCGCGCGCACTTACCTTCGAGCACGGCGTTCGTTGCCAGAGTTGTGCCGAGCACCAGAAAATCGACCTGGTCCCGTGGCAAGCCGGCAAGGTCGATGACTTCCGCAATGCCGTCGATCACTGCCTGTGCGGGGTCGCCGGTACTCGTCGGCAGCTTGTGATATGTGTGTTTGCCGGTTCTAAGCTCACACAAAACAAGGTCCGTGAACGTGCCGCCGGTGTCGATGCCTATCCAGATGTTATTCACTTGCGTACTTTTTGGTCTAACGCGGGAGCTTGGAATTTAAGCATGCACAGATTATTATAACAATTAGATGTTTTGTCTCTTTTCATAAGTTGTACGTATGAATTTCAAGTTGCGTCAGTTGCAGGGATTCGCCGGCGCCGCGCGGCATGGCAGCTTCAGCGCAGCAGCAAAAGAGCTCGCCATGACGCAGCCTGCCTTCTCGCAGCTCATACGCGAGCTTGAAATCGCGCTGCATGTAAAATTATTTGAACGCACGACGCGGCGCATCGAACTCACTGAAGCCGGGCGCCGCCTGCTCTCGATGATCGAGCGTCCGCTCGACGATCTCAACGATGCATTCAAGTTCGTGCGCGATCTTGCAGCGGGCACCCGCGGCCGTCTTGCGTTCGCATCACTGCCATCCGTTGCATTCGGCATCGCGACGCATGCGCTCGCGCGATTCAAGGCCCGCTATCCGGCAATTGCCGTGCGGCTGATCGAAGATCAGAATTTCACGATCCTTGACCGCGTATTACACCGGGAAGTGGATTTCGGGATTGGCACCCTGGCGACGCCGAACCGGGAGCTTGTATTCAGGGAACTGCTGCGTGATGAGCTGCAAGCGGTCTTCCCGGCCGACCATGCGCTGGAACAGAAGAAGCGCGTCACGTGGCGTGACCTGTCCTCGCAGCCACTCGTTCTGCTGTCCAAGCAATCGAGCGTGCGCGAGCTCAGTGATCGCGGACTGGCCGTGTCCGGTCACGGCCGCGAACCGGATTATGAAGTGGCCAACATGGTGACCGCCTTGAGCATGGTGCGCGCGCGGCTTGGGGTCACCGTTCTGCCGCGCATTTCGCTCAACCAGCTCAATATGAAGGGGCTGCGTGCAAGCCGCATCAACGATCCGCATCCCGACCGCCGCATCGGCATCATTACGCGCGCCGATCGTTCCCTTGCGGCGCCGGCGGCGGCGTATGTCGAGCTGCTGTTCGCCGCGGCGCACGGGTCCGACTATAATTCCAGCATTCGACGCGCAATCGCCCGTCAATGACGCGGCCTGCTCCGGAAACGCTATGACAGTAACCTCGCTTAAAACATCCGACGTGCCCAAAGCCCGGCTGCCCGATGATTACTCGCTCAGACTGTGCGAGCAGCTTACGCGTTGGCGCTACGAAGATTTGCCCGCTGAAGTCGTGCGCATGCTCAAGCGCTTCATGATCGACACGCTCGGTGTCATCGGCGGTGCGGCTAACGCGGCAGGCATACGCGAATTGAATAATCGACTTTCAAAGTGGGAATCGAGCGGCTCCGCCACCGGCCTTGTCACCAAACGGCGTTATTCGCCACCGAGCGCGGCGCTTGCGAACGGCGCGGCCGCCCACGCACTGGACTTCGACGATCAGCACGATCCGGCGCGTGTGCACACGAACTGCGTCGTTTTGCCGGCATTGCTGGCGACCGCGGAAGACATCGGCAACGTCAGCGGTAAGGATTTCCTGGTCGCGTATGCAATCAGCAGCGAGCTTCATGCTCGCCTGGGCCTCGCGTGCTACAACAGTTTGGGCAAAGGTTGGCACCCGACGATGGTATTCGGAACGCCTGCGGCCAGCCTGGGCGCGGCCCGACTGCTCAAGCTCGACGCCGAAGGCATGCGCAACGCACTTGGTATGGCCTTTCATCAGACCAGCGGCTCGGCGCAAAGCATGCGTGATGGTGTTGTCTCGAAGCGCCTCGGCGCGGGGTTCGCAGCGCGTGCAGCCGTGCTCGGCGCTTTCCTCGCGGCCGACGGCTTGACCGGAACGCGCCGACCGCTCGAAGGTAACGCGGGATTGTTTGCGTTATATGAGCGCGGTGAAGTCGACATTGATCTTGTCACTGAAAAGCTGGGTAGCGACTGGCGCATAACAGAGTACAGCTTCAAACCGTACCCGTGCTGCCGCTGCAATCACACACCCATCAGTCTTGCAATCAAGCTGCGCGAACAGGGACTGAAGCCGGCGGATGTGCGCTCGGTCGAGATCGGCATGGGCAACGTTAACTGGCTTACCGTCGGTGAGCCGTACGACGTCAGGCGCGATTCTGTGGTGCACGCGCAGTTCAACGCAGCGTACAGCTTTGCGCGGGCTCTCACGGATGCGCGAGTCGACCTGCGCAGTTATCAGAAGCCGGCGATCAGTGATGCGGCGGTAGTTGCGCTTGCAGGCAAAGTCACCGTAATAGACGATGCTTCGATCGACGCGACCGCGATCGAACCGGCGCGCATCAAGGTAACGCGCAATGACGGACGCGTCATCGAAGTGAAAAACGACGTGATACCGGGCAGCCCGCAATACCCGATGACTGAAGACGACTTCATGGAGAAGTTCCGCGGCTGCCTGAATTTCGGACTCGGCGCATCGCGTGCTGACGCTGATCGTCTTGCTGATGCGGTCATGAACATCGACAGCGCGCCCGATGCGGCTGCGTCGATCGTCGACGCGTTCCCCTCAGCGAGGGCATAACAAACATGCGATAAACCGTTGGTCCGTGATCCCTGCGACCACCGCCAATGACAGTTTGGTTATCCAGGGAGACTGCCCGTGAATCCTTTTGCCGGCGCTTTACTGTTTGTCTTGTTTGCAATGCCCGCAGCAGCGGCAGGGCCGCCGCACTGGGCTTACCCACTCGTGGTGGAAAAAAACGCCGCGCCCGGCGACGAACAACCGGGATCCCGTCAAGTGCCGGGCTCGCAGAAGACCTACACGCAAGCGGAAATCGAAGATTTGTCCAATCCGCCGGACTGGTTTCCAGATGACCATGCACCGATGCCATCGATCGTGCAGCGCGGCAGCGGCAAGGCCGTTCCAGCGTGCGCCTCGTGTCACCTCGTGTCAGGCATGGGACACCCCGAATCTTCGCATCTCGCAGGCTTGCCTGCGGCGTATTAGATGCGGCAGCTCGCAGACTTTAAATCGGGCGCGCGCAAAGACGCTGCACGCATGAACGGCATCGCGTCGGGCATGAGCGAAGACGAAATGAAACAGGCTAGCGAATGGTTCGCCGCGCTCAAGCCGCGCGCCTGGAACAAGATCGTCGAAACCGACACCGTACCCAAAACGTATATCGGCAAAGGGCGCATGCGCTTCGCCATCGCCGATGCGGGCAATGAGCCGCTCGGCAATCGAATTATCGAGCTGCCACAGGAGCCGCTGCGTGCGGCGCGGCGCGACCCGTATTCCGGATTCGTTGCGTACGTGCCGCCGGGCAGCGTCGCTAAAGGTGCCGCGCTCGTAAATGGTGGCGGCGGTAAAACAATGGCGTGCTCTACCTGTCATGGCGCGAAGCTCGAAGGTGTCGCCGACGTCCCGCGCATCGCGGGTATCTCGCCGCTCTATGCAATGCGTCAGCTGATGAGTACGCAAAGCGGTACGCGCGGCGGCAACTCGGCAGTCCTGATGAAACCGGTGGTCGCGCAATTGACCGAGGATGACATGCTCGCAATCTCTGCCTATCTGGGTTCACTCACGCCGTAGATAAGCAGTCAGACGCGTACGTACTGCACGAATAGGAGGAGACTTCCATGAAACAGCTCATGCTTGCGGCGATGGCCGCTGGTTTCATTTGCGCATCGCCTGTTACCTCGCACGCACAGAGCGGGATTCCCGGGGTTATCGGGCCGGGTGTGGAGGCCGTACTCGTGCAGGAAGGCTTCGAATTTCTCGAAGGACCGCTCGGTATGCGGGACGGCGGCCTGTACTTCACGGATCTCGGCAAGGTAACGCGCATCAATCGCCTCGACCCGGCTGCAAAAATCTCGATAGTGCGTGAAAACACCAACCGTACCAACGGCCTCGCGTACCTGTCAAACGGCGATGTTATCGGCGCTGAAAGCGATGGCAAGCGCATCGTCAAGATGACGGCCGACGGACACGTCAGTGAAATGACGCGTGGCGACGGTACCCGACCGCTGATGGCGCCGAACGATGTCATCGCTGACGCCAATGACGGTATTTACTTTACGGATCCCGGTCCACGGCCCGTCGTCCCGGGACGCAAGGCGTACGTTTACTTTCTGCCCGATGACTCGACCAAGGCGATCGTCATAGATGACACCATCGTTCGCCCTAATGGACTGACCGTGACGCTCGATGGCAAAACGCTGATTGTCGATGACACCGTTGGCGACACCGTATTCGCATTCGATATCCAGCGCGACGGCACGGTCGCCAATAAGCGCCCGTTCATTAAGCTGCGCGATCTGAAAGCAGGTCAGGAGAGCGGCGCTGACGGACTGGCGATCGATCGGGATGGCCGCTTGTTTATCACGAGCACGGCCGGCGTCCAGGCGTTCGACAGGGCCGGTCAGTATCTCGGTACCATCAAAGTGCCGCGACAGCCGTCGAACGTTGCATTCGCCGGGCCGGATAAAAGCGTGCTCTACATAACAGCGCGTGAAGGATTGTACCGGGTGCAAACGCTCACGCACGGCCCTGCGCGCGCCGGCAAATAAGTGAGCTGAACCGTGCACCGGGGAGTGAAGTTGCAGCTGCGGCCGGATGCGCTGAGGCGATGATCCGCTTCTGGCATCACATAACAGTCGTTGTTTCGGTGCTCGTGTGCCTGACAGGGTACGAGCTGCATGCGCAACAACCTGCATGGCCTGATCCAGCGCTCACTAATGAAGTGATCGTCGTACCACTCGAGGGCCATTCAATATCAGCACTCATTACGCACAAACCGGGGTAACGACATTCACCCATGCAGTGGCGATTTTTCCCGGAGACCCGGGCCGCGGCAACCTGCGTGTCGAGAATGGACAGATCCACTACGACAATCAACGCGGTAACTTTCTCGTGCGGTCGCGCGGATATTTCCTCGAAGACGGATTTTTAACCGTCGTGATCGATGCACCGAGCGATTATCAGTCCGGTCCGTTCTGGCATTCGTTTCGAGCGTCGCCGCGCTATGCGCAGGATGTGAACGCAGTGGTGGGTGCAGTATCGCGCCGGTTCGGTGACCTGGATTGGACTTACGCGGGGCACAGCGAGGGAACAGTAAGCGCCGCGTTCGCGGGCCGCCGTGCGTCGCCGGATGTCAGACGCATCGTGCTTGCGTCTGCACTGACGATCGCCAACTATCAGGGACCGGGCCTCAGCGTGTCGGACTTCAAAGACGTGAAGATTCCGGTGCTGTGGGTACATCATCGCAACGACCCTTGTCGCTGGACGTCGTATTCACGAGCGAGGGATTACGCGAAGGATACGAATTCCGCGCTGGTCACTGTTACCGGAGTGAAAAACAGCCGCGGCGACGCGTGCCAGCCGTTCAGCGAGCACGGGTTTGTCGGCATGGAAGACAAAACGGTCAAAGCCATCGTCGGCTGGATACGCAGCGGTCAGGTCCCCGCCGATATCGGGGACTAAGCGTTGCTCGCTTTGATTAGCGGGTAGCGAGAACGGCCTTGCCGATGACCTTGCGTTCTTTCACCAGCGCCAGTGCTTCCGCATAGCGCTCGAGCGGATATGTCGCCATCACGTGCGGCTTCAGTTTGCCGGCGCTGTAAAGATCAAACAGCTGCTGGCGAACCGCGCGGCATTTTTCCGGCTCTCGATCACGATAGTCACTGAACTGCAGGCCGATTGCGGCAATGTTCTTCACGAGCAGGTGACCGGCCTTGATTTCGGGAATGCGCCCGCCGGCGAAGCCGACAATGACAATGCGCCCGGACCAGGCGATCGCGCGCATACACGCGTCGAACACGTCTCCACCAACGTTTTCCACGACGAGATCGACGCCGCGCTTGCCCACTGCGGCGAACACCTGTTCGCGCAAGGAGTCCCTCAAATTGCCTGCACTTGTATCGATGATATGGTCAGCGCCCGCGGCTTTCGCGGCCGCCGCTTTCTCGGGACTGCTTACCGCTGCGAGCACGGTGGCCCCGAGCGCCTTAGCGACCTGAACGGTAGCCAGACCTACGCCGCCGGCCGCGCCGGTCACCAGCACACTTTCGCCGGCCCGGACGCCGCCACGTTCTACTAACGCAAAGTGCGCCGTATTGTAAGTGAGGCCCATCGCGGCGATCTCGGCATAAGAAATCGAGCCGCTGACTGGATGGCAGTTCACCGCCTTCGTGGTCACCTGCTGCGCGTACGCGCCATATTCGACCTGCACCAGAACACGATCGCCTGACTTGAGCGCAGTGACGCCCGCGCCGACGGTATTGACGACGCCCGCGCATTCCTTGCCCGGAACAAACGGCAGCGGCGGCAGAAACTGGTATTTGCCGTCGATCACCAGCAGATCCGGAAAATTAATTCCGGCCGCATGCACATCGACGAGCACTTCGCCCGCCTTGGGGGCGGGCACCGTCCAGTCCTGCACCTTTACCGCGTCAGGCGCACCGAACTTTGACACCACCAACGCTTTCATTGCACACCTCATATCTCCAGGAGCGCGGCATATTAACAATCGTAAGCCGGCGTGACAAACAGGAGGCCTCGCTGCAAACCGGCGACTTACTTATCGCAATCGCGCACTGACTGTGCAGATCTTAAGGATGCAGCGAATGAAGGCAGGAAGGTACGAGCTGGATGTACAAACAAAAGGCGGGGTCGCCCCCGCCTGTCGTCAGTGCATCATCGCGGCGCTTGCCGCGGCAATCGTGTTTACTTCTTTGCCGGTGCTGCAGGGCTAGCAGGAGTCGCTGGCGATGCGGCGCTCGGGGCCGGCGTCGCCGGAGCGGCGGATACCGAGCCTTTGTTCGCTTGCTCTTTCTTCATGGCCTTGGCCTGTTTTTTGGCTTCTTTGTCGGCTTTCTTCTTGGCTTTCGCATCAGCGCGCGCTTGTTTCTTCGCGTCGGATTTGGCCTTGTCTTCCGCCTTCTTGTCCGCTTTGCTCATGTCTTTCGAGGCGTCCGCGGCGGGCGCTGTCGTCGTCGCAGCAGGAGCGGATTTCGGTGCATCCGCGGCAACCGCGGTCAGGGTGGTGCCGACGAAAGCGCCGGCAATCAGGGTCGTCAACAGCTTATTCATGTTTTGTCTCCATAGGTATATCCGGGGGCCGGATGCCCGTATAACGCGCCGGGTGAACCAGCGTTGACAGCTAGGCGCCTAGTTGCCCGGACGCGGGCGCCGCTTTCGCCTGCGCGTAATCGCCCCGCCCGAACCCAGCAGTGCGGCGTTTCCCCAGAACACTGCGAAGAGCCCGAAAGCAGATCCGATCGAACCGAATAACACAGGCCCGATGACGCGCGTCAGGTGATTGATCGTGAGCCGCAGACCAAGTGCCTCGCCGGAACGGCCTTCAGCGGAACGGCTGAATGTGAGCATCATCGTAATCGGCTGGCAGCACCCCATACCCATTCCGAACATGAAAGAAACCAGCGCGAGGACGAACGCATGCGTGAAGAGCGGCACCAGCATGAGACTGGCCGCCCCAAGATAGAACGAGTAAGCGAGCAGGCGCTCTTCGCTCCACACCTTCAGCAGCCGCGGCATGATCAGGCGCACCACGAATGAAGCCGCTGAGAATGTCGCGAGCACAATGCCCGTGGCGGACGCCGACATATCGATCGAGTGCGCGTAAATCGGCAGATAGAACTGGAACATGTCGATGCCCGTGACCACGAGGCTGCTGGTCGCGAGTATTCGCCACACACCCCGCCTTGCGAGTGTTTCGCGGATGCTGCCCTTCTCGGCGGCCTGCGGCTTGGCGTGTGCGATCGCCACCTTCTTCGTGAGCAGCAGCCCCATGGGCACCATCGATATCGCCACCACATACAGACAGGCGTACGCATATCCCGAGTGATCGATGGAGAATCCCACGACCAGCGGCCCGATGAAACTGGCGACAGCTAAGGCGAGGCTGAAATTGCTGAAATTGCGCGCCTGGGTCTCCGGCTTGCTTAACAGGCCAACGAGATTTTGCAGCGCGACGTTGGTAAATGTGAATGAAAATCCGTTCATCGCTGCGGCGACAAACAAGGCTGGCATCGTGGCGTAGAAAAAAGGCGCAAGCATGCCGCATGCGCCGCCAACGGTGCCAATAATCAGTGGCCAGCGAGATCCGAACCGGTCGGCGAAGCGGCCCGCAAGTAACGAGAGCAGCATGGGAAACGCGGAAAACGTCGCCGCCAGCACTCCGACGGTCAATGGCTGCGCGCCCAAATTGAGCGCGTATAGCGCCAGAAGCACACGGCCGGCGCGCACGCCGGCCATGCTGAACAACGTCAATGCAAGCACAAATCTGATCGACAAGTCGCTTGAGTCCTTCGCTGCCTTGATCAGATTGAGTGCCGCTCTCGCGTCGTTTGCTGCATCACTTCTTTTTTGCCGCATCCATCTCGGCAAACGCTTCGCGCGCGAGACGGAAACCATCGATTCCCGCCGGCACGCCTGCATAACAGGCGACCTGCAGGAGAACCTCCTTGATCTCGTCCTTGGTGACGCCGTTGGTAAATGACGACCGGATATGCAGTTTCAATTCATGCTGGCGATTCATGATCGTGAGCATCGCGATGTTCAGAAGGCTGCGCGTTTTCCGCGGTAAGCCCGGGCGAGTCCAGATTGAACCCCACGCCGCCTCAGTCGCGTATTCCTGCATCGCCAGCGCGAAGTCGTCCGCGCCTTTGATGGATTTATCAACGTACTCGGCGCCGAGCACTTCTTTGCGCACAACAAGGCCTTTTTCAAACAATTCCGATTGCATGATTTGCTCCTGGAGAGTGGCTGGAAAATAAGGGAACCGCTGGTCACCAACTGCGGTTTTCCCTATAGTAGCACCTCCCTTTTTACTCGAATCCGAACCAACACATGGAACTGAATCTACAAGGCCGCACTGCACTTATCACCGGCGGCTCACGCGGCATCGGCTATGGCGTCGCCGAATCGCTTGCGGCTGAAGGCTGCAATTTGCATTCGGCTTCACGCAGCGCCGAGACGCTCGGTACTGCAAAAAGTAATTTAAGCGCCAGATACAAGGTGAATGTGAGCGTGCATGCGCTCGATCTCGGCAAATCCGAGAACATGACGAAACTCGCTCAGGCGGCCGGGCCGGTCGATTTCCTCATCAATAATGCAGGTGCGATTCCACAAGGAACAATCACTGCCCTCGATGAGAAAACGTGGCGCGAAGCATGGGACCTCAAAGTGTGGGGTTTCATCAATCTGACGCGCGAAGTCTATCGCGGCATGTGCGAGCGCAAACGCGGGGTGATCGTCAACATCATAGGCGTCGCCGGCGAGCGGCATACGGCGCAGTACATGGCGGGCACGATGGGCAACGCCAGCCTGATGGCCATGTCGCGTGCGCTGGGCGGCGAAAGTCCGGATTGCGGCGTGCGCGTGATCGGAATCAATCCGGGCTCGATTGAAACCGATCGCCAGGTGGTGCGCTTGAAGGCACGCGCAAAGAACGAGCTCGGCGATGAAAATCGCTGGCGCGAACTGACGACCGTTTTTCCGTTTGGGCGTCTTGGCCGCGTCGCAGAGATTGCGGACACGGTGGCTTTTCTGTGCTCAAAGCGCTCTTCTTATACGACGGGCACCGTTATCACGATCGACGGCGGCGCCAGCCTGCGCAAGTAAGCTACTTGTAGCCGAGTGGCGGTGTAACTTATTCGAAACGTGCGCCGGTTTCTTTGACCACTTTCGCCCAGCGCGTCAATTCCGATTTGATGATGCCTGCAAACTGATCGGGCGTGTCCGCGGGCAGCTCGAAGGCTTCGGCGGAGAGACGGGCGCGCACGTCAGGCAACTGCAGAATCCTGACGATCTCTGCATTCAGCTTGTCTACGACGGGCCGCGGTGTGCCGGCCGGTGCAAGCATGCCGTACCAGGTCGACGTCTCGAAACCGGCAATGCCGGATTCTGCGATGGTCATTACGTTCGGCATCACGGACGACCGCCGCGCGCTCGTGACACCGAGTGCGCGCATGCGGCCGGCATTCACTTGCGGCAGCGATTGCGCGATGTTACCGAATACGAGTGATGTCTCGCCGCTCATCACTGCCGTGACGGCCAGCGAGTTGCCCTTATACGGCACGAGCAGCAAGTCGATGCCCGCCATGCTTTTGAACAATGCCGACGCGAGATGCGATGCGCTGCCGCCGGAGGCAATACTGATCTGCCCGGGCCGCGCGCGCGCCAATGCTATCAGTTCTGCGACCGACCTCACCGGCAGCGACGGATGGGCGACGAGTACGTAAGGCGCTATGCCGATGCGTGCAATCGGCGCGAAATCATTGACAGTATCGTACGGCAGTTTCGAAAACAGACTGGCATTGATGCCATGCGTGCCGTTGGTTCCCATCAACAAGGTGTAGCCGTCCGGCGGGCTCTTAGCCGCAATCTCACAACCGACGACGCCGTTGGCGCCGGTACGATTGTCGATGACCACCGGCTGGCTCCACGTTTCAGTGAACTTCTGGCCGAGTGTGCGCGCAAGCAGATCGGAAGGTCCGCCCGCAGCAAGCGGTACGATGATGCGGATCGGCTTCGACGGATAGAGTGTTTGCCCGTACGCGCACAACGGCATTGCAAGAAGAGTAGACGCCGTTGCAAGATGCCAAAGCTTCAGCACATTCTTGGATCGGTGGCCAACGCAGTTGGATAGTTTCACTGAGTGCGCAGGCAAGATTATTTTCAATTCGGCGCGGACGTCTCAAGTGGTTGGTGACTGACTAATCCACTCTGATAGAAGCCGCTTTGACCACCGGCGCCCATTTCAGTATTTCGGCATGAATCTTCTCGGCGAATTTCTCCGGCGTTCCGCCGACGGGCTCGAAGCCGTTGTCGATCATGCGCTGGCGGATGTCCGGTGCGGCGATGATTTTGTTGAGCTCGCTGTTGAGTCGCCGCACGATATCCGAGGGTGTACCGGCCGGCGCGAGGATACCGTTCCATGACGTAACCTCGTAGCCTGGCACGCCGCTCTCAGCGACAGTCGGCAGGTCGGGAAGCGCAAGCGCATGCTTGGCGCTCGTCACCGCCAGCGCGCGTACTTTACCGGCTTTGATTTGCTGCACCACGGTCGCCGGCTCGCCGAAAATCATGCTGATTTCGCCGGACAGCAACGCGATCGCTGCCGGTCCGCCGCCCTTATATGGAACATGGACGATGTTTGTTTTCGTCATCATTGTGAAGAGGGCGCCGGTCAAATGATTCATAGCGCCGCTGCCGCTCGATCCGTACGTAAGCTGCTCGGGTTTCGACTTCGCGAGGGCGATAAGTTCGCGTACATTCTTGACCGGCAGAGACGGATGCACGACGAGTACCTGGGGCACTTCCGCCATCCAGATAATGGGAGCGAAGTCACTTTCCTTGAACGGGAGCTTGCTATAGATGCTCGGGTTGATCGCGTGAGTGCCGGCATAAGCGAAGACGATCGTGTAGCCATCGGGCGGCGACTTGGCACCCATTTCCGCGCCGATGTTGCCGGCGGCCCCGCCGCGATTGTCGATGATGACCTGCTGACCCAGCACGTCGCCGAGTTTCGGGCTCACGATGCGTGAAAGCACGTCGGCGCCGCCGCCCGGAGGCCACGGCACGATATAGCGGATCGTCTTGTTGGGATAACCTTGTGCAAGCGCACTGCCGGCGACGATTACGGCGCTTAGGAACAAGAACGATAAACGCGACCGCTTCATCAATATCTCCTGAGGTGAGTCCGCTTCGAACGCAACACGCAGTCAGTCATTGCGACGACGCGGTCACGCGCGGCGAAGCCGGCCGGTATATTGCCACAGTGTCAGGAAGACCCTGCGGCGGCGATGCCACAACAGCGAGGCCACGATAAGGCGTCGAGTGGTCGATGCCGACACATTCGAGCCAAGCGAACGTGACGCCTTCGATTGGCCTTTCCGGCTGCTGCCGATCCGCGACGAGCATAATCTCGTCGTCTCGAACATGTGGCGGCTCGTCGATTCCGGCAAACAAATTCCGCTTGTAATAGCGCCGGTCGATGAGCGATAGCCATTCACCCATGCCGCGCACACTGAGGTAATACGGATCTTTGAAAATATCGGCCGAGGCGAAACCGTAGATCGCGAGTGACGGCGAAAAACCGGGCGTATCGGTTTTGAACCGCTGTGCTGATGAAACGCCGGGTACACTGGCCATTAGACGCAGGTGCTCGCGATACCAACCGTCCCAATCGGCAGCGCGACTGCTGTCCGTGATTCCGCTTTGGCTGATGAATATCACTGCGCCGTCGCCTGCGCGGCGTTGCGCCCGGCGATGCGGCCGGAGATGAATGCCCAGCCAAGGTGATGGCCATGCCCTTCGAGCAAAAGCCCGCCCTGCCCGGTGGAACCTGCGGCGAACAAACCGTCGATCACGCTCCCGTCCGCGCGCTGCACTTCCAGTTTCTCGGACACTTTTAATCCGCCATCTGTGAAGACAACATAGCTTTTTACCGGACCCAGCGCATAGTACGGGCCCTGGTCGATCGCCGGCCGCGTCTCACGCGCCGCGTTGTATTGAGCCAGCGTGCGCTCGAGCTTTTCGCTAGAAACGCCCATGCTCGAGGCCAGCTCCGGTATCGAGTTCGCCTCGTGGTAGATGTCCGCGCGGTTACGCCGGTAATCGGCCAGATACGCGTATGCAACGCCTGGCGCTGTCGAGATGTAATAGGGCCAGCCCGAAAACTTTGTAGCGAGCTTTCGATCGAAAACAATCCACGCGATGCGCTCCGGCTGCTTGGCGACATCGAGATTCGGCTTGGCGACCTCGTCAGTGAATCGCTCGCCATTCCTGTTGATGAGAACCGCGCCTTCCTTGAAGAGCTCCGGCGACGGGCCCAACGCAGTAGTGAGAAAGCTCATCACAAACGGCCGCAACATCCACTGCGGCAGATGATCCATCGACCAGGCGACGAACTTCGCCAGCGGTTTGACGGGCGGCAGCCGCTGGATGATGTTCGGCCGCGTCGGCGGAATGAAGCGCATGATCGGCCCGCGCACGACGTCGCCATTGAGGATGGTGGCACCCAGCTCGAGCGCCATGCGATGTCCATCGCCGGTTGCAGTGGCGTTCACGGCCTCGACGTCTCTGACGTCCGGCGATGCATACCGCGCCTTGATATCACGTCCGTTGCTGTAATCACCGGCCGCCAGTACGACCCCGCGCCGGGCGCGAAATTCGTGCAGCGTTCCGTCGGGCGTTGCGGCCTCAACCCCGACAACGCGATTGTTTTCCGTGATGAGCCGCTGCGTGTTCATGTTGACACGAATATCAACGCCCAAGGCGCGGCAGTGCTTCGTCAAATGATAAGCGAACGATTTGGAGTTCGGCACAACGTTATGCATGCGGTTATAGCGGTGGGGCGGCTCAGGCATCGGCCCGACGAACACGACGCCGAGCGACATTAGCCAGTTCAGCATTTCGGTTGTGTTATCGACAAGAATGCGGCGCAGCGCCAGGTTGTCGCGCGGTGCCAGCGCACCCGCATGCAGCGCGAGATCCTCGAAATGCTCGTCAGCGGAATCGCGTATACCCGCTTTCTTTTGATGCGGTGTGTTGATTGCGGTCAGCGAGCCGACAGACCATGACGTTGATCCGCCGGTCTGCGGATTTTTTTCGAGCAGAATGACTTTGCGGCCGAGCCGCGCGACTTCCGACGCCGCGGCGAGTCCGGTGCCACCGCCGCCGACGACAATCACGTCGCTGTGGGTTATTTCAGCCAACTATTTCTCCGCACGGGATCATCAAAAAGGGCAGGCACTGCCCGCCCCTTCAATTCAAGTCAGCACGGCTGGCGATGAACGCTAGCTCCCCGGCAAGTTATGAATCTCGGGGAAGTAGATGTCTTTCCATGAATTCGCCTTCACCTTGACCGAGCCCACGTCATGCATGAAGTCCGCGTACTTCTGAATATTCCGCGGGGTCGCGGTGAATACCAGATTCGGATCCTCGAGCTGTTTTTGTATCTCCGCGACAGTGCTTTTCTTGTCACCTGAGACGCGCAAATAGATTTCCGCCGCCTGCTTCTTATCCTTGTTGACGAGCTCGATCGCTTCCATGAACGCGGCGAGCACCGCCTTATACACGCGCGGATTGGCATCGTGGAACTTGCTGGTCGAATAGAGGTTCGAAAACGTCGTCGGTCCGCCCATTACATCGTCCGAGCTCATGATGCGGTGAACGCCGGGCTGTTCGAGCTCTTTGTACATGAAAGGCGGCGAAGTGAAATGGCCGCTGATATCGCGCTTCGACAGAAATGCGGCCATGCCGTCCGGATGTGACATCGACACCGTCAGCGGATCGAGCTTAGCGTAGCTGTCCTTGCCCCATTCTTTCATCGCGGCCATCTGCATGATGATGGCAGGAATAGAAACTTTGACGGCGGTGACCGCGATTTTGTCCTTCTCCGTGAAGTCGCGAATCGTTTTGATGCCCGGGTTGTTGACGTTGAGCCACATCGGGGTCAGCACCATGCCCGCGACGCCCTTCACTTCATTGGCGCTGCCTTTGGTGCGAGCCCAGATCGTAATGATCGCAGGCGGACCGTTGGTGCCGAAATCGATCTGTCCCGACAAGAGACCATCGTTCATCGCCGCCGGATTGGATAGCGTCATGAAGACGCCCTTAACTTCGGGCAGACCGGCGGCCTTCGATTGCTTTTCGACGAGCTTCTGGTCCTCCATCGCCATCAGCGGGAGGAAACCGACCCCGAACTGCTTGGTGATGCGAACTTCGCTGACCTCCGCATGCGCGACAGTCCATATGAGCACCGCGCACGCCGCAGTCAGCCATTTAATACCTGACTTGATCATTCCATGGTCCTTTGCGTGTTCGTGCTTTACGCAGACCGCAGATGCTTGACGGCGATCTTGTGTGAGTCCGGCTCCGAAAGCTTCCTTAGCAGGCTGCCGCAGTTCATGATCCCGGGATCGACGTTCATCGCCGCATACGCCTGCCATGCGGATGCCTGGACGGCAGAATAGACCGGCTTGCCGAGATCACGCTCCAGCATGTCGAGCACTTCGAGCGCACGCAATTGCGTACATGCGACGAACACCGCGTCGGAGTCCGGCGTAGTTATTTCTTTCACCTTCGCGTAAATATCTTCCGGCAGTATCTTGGCGTGATCGAACATGTCGAGCATGTCGAAGGTGCCGAGTTTTACGACATCAACCCCGTGCGCCTTCGCGAACTGTTTCAGGCGCTCGTTTGTAACCTCGACGTACGGCGTGACGACATCAACTTTTTTGTGACCGCCCGCCATGAGCGACGCGACCATCGCACCAGCCGTGGTTACGGTTGGCGCGTTTGTGATCGCGGTGAGCTGGTCGCAGATCTTTTTGTTCCACACCGGACCCTCGAAAAAGCTGCCGCTCGTACATCCATAGACGACGACATCCGGTTCGACCATAGCAACTTCTGCAGCCGCATGCTTGCTCGCATTTTCCATATTGCGCAGCTCTTCGGGCGTGCCTTCGCGGCCGCCGGCAATGCGCGCAGTGTGCACAGACACGCCTTCAGGCGCGATACGCCAAAACTCGGTTTCCATGGTCGTGTTAATCGAGGGCACGAGCAAACCAATTCTTCCACGCCATCCGTACATGTGTTTCTCCTTGTAGTATTCGCCGGTTCGATTGAGCGCCCTAAAACAACGGCGTCGATACGTATACGGTCTTGAATAGCGTTATCCGCACGCCATCGATGAGACAAGCTTACGCAAGCTGCGTTTGCTTGCTCGGCGCCAGCAAGTCGCGCAGCAGGCGGCCGTAGCCCGGCACTCCTTCGATCCTGCCGATGGCGCGCAATGCCGTCCAGATAGTTACCTGTGTCGTGGACAGCACCGGCTTGCCGAGTTCTCGTTCCAGACGCTCGATAACATCCATGGTTTTCCAGTTCGTGCACGCAAGCACGATGGCTTCGGCATCAGGGCGATCGATTTTGCGCGCGAGCTCATAAGCGCTCGTGGCATCCAATCGGCCTACGACAAGGTTGTCGACCAGACCCAGTCCCTGCGCATCGAGTACGTTGAAGCCGTTGACTTCGAGAAATGATTTTGCAATTGCGTTGACTTTGTCGTCGTAGGCGGCGCCGAGCACTACACGTGACACGCCGAGATACTGCAGTGCTTCGATCAGCGCAGTGGAAGTCGTGGTGGCTCGTTTCCCGGAGGCAGCTTCGATTTTCTTCGCCATCTCGCGGTCGTAGCCGAGGCCCTTGAGAAAACTGGGTGCGGCGGCGCCCAGCACGATGATGTCGACGTCCGCCGAGGCGAGACTCCGGCTTTGCATCTCGATGTCGCTCACCATGCTCGCAATGGTGCCAGTGGCAATTTTATCGAGGTACAACCGTGCGACGTGCAGCGTAACTTCGCGCGGCAGCGCGCGGTAAAACTCCGGCTCAACGGTGGTGTTCGAAGATGGAACCAGCAAGCCGATTCGGCTCAAAATGGATACTCCAGAGGACTTGCGCCGGAATGCGCGACGATTATTCAGTAGCGACGTCTATAGCCGCCGCGTGGAAGATGAAGCTCGTATACGGCGGTATTTATAATCTAGCGGTCACACCCTGTCAAACGGGTGCAGATCACTTTTGCACCGGAGCGGGCGACGGAATCTTGTCGACCGCATTGACAGCTGCATCATAGCGCTTGCGCGCGTCTGCCAGTTTCGCCTTTGCCGCATCGAGTTTTTTGCTGGAGGCATCCAGTTCGCGCTTGGAGTCGTCGGCGCGTTTCTGGGCCGCCTTATAGTCCGTCTCGCTCTGCTTGAAATCAAGCTCCGCCTGCTGGGCTTCGAACTCGGCTTGCCGCACATCGCGATACGCGGTGCCGGCCTTCTGCTGAGCCCGCTGCAGTTCGTTGTCCGCTGGCTGCTGCGCCTGCCCGAGGTGCGGAACAGCAAGTAACAGCGCTGCAATGAGTAGATTGCGCATACACGTCTCCTTGATAGAGCTGTCCTAATCGAACTTCATGCCAAGCTTTTGCACGAGTTGCCGGTGTACGGCCAACTGATCACGCACGAAGCTCGCGAATTCTGCAGGCGTGTTGCTCGCCGGGTCGACCGCGATATCGAAAAATCTCTGCTTGACGTCAGGTGAAGCGACCGCTGCAACAACCGCCTGGTTGAGACGTGCAATGAGTGCTGTCGGCGTTCCGGCTGGCGCAAGAAGTCCGAACCAGCCCGACGATTGATAGGCTGGCAGGCCCGACTCCGCCACCGTTGGAACTTCGGGCAGCACCGGCGATCGTTTCGCACCGCCCACCGCGAGCGCTTTGAGCCGGCCGGCTTTCACGTGCGGCACTGTACCACCCGCCATCGGACCAAAGTAGAACTGCGTTTCACGCGCGATTGTGGCGGTGATCGCAGGCGCGCCCCCTTTGTACGGAACGTGCACCGTTTCCCGGTTGATGTCCGCCACACTGACGAACAAAGCAACCGCAAAGTGGCTCGTAGACCCGGTCCCGCCCGAGGCATAGTTCAGCGTCCCCCGCTTGGATTTGGCGAGTGCGATCAATTCTTTCACGTTCGCCACGGGCACAGACGGATGTACGACAAGCAGATTCTGTGCGATCGCAAATAACGATATGGGCGCGAAATCGCGCACCGGATCGTAGCCGAGCTTTGCGTGGATGATTGGCGCAAATGAGTGTGTGGATACCGAACCTGCCAGCAACGTGTAACCATCCGGGCTTGCGTGCGCCGCTATCTCACCACCGATGAGCCCGCCCGCGCCGCCGCGATTATCGATCACGATCTGCACGCCGAGAATTTCGGACAGCTTGTTGATGACGATACGCGCGATCGTATCGTTCGCGCCGCCGGCCGGATTCGGTGAGACGAGCCGGATTGGATGTGACGGATACGATTGTGCCGATACGCTTCCAGTCATCATCAGACAGCAGAGCAGTACAGCTTTCAGCCTCAGCACTGCGCTTGAACGTCGGCTCATTACGTCTCGAGCGGCAAGCGGATTGCTTTGCCGGTCCTCGCAGCACGCTCGATGGCGATCGTCGTTTCAAGCGTGATACGCGCCTGCTCCGGCGTGGTATGCACCGTTGGACTGCCCGTTACAAGATGATCCAGCCAGGAGCGCGTCTCGTTGCCGAGCGGGCCCCAGAAGTCACCGCAGGCCCAATCGCCCGCCGTATTGCTGCCGAGGAACGCCATATTCACGCTGTGATCAGGCACGTACGCATGCGGGATGCCCTTCTCCGAGAAGAGCACATGATCCATATGATCGTCGTCGATGATCATGGTGCCCTCGGAACCCAGGAGCTCGACGCGGTCCGACTGTCCCAGCGTCGGATAGCGCGCCGGCAACGCGTAGCTCACGCCAAGATTGATGACGGCGCCGTCGGCGAGCGTAACGATTCCCCACGTTACGTCATGCGCGTCGAAGCCTGCCGCATTGAAGATGCCGGTCTGACCGCGGGCGACAACCTCGACCGGCCGATTGCCTTCGAGGAACCAGCACATAAGGTCAACGTAGTAAGTAAGGACATCGACGACCGGCGTTGCGTGCGCCGAGCGTTTCAGAATTGAGAACGCCTGCGCGCGCGAGTTGTAGACGCGTGCAGTGCCGCCGACGACCCGGCCGAGGCGTCCGTGCAGCATTTGTTCCTTTGCGCGCAAAAAACACTCTTTGAAGCGGCGGCTGTAACCGATCCGCAGATTGCCGCCCGTGCGGCGCAGCGTCTCCAGAATATCGTCAGCGTCGGCGAGGGTAAGTGCGAGCGGTTTCTCCACGAGCACCGGTTTTCCCAATTCGAGAGCCTTCTTCACCGGCGCCGCGTGCTCGCCTTCGGGCGTGGAGACAAATACCGCGGTCACTTCCGGACGGGAAATAACTTCGTCGTTGCTCGCGGAAAAAAAATCGGCGCCCGTCTGCTCGGCCAACGAGCGCGCCCGCTCCGGATCCTGATCAGAAATCGCCAGGAAGCGAACTGACGGATGCTTAGCGGCGAGACGTGCACGCAGCGTGCCGATCCTGCCGGAGCCGACTACGGCAATGCCGAGTTCCTTGCGCTGCATTGAGTAACTCCACGGTACGGTTTAAGGTAGTTCACGCCGGCGGCATCGGATCGGTCGATTGGAGCCGTGTGCGTCGAGCGGGTCGCGCGAAGTTTAGCAGATGGATTCACGCGTCTAACTCTTCACGAACACGATGGCGTACATTCCATGAAACTCAACGCCGGTCACTCTTCGTCGCGCAGTCTAGTCAGCCCTGAAGCAACGTAGATTGCTGTTAAGATGCGCGCTCGAATACGCCGCGACGAGACGTGCGCAAGCGTGTCGAGAGGAGGTTCATCGTTATGCTCAAGCAATTGATACTGGTGATGTCGACGCTGGGCGCGCTGGCGGCGCCGCTCGTAGTGCACAGCCAAACATATCCGGTACGCCCGATACGCTGGATCGTTCCGGTCCCGGCGGGCAGTACCACTGACATTGTTTCGCGGCTCGTCGGTCAAAAGATCAACGAAGCGTGGGGACAGCAGGTGATCATCGACAATCGGCCCGGCGGCGCGATGGTGATTGGCAGTGACATCATCGCCAAAGCCCCGGCCGACGGTTATACGGTGGGCACGCTGCTGACGCCGACTATCGTAAATCCGTTCGTGCTGAAGGATCTCCCATATGACACGCTGCGAGACTTCACGCCCGTGTCCCTGATGGTAATGGTGCCGGGCGTGATGACGATGAATCCGTCCGTGCCAGCTTCTACGCTGAAAGAAGTGATCGCGCTCGCCAAAGCGAATCCCGGCAAATACAACTATGGCTCACCGGGTCAGTTGACGTCCGGCCACTTGTCGATGGAAATGCTCAAAGTGATGGCGGGAATCAGCCTCACTTACATTCCGTATAAAGGCGGTGCGCCCGCGATTGCCGACCTGATCGGCAATCAGATTCAGTTCCTGATCAGCGGGCCGCCGGGTGTGCTTCCACACATCAAAAGCGGGCGTCTGAAAGCGATCGCAAGCACCGCGGCCAAGCGCTCACCCGGGCTGCCGGATACGCCGACATTTGCAGAGTCCGGACTTCCCGGCTACGACACCTACGAATGGTACGGCGTCTTTGCGCCCGGAAAAATGCCCAAGGACGTGCTCGACAAACTCAACCGCGAAATCGCACGCATCGTGAAGTTGCCGGACGTGAGCGAGAAACTGATTGCACAGGGTGCGATTCCGGTCGGCAACAGCGCGGCTGAATTCTCCGCGTTCGTCAAACGTGAAATGGACGTTTGGGGCAAGGTCGCGCAGCAAGTCGGTTTAAAACCGGACTGACACGACCGAGCGCAATCTCGTGCTTATATCCCGAGGTCGCGCGCTTTTGCCTCCCGCAAGAGCCGTTCGGCATCATCAGGCAGCAAGAATCCATCACTGACAAGTTGTTTGGCGGCTGCCTCCACTTTTAACACATACACGTCTTTGCTGCCGTAACGCTCCTGCAAAGACGCGCGCGGATCGCTACCGCGCTCCTGAGCGGAGTTCGCAAAGGGGATATACGAGCCGTTTAGATCGCAGAACTCGTTCTCCATGAAACCGGCACGGCGCTGATTCCATCCGGTATGCGTGCCAAGCGGCGCCTGCACCATCACTGAGCGGACGCCCGCGATGTCATTGCCGTCTGCATCGACTTTCGGCATGAGTACGCTGTAGCGCTTACTGCTGACAATTTGCGGCGGCTCGACGCTGGTGTCTTTAACAAAAAGATCGTTGCCCTTGCCGTAATAGGCGACGCCGGGGATTCGCGGAAAACCGAAATTCTCCGCTGGCAAAGGCGCGACGAGCGTGCCCTCGGATACGCGCGGAAAGCGGCTTGGCGGCGGCGTTTTCCCTTCGCTGATCCAGTTTTGCATCGCCACGAGCAGTGCGCGCATAGACTCGCGATAGGGATTCGGATTGTTAACGTTCTTGCATATGCCCGTTTGCGGCTTCACGGCCGGCACATGCTGCGTGCTCGCGAAATAGTAGAGCCGCACATTGTCGGGCACCGGCACGTCGTTCTTGCCATAAGCGTCGGTGACAACGAGCGAATTTCGCCCGCCCCATGCCTCGGTGCCCGAATCCATGTGAATCACTTTTGGACAAGCGCGCTGCTCACTGCAGCTTTAAGCCAACCATCAGTGCGTCCGGTAATAGGATCGGTGAGCGTGGCGTACGTGTGCGGAAACTGATCGCCGCCGTAGAAGTACGAATTCACCGGCGACGGGACGCGGCCGGGCGTAGCGAACTCGATATTGGTATTGGTCAGACGCGAGCCTGAAATGAGCGGCATGATGCCCTCGAATACCACGCGTTTGCTTTCATCGAGATTAAAACCGGAATAGACGAGATCCTTGATGTAGCGGCCACTCTGCGAACGGCCGAAGCCGATCGCATAATCCAACGGCTCGTGTTCGCCGTTCGTACCGCGCGCGATCAGCGGATTCGCGCCCGATCGCTCGTGCCGCAAAAAAGCAATGAGATCGCGAGTGGCTGCAAAGCCGATGCCCATCACGATCGGATCCTGTGCAACGTACACAAGATCATAGATGTAATTCGACGAAAAGCCCGCCGGATAACAGATGTCGATGTCGCTCGGTGTTGGGTTGGCGCCGTCCGGACACTTCCCGAACGACCAGTCGCTGCGCGCAACGGTCTCACGCGACGCGAGCGGCGAACTACGACGCAGCAGGCGTGCTTCATTCATCCGATCGCGCACCGCCGGATGCGCGCGCATGACGCGATCTCCCTCATTGCCCGGACTCGCGGTGAAGGCCGGCTTAGTGAAAATCAATTCGGCCGTGATGAGCTTGGTAATTGGCTTGCCGTCAGGTCCAGCCGCGATAGGGAACTGCGTCGTTAGACGCTTACCCGACGCCGGCACGTCGCCCTGCCAGCCGCTCGCGACGATGGTGTAGCCCTGCTTCATCAGAAACCCATCGCCGACGTCTTTTTCGGTCGACGGATCGTTGGCGGTGCTGGCGCCTACATCGAAGACCGACAACGCACGAACGTCGCCGCGATTCGTAACGTCGTAAAGGACCGTCCGATTACCGCGTCGCATATCGATCGGCTTGATAATCAGGACGTCCATGCTGTACGCCACGCGCTTGTCAGCGTTGACGGGCGCATCGTTGATGTAGACGATATTGCGGTTAGCTTCGTCGCGAGGATCCAGTTCGCCGTACGCCCGACCGGTCAGCTTTTCGTACGCTACAGACCTTTCATATGAGACGCCGCCGAATGTGGGCGATTCAATGCGGTCGATCACAATGCGCGTGATACGCGCGTGCGTGACGGGCGCGATGAGCATCAACGCGACAATTCCAGCGCTCACGCGTTTCGAAAGTATGTGTGTCATACGTTCGTTACCTGTGGTTTCATTCGCATGCCGGCTGTTACCGCATCAAACATTACGCACGAGAATTTTTGCGTCCGCTTCCACGACCACTTCCTCCTTCTGATTGCGGCACGTTCCCTTAAGCGTTACGAGTCCGCCCCCGTGCTTCGGCTTGTCGTCCTTCGCAGCGATTCTCCATGTCGTCATTAGCGTATCGCCGGGGCGCACCGGATTTACAAAGCGGCAGTTGTGTTCGAGATACGCGATACCGGTCCCCGCAAAGAAAGTGCCGACCGGACCACCGGCCAGCGCACCGGTAAAAACGCCGTGCAGCACCCGACCGCCGAATCGCGTTTGCTCTGCATATCGCTGATTGATGTGCAGCGGGTGCGTATCGCCGATCAAGCCCGCCGCCAGCACAAGATGCGTATCGGTAATCGTCACAGCTGCGCCGAATTCGTCGCCTACTTTGATTTCGTTATAGCCTTTGCCCGGAAACACCGTCATGCAGCACACTCGCAGTCAGCATAAGTGCTGATCCTCCGCTTCGGACGAAGGGAAGAAGCTCGTGTGTGGACGATGTAGATGCGCATCACATGAGGTTAACGTTACCGCCCGATCGAGTCCATATTCGCAATCATTAAGATAATGACGGATGCACCTGACGCTTGAAGCGTGCCGCACGCAGGTCTACACTCTCGCAGGTCTTTTTTCGGGCGGCACATTGCAATGACTCAGTCCCGCTCCTGGCAGCTTTCCCTAGCATTGGCCGCGTCTCTAGTGTGCCTTTCAAGCAAGACGCAAGCAGCCTATCCAGATCGCCCGATCCGTTATATCGTGCCGTCGGCCGCGGGCGGTGGCGCCGATTCGCTTGCGCGCATTCTTGCTGCGGAACTCACCAAACAATTGGACCAGCAGGTCGTCGTCGACAATCGCGCCGGCGCAAGCGGCGGCATTGGCATGGAGATGCTGGTGCGCGCAAATCCGGATGGGTACACCATCGGCTACGGCAACACGCCGCTCCTCGCGATCAATCGCAGCCTGCTCTCCAACTGGCCGTACGAAAGCGGCCGCAATCTGCAACCGGTTGCGCGTCTCACGAATTCGCAAAATCTGCTCACCGTCACGCCGTCATTACCCGTGAAGTCGGTGCGCGAGCTGATCGACTACGCAAAACAAAATCCGGACAAGCTGATTTACGCGTCGCCCGGTAACGGCACGACGATTCACCTGAGCGCGGAGCTCTTCAAGCAAATGACCGGCACGCGCATGGTGCACGTGCCATACAAGGCGATAACCGTCGCACACACGGAATTGATTGCGGGACAAGTGCACGTAATTTTCGATAATCTGACGTCGATTACGGCACTGGTCAAAGCCGGCCGTCTGCGCGGTATCGCGGTGACGGGCACGACGCGTGCCGGCCCCTTTCCTGATCTGCCGACCATCGCCGAAGCCGGCGTGCCGGGTTACGACGTAACAGTGTGGACGGGGGTCATTGCGCCGCTGGGCGTGCCGCAGGCAATCATCACCAAATTGAACACGGAGATCAACCGCGCTTGCACCTCGCCGGCATTGCTTGAAAAGTTCGCTACCTTCGGCAATACGTGCCTGGGCAGCACGCCCGCACAGTTCGCCGATCTGATCAAGAAAGAAACCGTCAAATGGGCGGACGTGGTCAAGCGTTCGGGTGCAAAAGTCGATTAGACGCGTCCCTCAAGCTGGTCAGTGACTAACCCGCCAGCTCCTCGATGTTGGCGAGCTTTGCACCGATTTCCCGCATCACGACTTCCGGTCTTTGATCACATTCTTCAGGCGTGCGCAGCTCTGGCGGCTTCAACTGCGCCTCGATATATGCGCCAAGCCTGCGTGAACGGGCGACCACGCGCGCGCCGAATGAGCGGCGCGCTTGATCGTAGCGCTCGAGCGCCGCATCGAGATCGTCGGGTGACGCTGCGATCGCGTCCGCCAGGTATTGCGCATCGAGCGCTGCTTTAGTCACACCCATGCCGACGTGCGGCCGCGCTACGAACGCAGCATCGCCCAGCAACACCACGCGTCCGACCGCAAGGGTCGGCGATTCAAGATCGAAGATCGCCTGAAAGAAAGGCTGCGGCGCGCGTTCGACAATTTCGTAGATCTGCGGCGCAAGCAGCGCCTTCGCCTCGGCACGCATTTCTGCAATGACCTGCGGGCGTATCAGCGGCGGCGCAATTGCTACGCCATGGCACACGCCGTTCGCATCAGTCGCTAGCCGCGGCAGCTTAGTTGTGAAATCGGCGGGCCGGTACCACACGAAGTTATAGCTGCGATGGCCGGGCCGCACGTCGTTATCACGGCCGGGCACCGGATAGGCGAGCATCATTTCGCCGACCGGTAAACCGAAAAAATAGCGATCGAATATCGCGTCGTGCGTCTGACGCGACACCGCTTTTTCATCGACGACTCCGCGCCAGGCCACATAGCCGGCATATCTGGGTTGTGCTTCGGGCAAAACGCTTGCGCGGACCGTCGAGCGAATGCCATCGGCGGCAATCAACAGATCGGCGCATGCGCTTGACCCGTCACTGAAGAACGCCGTTACCTCGCGTGCGTCCTGCTCGACTCGCTCGACGTTCATGCCGAAGTGATACTGGCGTTGCGGAAACAAATCCTTGAGCGGCCGGTATACGCGCGCCCACGCCGTCATCATTTGGGGCAGCGGCACGCGATGCAGCATGTGCCCGCTATGATCGAGACAGATTCGTTCGGCCACTTCGACACCGATTGATGCATCGACCGGAATGCCGAGCCTGCGCATTACGGTAAATAACTCGTCGTGCGTACCAATGCCTGCGCCGCGCGTCGCCAGATCATCGCTGACGCGCTCGTAGACATCGACATGCCAACCGCGGGCATTCAGCATGTTGGCGGCAAACAGGCCGCCCAGCGACCCGCCGATGACAATCGCGCGCTGTCGCCTGTTCACTGGTTAATGTTTGTCAAAGCCGGCTGAGAGGACGAGTAACCAACAGCGCGAGCAAACCCCGACGGGATCCGACCGCGCGTTATCATAGCGACAATTCAAATCACTGGAAACGATCATGGATGTTTGGTACGGGCGGCACGACAGCGCCTGGGACGATACGCAGCAAGAATTATTCGCTGCCGGCATCACCGATGGATTGCCGGTAGTGCCGCCAACGCGCGAGCGTGTCACGCAGATGCTCGAGGATGCAGGGCTCAATGGCGATGACATCATCACGACGCTGCCGCCGGCATTCGAAGATGCAACATGGCGGGACGTCGCAATCAACGCCGTAATGGCAGGCTGCCTTCCTCTTTATCTACCGGTTGTTGGCGCTGCGATAGCAGCGATCGCGGACGCGGAATTCAACTTGATCGGTATCGCGACGACCACCGGATCAGCCGCGCCGGTCGTGATCGTGAACGGTCCTATCGTTAGGCGACTAAGTTTGAATGCGGAGGGCAACTGCCTCGGGCCGGGCAATCGCGCCAATGCGACGATTGGACGCGCGGTGAGCCTCGCACTGCGCAATATCGGCGGCGCCAAGCCCGGCGAGCTCGATATGTCCACGCTCGGCCAGCCGTGCAAATACACCTGCTGCTTCGCCGAGAATGAATCAGCGAGTCCCTGGGCGCCACTGCATGTCGAGCGCGGCTTTGATGTAAGCGCGGATGTCGTCACAGTCGTGGGCATTTCCGGTACCGGCGAAATCGTAGACTCGAGCAGCAACAAGGCAGAAGACCTCGCCCAGACGTTTGCGCAGTCGATGCTGATCGCCGGTACCGCGGGCGGCGGCGGACATGGACTCCTGGGCGGCGGCGAACCGCTGCTCATCATGCCGCCGGAGATCGCTCACGCCTTCCAACGTGCCGGGTGCTCAAAACAGGATGCGAAAGCTGCCATATTCGAGCGCGCCGTCATGCCGCTCGACCGGTTATCCGGCGCGATACGTCAGCATCTCATCGAACTGCGGACGTCAGCGGATGACAGCGATCCAACTGCACCACTGCGTGTCGCGCATCAAGCCGATGACGTGATGATCGTTGTCGCGGGCGGCGTTGGTGTGAAGGCCGCATATGCGCCGACCTGGGGTGGAACAACGAAAGCGGTGAGCCGGTTGATCCGCGGAAGTGGCTCGCAGCAGACGACGTAGACATGAGTTTTCCGCGTGCGGATGCGGGGCAATATGTACTACTTTCGCCGGAACTCGTTTATCGACTTAGCGAATTCACCGTCAGCTCGCTTGAGGGGCAACGTCACAGGATGCGTGGCACCGAAAGTTGGAACGTACGCGGAATGTTTGCCCGCGCCGCCGATCACGAGGACGTACGCATTGTCGGGATTCTTCATGACCGGTACAAGACGATCGAGTCCAGCTTCCGTAAACTCGCCCTTGAATACCGGCCATTGGCGTATGCGTCGATCGATATTTTCGTCGGACAGCTTTCCAAGCTGCACACGCCCGTTCTCGTAGAGATATCGTTTGACGTCGGCTTTCGCGTAACCGTCCTTCGCTATCGTCGCAGCGTGTTCGGGACCGAAGACAAACGCCGGCGCGCCATCGAAATACAAGTTGTTGGCGCCGGTCGCCGCGACGACACCCGCCATCATCTTTAATAATCCGGCGCCCGTTATGCTTTCATGATCGTTCAGATTGTGGAGACTCTCCGCGCCGAATACGGTAACAGTGCTGACCTCGCGCGCGTATCCCAGCTCGACCTGCAGCGGCTCCCATGGACTCGCATCTTCGTTCTCCGCGGCACAGAAGGTGAATTTCGCCGGTGTGCCGAACGTCGCCATGTCGCCGGCAGCGGGCACTGCGCCGCCGATATTGAGCATCGCGAGACGCACGGCGCGGCCGATCGTCGCATTGGCCTGATTTCCCGGCCCGAACGCGTTGTGGCCGGCATTCATGTTGAGTTCTTTGGCGACAGGACCGTTGACAATGATCATCGTCGTGCACGGATGAGTCGTTGCATTGACGCCGTAGAGGTTGAAGCGCTCATCGCACAACGCTTCGATGGCCAGCATCACCAGCGGAAAATATTCGGGACGGCATCCCGCCATGACCGCATTTGAAGCAACGCGCAACGGCGTCGCAGCGCCGTAACGCGGCGCGACAAGTCCGAGCGGCGTATCGAGTGCCCGGTCGCAGAACGCAAGCATTTTCTCCACCCGGGGCGCCGTAGGCGGCACGATCGGCAAGCCATCGCTCCAGCCCTTATCGATATAGAGACGGTTGATGGCTTCGAAATCGTCGTCGGCTTCGAAGCCGGCGCCCGGTGCTTTCATCAGCGAGCTTAAGTCGCTCATGACATGTGCTTCGCTACGAGGTCTGAAAACTGGGGCGCCGCCTCGCCGGCACGCGCCTTGACGTCGTCGAGCGAAATACCGCCGAGCGGATGCGTTATCTCGAGCAGCGGCAGATCGGGCACACCGAAGGTTCGCGCCTGATTGCGGCCGAGCTTCTCGAACGGGCCAGAATAAATTACGGCGGTTACCAGTCCGCGCTTTCGAAGCTCACACATGTCGTGGACACTCCACGACGTGCATGACCCTCAATCGCCCATGGCCGAAACGACGAAGTCGCATTCCGCCGCCAGCCGATCGAGCACCGGGCCAGGCGCCGGCGTGCTCGGATTATTTTTACGCAGCGCCACCACCGACGAAATATTGAGAACCTTCTGCAGATTTTCGACGACGAATGTGAGCAGATGATCGGCGTTGCCCTTCGTGTTATCAAGCGTGCCCAGGCGAATACCGCCTGAGTTGATTTTTCGCACGTCACCCGCACCCGCAAACTGGTGCGGCGGCGCTTCGGGCGATATCAGGAATACTTTCTGGTTCATTGCATGCATCCTCATGATCCGTTGACTGGCGGATTCTAAGTTCTTTGCAGCGCTGCTGCAAAAAGCGGTACATTGCCGCACCTTACTCGGAGCGATCGGGAGAAGCTCTCATGCAACGTATCGTTATCAGATGCGGCGGCTATCAGAAGCCGGCGTCTGTGCACAATCGCGCCGCCGTGCGCTTTGGCGAGATTCTCAAGCGAGATCTCGGCGAGCGCGTGGAGTTCGAGCTGATCGGGGATGTGCTTGCGCTCGGCCGCAAGTCAGGCGATCTGCTGCCGATGGTCGAGACCGGCGAATTATCGTGCTGCTATATCTCGACAGTACGATTCACGAAAGCGGTACCTGAATTCAAAATGCTCGAGTTGCCTTTCGTTGTGAGAGACCGCGCGACGGTCAACCGCGCCCTCGACGGAGAGTTCGGCGATCATCTCAAACGCCGGGTCCGTGCCGCGACGCCGTTTCGAATCCTTGGCTTCTGGGACAATGGATTTCGGCATTTCACCAATAGTGTGCGGCCCATCCGGACGCCCGCTGACTGCGCCGGCCTGCGGATACGCACGCAGATGAGCGAATTGCATGGCGAAGTGTTTCGCACGCTCGGTTTTCAACCGATTCCCGCCGACATCAAGGAGTTTTCCGAGCAGATCGCCGGCGATCGGTTTCAGGCGCAGGACAATCCGCTGACCAACATTTATCTCTTCAATGTGCACAAGTACCATCGCTACATTACGCTTAGCGCTCACTTCTTCGGTGCGAGCGCGTTCGCATTTAACAACGCGGAATATGCAAGTTGGCCAACAGAAGTGCAGACGATCGTCAACGCGGCCGCGCTGGAAGCAACAGCGCTGCAGCGTCAGCTCGCGGCCGCCGAGGATACCGATGTGCTCGCCGCTTTAGACCCACGGCAGAATGAAGTGATACGACTAAGCGACAGCGAGCACCGCGCATTCGTTGATGCGGTGCAGCCGGTGGTTGCGAAATACCGCCGCGAGCTCGATCCGGAATTGCTTCGCTACCTGCAGTAAAAAGGCGCGCAGGCGTCAGCCAGACACGATGGTCATTGTGTCTCGATCTTTGCGGCGCGCACGATCTCCGCATAGAGCTTGATGTCCGATCTGAAGATGCGGCTAAACTCCGCAGGCGGGTCGCCGCGCGGCTCATAACCGCCCGCGATCAAGAATTCCCTCAGCTTCGGGTCCTTGAGTGCCTGGACAATTGAGGTGTATAGCCTCGACACCACGACAGCCGGTGTCTTTGCAGGCGCAAACCAGCCGTGCCAGCCGGAGTCGAAGCGATAACCCGGCACGCCGGCTTCGTCTATCGTCGGCACGTCGGGCAACGAGGCGACGCGCGTTGAACCGGTAAAGCCGAGCGCACGCAGCTTCCCCGCCTTAACATGCGCAGCGCCGACCGCAACGGCTGGGAAGCTCATCTGCACTTCGCCGCCGAGCACCGCATTCAACGCCGGGCCGCCGCCCTTGTAAGGAACATGCAAAAGCTCGATTCCGGCTTTCGTTTTGAACAGCTCCGCAGCAAGATGCTGGCCATTGCCGACGCCGGGTGTGCTATAGCGCAATGGCGCGCTGCCGCTTTTGGCGAGCGCGATTAACTCCCTCACCGTCTGCGCTGGCACCGACGGATTCACCGTCATGAGATAACCGAGACCCCAGGCGAAGTTTGTGATCGGAATGAAGTCTTTCTCAGTGTCGTACGGCAGCTTGTTGTACATGCCCGCGTTGACGACAAACGCAATCGACGTGCCGAGAACCGTATAGCCATTGGGTGCGGACTTGGCGACGATATCAGCGCCTACAATGCCGTTTGCACCGCCGCGGTTATCGATGACGATCGGCTGCGCAAGCTGCAGCTCAACTTGCTTCGCCAGCACACGCGCGAATGAGTCGACATTGCCGCCCGGCGGGAAAGGCACGACGAGACGGATCGGCCGGTCGGGATAGTTCTGCGCATTAGCGGTTCCCGGAAGCAGCAACGGGAAACTTGCGACTGCCGCGAGCCACAAGACATGCACTTTCATCGATGCTACCAGTCTTGGCACTGGCGCCCGCTGCTACTCTGCCTTGATTTTTGCATCGCGCACGACCTTGCTCCAGAGACCAACCTGCTTGCGTATGTAATCCGCGCATGCCTCGGTTGAGCCGCCCGCGATTTGCACATCCTGGGTCTGAAACAATTTCCGCACCTCCGCTGTTGACAGTATTCGATTGATCTCGGTATTCAGCTTCACTACGATATCTCGCGGCGTTGCTAAAGGCGCGACAGCACCCCACCATGTATTTGCTTCGAAGCCGGCAATGCCCGCTTCAGACATGGTCTGCACATCGGGCAGCACGTCGACTCGCTTCGGGGAAGTAATTGCGAGCCCGCGTAACTTGCCCGACTGGACATGCGGCAGTCCATTCGGCAGGTTGGCAAACATTACCGGCACCTGCCCGCCCAGGAGATCGATCATCGCCGGACCGTTGCCTTTGTATGGCACGTGCACGAGCGACGTTTTGGTCAGCGACTTGAAGAGCTCCATGAAAAGGTGAGCCGACGAGCCGTTGCTCGTCGATGCGTAGAGCAGCGTATCGGGTCTCGCTCTCGCCGCTTCGATGAGATCATTAACGCTCTTGTATGGCGTCGCGGCATTGGCCACGAGCAATGACGGCGCATAGCCGATGTAGTTGAGCGCCGCAAAATCCTTGATGACATCGACCTTCGCCGCCGGATACAACGCGTTTAGCACCGTGAATGGAAATGACACGACCAGTATGGTGTAGCCGTCGGGCGGGCTTTTGGCGACGAGCTCGGTACCGATGACCGTGCCTGCGCCGGGTTTGTTGTCGGCATACGAACCGGGCGCAAAACCTTCGTTGAAGCCCTGCACCAGCACGCGAGTTGCAACGTCATTGAAGCCGCCGGGCGGATAAGGCACGACGACTCTGATGCCTTTCGACGGGAATGACTGCGCGTAAACGAAGCATGAGGCCGCGCATAATAGTGCGCAAGCCATCCACCGGGTGCAGCGCATCAGCGGCGTTTTTTCTTAGCGGGCGCGGAGCCTTTCTTCGGCGACCAGTTCGTCACCTGCATAAGAATATTGACCGCCTGGCGGAAAGGCGGTGAGCCGACGGGTGTTAGTGCTGTCTCGAGCGCTTCGAGTAACTCCTGCTCCGTACAGCCAAGACGCAGCGCGCGTTCCATATGCGGCTTGACGCCCCACATGCGCGACTGTCCGATCATGGCTGCGATAGCAACCAGCTCGCGATATTTCGCGGGGAGTTGCTTGCCCTCGGTTGACACGCCCTCATGCAGCAGGCTCAGGCCGGAAAGCCGGTTGTATGCGTCGAGAAAAACCGGATCTTTTTCGGCGAGATACTCCCACTCGGGATAACTGTATCCGCGCGTCTTCGCAAGGCGTTTAGCGGTCTGTGACGGTTTTTCGTTCAAGATTTTCTCCAGTGCGTGATAAGGGTGACGACAGTTCCGCGCGGACCGCGCGAACTGCGTCGCATCTTATCAAACCCTGGATGTACCCGTTCAGCGAGGCCATGCCGCCTCAAATATGCAAACGCTCGCGTGGTACGGAAATCGGATCGTCCGGCACGTGCAATCCGTAATTTTCGTCGACATAGCTCATGATTGGATCCGCATGTGCTGTCCGCACCGCGTCGTCAACATCAGCACGTGCAGGACGCTCGGCGGTATGGGCCACGATCCAAACCACCGCGGAAACAAAACTCAATACAAGCAATTCAATAACCATCGCAGCCTCCATCGCATCGTTCGCTAACTCCCTTTGCGCAGAGTAGCGGGACGGTGGCGGCCTAACCAGCAGACCGATGGCCTATTGTCGACCTAGAACCAAGGTACTAGAGCAAGTTGGGTCTAACGCCCGCCAGGGCGGACCTCGACCAGCTCGAGCACAAGCCACGCGCCGCGAACTTGAGTGCACGCGGACATCTCATCGCTGCAGCGTTGCTGGTCCATGTATCCGGAGTTCGTTTCCTTGCGTACTGGTCGGCCGAGCGCGGGCGCGAACCAGTCGGTCTCCGTGATGTTGGTCTCGGACTTCGCGCCGGCGAAATCGCCTGCGTATACGCGGCGTTTCACTTTCACAGTATCGAACGCGCCGGCGGGTGATGTAATACGTTCAGCGCCCAGCACTTCGCCGTCAACGCGAACGCTGTTGCGCCGGCCCGTTGCGGTGTTGATCGCGTTGATGCGCAACGACCATGACTTGCCCTTGTCCAGCGGGTATACGTACGCCGGATACGGTTGCGGGAATTCGTATTCCACCGGCTGATCATGATTGGTGAGCGGATGTCGCAGCCAGTTGCCTTCTTTGTTGAAGACGTCGGTATGCGACAGCCCCAATGCGGGAACGTCCGTGGTAACCGTCTCTGCAACGCGGTCGCCGTCGATTTTATCGATGCGATGTTCAACCTTGCCGACGGTTTCTCGGTTATAGCCGTTGATGACGCGATAGACATAGACGTCGCCTGCGGCCGGTGCGGCTATGGCGACCGGCACAGACGACATAAACGACAGAAATACTGCCGCTGAAAACATTGCGCGCCGCGATATTCCCGCAGAATTGCATGCGTTGTGAGAGTTCGATTTCATTGCCGCCTCCATGTGCTCATAACAGCGCGACGCTAATGCGCGGTGCCTACGGAAAACTTCCGCGGACGGATTTGTTATTATGCGCGCGACGCCCATTCCGCACGCAAACAGTCGAAACGATGAAACTATTCCCGCGCTTCCTGGTTGCGATCGCCGGATTGCTGGCGTGCGCCCCGGCGCTTGCGGCGAGCGCAGGCGAGATTTACGCGGCCAAATGCAGCACCTGCCACGACGCCGGCCTTGCAAGTGCGCCCAAGGCAGGCGATAAGCGTGAATGGGCCCGGCGCAACAGGAATGGCACGGACGCACTGTATGAATCCGCGCTCAAGGGTAAGCCAAATACCGCAATGCTGCCGAAAGGTGGCTTCAGCGAATTAACCGACAGCGAAGTGACTGCCGTTGTCGATTATCTGCTGATGCGTGCCGGCCAATCGCGCAAGATATCGTCGAGCGGAGCTAAGAGCGAAAACAGCGCTACAGCCGCCGATAGCTCGCGTAACGCGACTGCGATCGTCGACGACGCGACGCTTGTGACGAACATCAAAACAGCGCTCGCCAAAAACAAAAGCATCGTCTTGAAGGACATCAAGGTCGAAGCAGCTGGTGGTGTCGTCACCCTGCGCGGCGTGGTCGACAAGGCGGAGCAAATCAAGCTTGCGGAAGGCATCGCAGCGAACACGACAGGCGTCCGACAGGTGGACAACAAACTGATACCCAAGGACCTGTTCGCCTGGGATTGAGAGCAACAACCGTGCGTCAAGAAATCTTTTAAACGACTAAGGGAAAAAACATGAATCACGCGGAACAACGGCAACGCTTGCGCGGCATCCTGGCAGGCAACGAATGCGTATCGCCGGCGAGCGTTTATGACGCGCTTTCAGCACGCGTTGCGGAAAGCGTGGGCTACAAGGTCGGCATGCTTGCTGGATCGGTCGCTTCCAATACTACGCTGGGGGCGCCCGATCTCATCGTGTTGACGCTCACGGAATTCGCCGAGCAGGTACGGCGCATCATGCGGGCGTGCAATTTGAGTCTGCTCGTGGATGCCGATCACGGCTATGGCAATGCGTTGAACGCGATGCGCACGGTGCAGGAGCTCGAACATTCGGGCGTGTCGGCACTCAGCCTCGAAGATACGGCCCTGCCAACGCCCTTCGGCCAGGCAGAAGGCAAGGAAAGCCTGACGTCGATTGAAGAGGGTGTTGGCAAACTCCGCGCGGCGGTATCGGCGAGAAGCGATCCATCGCTCATCATCGCCGGCCGCACGTCTGCGCTCAAGATCGAAGGTGTAGAAGGCACCATTGCCCGCGTAAAGGCATATTCCAAGACGGGTGTCGATGCGATTTTTATAGTTGGACTCGAAAAGCTGGATCAGCTCGATGCAATTCATTCGGCCACTGCGCTGCCGATCTTCATCGGCTCGGCGCCGGCGTCATTGAAGCGTGAAGAACTTGCCGCGCGCGGCGCGCGCATTCTGCTGCAGGGCCATCAGCCGGTGGCCGCGACGGTCAAAGCACTGTACGACTGCTACTCGCACTTGTTCGGCGGCGGCGCGCCTGCGGACCTCAAGTCAAAAATCGCGTCGCCGGCCGACATGGAGAAAGTTACGGAAGGCGGCAAATACAAGCAGTGGCAGGCGGATTATCTGCGGTGACATGAAACGGCGAGCGCCGCTGCATGAGTGATTACGGTTCTTTGCGCGCGAGCCCGAGCTCGGTAAAAATCGTTCTTGCCTGATCGAAATCCGTCTTCAGAAAACGCGCATACTCCGCCGCATTCAGATATTCGCTTTCCCACAGGTTCTGTTCCTGGTCGCGCCGCCATTCGTCCGTCTTCACGAGGCGCGCAAACACGCTGTCCCAATAAGCAATCTGCGCCGGCGTCAGCTTCGGCGGCCCGAATACGCCCTGCCAGTTGGCAAGGACCGCATCAACACCCTGCTCCTTCAACGTCGGTACTGACGCGAGCGCCCCGCCGAGCCGGCGCGGCGACGACACGCCAAGCATATGGAGCTTGCCGGTTTGCACGTGCGGCAGCAGATTCGACGTCACCGTAGCGATGACATCGACGTGTCCGCCGAGCGCGTTAGTCATCAGCTCCGCACCCTGAAATACGACGAGCTTCGTCTTCTTCATATCAACACCCGCTGACCGCATTGTCATCGCGCACACGATGTGCAGATAACTGCCAAGGCTGTTGACGGCGATGGATACGGACGTGGGGTCAGCACGCAGCCGGTCGAGCAAATCACGAGTCGTTTTTATCGGCGAATCGGCGCGCACTGCAAGACCGATGTACTGGTTGCCAAGCAGCGCCAGCGGCGTGAAATCGGTATATGTGAAATTCGCCGTGCCAATGATGTAATTCGTCAGAATCGTTGGTGACGCGATCTGCAGCCAGTGTGCGTCGCCCGCATGCTGTGAAAGATAATTCCAGGCGATATTTCCACCGCCGCCGACACGGTTCACGACGCTGCTGTTGACGCCGAGCAGCGTTTTGGTTTGTGCGATGTTTTGCAGCACCCGCGCCGTGCGGTCCTGCGAGCTGCCGGGCGTCAAGCCAACAACGAACTCCACATTCTTGTCGGGTTTCCATGCGCCTTGCGCGTGAACATGACCGGCGAGACAGCAAACGACGATCGCGGCCGCCGCGCGCCGATAACGCAAAGAATGTTTCATACGCTGTTCGAGCGCTTAGCCCAGCACCTCGGCCAACAACATCAACGCCGCAGTGGCGAATGCATACATGTTCTCTACACGGTCATTTTTGCCGGTGCGAACGGTCATCGAGCGCTCGCTGGTTCCCGCAACAGCGATGCAGGCAAGGCCGGCCGGATTGCCGTAACGCCCGCCCGTCGGTCCCGCTGCACCCGTTTCGCCGATCGCCCACGTCACCTTGAAACGGTCACGCATTAGCTTCGCACGGACGAGAGCGTTTGCTTCCGTTGCCGGCTGCGCGCCACTGAAAACGCTCGCGTCGAAATCCTGCAATACATGCCACGACTGCCGTGTATACAGCACAGTGCCACCGAGGAAAAACGCGGATGCGCCGGGCACCGCGAGCAACGCTGCCGAGATGAGTCCGCCGGCCGACGATTCACCGACCGCCACGGTTTCATTGCGCGCCTTCAACAGCGCGCCCGCCTTTTCAGCGTAGGGCAGCAATTCGCGCATGCGTGGTTTCTACAGTGACTTCAAACGTCTCAGGGCGTCGCGGCCGCGACGCTGACCAGCTCCTGCACCGTCCAGTCGCCGTGCGTCCATTGGCTGCCCTTGCCGCGGCTGCGGCCAAGGTCGATGTATTGGGATGTGTATTCCCGGCGAACGGGGCGGCCCAATGCAGGCGCATACCAATCTGTTTCGGTGATGCTCGTCGGCTGGCGGAATCCATCCCAATCGCCCGCATAAACGTAGCGTCTGACTTTGATTGTATCGAACGTGCCCGCAGGCACCGTGACGCGCTCGCTGCCGATGACCGCGCCGTCGACACGCACATTCGCCCGCGCACCATTCGCAGGGTTAGTCGCATTCACACGCGTCGACCAGCGTTTCTCCGTACTAAGCGGAAACTCATAAGCAGGATACGGCGGATTGAATTCATACTCGACAGGCACCCCATGATTTACGATCGGATGCCGCAGCCAGTTGCCATCAGGTGTGTAAACTTCGGTGTGCGGTTCCATGAGCAAATTAGACTGCGGGACGACTGACATCGTGATGGTGCGCGCATCGACGCCGTCGACGCGATACTCCATGTTGCCCCGCACTTCACCGCTATAGCCGTTGATCACGCGATAGACATACACATCGCCGGCTGCAGGCGCAGCAACGCTGGTTTTGATGACAGCAATGCAAAGCAATGCAGCAAGCGACGCAGTGATGGTCCTCCGCACGTTTATGCAGATGGTGGCCGACCCGCGTACCTTGTCGATCACTGAGTACACCATTGTTCAGCTGTCGTGCGCTGGCGCCGCGCGTCGGCGAGCCGTTCCTCGTCGCTGAACTGTATCCGCTCGCCGGTTATCGCGTCTTCCCGACTAAAGCGCTGTCCTTCCTCCAGCCCGCGCAGACGGCCGCGGGCCTCGATACAGTTGTGGAGCGCATAGACCGCCTCGCTTCTAGCCTTCTCTGCTTTAGCTTCCGCCTCCTCGCGTTCCTGTGCGCGCCTTCGGAATTGCGCCGCTTGCAGCTCAAGTGATCCACTCCCGCCCGCAGCGGTCACGGGGCCGCCGGTGAAAACCAGTCGTTGATTAACCGTACCGGCGGGACAGAATTGCGCGTACTGCTTCAGGCCCCGGGCATTGCTGCATTCATATATCTGGGCGTACGCCATACTTGCAGCGAGCATCGCAAGACCCCCCGCAGCCAGGCGGCTTCCGAGCCTTGCTCTCGCAGCCCGAGCCCCGGACATATCGTCAAGCGGCTGTATGCATCCCATCTTCATGCTCGACATGCTAGCGCAATTGCGCTACTGACAACAGCACCTGCCATCGCCCGACGTCGTCACATCGCTCGCCGGCGCACACTCACTGTTCGAGTCTGATATTGGCTGCCTTGATCACCCGCGCGTTCTGGGCGAACTCATCGCGCAAGTGCTGCGCATATTGCTCGGGCGTGCCGCCGGCCACTTCGAGACCTTGCGCTACAAAGCGCTCCCTTACTTCCGGATTGCGCAGGACAACAAGCACGTCGCGATTAATACGGTTGATGATGTCACGCGACGTTTTAGCAGGAGCGAGTAAGCCCGACGCGGTGCTTGCTTCGTAGCCGGGCACGCCCGCTTCGGCCATAGTCGGATATTCCGGCACCAGCGCCGATCTCGTTTTCGTACCTACGGCAAGTGCGCGCAGCTTGCCCTGGCGTATCTGCGGCCAGACAGTAGGCAGGTTGTCGATCACCATCTGCAATTGGCCGGCCAGTAGATCGGTCAACGACTGGCCGCCGCCCTTATACGGAATGTGGACGATCTGCACGCCGGCCAGTGCCTTGAATTGTTCGCCGGCAAGATGAGCAACCGAGCCTTGTCCAGCAGAACCGAAATTGAGCGAATTCGGTTTGCTTTTCGCGAGCGCGATCAGTTCCTTCACCGATTTCGCGGGTACCGAAGGATGAACTACAAGTATGAACGGGCTGATCGTGGTCAACGCGATTGGTGCGAAGTCTTCGAGCGTATACGGCATCTTCGCAAGCAGCGCCGGATTGATGGTCAACGGCCCCGGCGTGCCCATTAGCAGCGTGTACCCATCCGGCGGCGATTTGGCGACAAGTTCCGCGCCGATGACGCCACCGGCACCGGGACGATTATCGACGATCACCGTCTGGCCGAGCGGCTCGGTAAGACGCTGGCTGAGAATGCGCGCGATCAAATCGGTACCGCCGCCCGGCACAAACGGAACGATGAGTCTGATCGGTTTCGCGGGATAGGTCTGGGAGAATGCGGCTGGCGCCAGAGCAGTCACAAGCATGGCCGACAGTGTCGAGAATCGTTGCAATGACATCATGATTAATTCACGTCTTCTGCATATGCGGCGCGAGCGGTATTGCACTCAACCCGCCTGACACAGTCATTCGCCCGTGTCTTTGTCGTCAATCAATCACCCCACATGCCGCCGTTGACGTCCAGTATCTCGGCGGTAATGAAACCCGACGACTCTTGAGCGAGAAACAGACATGCCCGTGCCACTTCATCCGCGTGGCCCATGCGTCCCACCGGAATCAAGTCGCGCAAGCGTTGCGGAAAATTCCCGGTCATCGCTGACGCGACCGGGCCCGGTGCGACCGCATTTACAGTAATACCATCGGCGGCAAGCTCGCGTGCCAGGAACAGCGTCATCGCGTGCACGCCGGCTTTGGATACGCCGTACGCGACGTTCGATGCATGCGCCTGTTCGCCGCGATCGAGCCACGGCCGTGCATTGCCGCCGTTCTTGGCGAGTATCGAGCCGATGTTGATAATGCGGCCGTATTTCTGCGCGCGCATGATGGCTATGACGGCCTGGCAGCACAAGAACGAGCCTTTGAGATTCACCGCGAGCACGCGCTCCCATTCCGCTTCACTCAACGCTTCGGCTGAACCGAAAGAGACGGTGCCTGCTACGTTAACCAGAACGTCGATTCTGCCGAGGGCCTCGGCCGTCGTCCGCACCAGCGTTTTCACTTGCTCCGGTTTGGTTACATCAACCACCGCCGAAATCACACGCCGGTGTTGCGCTTTGATTTCATCAGCCAATGATGCGCCAGAGACGACGTCGGCCAGACTGATATCCGCGCCCGCTGCCGCGAAAGCGCGCGCGACGGCGCTGCCGATACCGCCATATGCACCGGTGATCAGCGCTGTGCGGCCTTTTAGAGTCATTACTCAGCGCTTGGGCTTGTGCGGCGTCTGCGCAAGTCGCGTGATGCCGTAGAGATCGAGCAATTCCTTAACGCGCTCGCGCGGCGGCTTGTCCATGTAGTAGCCCCGCCGGGCCGGCGTCATGCCGGAGCTGCGCTTCAGATCGACCATGCTTTCCGCCATTTTGATGGTGGCGCCGATCGCGTCCATGATGGGCACATCGTCAACACGGTTAAGGCCATTACGCGCGAGCAGCACGCACAACGGCGCTTCGCCTGGAATGATGACGTCTGCGCCATCGTTGATCAGCGCCCGTGCAGATTCGCGAAGCTTCTCGAGCAGCGGCTCAGACTTATCGAATGCTTGCAACACATCATTGAAGGTGAATCCGACCGGACGCACGCCTGCGAATCGATGCGCCGGAATTACGCGCTCCGCATTCTCTTGAATGAGCGGCGCCATTTCCGTGATGAAGAGCAATACGCCAACGCGCTCGCCAAGCATGCTGGCCGTTAGAAAGGAGCTCTCGCCGTAACCCACGACGGGAATATCGACGATGCTGCGCGCTACACGCAGCGCAGGCTCGGGTATCGACATGATTGAATAGGCATCGAAGCCCTGCTCTTCTGCTTGGATGCTGCCCAGCACGAATTGCTGCCCGTGCAGGTACTGCATGTACGCATAGCGAATGTCGTTGCCTGGATAATTAGTTTTATACGTCTCATCGTGCATGCCGTGCAACACGACTTCTGTATCCGCACGCGCTACCTTTTTGAAATGCGCCGCGAGGGCCGCCGCATACGCCGGCAGATTGCCCAGTACCGTGAAACTCTGATGCCATATTTTCATGCCCATCCCGCCGTCCCTTTACATTTTCTGATGGCGTGCGTCGCTCAATCGATTTGAGCGCCGGAGTCTTTCACGACCTTAGCCCACTTTGCCACTTCCTTGCGATAAAACGCAGAGAACTGCTCAGGCGTGCTGCCGACCGGCTCGGCTCCGAGAGCTAGAAAACGGTCGCGGATATCGGGCAGGTTCACGATTCTGGCGATCTCGCTATGCAACCGGTTGATCACCGTAACCGGCGTGCCGGCAGGCGCAAACACGCCAAACCACGCGTTTGCGTCGTAACCCGGAACTCCGGATTCTGCGATGGTTGGAATGTCCGGCGCCGTGCGTGATCG
>Ga0207691_10000340_pt1 | contig 46954 bp, 46 predicted proteins | sample KBSM13metaG_FD_184327 | JGI IMG/M metagenome (GOLD analysis project Ga0207691, IMG submission 184327) | Miscanthus rhizosphere microbial communities from Kellogg Biological Station, Michigan, USA - KBS M1-3 metaG (SPAdes) (version 2) | ecosystem: Host-associated > Plants > Roots > Rhizosphere >...
CGATGATCCGATTGAAGGACGTGGCTCGGATTGAGTTAGGGGCACAGTCGTACGATTTGGAAGGCCGGTTTAGAGGAAAGCCGACCACGTTTCTTCTGACCTTTCTATCTCCCGGCGCGAATGCGCTCGACACTGTCAAGCGTATCCGGCACCAGATGGATGAGCTGGCCAAGTCGTTTCCGGCTGGGATGCGCTACGACATTCCCTACGACACGACGCGCTTTATCGAAGTGTCGATCGAGGAGGTCATCAAGACGCTGTCCGAAGCCATGCTCCTGGTCATTTTAGTCGTCTATTTATTCCTGCAGACGTGGCGCGCCACCGTCATCCCTGCGATCGCCGTGCCCGTCTCATTAATCGGAACGTTTGCCGGAATGGAGGCGCTCGGATTCTCAATCAATACGCTGACCTTGTTCGGCATGGTGCTGGCGATCGGCATGGTCGTCGATGACGCCATCGTCGTCGTTGAGAATGTCGAACGGCATATGGTTGAGGAGTGCTGCTCCTCCAAGGAGGCGGCCAAGCGGGCGATGCGGGAAGTCACCGGACCGGTCATCGCCATCGTATTGGTTCTGTGCGCGGTCTTCGTGCCAGTCGGATTTTTGGGAGGCATTACCGGACAGCTCTATAAACAATTTGCCATCACGATTGCCATGTCTGTCGCCATTTCAGGAACGGTGGCGTTGACGCTGAGCCCTGCCCTGGCCGCGATTCTCTTGAAGCCCGGGCATCGCGCCCAGCCCGGACGGTTCTTTCGCACCTTCAATCGTTTCTTCGAATGGACACAGCACCGCTACACGACCAACGTCGGCAAGGTGCTGAAGCATGCGGGTTTGTTCATCGCCATCTTTGCCGTCTTAATCATCGTCGCAGTGAGCCTCTTCAAATTCATCCCGAGCAGCTTCTTGCCGGAAGAGGACCAAGGCTATTTTATTACCGCCGTGCAACTTCCGGACGGGGCGTCGAAGGAACGGACCGATGTCGTGGTGAGCAAGCTTGAAAAATACTTTTTATCGATTCCCTCGATTCACAGTACCGATGCGCTCGTGGGTCAGAATTTCATCTTCGGCACGCGCGGGTCCAATACCGCCACCATGTTCACGCCGCTCCATCTCTGGGATCAACGAAAGCGTCCGGACCAACATGTGAAGGCTCTGATCGGTGGCGCGTTTGCCGAGTTTGCCAAAATTCCCGAGGCGATGATCGTGGCATTCAATGCGCCGTCGATCCGGGGGTTGGGGGCGACCGGTGGATTTTCTGCGCAAGTGCAGGATCCCAGCGGCGGTGATTTCAAACAGTTTGCCGCCGTCACGCAGGATTTTCTTGCCAAAGCCAGGCAGGAGCCTGCCATCGGCGCCATCAGCACGAGCTTCCGAGTGAGTTCACCCCGTATCTACGCCCACGTCGACCGTGAGCGGGCGAAGTCGCTCGGTGTTCCCATTTCAGAGGTGTTTGATTCGCTCCAGGCCTTTTGGGGCAATCTGTACATTAACGACTTTGTGAAATTCGGGCGTGTCTATCGGGTGCAGACAGAGGCCGAGCCGCAATACCGCTCCCGACCCGAAGACATTTCCAAGATCTATGTTCGCGCTCAACGCATACCGAACGGCCAGGGACCGTCCATGATCCCGCTCGATACGGTCGTGACAACCGAATACACCAGCGGCCCGGATCCGGTGACTCATTTCAATGGATACAATACGGCGCTGGTATTGGGAGCGGCTGCACCGGGATACAGTTCAGGCCAGGCGCTGGAGGCGCTCGATCGCGCGGCTCTACAGGCGCTCACGCCGAAAGCGTTCGCGCTCGATTACAGCGGCATCTCATACCAAGAACATCAGGTCAGCGGACAATCCATATTTGCATTCGGCTTCGGTCTGTTGATGGTGTTTCTTGTGCTGGCCGCGCAGTATGAGAGCTGGTCGGTGCCCTTTGCCGTGATTCTCGCGGTGCCCTTTGGTGTGTTTGGGGCGTTGACCGCTGTATGGGTCAGCGGGCAGGCAAACGACATTTATTTTCAGATCGGCCTGGTGACGCTCATCGGCTTGTCGGCCAAGAACGCCATCTTGATCGTCGAATTTGCCAAACGTCGTTATGAACACGGGATGCCGGCCATCGACGCCGCGATCGAGGCCGCGCGACTCCGCTTCCGTCCGATCATCATGACCTCCATGGCGTTCATCGGCGGCGTGGTGCCCCTGGTGATCGCCACCGGCGCAGGGGCCGCCAGCCGGCATTCAATCGGTATCGGCGTCTTCGGCGGGATGTTGGCGGCGACGTTCCTGGCAATCTTCTTTGTGCCGCTGTTCTTCGTCTTGGTTGAAAAATTGAGTCCGGTCCCCGCGACTGGGCCGCAAGCGGCAGGACCATCAACGCCCACGCCTGCACATGTTGATTCGGTCATGGATTCCAATGGAGGAGAGAGAAATGGCGATCCTAGTCGCGATACTCGCGATACTTCTGACGTCGTGCGCCGTCGGCCCTGATTATTCGCGGCCCGATGCAACCTCCCCCAACTCTTTTCGAATGGCGGTGGAAGGCGAGCAGGGATCGATGGCGAATCTCGCCTGGTGGGATTTGCTGCGCGACGATGAGCTGCAGAAGCTGATCCGGATCGCGTTGGAGGAAAATAAGGATCTGAAGCGGGCCGTCTCGACCATGGAAGAATTCCAGGCGCGCCTTCTCATTGCTCGGACGGATTTCGTGCCCACCATTACCGCTACCGTCAATGCGCCGGCCTTGGGACGCCAAACCGGCTTTCTAGTTCCGGGGTTTCCCAATCCGTTCAATTACTACATTCAAGGCAATCTGAACTGGGAGCTCGATATCTGGGGGCGCATCCGGCGATCGAATGAGGCCGGCCGAGCCGAGTTATTCGCGCGTGTCGAAAACCGGCGCGCTGTCATCCTCCAACTCGTCAGCGGGGTCGCGCAAGCCTATTTTGATCTCCGGCAATTCGACATGCAGTTGGATATTGCGAAGCGCACGCTGACGTCCTGGGAGGAGTCGGTCCGAATCGCCCAAGCGCGACTGCGGCAAGGCGTGATCACCAAGCTGGATGCGGATCAATTTGAGGCCGAGCGCGCGAATGCTGCTGCACGAGCTGCTGAATTGGAGCGGCAAATGATTCAGAAGGAAAATGAAATCAGCGTGCTACTGGGACGCCATCCGCAGAGCATTTCTCGAGGCCGGTCATTGACGGAACAGGTCATGCCACCCCAGGTGCCGCCCGGCCTTCCTTCGGAACTGTTGCAACGTCGGCCCGATGTGGTGCAGGCGGAAGAGGAGCTGCACGCCGCGACAGCGAGAATCGGCATGGCAAAGGCCGATCGGTTTCCAAAACTTTCGCTCACGGCGTTGATGGGGTACGCCAATCCGCAACTGTCTCAGCTGATCAAAGGCGGGGGACGAACCAATGGGGAATTCTTTGTGGCGGGAGGGAACTTAGCCGGCCCGATCCTGGGCGCACAAATCTTGGGATTTCAACAAGAGGCCGCAGAGGCGCAGGCCCGTGGCGCGATGGCGGCGTATGAACAATCGGTGCTGATTGCCTTTCGGGAGGTGGAAGATGCGCTGGTGGCCGTGCGGACAGCGCGCACGCAACGCGATGCTCAAGCGGAACAGGTCGAGGCGCTTCGGTCGGCGCTGCGCCTGGCAAATCTTCGCTATAAGGGAGGGCTCGCGAACTATCTGGATGTGCTTATTGCGCAACGCAGCCTATTTGAAGCCGAGTTGGCGCTCACGAGCACTCATCGACTGCATCTTGTTTCAATTGTCCAGCTCTACAAGGCGTTGGGAGGGGGCTGGCCCCCGGATGGGGGCAGGCAACCCGCGCCCCTGCTGACGCAAGAGACGAAAGACAAGTAATCGATTGTCGTGGCAAGGATGAGCGAGACGACTCCACCGCCACCGCCTCAAGATGGCGACAGCGGTTAGGAACGGCTGGCGAGATACGTATTCAAGACGATTCGGTCCGTGGGATCGACCTGTAAGAATTTCACGCCAAAGTATTTGTCTTTGATGGTCCACCCAACGACGCCCGTATCAATTTCGATTGGGTCCGCCTCGGACGGCATACCCAATCGCAATGTGAGCGAGGCCCCCAACGGCGGGGTCGTGCGTGTATCGATCTTACATCCTCCAGGCGAAAGATCGTAGAGCGTTCCGGTTCCTTTCGCGTCACCGGAAAAGGTGACCGGAATGGCGTTCACTTTATGGGCTACGCGAATATGCTTTCGACGCTCCATCAGTATTCTCCTCGTTATCGGTGGAAAGGCTTAATGCTCACTACGGCGATTATCCTATCATGAGATGCAGCAAACGTCTCTCTATCTAGTCCATTGCCCGGTTTCTGTAACCTGTCCACCCATCGCACCGATCGATATAGTGAAAAATGTATAACATCTGTTTTTGCTGTCAAATATAGGCTGCATTTGTTCAGCTAGTCCACTGCTGGAACGGGGGAATTCTGCATGCGGTACGGAGACAAAACGGGAGTCGGACTTGATTTGCTAGTGGACCGAGAGGTAACGAGCCCTGGACCGTGAGGCTTGGTGTTGGACCGTTATTCCCCGATGGCCTTCTGACGACCGGTCTCATGCGGCAGCTTGATGGGGAGTGAAGGAAGAGCCATTCGTTGTTGGAGAAGGGGGTAGAGGAGGCTGGGAAGTTGAAGGGAGGCCATTGCTTTACTGACCATCCGCACTCGACTGAATGCAGGGGCCGCAGATTTGAAGGCGGGATCGGCCGTTCCCCAGACTAGAATGATCTGGGCCATGGGTGCGAGATTCGTGATGTGATGAACCCAGCGGACGCGATCGATATGTGGCATCGGCGCGCTACAGACGATCACATCGTAATGCCCAATGGTCAAGGCGTGGAGGGCAGAGGCGGCGGAAGCTGCGGTCTCGATCACGAGGGGAATCTTTCGTTCTGAGACCCACGCATGAGTCCGTTCGGCGACAGATGGATCGGTATCGATGATGAGCAGTCGAAGTAGCGACATAGGGTGTTCTTTAGCCCGCTCCTACACTAGTAGTGTAATGCAGAAGGTCAAGGATAGGAGCAGTTTTTCGGCTCTAAGGCTACCGACTAATACTCCTAGCAGAGACACGTAGGTAGTACGAAATGAAGGTTCGGGATGATGTGTCCGCTGTTTGACTCCCTGCTGTTCGTTCAGTAGGATGCACCGCAAGAGTGTTCTGACCTAACGCGAGGACTGTCCTGTCTGATACCCCCCTGACCACGCCCTGGGCGTCCGTCATTATCCCGATCAAGGATGAGCGAGATAATCTTGCGCCCCTCACCGAACAGTTGCTTGCTGTCTTGGCGGCGCAGCGCGAGTCTCAGGACGCTCCGTTTGAAATTTTCTTCATCGATGATGGAAGCGTGGATGGAAGTAGTCTCATTCTCGACCGCTTCGCAAGCCAAGATCATCGAATTCGCGCTCTGCACTTCGATAGAAACTACGGCAAGACTGCCGCACTGGACTCCGGGTTTAAGCACGCTTCCGGGCAGGTCGTCATTATTATGGATGGCGATTTGCAAACAAAGCCGGCGGACATCGCCGTCCTCCTCCCGCATCTCGCGCACTACGATGTCGTGTGTGGCCGGCGAGCCGTGAGAAACGACCACCTCATACGCAAGATTTCATCGCGGATCGGCAATGCGGTTCGTAATGCAATCATCCATGACGGCATGCACGATACCGGTTGTGGCTTTATGATGTTTCGTCGGCGGGTCATTGAGACCATACCGCTTTTTGAAGGCATGCATCGCTTTTTCCCCGCGCTTGCGCTCATGCACGGCTTCACTGTGACCGAAGTTCCCATCCCCCATTATGCACGGCTGCATGGCGTCGCCAAATACGGAGTGCGCAATCGTCTCTTCAAGAGTATGTATGATCTAATGGCCGTCCGTTGGATGCAGAGCCGTCGGTTGCACTATCGGCTTCATCCCGATCAATTGCCTACCTCCTCCACACACCTCCCTCCCAGTTCGTTTGTGTCTTCCCGCGCCGAATGAACGAATCACCGAAAGTCAGTTATCTGCTGCTCATTGTCGGCTTGGCTGCTGTATTGTTTCTATCGGGCCTGGGCTCAGTAGGCTTGACGGATCGGGACGAGGGCAGAAATGCCGAGGCCGGCCGAGAGATGCTGGAGTCAGGCGATTGGGTCACGCCCACCTTTAATTACGAGCCACGCTTTATTAAGCCCGCCTTGCTCTACTGGTTGATGAGCGTCTCATATCGAATATTCGATGCCAATGAATTTGCCGCGCGCCTGCCATCGGCTGCGTTCGGCATCGGCCTCATCGTCATGCAATATCTATTTTTGTCGCAGACTCGCGGAATCACCGTCGGCGTCTTTGGAGCGTTGATGCTCTTGTTGAACATCGAGGTGTTCATCCTCGGCCGACAAGCGTTGACCGATATGGTTCTCATGTTCTTCACCACGCTATCGACCTATGCATTTTGGTTGGGATTCAATGGCAGGACATGGCGTCGAGGATGGCTCGTAATCAGTTATGCGGCGATGGCGTGTGGCACTTTGGATAAGGGGCCTCCGGGATTTCTCGTTCCATTACTCGGCATCGTTCCATATTTAACCGCGACGAAACAGTGGGGACGTTATTGGCGCGAAGGATTCCCTCTTGGGGGATGGGCTACCTTCGCCGCCTTGGCGGTTCCCTACTATGCCGCCATGTTGCTGATTCACGGATCTGCCTATAGCTCGCAAGCGCAGATGCATACCGTCTCTCGATTCCTCAATCCTTTTTATGGATGGGGCGGAACTGTTTTGTTTTATGTGCCTGTCCTGGTTGTCGGCTTTTTCCCATGGAGCCCTTTCTTAGTCGCGGCGCTCTACGAGACGTACAAAGTTCAACGGCGTCGGCGCGCCGATCATAGGCCGAACGAATCGCTTGCCGACGGTCAGGACGACCGCGATCTGGAACTCTTCGCCGCGCTCTGGTTCGTGAGCGGCTTGATCTTTTTTAGTCTGGGCGCGACTCGGCTTCCGCATTATATCGGCCCTGTGTATCCCGCTGCCGCGATCGTTACGGCCTTGTATTGGGATCGTGCACGTCGTGCCGTCGCACCGACAGGATTTCACGCCGCTCTCGTCACAACACTTATATTAGGGAGCGTGCTCGCATTGATCTGCGCCGCACTTCCCTCCGTCTTTAGTGCGTTTGCGGAAAGGATGGCCAAAGATTTTCCCTATGCGACGCATTTTGATTTTGGTCCTGGTCCCTATGCCGCTGCTGCCGTACTGGGGATTGGGATGGCGGCTCTGGCCTATGTAGGGTTTTCGCCCTCGCGCCGTGAGAGCGTATTTTGGGTCGCCGGGATCACCTTAGCCGTCGTTATGTTGGTCACATGGCACATCACGGTCGCTCGTCTCAGTCAATATTTTCTCGTCCCTCCGCAAGAGCTGGCGGCGGCGGCAAGCCCGCTTCTCACTTCCACCGACCGACTGATTATCTATGGTCCCAATAGGCCATCGACCGTTTTCTATGCGCGACGAAAGGTGGTTGTGATCCGCCGGAATGAGGAGGAGAACATTCGATCCTACCTGGCAGAGCCGGGGCGAACGATGATTATCCTTCCCGCCACACTCCGCGACAAGTTGCCCGAAGAAACAGCGGATTTTCCGGTACTCCAAGAACGGTTCGGCTGGATTCTGATCGCCGGCTAAGTGTGGGAAGCCGCGCAGTAGACGTAAATACAGAACGCCGAGGTCGTAGACCTCGGCGTTTATCGAATACGAACTCCTAACAGGACTTTTACGTTACTGTGCGGATCGGCGACGCGCAATAAATGCGATGCCCGCCATTCCTGTTCCAAGCAAGAGGATTGAAGCAGGCTCGGGGACATTGGAGGTAGGCGTTTGAGGAGCCAAACTTAAAGTCGAACCGACCGCCCCATCGATCGCATTGAATTGTCCGTTAGCCGAAAAGTTGGGTGAATTGACCCGCACCACCAGAATTTCCGATGTCTTGCCGGACCCAAGGTCAGGAGTCGCTCCCTTCAAGAAGTTCCATCCCACGGTTTGACCGGAAATATCTCGGTCAATGGAAATTGGAGCAATCGTAGACGCGGTGAATCCCGCAGAGCCGCCTCCGCCCGCATTATCCGTTCGGAGAAAGACGGAGGTGGTGAAGGAACCAAAACTTCTATCGGTCACACGTCCAATGGCATCGGATGATCCTGCGCTATTGACCACTTGAAAATAGTAATCGAGTGTATTCGCGATGCCTGGATTGTAGACGGCTTCGCGAATATTCGCGGTGAAGCTCGACGTGGTAATCGTTCCAACACTGGATGTGACCAGAGTGCCAGGGCTTCCCGACAGAACGTCAAACGTCGTCGGCGGGGAATTAAGGATGTCTCCAGGGTTCAACGCCGTGGCGCCGGCGGTGGCAGCAGATGCCAGAATTCCCGTCATGGCCCCGACGGCCATGATATTCAACAAGCGTTTTGTATTCATCGGCCAAACCTCCTAATGTGATGATAGTGCAAAGACACTCCCGAGGGCTTAAGCAGCTTGGGTGCCAAATTGCAAGGTTATGACTTTTAAGGTTGCCATGTAGAAATTAGTCATGCCTGGCTTAACGGCTTGACAGTAGTGAGGCTAGCGCTTAGGAAAGCGCCTATCCATCAAGATACTGAAAACACACTGTAATTAGATATCATTATTCTTCCAGGCCTATCTTTATATGGTTAAATACCGAGGTAGATCTGTAAACAATCCTGACACGGATTTATCTACCTAAGTACTAGTTTGGACGAGGGCGTGGTTTTGCTCCTCCTTTGTGTTGAGTGATCTCTCAATGCGACAGGGAGTTCGACAATTCATGGAAGGTTTTCATGACAAATATTCATAAGCAGCGCGCTTTACGTCATTGCCCCAATTGCTTGTTTCGGTCTGACGACGGCACACTGATTTCTCGACCGTACGGTCAAGTAGCCGATTCGCAGCCCATGGATTAGCACCCATGCAGTACGTCATTTTATCCGACTCCGCTGAAGAGCAATTACGTCGTTTGCGCAGTGAACGCGAGCAACGCTATCAGCAGGCGCGCCTTGCTTACCAACGGGACTTGAACGCGTACGATGAGCACCTCTCCGCTCTAGCAACCGCCTATGGCCCGGCTTTTCGGCGTCTCCGTATTTTTCGGGGGGCTCGAACTTGGTGGGAACACCGTCGTCTTCGCAAACAGGGAGATCCACAGCCCCCGGAGCCGGAAGGTCCGACACTCGAGGAGCAAAAATGGCAATCCGGAATGGAGGGAGAGCAACGGCTCCGAGCCGAGCTTACCTCGGAACTGCCGGGTTCAGGCTGGACCCTGATGAAGGGTTATCAGAATCGGCGAGGCGAGATCGACTATCTTCTGATCGCTCCCGTCGGCATAATGGCGTTCAAATGCGAGCACGTGGCGGGCACCATCATCTGTACGAAGGATCGATGGGTGCGGCAGAAGTACGATCGCGCTGGGGCACCTGTGACCCAAGTCCCCATTGTGGACCGCCACGGCAGAAGCCCTTCGCAACAAGTGAACGAGTCGGCCGACCACTTGACGGAATTTCTGTCACAAAAGGGTGCGGCCCCTGTCATCTCCAAAGCCGTCATCCTCACACAATCGGACGTGCGTCTCAGTACGGTCGAGGCTCCCACAGTCGAGATCATCATGCTAAAGGATGTCCTTCGAACGTTGTGGAACGTCTGCCGCTCCGCAGCGCGGAGTCTCGATACAGAACGCATCGTCGAGCTCGTCAAAGAACACCACCAACAGTGGCACGCATACGAATCAACAGCCCCTCCGTCTTCACAAAAGGTCTCAAGGCAGTAAGTTTATTCTGGTTATTCGAATACCAGGGATTCTTCATTTTATATGGATCGCTAAATATCAGGTTTGTGAGACGTTTACGTGGATGGGTTCTGCCCTGAGACTTCAGGCGTACAACCACTGAGCAATAGGATATCCGCCCCGGTCCTGGCATGCTCGCGACATGCCGACACTACGCATACTGATCATCGATGACCAAGCCAGTATTCTCATGCTGATTCAGGCCTTGCTCGAACGCACGTTCTCTGGTGTGGAGGTCCTCACCGCAAAGTCGGCTGCGCATGGCCTCAATCTATTGCAACAGCAGCCGTACGATCTGGTGCTGACCGATGTGAATATGCCGGGTGAAGACGGATTTTTTGTTCTCGCCGAAGCGAAGCGCCAATGTCCTGGGCTTCCGGTCGTGTTGATGTCGGGAAATTCAATGGCGAATGAAGCGGAGACGAAGGGAGCGGACGCGTTTCTTCTCAAACCGTTTAATCTTCAAGAATTCCAATCCACCCTCATGGACGTACTGGCCCATGGCCGGCGGACGGTGACGCGCGTCGGGCCGTCGCGAGAGATTTCTAAATTATAGGATGAACGAACGGAAGGCCTTCTGAGCGCTTCCGTTCGCTGTCCACCATTTACTAGACCGAGAGTGTGCGCTCGGTCGCATCCTTGCCGCCTCGTCTCTCTTGTCCTCTTACACGACGGCAGCAAACGGCTCTCAGCGTCACCGCGCCTACCAGCGTTCCCACCCACACGAGACTGCAGAAGAAAAAGACGAAGCCCCAGGCCGAGACAGTCATCGCCTTCTCCGATCGTTGACCGTCTTAATGTTTCCCATAGCCCTCGGATACAAGCGTCTTGCACGGCTTTTCGAGGAGTCGTTTGGTTTCCGGGTTATTCACGCTGCGCTCGTAGTTCTGGCACGCCGCTCCCCCATTGGTGTCGCACTGCTGTTTGCGGGTAGCGATCAGTCTTTGAGTGACCGCTTTATCGTCTTCGCACATCTGCACCTGACGGCATTCGACGTCTTCGCACACAGTGGCCCCGGCCCAGCCAAGCAGCATCGCATTCATACCTATAGAGAAAACCAGTCCCATCACTCCCAGCTTCATTCGTGTTCTCCTTTGCTGTACAGTCTAAAAGTTGGTCCTACTCTATCGGCCGGATGCGACGCAGACTTAACAGTATGACAGGTCGCTGACACAATCGCGTTGGTGTGGATTATGGCCTTGAGCGACCGTGACTATATGAAAGTGCGCCCAGCGTGGAGCCGCATGAGGGCCCTCGTTCCCTGGATGGCGCGACTCATGTGGGTATCCGTGGGCATCCTTCTCGCGTTTTGTTTCATGATCTGGCAGCCGAAGATATCGGGGAGTGTCCTCCATGCCTTAGCCGTACTGCTTCGACGATGACGTGCGTCCGTAAGGCGACGGGACATCATTCGACCCAGTCACACGTGTTGACGACATCGTCTGCCGTTATCTCTTAGGTCTTTTCTAGATATCATCATTCTGATACAGTGCGCCGTCATCATTCTGACTCGTCTGATCTGCAGGAGGAATGTGGGGAAGAGCCTACTCACTCAGTGTGTCCGCGGATGTCTCCTGCTCAGTAGCATGGCCATGCTCGGCGGTTGCGCGGAATGGGCCGAGCCTCCCTCGGGAGCGATAACGCGTATGGCTCCTCCGACACTCTCCCTCGGGGCGGATCAATCAGGTTCACCGGCACAATCTTCCGGAGAGTTGTCTGCCGATGTCGCGCTCGACGGATCCTCAGAAGCTTCAACGCAAGTAGCCGCCGAATCCGAACCTTCCGCGAGCGGCGCCAAGGCCTCCGCGAAGGCACGCACGCAAGAAGAACGCGCCGTCGACGATGAATTCATCGATCCGTTCGCCAAGGCCGGAGAGCAGTCCCCGGAGGTCGAAGAGTACGATCCATGGGAAAAATTTAATGTGGCGATATTCAACTTTAATCGAAAAGTCGATCGATACGTGATGAAGCCCGTCGCGACCGTTTATGATTTTATCGTGCCGGACGAGGTCGAGCTCGGCATCCGAAGAATGTTCTACAACGTGCGGTTCGTGCCACGGATGCTGAACAATCTCTTTCAAGGCAAGTTCAAAGGGGCGGGCATCGAGATGGGTCGATTTCTGATCAATAGTTCGCTTGGGCTGGGGGGCTATTTGGATTTTGCAAAAGAAGTCTTCGGTCTGGAAACACCTTCGGAGGATTTCGGCCAGACGCTAGGTGTGTACGGCGTCAAACCCGGTCGATTTCTCGTCCTCCCGATCCCGCCTTTTGTGACGACGACGCGTGATCTCATGGGGTTCATCGCAGACATTTTCCTAGACCCGTGGAACTATTTGGTGTTTCCTTCAATTCAGCTGAATGGCGCGCCGTCGGTCATCGCGCCTACTGATCGTTTAACCATCACGTTCGCGCAACTTGGTATGCGCGCCGGTGACGTTATTAACGAACGATCGATTAACCTGGAAAGTTTTCAGGGCGTCGAAGACTCCACCGTCGACCTTTACGGCGCGGTCCGCAATGCCTACCTGCAGCAGCGATCTCGATCCATCCGGCAATAGGGATCGAACAACGGGGTTCACCGTAGGGTTTACTTCGCGGACTCCTCCTATGGGGTAATCATCCCGGCCATCCCATGCGCATTCTCGTCTTGAACAGCGGCAGTTCCTCCCTCAAGTTTCAAGTGGCAGATGTTTCCTCAGACAAATCGGAGTCACCGTCGCTGTTCCTATCAGGGTCCGTCACCGGGATTGGAGGAGCCGCAACGAGCAAGGTGGACATCTGCAGGCGGCTCTGGCGATTGCTCTCTTCTGTTATCGCGTGCGCAAATACATCGGCGCCTATCTCGCCGTACTCAACGGAACCGAGGCGATCGTGTTCGGGGGCGGCATCGGCGAACATGCGCCGGTGATTCGACAACCAATCTGTAATGGAATGCGCGCGTCATCGACCCGCAGCCTGGAGAAGTCCAATTAGTCAGCTCGGCAGATGCGGGCATATCGGCCTATGTGGTGGGGGTCGACGAAGAAGCGGTCATCGCAGGGGAGACTCTGGCGACGGTTGAGTGATGAGAAAAGAGAGAACGCGCCTTTTATTGAGATCATCCTTGGAAGGGCGCATATCAAAATATCGGGCGATCTGTTATAAAAACCCACTATTTACATCGGGCTGTTTGCTCTGATCTAGGGAGGCAAGTATGAGTGCAGCGATGAAAAGCCGCGTTCCGGAAGTCCTCAAGAAGCACCAAAGTGATCTACTGAAAGAATGGATCGCTCAGCAATTATCATCCACGACGTTGCGGAGCGATCTGATGAAGGAATCCACTCTCCGCGAACAATCGGCGAAATTCCTCAATTTGTTTCAAGAAGCCACTCAGAGCGGCAATCTGACGGACTTATCGGCGGGAGCATGGACAACGGTCAAGGGATTGTTATCCGAGATCTCAGCAGGACGCGCCCGGCAGGGATTCAGCGCTGCTGAGACAGCTACGTTTATCTTTTCTCTGAAGCAGCCGCTTTTCGATCGCCTGCGTCAAGAGTATGCCAAAGACGCCGACGGCTTGGTGTCCGACCTGTGGCAGGCGACGTCCGTCTTGGACAAACTCGGATTGATGACGACCGAATTGTTTCAAGCGAGTCGCGAAGAAGTGATTGTTCGACAGCAGAAGGAATTATCCGAGCTGTCTACGCCCGTGGTGCGTTTGTGGGAAGGAGTCTTGGCTCTGCCCCTGATCGGAACGCTGGACAGCGAGCGGACGCAGGTGGTCATGCAAAATTTGCTGCAGAAAATCGTCGAGACCGGCTCAGCCATCGCCATCATCGATATTACAGGCGTGCCGATCGTCGATACCTTGGTTGCGCAACATCTCCTAAAGACGGTTGCAGCGGCTCGACTCATGGGAGCCGACTGTATCATCAGCGGGATTCGCCCTCAGATCGCCCAGACCATCGTCCACTTGGGAGTCGATTTAAAGGACGTGATCACAAAGGCCACGCTGGCCGATGCGCTGGCCATCGCATTCCAGCGGACCGGTGTCATCGTTCGAAAAGCTGGGATCAAATCGGACTCCTCCTCATCGCACACCGGAAACGACAGCGGCATTCAAACCCAATCAGGTAGTCGCGGCGGACGGGACCAGGACCTATTATGAGTCGAAGATCGAACGGCGAGTCATGTTGACTCGGAAGGGTTGCGGCATACCTCGACTCATGACGTCGTGAAAGGAAGATATGGAGCGCATTCCCATTCTGAAGTTGGGCGAGTTTTTGTTGGTCACTATTCAGGTGGACATGCACGATCGGCTGGCCATGACGTTACAAAACGATGTGACCGATATGATCGTCAAGACGCGCGCGCGCGGCGTTATGATCGACATTTCCATGCTTGACGTCGTCGACTCGTTCATCGGGCGTATGTTGGGCAGCATGGCGTCGATGGCGCGCATCCTGGATGCGGAGACCGTCGTCGTCGGCATGCAGCCGGCCGTTGCGATTACCCTTGTCGAATTGGGTCTTTCGTTGACGGGCGTACGCACGGCCCTCAATGTCGATAAAGGCATGGACTTATTGAAGGCGTCCATTGCGCGAAAGGAATTCGATAGTGGCACCGTCTCGTGGTGAGTCGGTCCCTATCCGTTCCTCCGAGGATGTCGTACGGATGCGTCAATCTGTCCGGGCGAAGGCCGTCGACATTGGACTGACTCTCGTCGATCAGACCAAGCTTGTCACGGCAGCCAGCGAATTGGCACGCAACATTCTGGATCACGGCGGCGGCGAGGGATTCGTCCACATCGAGACCCTTACCAAAGGGGAAAGAACCGGTCTGCAAGTGGTATTCGAAGATAAAGGTCCCGGCATCGCCGATCTCGAGCTTGCCATGAAAGACGGCTATACCTCCGGCGGGGGTTTGGGACTCGGATTGGGCGGAGCCAAAAGATTGGTCAATGAATTTCAGATCGCCACGCGCCCCGGCGAAGGCACCCGTGTGGTCATTATTCGATGGAAATGAGTCGCGCGTAAACGCCGCGTCGGCCGGCCACCTCCTCTTCGTCGGCCTGCGCATCGCCATGTGAGGTAGGCTCGTTCATGTTTCTCCTCGACTCAGATTTTCTACCGGTTACCGATTCCAGTCATGTGTCCACGGCGCGGCGCGCTGTTATCGATTTTGCTCGGCGTGCCGACATTCCCGATGCCCAGGCTGAAAAGGCCGCCCTCATCGCCACCGAACTGGGAACCAATCTCGTCAAGCATGCCACGGGGGGAGAACTGCTTCTTCAGGCTGTCCGCCATGAGGCCGATCTTCGCGCGCTTCATCTTATTGCGGTGGATAGAGGGCCGGGCATGTCGAACCTACGCGAGTGTCTGAACGATGGATATTCGACGGCAGGTAGCCCCGGGACTGGACTCGGAGCGATTCGGCGGCTCTCGGATGACTTTGATGTCTACTCTCAACCGGGACGCGGGACCGTCGTCTGGTCTCGACTGTGGTCGCGGTCACCCCCACCCATGCCGGGCGTGACCATGGACATCGGCGCGGTGAGTCGCCCGAAGCGAGGCGAAGCGATCTGTGGCGATCACTGGAGTGTGATTGATCAGCAAGGGCGGTGGCAATTTCTGGTCGCCGATGGCCTAGGGCATGGCCCTCAGGCGTCAGAGGCTTCCATGCAAGCCGCGCGCATTTTCGATAACGCACGGAATAGAGAATTGCCCGAGCTGTTAAACGCGATTCATGCGGGACTTCGGAGCACTAGGGGCGCCGCCGTCTCGATCGCCGATATCGAGGCGGGACGACAGCTGATTCGCTATGTGGGCGTCGGCAATGTTGCCGGCGAAGTGGTTTCCTCCTCAGGAATGCGCAGCATGGTGTCCTTAAACGGAACGGCCGGTGTCGAGGTGCGAAAAATTTCCGAATTCACCTATCCCTGGCCTGAGGATGCGGTGCTGGTGCTGCATTCAGACGGCTTGTCGTCACGCTGGAACATCGATCACTATCCAGGGCTCGTGAGTCGGCATCCCACGGTCATCGCGGGCGTGCTCTATCGAGACCACGACCGTGGGTATGACGATGTCACGGTGCTCGCCGTCAAACAGGTATCAGCATGAACGCATACCCTGAGTCGGTGTCGCCGCTGCTGACCGTGGCGATACGGTACGAGCATGATGTGGTCTTGGCTCGGCAACGCGCTCGACAGATCGCGGCGTTGTTGAGATTCAGCTTGGAAGAGCAGACTCGCATTGCCACGGCCGTCTCGGAATTGGCGCGGAATGCCTTTCAGTATGCCCGCGGCGGGAAGGTCGAATTTTCGGTGGAGGGTAAAACCGCGCCCCAATTGTTGCAAATCAAAGTAAGCGATTCAGGGCCGGGAATCGCGAACCTGCCGGACATTCTCAACGGGCAATATCGATCGAAGACGGGCATGGGCCTCGGCATTATCGGCGTGCGCCGGCTGGTCGACCAATTTCACATCAAGGCCCCTCCCGGTGAAGGAACGACCATTCGGTTGATCAAGCTTTTTCCCAAGGGCGCTACGATGCTTCCGCCGAACACGCTGCCGGCGCTGCTCGACCAATTGATGCAGACGAGTCCTGAAAATCCCTTTGAAGAAATGCAGCGGCAGAATCAGGAACTCTTGCGCGCGCTGGAAGAACTGCAACGACGGCAAGACGAACTGGTGGACCTCAACCGGGAACTGGACGATACCAATAGAGGGGTCGTGGCCCTATACGCCGAGTTGGATGAAAAGGCCGACCATCTTAGGCGGGCAGACGACTTAAAGACAAAATTCCTGTCGAATATGAGTCATGAATTCCGCACCCCACTTAATTCCATTCACGCCTTATGCCGCATTCTCCTCGACCGCGCGGACGGTCCTCTGACGCCCGAACAGGAAACCCAAATCAAGTTTATCCAAAAAGGAGCCGGGGATCTCTTCGAGCTGGTCAACGATCTGTTGGATCTTGCCAAAATCGAAGCGGGCAAGGTAGTCATTCGAGCGGCCGAGTTCGATGTGTCCACGCTGTTCAGCGCACTCCGTGGGATGTTGCGCCCTCTCTTGGTGAGTGCCGACGTACAATTGGTCGTGGAGGATCCGGAAAACATTCCTCTTCTTCAGACCGATGAAGGAAAGATCTCGCAGATTCTTCGGAATTTTATCTCGAATGCGTTGAAGTTCACCACCAAAGGCGAAGTCCGTCTCACGGCGGCGTTCTTGCGAGAGGAAGATGCCGTCCTGTTCTCGGTAGCCGATACCGGCATCGGCATTCCGGAGGAAGATCACGAACGAATTTTTCAAGAGTTCGCCCAATTAGAGAATCCCCTGCAGCAACGCGTCAAAGGAACGGGCTTGGGCTTGCCGCTGTCCAGAAAACTTGCGGAGCTTCTCGGCGGAAGTTTGACGGTGGAGAGCCGGATCGGAATCGGATCGACATTTTCAGTCCGTGTCCCACGGGTCTATAGTGAACGAGATTCCCCTGTAGCGACGGAACCCCTGCCGGTTCAAGATGAGTCGAAGATCCCTGTCCTATTGGTGGAAAACGATACCACGACCCTATTGTTGTATAGTAAATATCTAAAGCACACGGTGTTCCAATTGTTCCCAGTCCGGACGGTGGCGGAGGCGCGTCGAGTGCTATCCACTATTCGTCCGAAGGCGGTGATACTCGATATCCTTTTAGATGGAGACAATGCTTGGAGTTTTTTGACCCGTTTGAAAAACGATCCGGCGACCAAGAATATCCCGGCCATCATCGTCACAACGATCGAAGATCAGCAGAAGGGATTAGCCCTAGGCGCGGATGCCTACTGTGTCAAGCCGGTGGACCGGCAGTGGCTCTTGACGCAATTAACCGACCGCACGCGCCCCGTCGATCAGGGACAGGTGCTGATCATCGACGACGAGGAGTCCTCGCGATACATTGTGAAAACTTTCTTGAAAGAAACGCCCTATCGTGTTCTGGAAGCCGTCAACGGCGAGGAAGGCTTGCACCTGGCGAAAGCGCATGCGCCGTCCGTGATTCTGCTCGATCTGGTCATCATGGATCGAAACGGTGAGGAGGTGTTGGCGGCACTGAAGGCGGACCCTGCGACGCGTGCGATTCCGGTGATCATCGTGTCGTCGCAAATGCTAGAGCCGTCCGCTCTGGCGGATCTGTTGACAAAGGCGTCCGCATTTATTACGAAGCAAGATCTGACCCATGAGACGTTAGTGACGGCCATCCGTCACGCGCTAGACCCAGTGGGCTTACTGCGAGTGTCAAAAGGAGCAGGTGAGGCATGGGGAACGAATTAATTCTGGTCGTCGACGACAATGAAGCCGGCCGCTATGCCAAGTGCCGCATGTTGCGGCAGGCCGACTTTCAGGTCAAGGAGGCCGGGTCCGGTGGAGAAGCGTTGCAGATCATCGCGGCGGAACGGCCCGATCTGGTATGCCTCGATGTCCGATTGCCGGACATCAATGGGTTTGAAGTGTGCCGACGAATTAAGACCGATCCCTTGTTGCGTACGATGGTCTTGCAAATGTCCGCGTCGTTCGTCGGACAAGACGACAAAGTTCGAGGACTAGAGGGAGGGGCCGACGGCTACTTGGTCTCGCCGGTCGAGCCGGAAGAATTTCTCGCCACCGTGCGGTCGCTGCTCCGCATCCAACAGGTCGAAACCGAATTGCTTCTTTCCGCGCGGCAGTGGCGGGTGACCTTCGACGCCATCAATGATGGCATCTTGCTGATGGACGAGCGAGGGCAGGTCCTCCGCTGCAACAGCGCCATCTCAGAGATTTTCGGCAAACCGTTCCAAGAGATCGTCGGAAAAGCGTATGACGATCTTCTGCCAGTGGCGCGTGACGGCGGGAACAGTACTACCCTTCTGAAGTGGCCGCCCACCTCGCGTCAGGAAACGGTGTTGCAGATTGGAGAGCAGTGGTTCCAGGCCACGATGCATCCGGTGTCGGAAGGCGGCCTACCTCACAGCGCCGTATGTGTCATGACGAACATCACGGAGCGCCGAGGCCAGGAAGAAGAAATCCGACATCTCAATGCCTCACTCGAGGCGCGCATTCAAGAACTGCAACAGTCCCGACTGGAACTCCACGAGAAGGTCAGCGATTTGGAGCAATTTGAAGATGTCGTGGTCGGTCGAGAGCTGAAGATGATTGAGTTGGAAAAAGAAATCGAGCGACTGAAGGCGGAGAAAAGGGGTAGAAAGTCCTGAGTCCTGAAGAAGAGAAGACGCTGCTTAGCTAGGTTTTGTTCCTACTCAGCACTCCACTTCCTCCTCCGATCACGCCGAGCGCCCGTCCCACCTTGGCGAACGCTATAACGGCCTGTTCGAGTTGCTCGCGTGTGTGCGCCGCCGACATCTGGATACGAATCCTAGCTTGCCCTTTGGGGACGACCGGATAGCTGAAGGCGATAGCATAAATTCCTTCAAGCAAGAGCTGCTCCGCCATTCTGGCGGCGAGAGACGCGTCGCCCAACAAGATGGGAATGATGGGATGTGTTCCAGCGACGAGGCGATAGCCCAAGCCGGTCAATTGCGATCGAAGGAAAGCGGCGTTCCCATGGAGCATGGCTCTCAGCGCGTCACCTTGCTTCACAAGCGTTAAGGCACGTCGAGCCGCTTCAACGGTGACCGGTGGCAACGAGTTGGAGAATAAATACGGTCGCGAGCGTTGGCGAAGCAATGCGATGATCTCTTTCCGTCCCGACGTGAATCCTCCAGATCCTCCTCCCAACGTCTTGCCCAACGTGCCGGTGATGAGGTCGATACGATCGGCCACGTCGCAATGAGATGGGGTGCCGCGGCCCCCGGTTCCCAAGACGCCAATGGCATGACTGTCATCCACCACCACGGCGGCGTCGTATTGATCCGCGAGGTCCGCAATCCGATCCAATCCGGCGATGTCGCCATCCATCGAAAACACTCCGTCGGTTGCGATCAGCCGGAGGCGGCTGGACGATGATGCTTTCAGCGCGGCCTCCAGCTCGTCCATGTTGGAATGGGCATAGCGGTGACGCGTCGCTTTGCACAATCGAATCCCGTCGATGAGGCTGGCGTGATTGAGCGCATCGCTGATGATCGCATCGCGTTCGTCGAGCAGCGTTTCAAACAGTCCCGTGTTGGCATCGAAGCAGGAACTGTAGAGGATCGTGTCTTCCGTTCCTAAGAAGGTCGATAGTTCCTGCTCGAGTGTTCTGTGCACGCTGTGCGTGCCGCAAATAAACCGGACGGACGCCATGCCATTGCCGTATTCTCTCAATCCGTCGGCCGCCGCCCGCGTGACCTCCGGATGATTGGCCAATCCTAGATAATTATTGGCGCAAAGATTCAGCACCTCGCCTTGTGCCACGCGAATAGCTGCGCCTTGCGGGCTGAGCAAGACTCGCTCGGACTTCTGGAGCCCGGCCGAGCGAATGTCCTCAAGCTGTTGCGTCATGACCTGCTTAAAATTTCGGTAGGACATGGATAGTCGACAGCCATTGACTCGAACGGTGAATTGTTGGCATGGACCGAATTATGGAATCAGGATGACCTTCCCGCATTGGCCCGATTGGATCAGATCGAACCCTTTGGCAAATTCAGCCATAGGAAATTGATGCGTGATCACCGGGCGGATATCCAATCCAGCCTTGAAGAGTCCGGCCAGGCGATACCACGTATCGAACAAACGTCGGCCGGTGACCCCGTAGACCCGTATGCCCTTGAAGATGATTTCATTCGGAAGATCGAAACTCACCGGTCCCGTGGGAATCCCGAAGAGACTCACTCGTCCGCCGTTTTTGACCGATCGAAAGGCCAAATGCAGCGCAGTGGGGTGGCCGGACATTTCCAGCGCGGCATCGACGCCGTCTCCTTGTGTAATGTCCCGAATGGCCGCCGAAAGCACCCCCGGCGATTCCGTCTTCGCATCGAGGGCATGATCAACTCCCATCTGTTTGGCTAACCCTAGCCGATAGCTGCTCACATCGGTGGCGATGATCAGGGAGGCGCCCGCCATGCGCGCCACGCCGGCGGCAAAGAGTCCCGATGGTCCGCAGCCGTTGATCAACACCGACCGGCCGGACACATCCTCGACCAAGGCCGCATAGACGGCATTGCCCAGAGGTTCCTGGACGCAGGCCAACTCGGGTGGAAGGTCCCGCGATGTCGCCCACAGCACACGTTCCGGCAAGACCACCTGTTCGGCGTACGACCCGTCGAGGTCGATACCGAGCACACGGTAATTTTTGCAGACATGGGCCTGGCCCGTTCGACATTGGAAACAGATCCCACAGGTCAAATGGGATTCCGCGGCGACATACTCCCCCACCGCGACAGATGTGACACCCGGCCCAAGCTCGGCGACCTCTCCGCACAGTTCATGGCCGATGATGCGAGGCGGATGGATGCGGTGCTGCGCCCACTCGTCCCATCGATAGATGTGGGCGTCGGTTCCGCACAGGGAGGTGGCGCGAACACGGATCAGTACTTCCCCTTCGCCGGGCCTCGGATCGGGGACATGCTGTAGCTCCAGCCCAGGTCCGGGTTTCACTTTTACCAGCGCGCGCATATTGCATTATGCAATGCCGGCCGCCAAATGAGAAATGGAAAAAAGGGCTGCCTTGACTCATGAGGGGGAAATCAGTACGCTCGCGGCGGTTTTCACAGTGTCGACTGCTTGACTGATTTGACGACGGGAGGATGCAATGACGAGACGTTGGAGCAGCGCAGTGGTGGTCGCGCTATTTTGGACAGGGATGGCCGTTGGGGGGGCGTCGGCCGAGACCGCTCGATACGATGTCGATCCGGACCATTCGAATATCGGCTTCAGTGTGGGCCATATGGTCGTCTCGAAGACGCGCGGACAATTTATGGATTATACGGGTTTCATCGAGATGGATCCCGACGCCAAGACCGTCAAGACCATCGAAGCGATCATCAAGTCGGCGTCGATCACGACGAATCATCAAAAGCGTGACGCCCATTTAAAAAGTCCCGACTTTTTCGACGTCGAGAAATATCCGACGATCACCTATAAATTAAAGAGCTACAGCAAGACGGGGGATCATTACACGGCACTGGGAGACTTGACGCTTCATGGCGTCACGAAGGAAGTCGCGCTGGTAGGAGATTTCAACGGTGTGGGTAAAGACCCATGGGGAAATACCCGGGCCGGCTTTACGGCGGAAGGCACGGTCAACCGCAAGGATTTCGGCGTCAACTGGAACAAAGCGCTCGATAATGGGGGCATGATCGTCGGAAACGATGTGCAGATTAAATTGGAAGTCGAGTGCATCAAAGCGAAGTAGCATTCACGAGGCAGATGCCGTCATCGATAAGACTGCGGCGCCGCTGATCGTGCCCATCTTCAAGGCGTGTAACGCTTGATTCGCCTCTTCGAGTCTGAATCGTTGTGTATGCGGGCGAATCGGGATCGCGGCGGCCTCTCGAAGCAGGTCCAATCCGTCTTGTTTCGTGTTGGCCGTCACGCTGCGGAGGACACGCTCGCTGAAAAGGTCGCGGTCATAGTCGATGGAGGGAATGGGCGTCATGTGGATGCCCGCACAGGCTACCGTCCCACCCTTGTCGAGCGCCCGTAAGGCAGGAATCACGATCTCGCCGGCCGGTGCGAAGATGATAGCTCCGTGTAAAGGCTCAGGCGGCGCGTCGGCTGCGCCGCCGACCCAGGCCGCTCCTAGTTCGCGCGCGAGAGCTCGATGTTCCTCTCTCAAGGAACAGACAAAGATGGAACATCCCCAGTGTCGCGCTACCTGGATCGTAATGTGGGCGGACGCTCCGAATCCATAGAGACCCAACCGTTGGCCGGGCCGCACGCCGCTTAAACGAAGCGCGCGGTAGCCGATGATTCCTGCACAGAGGAGCGGCGCCGCCTCTTCATCGGTGAAGACGGAAGGAATCGGATAAGCAAAGTGTTCGGGGACGATGGCGTAGTCGGCATATCCGCCATCGACGTGATAGCCGGTGAATGTCGGTGTCGAGCAGAGGTTTTCTCGTCCCCCCAAGCAGTAGTCACAGTGTCCACACGTCCGCTGAAGCCACGCGATTCCCACCCGGTCGCCTTCTCGTATCGTTCTAACTTCGCGCCCCACTCGATCGACAATGCCGACCGTTTCATGGCCTGGCACAATCGGACGTCTCACAGGAGGCAGATCCTCATCAACGATGTGTAGATCGGTTCGACAGACCCCACAGACGTGAACATTGACGCGCACCTCATTCGGACCGGGCTCCGGCATGCGCACGTCTCTCATCTCTAGCGGGCCCGTTCTGCTGCGTTGGTCTAACACCATCGCTCTCATCACGGCAGTGTACTGCATCGTCTGGCCAGCGTCGATGGCGGCGCGTCCATCTAGTTTGGCTCTGTGTCATCTGTTATGATGCGCCCCGCTTTTGCATCGAGCGGAGAAAGGACCCTGCGATGAGAAGTGGCTCTCCAGTCCCCACCGTTTTACAACCATGATGATTTTGTTGGCCTGGATCCACCTCTTGGCCGCCATGGTGTGGATCGGAGGCATGGTATTTTTGTCGGTGGTCTTGATGCCGGTCTTCAGGCGAGGCACGTTCGGCGCCGATCGTCGGATTCTCTTTCAAACATTGGGCCGCCGGTTTCGCATAGTCGTGTGGATTATGGTCGGCATCCTGATTGTCTCGGGTCCCCTACTTGTCAGTTCGAGAACGGGCACGCTGGAGGAGCCGGACGCCTGGCGAACGGTGCTCCATATGAAACTCTGGGTCGTCGCCGGATTAATCCTGCTCACCGCCGCGCATGATTTTTGGTTAGGTCCCCTGGTGGGAAGGCTGCGGCGCGAGGCCTCGGAAATTCCCAGCCCGGCTGATTTGCTGCTCATCCGCGTGTCCACGGTGGTGGTTCGTCTCGGGCTCTTGCTCGGTGTCATCGTACTGTTTCTTGCCGTGGCCTTATCGCGAACATAAATCGTACTAGGTGATGGGGATCGGCCGTCCGAGCGGAAATGCAGGACGACCCTATGTTAGACTTCGCCATGTTTCGATGGTCTCTTCTTCTCGCACTGGCGCTATGTCTTCAGAGTAGCTTCTCATGGGCGCTCGAGTTTTCCGCGGACCAGATTACCAAGGTCAACGGACACACTCGAAAGGCGAATATTTACTATCGCGACGATCGCTGGCGGTTGGAGCATCACGACCTCAATCCGGTGAATGTCACCATCGTGAGAAAAGATAAACAGATCATGTGGCTGCTGCTGTCCCGCATGCGGCACTTCAAGACCGTACCCTACGATCCTGAACAATCACCCAAGGTCTCCGAACAGTTGGACGGCGAAGTGGGTCGGGAAGAGATCGGCACGGAAACATTGGATGGGCATCCGACCACGCTGTATCAGGTTACGGTGCGCACAGCGGATCGGGAGGAGCTGTATTATCAATGGTTGGCGACGGACATCCATTTTCCGCTGAAGCTCGCGCGAAAAGACGGCAGTTGGCAGGTTGAGTATCGTCATGTGGTGCTGAGGCCGGTATCCGATTTTATGTTTCAATTGCCGCTTAATTTTCAGCCGTTGGAACAATTCGATGGGACGGAACAGCCGCAATCGAAACAGCGACCGATGTAAGGCAATGGTTGAGGCGTCCAGATCCATGCGAAGGCGGTTTGGTGTAGCCGGGAAATCAAAAAGGAAATCTAGGTAACACAGCAAGGAGGCAGGATCGTGCGAGTATTCGGAATCATCGCAGGCGCTGTTATGGCGGGACTGATTTCAATGGGCGGATTGGTTCATGCATTGGATGTTTCCGACGTCGTCCGGGAATGGACCCCCGAAGGAAAGAAAATTGCCGCCGAGCGGGTGAAATTGTCGGCTCACGACGAGATGGTCCTTGTTCCGACTGGCTCGTTCATCATGGGAAGCGACAAGAAGGTGGACAAGAATTCCTATCAACCGGAATTCCCACAGCGGAAGGTCTACCTGGATGCATACGAGATCGACAAGTTCGAAGTGACCACCGTGCAATATCTGAAGTTCATCCTCGCCAAAGATCTGCCGCCCCTCATCGACTGGCAGTATGATGGAGGCAATTTTCAGGAAACAATGGCCAGCCATCCGGTGATGCATGTGTCATGGAATGACGCGGAGGCCTATTGCAAGTGGGCCGGCAAGCGCTTACCGACCTCAGCCGAATGGGAGAAGGCGGCACGCGGGGAGGATGGGCGCGTCTATCCCTGGGGCAATCAGCCCGCGGGATTGAGCCGAGCCAACTTCGGCCGCACCGGATTGTCCGGACCGGTCCGCGACCGCCCAGAGCGGCTCCTGCTCTATCCGCCGATCGTTTCCGTGGACAAGTACGAGAATGCGGTTAGCCCGTACGGCGTCTATCAAATGGCTGGCAATGTGGCGGAATGGACAGCCGACTGGTACGACCCGAACTATTACAAGACGGCGGTAGACCGGAATCCCAAGGGGCCGGAACGCGGGACGCAGAAAGCCTTTCGTGGCGGCGGGTGGATTGACAGTACGCCTTCGGTGCGGCCTGCTCAACGGAACGGAGCTGATCCCAAGACGAAGATGAACTGGTTGGGGTTCCGTTGCGCACGGGACGTGAAAGAGGCGGGAGAGGCGCCTGCGGAAAAAGCGGGTGCCGACAAATCTGGCCCCGCTTCCTGACTCATCGACCCGTTCGTCTCAAGTCGATCCATGAGCTTCTGCTGGCGTCGCTTCAGGAAACCTGACCGGCCAGGGGCTGCTTGAGGGCGTGAAGACGTTCGATCGACTGGCGAACTTCAGCGTATTGCTTCCGATGTACAATCAGCAGCTCCGGTGGGATGTTGGTGTCAAGGAGCGTTTCAGAAAACGTGAGATCGACGGCGTCCTGCATGCGCTCGCATGCTGCCAGGATGAAATGGTCATCGCCCTGCACTGCGGCAACGGCCACTCCGTCGCATGCGGCGGGCATCGTCATCCCGTCCAACATCTCCGGTTCCCCGCCTAATAATCGGATTTCACTCCTTATCTCGGACGCCATACGTGCACGCTGATAGGACACTTGTCTGAACAGAATTTTCAAATCGCTGTCGTGTACCGCCTGGGCAGCCAGACGAAATGCCTGTTCGCTGGCTTTGCACACGGCAAGAAGCCGATTGAACGCTTCGATCACCAGTTCGTTTGTCGTCGTTACCATGGGCGTCTCTCCTCAAGGGCCGGCACGATGGATTAATGACGGATTTTTTCGTCTTCTTCCTGCAACGTTTTGCACGCGATGCACAGCGTCGTCATTGGGCGAGCTTGCAAGCGACGCAAGGGAATTTCGTCCCCGCACTCTTCACAAATCCCATACTGATGGCCGACTAAACGTGTCAGCGCTTCATCGATTTGTTTCAAAAGGCTGCGCTCACGCTCCTTGAGACTCAGCATGCAGTGTTGATCCATTTCAGCCGTGGCTTGATCGTTCAGATCCGGGCAGACGGCGATCTCGATCCCATCCGAAAGCGGTTTGGCCGTGACCAGCTGGAGAAGCTCGTCACGCTGCTGCTGTAAATTTACAAAAATGTCTTGGTATTTCGGGTGAACGCTTTGACCCGAAGAGGGAGTCGACTGAGGATTCGACTCGACTGCCGCCTGTGCCATGCGCTGCCTCCTTGTTCGTCGTCCAGCTGCTCTACCTATAGAAAAAAACGTGCTTTGCTCATATCGGTAGTCAGCCTTTTTAAATGTAAGGGCTTTACCTACCTTTTGTGAAATAGATCAGGGGGCTGAGTCAATGAAAAAATCAGTAAAAGTCGTAGAAAAGAGAAAAGTGGATTACGTGGAGGCTGTGCGTTTGGTTTGGAGCAGCGCTCGCGACCGTTCGGCAGATTCTTTTACTAAAGTTCCCATCTTTGGATGGGAGGGTTCGAAGTCGATTGGAAAATCGTAGCTGCGCAATCGTTCGCTGGCGGTAGGACCGACAGAAGCTACCACGACGCGGGCCAACGCCGCACGGAAGGCGACTTGGCGCGATGGCTTTGAAAGGATCTGCATCGCATGGTCCACTTGTACGGCATTCGTAATCAAGACGACATCGATGTGGCCGTCGATGATCGCATCGAGGACGCGCTGAAGCGGCGCCACATCGCGCGGCAGCGTCCACCGGTAGACGGGAAGGCGAGTCACATCAGCGCCGCGTTGCCGAAGTCCTTCCAAGAGTTCCGGGTTGGCGACGCCATACTCCTGGACGGCGAGGCGGAGGCCATTGACGGGTTTCTCTCGATCCAAGGTCGTGAGAATATCCCGCCACGTGTTCGGTTCGGGAACTTCGATCGTCGGACTGAGGCCGAACTCTCGCAACGCCGCTCGAGGTTTTGGGCCGCGCGCCACCATTATCGTTCGGCCCAGTGCGTCTACCACCGGCTTCGATCCGTACCGCGTTTGAAGCACATCGACCATCGTCTTTGTGCCGACCCCGGTCAGCAGCAGCAGCAGATCTACCCGACCGGCCAGCAGATCTTCCCCGAATGCCAGCACCTCATGATTGTCTTCTAGCGGGACCTCCTCCATCGAGGGCGCCACGAATGCCTGTCCTCCATATCGCTCGATGAGCCGTGTCATGTCTTCGGCCATCCGGCTTTCAAAAGCGGCGACGCGAAGTCCGGAGAAGTCCGTGTTGCTCATGGCGAATCGGTCGATTCTAATGGTGAGGGACGTGAGAATTTATTTCGCATCGGCTGCACAACGGAACCCCGTCGAGTCGTTGCGGTTCACCGGATCGCTCTTGACCCGCGTAAACAATCGCACGAGCGGCGTCTCGACAGACCAGCCTGAGCTTCGAAGGACTTTATACGTCCCGGCCTCCGGCCCTTTGGGATTCGTCGGCGGACTTTTCTCATAATAGAGTGGATCATACCAATCGGCCACCCATTCCCACACATTGCCGGCCATGTCGTAGGCTCCGAAGGGACTCTTGCCGGCTTCGTAACTTCCGACGGGCATGAGAGTCTTTTCACCCTGCCATTGCTGATTATAATTAAGATGCTTATGGGTTGGTTCCATGTTGCCCCAGGGAAAGCGTCGATCATCCGTACCGCGTGCGGCCTTTTCCCATTCCGCTTCGGTCGGAAGACGTTTCCCAGCCCACCGGCAGTAGGCGTCCGCATCATGCCAATCGACGTTGATGACCGGCCGCTCGGCTAAAGTATCCGAGAGATGATCGCTCCATAACGTTCGTTTGGAGTTTTTCGGATTCTCAGGAATCCGGTGGCCGGTCGCCTTCACGAATTTTGCATACCGGCCATGTGTGACTTCATATTTGTCGATATAGTAGGCGTCGAGTTGAACGTCGTGCCGGGGGTACTCGTCTCGTCCTCCATCACGATCCCCTTTCGGCACACCCATCGGGAACTGCCCAGCCGGCACCCGTATCATTGGCGCGCCATCCTTGCCCGTGATTTCCCCTGCCTCTTTTCCCGTCGTATCTGTGGCTGATGCGGATCCAACCCACAAGATGGTAGATATGGTTACGCTTAGAATACAGAATCGCATTGTTTCCTCTTCGCGAGTGAGTAAGAGCGGGATCGTATCATACCGTTTACACCGAACAACAGATCGACCCGGTCGGATAATTCCCGTTGACCCCATCACGGAGTGAGCCCTATAACTACCGCTGATCCCATGGGAATATCGATGGCAAGTTCTCCTCACGGGTTGAAAGGTCTCTGGCACGTCGCGCTCAAGGTCACAGATCTGAAGCGCTCGCAAGCTTTTTATGAAGGCCTGTTCGACATGCGCGTCGTGTGGGCGCCCGATGCGGATAATGTCTATCTGAGTTCCGGTCGGGATAATTTAGCCCTGCATCAAATTCCTGCGCCTGAACTTTCCGACTACCGACAAGGTGCCGGTCAGTTTCTGGATCATGTGGGATTTATCGCCGAATCTTTGGAGGCGGTGGATCGCCTCTTTCATGAGGCCGAGAAGGCCCAGGTGACTATCGTGAAGCCGCTCAAACTTCATCGCGACGGCAGTTATTCATTCTATCTTGCCGATCCTGACGGCAACACCGTGCAGGTGCTCTACGAGCCGAATATTTGTAGCGGTGCGACCATCTAACAATCGACACAGTTTCAGTGAAGAATCATGGCTCAGATTTGGGACACACTTCGTAGCGAGCAATACATCGGACTTGAGCCGTGGGCGTGGATTCAATTCGAGAGCGCCGAGCCGCCGAGTCCCCTGCCGTTTCTCGGTGGGGTGGCGCCCGAGGTGGTGGCCAGTCTCCACGAGGCGCATGCCCAGTTATTGAGTGGCGTCGAAACGGCGATCAGCGACGTCTTTTCGCGGCGGTCGTCCTTGGAGGATGGCGCTCGACGTCGGTTGTTGGAAGACGCCTATGCCGAGCTGGTGAACTCACGACCGCACCTGAGCCGACACATCACGTGCGGGCGCCGGGCGGATGGCTCGTTTCTCTGGGAATATCCAAAAGACCCGACGAAGTCAGCCACTATCACCAACATGGGTCTCCGCATTTTTCATTCGGTCAAACGGCAGGCGATGCCATTGGCCTTCGAACGGCCGATTGGGCCGGCCGTCGGAAAGTTTCTCGGCTATCTGGACGGCACATATCGAGTGTCGGAAGTTCGGACCGTGGCGACGACCCTCGGGCGCGACGTGTCGCGGTTTATTACGCAACTGTTTGAAGTGCTAAAAAAATACGACTGCCTTAGTCTCGCCTCGCAGTCTTCGGTCCGCGCCCATTGGAACAACACGGTGCGAGATCAGGACATCGTCCATCTGGGTCACGCGGCTCTCCTGTATCGTCAGCGCGATCAATATTTGCTCTTCGATCCCTGGCTAATGCCGTGGTTTGCTGAATCCCAGGTGCCGTCGCTGTGGGGTGAGTTGGTGCCTCGGCCGGCCGCGGTGTTCCTGACGCACGATCATGACGATCATGTCGATCCGCGCACGTTGCTCCATCTTCCCAAAGAGATCCCGATTATCGTGCCGAGTCGACGGAATCGAACGGCGCTGTACTACGATTATCCGGCGCTGCTGCGCGAACTAGGATTTTCCCAGATCGTCGAATTGGCGCATGGAGAATCTTGGAAATTCGAAGGTGGGGCGGTCATGTCGGTTCCATTTTTTGGCGAAGATCCGTGCGACATCGAGATGCCTAGGAACTGCTACCTCATTGCCGATCGTGGCAGAAATGTGCTGGTGCATGTCGATAGCGGTCCCACCAATGCGGGGAAGTCCGCGGTACACGACGGCATCATTCAGGATCTGGTGAAACAGCATGGCCCGATCGCCGTTCTCTTTGCCTCTCAACAACAGCTCCTTGAAATCCGAACCTATGCGGCGCACGCCGCTCTGGCATCTCCCGGCACCTGGCTCGATCCCGGAGAGAACGGGTATTTGACGAATCACTATTTGTCGGAATTGGCGACGGCGGCCCGTGCCGGACTGTTTGTGTCCTATGCGACGGGCGGCGCCGACTGGTATCCAGACCATCTTTCGTTCATGTTCAGTCAGCGCAATCCCGCACGGACGGCGCTGCTGACCGGCAACTGGGAGCCGCCGCAACGGTTGAAAGACCTGTTGGCCCCTCGCGGATGCGGCTATCACTATAGCCAGGCGTTGGATATTTTCAGAGCGCGTGCGGACGGTGGGACCGAGATCGTATCAGGTGCAGACGCGCTGGCCCCCTCGAATCTCTATCGACTCGATCATGGCGATCCGCCCTTTCTTTCGTTCACGCCTCCTTCGCGTTAATCCCGCTCTGTGAACAAGGCTTCCAGCCGATCCAAGGGGACCTCTTCGAGACTGGGCAAAACCAGATGCGCCTGCGTCAAGTGCTCTGCCGGGTACGTCGTCGCCACGCCCACCACCTTCATATCTGCAGCTAGGCCGGCTGCGATGCCTGCGATCGAATCCTCTACGACTACACATTCTTGAGGACGAACAGGGGGGTCGGCCTGGCGCCTCGCGTTCAATCGTTCGAGCGTATACCGATAGATGGCGGGGTCGGGTTTACCGACGGCGATGTCTTCGGCGGATACCAGCACCCCGAACGCATGTTCGACGGAGGTGCCGCGAAGTGCGCGAAGAATCTGCTCACGTCTGCCGCCGGAAGCGATGGCCAAGCGATATCGCTGCATCGCTCGGGTAATGAGACGGATGACTCCCGGAAACAACAGGGGAGTTTGGCTTTGAGTATAGGCGTAAAAGAGGCTCGCTTTTCGTTCGTGGATTCGTTGCTCTCGATCGGGATTTGGACCATCGGCGCGATCGGCGAGGAGAGCGGCCAGGCAGTTTCGTTCATCCATGCCGAGATACCGTCCATAGTACTCCTCTTTTGTAAGATGGAGACCATCCTCACGCAGGGCTTCTTGAAAGGTGATGAAATGGGCCGTTTCGTCGTCGGCAATCACCCCGTTGAAGTCAAAGATGATTGCTCGAAGGGCAGGATGGCTCATGGAAGGCGCGCACTCTAGCATGAGCGACTCGAGCCGACAAGGCGGGCTCCTCTCTTGCTCGTCCAACCCCCCTCCTGTATGTTACGGACAATTCATCGCGCAGGGTTGCGTCACGTGAGGATGTAGTGGAAAACGGTCACGTTTTAAGTGATCTTTTGATCATCTTTTCGGTCTCGATCGGGGTCGTTTTAATTTTTCAGCGTCTCCGCTTGCCTTCCATTGCCGGCTTTTTAGCCGCCGGCGCTCTCCTCGGGCCGCATGGTTTGAACCTTGTCTCGGATGTACAGCAAGTCAAAGTGATGGCCGAGATCGGCGTCGTGCTCCTGCTATTCACCATCGGCATCGAATTTTCAATGGCCCGTCTCACTGCCACGCGCCGCCTCTTGCTTATTGGGGGGCCGCTTCAAGTCGGAAGCATCGTCCTGCTCGCGGTCCTCTTAGGTCCAGTCGCGGGGCTGACGTCTGCCCAAGCCGTATTTTGGGGATGCTTATTGTCATTAAGCAGCACGGCGATCGTGCTCAAGATGCTCGGCGAGCGAGGCGAAACCGATTCGCCGCACGGCCACATTACCATTGGGATTTTGATCTTCCAGGATCTCGCCGTCGTGCCGATGATGTTGTTGGCGCCCATGCTGGCCAAGCCGACGGATGGGTCCCTTGGTCCGCTGGTTTTCGTATTGTTGAAATCCGTCGCGTTGGTCGCGTTAATCGTGGTGACGGCATGGTTTCTCGTGCCGCGGTTTCTCGATCAGATCGTTCGCAGTCGCAGTCGCGAGCTGTTCCTGCTCACCATCATTGTATTGTGTCTCGGCATCGCCTGGTTGACGTCGCTGACGGGACTCTCGCTGGCGCTCGGCGCTTTCATTGCAGGGTTGGTCATTTCAGAATCGGAATACAGCCATCAAGCGATGGCGGAAGTCCTGCCGTTTCGCGACAGCTTCAACAGCTTATTCTTTGTCTCGGTGGGCATGTTGATGGACATGCGTGTCGTGTTGGACCATCCCTTGCTGGTCCTGGCGATGGTTGGCGCGGTCATCATAGGGAAGTTCGTGACGGCAGCGGGATCAGTGTTGGCCGCCGGCATTCCGCCGCGCGCGGCGATTTTGGCCGGCATGGCATTGGCCCAGGTCGGGGAGTTCGGCTTCATTCTCGCCCAAGTAGGCCGTGAGGCGGGCTTGCTCGGTGAGGAACCCTATCAGTTGTTTCTCGCGATGTCGGTCTTGACCATGGTCTTGACCCCTTTTTTAATCCAGGTGTCGCCTCGGCTCGCACGTCGTGCGGAGGCGCTTCAACGGGCCCGTCACTGGTTTCCAGGCAAGACGGCGGCGCATCTTGCTCAAACCGAATCGTTGCATCTCAAGATTAAAGATCATGTCATCGTCGTCGGCTACGGCTTGAACGGAAGGAACCTGGCTCGCGTTCTCAGCGAGACGGAAATCCCATACGCCGTCTTGGACCTCGACGGAGATAAGGTCCGGCGCGAGGCGAAGGACGGCGTGCCGATATATTATGGGGATGCGACCAGTCCCAGTGTGCTGCGTCATGTACGCATCGATGATGCGCGCGTCCTCGTCGTCGCGATCTCCGACCCGTTTTCTGCGAGACGTACCGTCCAAATCGCGCGCGGCCTCAATCCACACTTGCACATTGTCGTCCGTACCCGGTATTTGCGGGAGCTACAAGAGCTGCACGAATTGGGGGCCGATGATGTGGTGCCGGAAGAATTCGAGACGTCTATTGAAATTTTCGCCCTGGTGCTGCGCACGTACAAGATGCCCCAGGAATTCGTCACGCAGAAGGCCGAGCAGGTGCGGCGCGAAGGATATGCCTTACTACGCCGGAGCGATCTGCCGGAGCTGGCGCATCATATGCGCGGGGGGACGCTGACCGATGTGGAGGTAGAAACGTGCCGCATCGAGCCCGACTCTCCGGCGGCTGGAAAATCGTTCAAGCAGATTTCGATACGGCCGCGAACGGGCGCCTCCGTCATTTCGCTGACCAGGGGAGGCCTCACACAGTCGAATCCGTCTGAACGATTTCGTTTGGAAGCGGGAGACATCGTCATCTTATTGGGGACCCGTGCTCAAATTCAGCGGGCCATCGGATTGTTGATCGACCCCAAGACGGACTGACTAACGTGCCCGCTGGCCGGCCATCAATTCATACGCATGCGCTAACGTCGCGACTTCGATCACGGTGACGTTTCGCTGCTGCCCTAGCTCAACGAGATCCCATTCATCGGTCCGGGCCTGTCCCGTCGGAATCAGCATGACGTGCATGTGGCTCCGTGCGGCGCCGTCTAACTTACTGGGCAAGCTGTCGACCGGCTGAATACGGCCGTCCGATGTGATGAGGCCGGTCAACACGGTATCGGGGCGAATGGCTTCTCCGCGCCACGCCGCCATCAATCCCACGGCGATGGCGCTGCTCGCGCTCGCGCCGTTGGTATTGCTGGCATAGGCGTAATTCTTAATCGTCACAGTCCAGTTTTTTGCGTCTTCGTTGACGGCCTGCGCCGCCGCCATTATTGCTACCCGGACACCGTCCTTCCATTCGTGCCCCACGGACGACCCTCGAATGTATTCGCTGAACTGGATCGTCGGCCCTCGACCCTGGAGGTCGTAGTCGAGTTGAATGACGATGTAATGGAGGCTGCCGACTTCCACGCCTCCCGCCATTCCCACGGCCAGCGCGGGAACGGTTGCAAAGCGATGAGGTTCTGACCATACCGAAGGGCTCATAATGAGCAGGACCGCTAAAATTACAGATCCAAGTAGACGATGGCGATGCGTCATGAAAACACTTATATCAAAACCATTTGCTCTCGGCTACGCCCACTGCGAAGCCTCGTTGCCTTGACACGCAAAAGAAGCACGGACTATAGTGAATTTATTGGAAACTCTACGATGTTGGGTGAATCAATCAGCCCAGATAGGTGATTATGAACGGGACAAAATTAGAGCCGGCGGTTGCGTTGGCAGAGCTTCAGGAGAAGAAACCGGATAGGGTGACAATCGTCTTATTGAGCGGCGATATGGATCGCGCGATGGCCGCCTTTATTATCGCGACGGGTGCGGCAGCCATGGGCATGAAGGTCACGATGTTCTTTACCTTCTGGGGACTGAACGCGATCAGACGAAAAGGCGCGTCCAGCTCGGCGAAAGACTGGCTCCGGCGCATGTTCGGCATGCTGAACAAAGGCGGAGCGGATGCCTTGCCTCTGTCACGATTCCATTTCGGCGGCGTCGGCACTTCAATGATGAAACGCGTCATGCGCGATCATCGCATGCCCGGGATTCCTGAATTGATCGAGACGGCTCAAGACTTGGGCGTCCACTTCATTGCCTGCACGACGACCATGGGCCTCATGGGGATTTCAAAAGAGACGCTGATCGAAGGGATCGATCAGTTGGCCGGAGTCACGACCTATCTTGCTGAAGCCAAAGAAGGCAGCGTCAATTTATTTATTTGACGACGCCCCCGGCAAGTGCTCCGGAGGAGGAGACGGTGCATGATTGAAGCAGACGTGAAATTGGACACACTGGGTTATTTCTGTCCGATGCCGATCATTATGACGTCGAAAAAAATTAAGGAACTTGGCGCAGGACAGGTCCTGGAAGTTATCTCCGACGATGAAGGGATTAAAAAGGATATGCCCGCCTGGTGTTCGACGACGGGCCACGAAATGGTCGGATTGGAAGAAGAGGGCGTGTCTCCAAAGATTTATAAGGCTTTCGTCAAGAAAACCGCTCGCTGATCGGCTGTGCCTCTATCCGTATGAAGCCGGAGACTCCCAAGAATCTCCGGCTTTTTATTATCCTCCATATACCCGCCTATTTGAGTCAACCCACTATATGCGGCATTGAATTCGATCAGCCTATCCTCTATGTTGTATTTTTAGATTGACAGAAGAGTTTCTGATTGGTATAGGTCCCCCGTCCTCCGTGCCAGATGGGAGAAAAGCCTCCTTGTGTGCTTAAAGATCCAATCGAGCAGCAATCGATCTGCAGTGATCCACCATCGTCATTTCAAACTTGGAGGGAGCGATGTCGGGACCATTTGCGCTCAAATATCTCCATCTTTTTCTCCGCGACCAATCGGCCGGAGCATTCATCTGTTCTCGGAACGGAAGATCCGCGGACTTTGTCGGTTCCCACCCCACTGACCTGGCGGAAGGAATCCGCCGGATTGCCCGGGATTCCGACTATCGATATTTTTGGTTTGTCTACGCCTCCACGTCCGACCATGCGTACGATCTCGAGCACAATTGGTACCATCGCTATCGTCCGACTGATAACACTCTTCCTTCCATGCCGGGGGTCGGCATTGATTGGAGATGTACCGTTGAGGGATGTGCCGCCTGCGCCTTGAGCCCCGTTAAATGAAGACGTAAACGAGTTTCACGGCCTCTTACGTCATCGATGTCGACAACGCGCCGTTCCCAAACTTTCTTCATTTTCGTATTGCCCATACCTCGCCCCTCGAAATTCCAGGCCGCTGCCTGCCATACTAGTCATGCTCTAGGTGCTCGGTCATCCGTCTAGAGGCTTAAAAAGAGACTGTTCGCCGGCGCTCATCAAAGCATCGGTTTTTCATCGAAAGGATCAATATCGATGGACGGATGGGTCGAATGCATCCCTAATTTCAGCGAGGGAAGACAGCCAAGCACGGTTCGGGCACTCGTCGCTGTTGTTCGCGCAGTGCCCGGCGTCTTTTTGTTGGGCGAAGAAATGGATGCCGATCATCATCGCGCTGTCTTGACGTTTGCGGGCGAGCCGGACGCTGTTGCGGAGGCCGCATTTCAATGCGCACGCTTGGCCGCAGACCTCATTGATTTGCGCGGCCATGAGGGAGCGCATCCTCGAGTCGGCGCGACGGATGTCATTCCGTTTGTGCCGCTTGGTGACGTCAGCATGGATAGCTGTGTCGATCTCGCCCGGGAAGTAGGGGAGCGAATCGGACGTGAATTGCATATCCCCATATTTTTATATGAACGGGCTGCTCCGACGCCCGAGCGAATCAATTTAGAAGCGATTCGGCGGGGTGGATTGGATGGTTTAAGGAGCCGCATGGACACGGATGCGACTTGGGCTCCGGATTACGGCCCGGCGTGCCTTCACCCCACCGCTGGGGCAACCGTGGTAGGCGCGCGCCCGCCGCTGATTGCTTTCAACGTCAATCTCCAAGCCGAGGACGTCGGCATTGCAAAAAGCATTGCGCAGGCCGTGCGTTCTTCAAACGGCGGCCTGCCGTATGTCAAAGCGCTGGGTCTCGCATTACCCAGTCGGCGTCTCGTTCAAGTCTCCATGAATTTAACTCATTATCAGCAGACACCGATGTATGCGGCATTCGAGGCGGTTCGGCGTGAAGCGGCTCAGCGTGGCGTGACCCTAGCGGGAAGTGAAATTATTGGATTGATCCCACAGCAGGCGTTGCTCCACGTGGCGGCCTCCTCTCTCATGCTTGAATGCTTTGATCAATCGCAAGTCCTGGAAAGCCGGATTGAAATGGTTAGGGCCGAACACGTCGACACATTGCACGAGCGCTCCTCCGTCCCTTACTTGTTCAATGAATCCGTACCGTCGTTTGTGGATGCCGTATCCGCCGGTACGCCGTCCCCTGGAGGAGGAAGTGTGGCGGCGTTGGTCGGTGCATTGGCTGCCGCGCTCGGTGTCATGGCGTGTCGCATAGGAGCGGGTACACCCTACGAAAAACATTCGCCCGCAAGGGAGCAGGTGGCTGTAGATGAGCTGCGGCAACAATGGAAGTCTTTGGAACATCGTCTAGTAGAACTCGCATCCGCGTTCACCTCGTTGATCCAGCAAGATGCTGACGCGTATAGCGGCGTCCTTCAGGCTTATCGCCTACCAAAAGCCTATGTGGGTCGCTCGCTGGCCATCGAAGAAAAATTCGTGGCAGCCACGATGGTTCCGTTAAGAACCGCCGAGTTGGCGCGGGAGGTGGGATCGTTACTTGCCGCTCTTCAACCCCTGATCAAGCCATCTGTAGGGTCGGATCTGCGGGTAGGCCTGTTCATGGTGATAGCGGCGCTGGAAGGGGGACTTGAAAATACCCGTACGAATCTAAAACAAATTACAAATCAGTTACTTGAAAAAGAAATTACCGATCGGCTTACCGTTCTGGAACAAGGTCTTGTGGATCTCAAAGGGCTATGCTAGACTCCTCGTTCGCAACGCAGCGCATCGGAAGAGAAGGAATGCATAGCTGATTATGGAAATTAAAGTCTTCAATAATAATGTTGAAAAAGCGTTAAAAGTCGCAAAGAAGAAGCTTGCCGGAGAAGGCCTGTTTCGTGAACTGAAACGGCGCCGATTCTATGAGAAACCGAGTGTGCGTAAAAAGGCCAAACAGCGGGAAGCGCAACGACGCCGACAGAAATGGCTCGCGAAGCGGAAGCCCGAATAATATTTCGGTCCGGTTCCCTCCCTTTCCTTTCTCTCTGCCCCTTCACCTAACTTCCATGCGGAATGAAGAAATTCATGCCGCGCTTCGCATCCTTCGGCGAGAAGTCCGCCAATGGCAAGAGCCCGTCGTCGGCGTCATCGCCAAGGAATCGCGTGATCCCTTTCGAGTGCTGATTTCGTGTGTGCTGAGCCTGCGAACCAAGGATCGGACGACGGCTGAGGCCAGTCGGCGTTTGTTTGCTCTCGCCACGAATCCAAACGCTCTCGTGAAACTCTCCCTTTCGAAGATTCAAACCGCAATCTATCCCGTCGGCTTCTATCGCACCAAGTCAAGACAGATACAGGCTATGAGTCGTCGGATCTTGGAGGCCTATGGCGGCCGGGTGCCGGATTCAATCGATGAACTTTTGACGTTACCAGGAGTTGGTCGGAAAACGGCGAATCTTGTCGTGACCGTCGGCTATGCGAAGCCGGGCATATGTGTCGATATTCACGTGCACCGGATCAATAATCGCTGGGGCTATATTAGTACCAAGACGCCCGACGAAACGGAACAAGCCCTGTATCAGAAACTTCCCGCGAAATACTGGATAACCTATAACGATCTTCTCGTTCCCTTCGGCCAAAATATCTGCCAACCGGTCTCTCCGTACTGCAGTCGCTGTAAGCTGACAAAATATTGCGATCGAGTTGATGTCCCGCGGTCGAGATAAAGCCTGAATCGTGACCTAGAAGGGGAGCCGGAATTAAGCAGTAACGACCGACGTCAGATGAACAAGGTCGTTTCTGCGCCTGCAGTGAGTGAAAGAATGGCGGGGAGTCCCATGACTTCATCGACGTTCTTCGCCACGGCATCAGAATCGACGCCCATATATTCGAGTCCGGCGCTGCAGGCCACTAATCGAAACTGTCCCACCTGCTTGGCTTCCTGAAACATCTCCGAAATCTTCGGCACCTTTTTCTCTCGTAGTAAACGAGCCACTTCTTCGGCGCTTTGAGCGTACTCCGGGGGAAAATCGATGGCGTCGATGTGTCCTTGAGCAAGTTTTTTGATCGTCCAAAACAGCAGGACGACAATGACCTCTTTGCCCATGGCTGCCGCCGTCAGGCCGATCGTGGCCACTTGGTGCAGTTTGTCGTAGGTCGCGTTGTGGGCAAAGATGACAAATCGCGGACTCGATTTCACAATGATTTCCTCATGGCCAAGAGATTATAGCCTCGGGACTGAAGAGTAACAAGAATGCGTAGAGCAAATCTGGCGATGCGCTGTCGGTCGCGTAGGCCGATGAGCAAATTATTTACGTTTGGCTTTCGTTTGGGTTTTGACGCTATTGATAAAGTCGTCGATGATCGTATCGACTTCGGGCGACGTCAACGGTCGATCGTGCGTCTCGCTTTCATCCACCAGGTACGTCTCATTCTCTTTTTCCTGACGAATCACCACGGTATTTTCAGGTGTGACTTCGACAAGCATGAACCATTCCTTCGGGCCGTGCTTAAGCGACACTTCTTTGCCCAGTCCTTTTTTCGTGACTTCAATCTGAAGGTCTTGTGCCGGGGGATCAGCAGGCGGCTGGGCGGCGACAAATGCTACCGGCCATCCTAGACATGCCATGACGACGATCATCGTGGCGATGCGCACAGGCTGACGAATCGCAAGGCTGTTCATGACGCGCTCCTTCGTCGTGAAGTGGATGACGGACGGATCGATGCGAGGATCGAGCTGAAGACGCCGCTCGTGATCAATCCGCGAATCCGTTCAATGTCTGGCGCCAACACACGGTCCTTGGTGAGACGCGGCACGCGCCGCCGAATCTGTCGCCAGGCCAATCGGGTGCCGATGCCGGGCTGTAAGGGACGGTGAAAGTCGATCCCCTGTGCGCCGCAGAGCAGTTCGATAGCCATAATGTGCTCCGCGTTTGTAATAATCTGCTTGAGCTTAAGAGCCGACCCCATACCCATGCTGACATGGTCTTCCTGGTTGCCCGATGTCGGAATCGAATCGACCGAAGCCGGATGAGACAGCACCTTATTTTCGGATGCCAGCGCCGCGGCCGTCACTTGTGCCAGCATGAACCCGGAATGCAATCCGGGGCGTGGACTCAGAAATGGCGGCAGATCTCCATATTCTGGATTGGTCAGCCGTTCGATACGGCGCTCTGAGATGCTGGCCAACTCCGTCATGGCGATAGCGAGATAATCCAGCACCAACCCCAGCGGCTGTCCGTGAAAATTTCCACCCGAGACCACCTCGTTACGATCGGCGAAGACCAGTGGATTGTCGGTCACGCTGTTCATTTCGATCTCAAGGGTCGCGCTCACGTGGTCGAGCGCGTCACGAACTGCGCCATGCACCTGCGGCATGCAGCGAAGGCTATAGGCGTCTTGCACCCGCTTGCAGCCGATATGCGATGCGCGGATGCGGCTCCCGGCCATCAACGCCGTGAGGTTGGCGGCGACGGTCAGTTGTCCGGGGTAGGGACGAAGCTTTTGAATGCGAGGCTCAAACGCAACCGGCGTGCCTTTGAGCGCTTCCACAGAGAGTGAGCCGGCAAGGTCGGCCGTCTCGACCAAGTGTTCGCAACGACGCAATAACAGAAGTCCTAGCGAGAGCATGGCCTGCGTGCCATTGACTAAGGAAAGGCCTTCCTTGGCTTGGAGCCGAAGCGGGGCGAGTTTTGCCGATCTGAGCGCGGTACGCCCCGACACGCGTCGGTTTTGCACTAGCGCCTCCCCTTCGCCGATCAACACCAAGGTCAGATGAGCCAAGGGGGCCAAATCACCGCTGGCCCCTACGGATCCTCGGGACGGCACGAGCGGTAAGACATTACGATTCAGTAGCGCCAGTAAATGCTCCACGACCAACGGGCGGACGCCACTGTGGCCGCGGGCCAGGACATTGGCTCGCAACAACAAGAGGCCGCGTGTCTCCTCCGCCGTCAACGGATCCCCGACGCCGGCCGAATGGCTTCGCACAAGATTGAGTTGCAGTTGGGCGATATCCGAGGGAGAGATTCGCTGGTCGGCCAATTTCCCGAACCCGGTGGTCACTCCATACACGGGATCGGGGCGAGTCAGGACCCGGCGGATCACATTGTAGGCGGCACGCATCGCCCGCGCCGCCTTCGGCGACAAGATCACCGGCCGTTTCTTGTGGACCACGTCATAAAATTGCGCCGGAGTGAGATGCGCTCCCGTGAGAGCAAGCGCCGAAAGAGGTGATCTGCGCAAGGCCGGACTCATCGGGCGGATTATAGCCCTTTGGCGGTTGGCCATGCTAGGATGCCGACGATGGAGGCGCTCTTAACGACCCAGGTTCTTTCCGCGCTCGTGATTGTGTCCATTGCGGGATTTGTGGGAAGCCTGATTGCCATTCCGTTGATCCTGGTGCGACTTCCTCCGCATTATTTTGACGAGCGTCACCCACGCACCTGGATGGAAAATCATCATCCCGCGTTACGCATGATCGGGCACATTCTCAAAAATGTCATTGGCGTCGTCCTGCTGATCGCCGGTCTCGCCATGCTCGTGTTGCCGGGACAGGGCATCCTGACCATGCTGATCGGGATTTCACTTATAGATTTTCCTGGAAAGCGCCAGTTGGAGCGAAAACTCATCGGACAGCCGGCCGTCTTACATACCATCAACAAGGTGCGCGAAAAATTCGGCCGGCCGCCGTTGACGGTCGCGCACGATTCCTAGCCGCCCTTCGTCACCATTGCCATGGCCGACGCGGAACGTTCCCTTCCTAAAACACTCTATCTGATCGATGGAAGTGCCTACATCTATCGGGCGTTCTTTGCGTTGCCGCCGCTTTCTAATTCAAAAGGGCAGCAAACGAATGCCGTCTACGGTTTTACCACTATGCTCTTGAAAGTGCTTCGCGAGCATACGCCCGATTGCCTGGCGATCGTCTTCGATGAAAAAGGGCCGACACAACGACACGAAGAATTCAAAGCCTATAAGGCGCAGCGGCCGGAGATGCCGCAGGGCATGCAAAGTCAGATTCCACTCATCCATCGCGTGGTCGAGGCCATGGCCGTACCGGTCATTCGTCATATGGGGCTCGAAGCGGACGATCTCATCGGCACATTGGCCAGGCGCGCAGAAGAAGCCGGACTGGATGTGATCATCGTGACGAGCGACAAAGACATGTTTCAACTGCTGACCCCCAAGGTCCGTATTTACGATCCCGTCAAAGACAAGTGGATCGGCGAGGCGGAGTGCCGCGAGCGATTCGGCGTGGAACCGGCGCGTGTCGTCGAGGTCATGGGGTTGATGGGAGACAGCATCGATAACATTCCTGGCGTCAAAGGCATCGGCGAGAAGACCGCAACAAAATTGATCACCCAGTTCGGCACGATTGAAGACCTGCTGCGTCGAATTGAAGAGGTCACGCCGACCAAAGTAAAAAAATTACTCATGGAGCAAGCGGACAATGCGCGTCTGAGTCACCGCCTCGCCACCATTCGAGTCGATTGCCCCGTGGAATTTGACTGCGACGCCTTTCGCCTCTCGCCGCCGCCGTCGGAGCCGCTTGTGGCCCTGCTCCGCGACCTGGAATTTTCCACGCTTCTCAAAGCCATTCAGCCGTCTGCAGTGGCCCACGCGTTGGGTGCCGACTTTGTGACGCTCGGCGATGACGCGAAGACGCGCACCTTTTTCGAATCGGTCAAGACGGTGGGACCCGATGAAGCGATTGCCCTGCACGGAACATTGAGCGGGCCGATTGCCGTACGCGCCACGTTGCGCGGAATGGCCCTGAGTCTGGTCGATGGTCCGACGGCTTTTGCTCGGATCGATGGGGCGGGACAATGGTTCGGCGAGTTCCTCGATCTATTGAAATCCCAGACGCGTCTCAAGGCGCTTCATGATATGAAGCCGGTCTTGCTGGCGTCCGAGCGGAGCGGCATGGATCTAACGTCCCCGTTGTTCGATACGATGGTCGCCGCTTATCTGCTTAATCCCAATCGGCGAAACTACACGCTGGAGGCGGTCGCGCTGGACGTGCTTGGGTACCAACTCGGTTCTGGGCGTGCCGAGACGCCACCTCCGCAACCCACGGACCTATTTGAACAACGTGATTCTTCGGCTCCCGAAGCAGCCGAAGCCGCCGCCGTCGTCAGTCGTCTGGTGCCCGTGTTGAAGGGTCGCCTCGCTGAGCAGGGCAGTTGGCAATTGTTTCAAGAGGTAGAAATGCCGCTCGTGCCCGTCCTCGCGGAGATCGAGCGAAATGGATTTGCTCTCGACGTGAAGGCGCTCGAATCCCTCGGCAAAGAATTGGATCGTGAATTGGATCGGATGAATTGTACAATCACCGCACTAGCGGGCGAGTCGTTCAATTTTAATTCGCCGAAACAACTCGCCACGATCTTGTTCGATAAACTCGGACTCAAGCCGGTCCGGAAAACCAAGACCGGTTATTCGACCGACGAAGATACGCTGACGCAGTTAGCGACCCAGCACGAGCTGCCGGTGCATATCTTGGCATGCCGCAGCCTGAGCAAGCTGAAGTCCACGTACATCGATGCCCTGCCCGCTCTAGTCAATCCGGAAACGGGCCGCCTGCATACCTCGCTGAATCAAACCGTCGCGGCCACCGGCCGTCTATCGTCGACCGATCCCAATCTGCAAAACATTCCCGCAAAGGGTGAGTATGGCCTGCGCATTCGCGAAGCGTTCGTCGCGTCTCCCGGACACAGGCTGATCGCGGCGGATTATAGCCAAATCGAACCGAGAATCTTGGCGCATCTGTCGCGCGATGAGCGGCTTGTGCGTGTGTTCGAGCTGAGCGAAGACATCCATACGGCGACGGCCGTGGATATCTTCAACCTCGTGCCCGAACAGATCACGCGAGACATGCGGCGCGTGGCGAAAACCGTCGTCTTTGGAATTCTCTACGGCATCAGCCCATTCGGATTATCGCAGACGCTCGGCATCACGCAGCAAAAAGCGCGTGAATACATCGATACGTATTTTGCGCGCTATGCGGGCGTGAAGACTTTTTTGGATCGCACGTTGGAAGATGCGAAGCGAAACGGCTACGTCACCACGATTCTAGGACGCCGCCGTCCTATTCCAGAATTAAGCAGCCATGACGCAACGCAGCGAGGCTTCGGCGAACGCATGGCGATCAACAATCCCATTCAGGGGTCCGCCGCGGACCTGATCAAAATGGCGATGATCGGAGTCAGCCGCCGCCTGAAAATCGAGCTGCCGAGCACAAAAATGATTCTCCAAGTCCACGACGAACTGATCTTCGAAGCTCCTGAAGCGGACCTGGACAAAGCCACACATCTTGCCAAGTCCGAGATGGAACAGACCGGAATCCGTCTCGGTCTCACCGTCCCGCTGAAGATCGACATCGGCGTCGGCTGCAACTGGCGCGAGGCCCATCCATGATGCACGGCTAGTTTCTTGCCATTCTACGGTCTCTAACGTCGTGCTACTTACATGAAAGAGGTATTCATGCGACGTCCACGCCTCATTCTTGTGCAAGTTCTCGTTTGTTGCGCGGGGGTGATGTACGAGGCAGCGCTAGCTTTCGATGCCGGGGGAACCGGACAACCGGCGAGCGCCATAGATCGTGTGCTGAATGGCGAACCTCCTTCCTCGATTACCGCTCCCGACGATGAACGGGAAATCACCGAGCAGTTAGAAAAGCTACGCGCAAACCCGAAAGAACGCCGAAGGCTGATCGTCGTCGCTCAGATGCTGCTTGGACGGTTGGGCTATGGCACCGGCCCGTTTGACGGTCGCTTCGACGATAAGACCAGGCGGGCGACGAAATACTATCAGGAAGTGAATAAACTTCCGGCGACTGGAGAACTGGACTATCGCACGCTCAAGAAGCTTGTGGACGATTCGGGTTCGCTCGAACAACTTCCGGTACACTTACCCCCTGGGACCTTTGCCGGCGACAAATGGGACACCGCGGTTTCCGCAAACGGCACATGGGTAGCCGTTCAAAGCGGACCACCCACTCTTCAGACGACTGCCATCGAATGCAACAAAAAAGGACAGCATTGCATCGAATCTACTGCATCCGTAGAGAATGGCAATCAGATGATCTTGCATATGGACAGGTATGAAGTCGAACGGTGGGATGATGGGGACATCGTGGCCAGATCGAAAATCAAAGACTGCGCCGCAGGCACCCTTCTGCTCAACAGATCACAGAAAACCGTCACGCGCGTCCGCACGGCGGCTGTCTTGAAGCCATGTCCGCCTGAAGGAAGTAAAGACGTCACGTTTCGCCTGGAAAGCGGTGTCAAAGTCTGGACGGAACTCGATAAGGCCAGGCGAGAAGCGTTCAGGCAAATCGTGAAGACGGGCGATTTTAGTTTTGAGGACTGAATGAGTAAAGGCTCGTCATTCAGCTGGTAGTGGGTACGTACAGTCCTTGAACAAGTTCCGTCGTATTGAACAGCATTGCATTCAATCGCGTATACGCCACATGTCCGTAAATATGGTCCTTGACGGTGCTGGTCGCCGTCGAGTCCTTATAATCGACGAGTAAGCATTGTCCGTCGTTTTGACAGCGGACGCTTTTGCGGGCACATTCCAGCCACCGTTCGAATCCTTCGTAAGGTTCTAGGAGTTCCCACAGGGCCTTATTGGCCGTCTTGGCTTCCGGTGACATCGGTAGGGCATCGGTTCCTCCGACTGCGAGTTGCTGGACATAATCCCCGCCCCACGCGATCGGCATTTCCATCGTGATCTGTGGAAGCTCCATTTTGGCCAGCCAGCGTTTGCCATCGACCCGCATAGGGCGGTGATTGACGATATGCAGTAATTTGCCGAGTCCCGCAGGATCCCATCCATAACGCACGGGTGTCCCGAACGTCACGACATCGAGGATACTCCCATTCAAGGTCGGTCGATTCGGCAGGAATTCTAGTAGCTCGAGGTTATCGGTCGTGGCATTGGTCTGCTTCGCATGATCCTTGAGGGCCTGCCCGAAGAAGGTACGCCCGGCGGATTCACCGGGAGCCAGCAGATTGGAGATGAGCGCCATGACGAGACCAGCCTGTCCATGCGCTTGTACGAGGATCCGATCGCCGGCGCCGAGTTGGTGTTGGGCCACGAAATATCGAAGCCGGTGCATTACCTGCATAGCCGCCTGGGCTCGTCCCAAATGGTGTTGCTCGGAGCGCCACAACATGCGGGCGACCGTAATCGGCTGTGGACGGTCGCGATTGATGGCCTTCGAGAATAATTCGACATACGCTCGGGAGAAGTTGCCTGCGTCCCCAGCCTGGTCATCGAGAGCGTGTTTGGTCTTGTCATCGTCCTGCAATGGCGGTGTCAGGCTGTTGTGAAACGTCGGGACCCCGTTTGTTTCCTGTCGCATGAGGGAGAGCAGGGCATCCAGACCGGCGATCCCGCGGGAGTAGCCCCGTTTGAGACCGCCCACTTCGTCCAGGCGTTGCATCCCGAAGAGATCCGTTCCGATCCACGTACCGTGCAGGAACAACACGGCGCGTACGCCTTTCTGGGCAAGGCGAGCCCCCAGGTCAGCCATGGCATCTTGCCAGGCCAGGGAATCGGGCGGCGCGCCGACGATCAGCTCGCGATAGCCGACTCGCTCGGCGGGATCGGTTCGTGAATAGGCTGCGTGTTGAAAATTATTTCCAATGGGCATAGCGAATGTGTACCTGAAATTGGCCCCGCGTTCAATGGAACGGTTCCCGTCAAAGTGGGAGATCGATTCAATCTTCGCGCTTACCGTGGGTTGACCCATTGAAAATCCGCGTGATAAGTTACAGGGCTTCGAGCAATAAATCCAACATTGTGGATCATTATGTACGTTGCCAAAACCGGATTGATAGTCGGGGCACTCATTGCCACCCTCTTTGTTGTCGTCCTGTCCTCAATACCTTCCGGGTACGCGGCCAAGACTGCGTCTCCTTCCAATAACGGAAAAATCCAAAGCGGCGCCTCGAGGGCCGAGGTCCAGCCCGAGCAGGTGATCCTATTCGTGCTTGAAGGCGTCGGGAAGGACTCTCTCAAAACCGGGGCGATGCCAGTCTTGAGTCGTTTGGTGAAAGATGGGTCGGTCACCTGGTCGGCGGCAGCCGTCACACCTGCCCTTCGCCTTCCGACGATGGCCTCGCTCTTTACCGGTATGCCCGTCGAAAAACATGGCATTACTTGGAATGCCTTCGACTTCATCCGCGGCTATCCCCGACCACCGACGGTCTTTGACTACCTCGATTTGAGCGGCGGCAAAGATAGCGCGATTTTTTTTATGGAC
>Ga0207691_10000346_pt1 | contig 46663 bp, 50 predicted proteins | sample KBSM13metaG_FD_184327 | JGI IMG/M metagenome (GOLD analysis project Ga0207691, IMG submission 184327) | Miscanthus rhizosphere microbial communities from Kellogg Biological Station, Michigan, USA - KBS M1-3 metaG (SPAdes) (version 2) | ecosystem: Host-associated > Plants > Roots > Rhizosphere >...
GGTGTGGGATGGCGTTACGAGCGCCGCGGGGTCAGATGCAAGGAAGCGCGACGACGGCGATGCCGAAGCATCGTCGAGGAGCGATGAGACCTTTGAGCGGGCGCTCGACGCGCCCGACGAGAGCGGCAACCACGGTGCGGACGGGCCTCGGTAGCAGAGACTCTCGGCCGCCGTTCGCGAAGCGAACGCCTGCGGCCGAAAGCCCCGGACACGACACCCGCATCCATTTTTCAGCAGCCTGCTAGATCCGGCGTCCGGCCGCGCGGCGTCCCGCGCGACTCTTCGAGTCCGCGTCGCCTTCCCTCGCGATGACTCTAATAGGCATCGCGTTCTCTCGCGATGACGTGGACGCGGCGCTTGCCGTTGATCTCGTCGACGATGCGTCCCCAGGGCACGTCGGGGTCGTGGTAGAAGACCGCGAGCCATTCCTCGGCGACGGCGCGATCGATGAGGCGCTTCTTGCCTTCGAGAAGCTCCACCGGGTACAGGTCGTAGGCCATGATCCAGGCCGCCGGCAGGTGCGCCGACGTGGGCACGGCGTCGGCGAAGAAAAACGCCGTCCGGCTTTGCGAGTCGACGCGGACCGACTGCATGCCCGAGCTGTGGCCCGGCAGCGGCGCGACGCGGAGGCCCGGCCGGATCTCGGCCTCTCCCTCGATCGTCTCGAGGCGGCCCGCCTCCGCGTAAGGCTCCCAGTCCGCCGGCCGGTAGGACGCCCGATCCCTTTCGTTGGGTGCTCGCGCGTGGTCGAGCTCGGAGCGCTGCACGTACAGCGTCGCGTTGGGAAACGTGCGCCGCAGGCCTCCGCCTCCCCCTCCAGAAGCCTCGCGGGTCGCGCCCCCGGCGTGATCGAAGTGCAGGTGGGACAGGACCAGGGCGTCCACGTCTTCGGGCGCCACCCGGCAGGCCGCGAGCCCGTCGACGAGGCTCGGGCCGTCCTCGATCGCATAGATCTCCCGTGCCTTGTCGTCCCATCGTTCACCGATGCCGGCGTCGATGAGGGCCGTGTAGCCGGGCGCGCGCACGAGGAGGCAGTTCGACTCGAGCCCGACGCGGTTCCGCTCATCGGCGGGAAACTTCTTCTCCCAGAGGGCCTTCGGGACGACGCCGAACATCGCCCCCCCGTCGAGGCGAAATCGACCGCCGGAGATCAAGAAAAGCTCGAGGTCCCCGAATTGCATCGCTCTTTGATTCTAGACTGCGCAACGTGAGGATCCGCTTCTACGGAACCCGGGGCTACGTCGAGGAGTTGTCCAAGGCGCACACGGGACACTCCGCGTTCGTCCTCGAACACGACGGGTTCCGTCTCCTCTGCGACTTCGGTCAAAACCGCAAGGGCATGCTCGCGAAGATCCGTCCCGACGCGATATGGGTCTCCCACGCGCACCCGGATCACGGATGGGGGCTCTGGGAAGGCTGCGAGGTCCCGGTGTACGCCTCCGAGGTCACGCACGAGCTCCTCAAGGAGATGCCGATTCTCAACCGCGTCCGGGTGTTCGCGGAGTCCGCGGTGGAGATCGGCCCGTTCCGGTTGACCCCCTTTCCCGTGATCCATTCCGTGCGCTGCCCTTGCATGGCTGCGCGGATCGAGGGCCACGGCCTCACGGTGGTGTACTCGGGAGACATCGTCGCGTTCGACAACCCCGACGGGGCGCTGGCCGGCGCCGACCTGTACATCGGCGACGGTTCGACGCTCAAAGGCTCGCTCGTGCGGAAGCATCCGAGCGGCGCTCTGATCGGTCACACGACGGTCCGGGCGCAGCTCGGGTGGCTGTCCCGATACGGCGTGCTCCGCGCCATCTTTTCCCATTTCGGAAAGGAACCGATTGAGATGGGGGAGGATGCGTTGCGCGAGGGGCTCGAGGCTCTGGCCGCGGAGAAGCCTCCCGGCTGCACCGTCACCGCGGCGCACGACGGGCTCGAGCTCGAGATCTAGCAGGTTGCTGAAAAAGGGTGTGGGATGGCGTTACGAGCGCCGCGGGGCCAGATGCAAGGAAGCGCGACGACGGCGATGCCTTGGCATCGTCGAGGAGCGATGACGACGCAGATGACCCTGCGCCGCCGTAACCCGAAGGGTGGACGGCACTTTGCAGGCGCCCGCAAGAAAGTCGCGAGGGTCCGAGTCGCAACAGAGCGGACCGGGCGCCGGATGCAAAGTGCCGGACACGACACCCGCATCCATTTTTCAGCAGCCGGCTAGTCGCGGATCGTGGACCGGCTGTGCGCGGGCAGCGCCGGGCCGGTCGGGGGAATCGCGGGCTCCGCCCTGCGGGACTCCTCGACGCGACCGGCTTCGACGACCGCGCGGCGGGCTTCCCCCGACCTCTTGATGAAGGCGAGGATGCCCCCGGCCATCATGACGTAGAAGCCGCCCCAGACCAGGGCGATGAGGGGCTTCCGCGTGACCTCGACCGACAGCGACTCGACGGTCGCGGCCTGGAACTCGTCGGCCGGGTTCTTCGAGATTCCCGTCAGGCGGAGGACGACGGCGCCGTCGTTGGGAGACACCGCGAGCACCCGCATCTTCGCGCCCGGCGTTCCCGGGACCGCCAGCTCCTCGGGCTCGGGCGGGCGGTCGTCGAGATGGTAGACGTACTTGATCGTCGTGTCGTGCTGGGTGCCGTCCGGCGGCGTGATCGTGAGATCGGTCAGGACGAGGATCGTCTTTTCGCCGCGCATCATGGCGGCCCGGTCGGCGTTGAAATCGCGGAACGTGAATCCGGTTCCTTCGATGTTGGTCGTCGTGCCCTTGGCGAGCCGCACGTCGCGCCCGATGACCTCGGGCTGACCGGGGTCGTACTGCTGCGGGGCAATGTAGAGGTCGGTGACCGGGCCGCTCTTGATCGAGGGGTTCGCCATGAGCTGGCCCGTCTTGCTGTTCTCGTACATCTTCGGGTAGGCGTAGTACGTCTTTCCCGATGCCGTTTCGACGCGGACTTCCATGGCCTGCTTGCGTTGGGCCGAGCCGGGCACCACGCGCACGAACGTCAGCTTCGAGTCGCCGGCCATGGTCGGCGTGTTCACCTTGAGGGTCAGCCGCTGGATCTTCGCGTAGTTGCCGGACACCACGACACCGGCCAGCATGATGCCGACGCCCACGTGCGCCAGGTACCCGCCCGCGCCGCCGAGCTTGCCCTGGCCGGCCTTGCGCATTACGGCCCGGAGGTTCATGTCGGCCGCGAACGCCGCGGTGAACAGGAGCACCAGGGACGCCACGTCCCGCGCCCCGAATCCGAGCGCGACAGTCGTCGCGACGGCGCCGACGATCAGGGAGCGGCGCGCGCTCACGAGGAGCTCTCGCAGCGTCGCGCCCTTCCAGGAGACGAAGGCCACGAGCCCGGAGAGCAGCAGGAGCAGGAATCCCGCCGGCGTCGTCGTGGCGCCGTAGAACGAGGTCTGGACCTGTGAGGGCGTGCCCGACAGGCGCGTGAGGAGCGGTGCCGAGGTCCCGAGCAGGATGACGAGGCCCAGCGCGCAGAAAACGGAGATGCCGAGGATGAAGAGGACGCTTCGCGACAGGAGGGGGGTCTCCTCGTCGTCGGCGGTCGGGATCGCGCGCCACCGGAACGCGATCATGATGATCGAGAGGGCCACGAACGAGCCCAGGATCGCGACGAGCCAGCCCGTGATGCCGAGATCGATGAAGGAGTGCACGGAGAAGTCGGCGAGAACCCCCGAGCGCGTGAGGAACGTGCCGTAGAGGATCGTCGCGTAGGCCGTGCAGGCGAGGATGAGGTTGATCTTGCGATGGCGCTTCCGCGCCTTCTGCAGGAACATCCCGTGCACCAGCGCCGCGGTGAAGAGCCAGGGCACCAGGCTCGTGTTCTCGACGGGGTCCCAACCCCAGTAGCCGCCCCAGCCGAGCGTCTTGTAAGCCCAGTAGCCGCCCATGAGGATCGCCGTGCCGAGCGTCAGAAACGTCAGCAGCGCCCAGGGCAGGGTCCGCGCGATCCAGCCGTCCCACCGCTTCTTCCACAAGGCGGCGATCGCGAAAGAGAACGGCACCGAGAGCGACGCGAAGCCGATGAACATGACCTGGGGATGGATGACCATCCACGGGTCCTGCAGGAGCGGATTCAGGCCGACGCCGTCCGCCGGCACCGGAGGAGGCAGGAGCTTGAACGGGCTCTGCTTGCAGAGGATGGCGATGATCCCGAGGAAGGTCGAGAGGTACACGATCATGACCGGCGCTTCCTGTTCCTTCGCGCTTCGCCACACGAAGAGGCCGATCAGCGAGCCGAAGAAGCACCACAGAAGAAACGACCCCTCCTGGCCCGCCCAGAACGTCGAGAAGAGGAAGTGGAAGGGCAGATCCCGGCTCGAGTAGGAATTGACGTACGCAACGTCGAATCGATGCTGCAGGAGCAGCGTCATCAGGATCGCCGAGGCGACCACGACGCACGTCGCGTACGCGGAGTACAGCGCCCGCGCGAGCGGGAGCAGATCGCGGCGCCCGCGGTCGACGGCGAAGTAGGTTCCAGCGCACGCCAGGCCGGAGAGGAGCGCTCCCCAGATCGCCGCCACCCCGGGCCAGACGTACATCAGCTCGTCTTGCCGGGGGAGGAAGCCGAGTACGCCTTCTCGACCTCGGCGCCCTGGTACTTGGACGGGCACTTGACGAGGAGCTTCTCGGCCTCGATCCGCCCTTCCTGGAAGCGCCCGATCGCCACGATCGAGATGGCGTCCTTGAAGTTGGCGGGCTTGGTGCCTTTGTACGTGACCGGCATGCGGCCGCCGGACGCCGGATCCACGAGGTCGAAGGAGAGCTCCTGCCGCGACGTGTCGTACCGGTCGCTCTCCTTGTCGAGGCCGCCCATGACCTGGACGACGCCTCGGGACTTGCGAGCTTCATCGAAGCTCAGATAGGGCGTCAGCGTCTTCTGGAACGCGGTCAACCCGAATCCGAGGAAGGCCAACGTCAGCGCGGCGGCCACCCAGTAACCTTTTTTCACGGCTTGCGCTCCGCTTCCGAGATACGTCGGTCCAACCGCCAGAGATAGAGGAAAAGTCCCACCCAGATCACCACGTTGACCGCCGCCAGGTACCCGAGGCTTCTCACCGACCCAGTCTCTCCCTTCCGGCGACCCCGATGCAACCCTTGCAGCCGGGCCATTTGCGTGAAATCGGCCGATTGCTTCATTTACCTTGACCCCAACTACCACCGCGAAGTCGTTTATGACCTTCAATTTCGGCGGCGAGCAAACCGCCCTTTTCCTGGCAAAGGGGCAGGCATGTCCCGGGACCGACGATTGGTTCTTGACCTTTCTATTGGCAATCGCAGCCGCAGCGGCGGTGATCACACCGGCCGCGAGACCTCCCGCGATCGGCTGACGCCGAGAACCGCCTGGCGGACAACATTGCGGAGGTCGAGGCATACGCGCTGCGCGTTTAGGTGCCTGGAGACGCGACTCTCGCGGCGAAGGTCGGCTGGTCGGCTTTGAACGCTTGAGCGGCGCGGGCGTGGCGACCTTCGTCAACAAGAGCTTCCCTGTCATACGACAGTGGCACAGGAACCAGCACGTGGACCGTCGCGGGTTCCGGATTGCCGATGGTCGAAGTGTCCGGTCTCACGATCGTTCCGTCGCGCGTGTGCTCGACGCGGCAACCCACGGCCGCAGCGCCTGGCAGCTCAACCTGCCGTGACGATGACTCGATTCGAAGAGCTCGTGCCGCCTACGGCCGGCCCTTTTTCTTGGGCTTTTCTTGGCGAATTCCTCATTGACGGAACTACTAGCGACGAATAGTTTCTCCGCTTCAAAGAGATTGAGCACGGGGAGAGAACGACGTTTTCGACGAACGTTTCCCAGTCGCGGCTTCGGCGTCCGGGATGCCAGTTCCGGACGGGTATGGGCCCTGCCTCTTTCCTCTCGCCACACTCCACACTTCGGTATCCCGCTTTCTTGTCGTCCGAGAAAAGTTTTTTTTCGAAACAGGAGGTGACCGTTGGACAAGCCTCGAAGGTTTAGAGCGTTCCTGCTCGGCTTGGTTTGCGTCGTCGCTGTCGCGACCGCGGTTCTCATCACGCGCGCCGCGAAGTCTCATCCACGCGGCGCCGGCCAGGCCAGCAACCAGCCTCGTGCCGTCGTCAAGAGCAAATTGACGCTGCCCGGCGCGGAGTCCGAAGGTGGTCCAACGGCCGCGGCGGAAGAAAACTACGCCAATCGAGCCTATCCGGCGGCGTACGTCCCCTTCCAGCTGACGCGGCAGGCGCACACCGACTGGAAGAACGCGAAGTCCCGGGCCAACAAGAACCGGCCCGGCATCTGGACGCTCGCCGGACCGAGCACCGCGAATTTCCCGGACGTGCTGACGTTCAGCGGCGCGGCCTATACGACGTCCGGCCGCGTCACGGCGCTCGCGATCGACCCGGCGTGCAGCAACAAGAAGTGCACGGTCTGGGCCGCGGCCGCCGGCGGCGGTGTCTGGCGCACGGACAACGCCCTGTCGGGCAACGGAGCGAAGTGGGAGTTCCTCTCGGAGAGCTTCGCGACGAACGCGATCGGGACGCTCACGTATGACGCGGCCCGCGGAACGCTGTATGCGGGAACCGGCGAGCCCAACGCGTCATCCGACTCGGAGGCCGGGTTCGGAATCTACAAGTCCACGGATCGCGGCGATACGTGGACGAAGCTCGCGGGGAACACGAGCGTTCCCGCCGGATCGGGAGTGGATTGCGGCGCGCCGTTCGGTGTCCAGATCGCTCCGGCCTACACCGGTCCCGCGTTCGACGGTCGCGCCATCGGCGCCGTCGTCGTGGACCCCAACAACGCGAACGTTCTCTATGTCGGCTCGACCCGCGCGGTGCGCGGCATCAGCTCGGTCTCGAGCGGGGGCGCAGTCAGCCTCGCGCCGGGTCTTCCCCCGTTCGGGCTCTGGAAGTCGACCGACGGCGGAGCGAACTTCACGCTCCTGAATTACCAGGACGTCTGCCTGAACCCGACCCTCGCCGGCAGCGCCGGCATCATCCAGGCGAGCTTCGGCTCGACCCGCGGCGTGCATGCGGTGGCGCTCGACCCCTACCTGGCGAGCACCGTCTATGCGGCTCCCTTTCCTCAGAACAACGCGCCCCCGTTCAACACCAAGGGCGGCGTCTGGCGTTCCGACGACAGCGGCGCGAACTGGACGCAGATCAAGAATGCGCTCAACCCGACGCAGACCACCGATCGGGCGTCGTTCGCCGTTACGGCAATCCCCGGGGGCTTCACCCGCATGTATGTGGGCGTGGGAAACAGCTCGATCACCGCAGCGAATCAGGCGCGCGTCTACCGTACAGATGATGCGGCTCACGCGACGGACGCGAGCTTCACCGATCTGACGGCGATCCAGCAGGCGTCGGCGGCGCCGAATCAAACGCTCAACTATTGCGGCGACCCGGCCGTCGGCGGCGCGCAATGCTGGTACGACAACGTCGTTTACACGCCTCCCGGAAAACCCGATGTCGTTTACATCGGCGGCTCCTACAGCTACACCACGGCCGGCGGGAGGAACAACGGCCGGGCGTTCCTCCGATCGACGAACGCCGGCGTGACGTTCACCGACATGACTTGGGACGCCACGACGAATCCGACCCCGGCCGGCACCTGCTGCCAGGGGAACCCGATCGCGCCCAACGGGATGCACCCGGACAGTCACGCGGTCGTGGAGATCCCGGGCACGAACTCCGCGATTTACGGCTCGGACGGCGGAGTCGTGCGGACGAGCGGAGCCTTCGCGGACATCTCGTCCCAGTGCGCCGCCCGCGGCCTGACCGGCACGAATCTGGCCACGTGCCAGCAATTGCTGTCGGCGGTGCCCACCTTCATCTACAGCCTCAACAAGACGCTCTCCACTCTTCAGTTCCAGAGTCTCTCCGTCGCCGCGGACGACCCGAAGCACCTGCAGGGCGGGACCCAGGACAACGGGACCTTCGAGACCACGGGCTCGGCGGTCGTGTGGCCGCAGATCCTGTACGGTGACGGCGGTCAGTCCGGCTTCCACCCGACCAACTCGGCGTTGCGGTTCGGCTCGTTCACCGGCGCGACCCACGACGTCAACTTCCAGAACGGCGATCCGACGGCATGGGTCATCGTGGGCGGTCCGATCGCGTCCAGCGAGCCCGCGCAGTTCTACTCTCCCATCATCGCCGACCCCGTGGCCGCGGGGACGATCTTCACGGGAGCCGTGAGTGTCTGGCGAACCCAGAACTGGGGCGGCGACCAGGCCTTCCTCGAAGCGAATTGTCAGGAGTTCTTTGTTTCCGGTGCGAACCCGGCGTGCGGCGACTTCGTCCGCATCGGGCCCACCAACGCGCAGAATCTGACGGCGAGTTCCACACCTCCCGACTATCGCGGCACCACGCTGGCGGGCGGCAACGTCGCAGCCGTGGCCCGCGGCACGTCGGATGCCTCCACGCTGTGGGCGGCGACGACGACGGGGCGCCTCTTCATCTCGAAGAACGCCGACAACGCGACGAACACCGCGGTCACGTTTACCCGGATCGACACGCTCGATGCGAACGCGCCCCCGCGGTTCCCGAGCGGGATCTTCGTGGATCCCTCGGATCCCAACCACGCCTGGATTTCGTACTCGAGCTACAGCTCGCTGACTCCGGCGACGCCCGGCCACGTGTTCTCCGTGACGTTCAACCCGGCGGGCCCGAGCGTGACGTTCCAGAACCTCGACGGTTCGGGGGCGACGGCGTTCCCGGACTTCCCGGCGACCGGCATCGCCGCAGATTCGAACGGTGACCTGTACGTCTCCAACGACTGGGGAGTCATGAGGCTCCCGAGCGGTTCCACCAACTGGGAGATCGCCGGCACCGGACTTCCCCAGGTCGAAGTCGCGGGCCTCACGATCGTGCCGGGCGCGCGGAAGCTCTACGCCGCGACGCACGGTCGCAGCGCCTGGCAGATGACACTGCCCTGAACGCGGCTCCATTTTCCGGGCGGGGTAGCGAAGAGCTATCCCGCCCGGTTTCTTTTGATAGAAGTCATCCGTGGTGAGGAATTGGATCCCGGCCGGGCTGTCCTTGTTTCTCACCGTGGCCTGCACGGCGGCGGGCGGTGCCGCGCCGCCAGGCTACGTGGAGGGCCACCTGAAGATCGTCGCGCCCAAAGAAGTCGAGCTGTCCGGTGGCCAGACTCCTTCGATCGCCCCTGAGGTCTACGCCGAGTACCCGTTGATCATCCGGAGCTCCGACGGAAAGACCGAAGTCGCCCGCGTGACCGCGGACGAGCATGGCAACTATCGAACGGCTCTGCCGCCGGGCGATTACGTCCTGGATGTGCAGGGACGCGCGCCCGGACGGGTTCGCGCGCAACCGCGGCCATTCGAGGTGATCTCGGGACACACGTCCCGTGTCGACATGGACATCGACACCGGAGTTCGCTGACTCGTCTCGCTTCCGGGCCGCCTTCGGGCGGCCCTTTTATGTTGGAGCGGTCAGCTGGGCTTCGACACCGGTTCGCGCCCAACCCGCGCGAGGACCGCGGCCACGATGCGGTCGCAGCGGGCGCCGGCGAAGGCATAGAGCGCGGCGACGGAGGTCCCCGCCCGCGCGAGAAGCTCCCGGCGGAGGAGGCCGCGCGCGCGGTGAAGGCGAGTTTTCACGACGTCGAGGCTGAGGTCGAGGCATTCGGCCGTCTCTTCGGTCGACATGTCCTCGATCGACCTCAGCACGAAGACGGTCCGGTAGTTTTCCGGAAGGGTGGCGACCGCCTCCTCCAGGAAGGCCCGCATCTCGAGTGTCGAAGCGTCTTTTTCGGGATCGGGCCCGGGTGTTGCGGCCTGCATGGCGGCCTCCTGTTCGTCGGAATCGTCGAGAGGTCCGAGACGCCGGCGCTTGCGGGAGCGGGCCCAGGCTTCGTGGAGCGTGATCCGGACCAGCCAGGTCGACAGCTGCGCCCGGCCCTCGAACTGATGGAGGTGCTGGAACGCACGGACCCAGGCGTCCTGGACGACGTCCTCGGCTTCGGACGGGTCGCCGGGGAACACGGACCGGGCGGCGCGGTAGAGCTTCTGGTTGTAGCGGCGCATGAGGACCTCGAAAAGGTCGACCTCGCCCGCGCGCACGCGGTCGACGACCTCTTTATCCGGGGCGGCGCAGGCTTCGGGTCTCACTGCTGTCATGGAGTCGCGAAGGGTGTCCGGGTGACAGGCCTGTCACTTCGGGCCGCCTCGGGGCTCTATGGAGGAGAATAGCCACGAAGAGGAGGTTCTGATGAAGGGAAAATCCGTATTTCTCGCCGTTTGCGTGGCCGCGTTCGGGGCGACCCTGTCCGCGGAGACCTGGAAGAACGTGTCGCTCGTCGACACCCAGTGCATCGACAAGGTCAAGGCCGATCCCGACAAGCACACCAAGAAGTGCGCCCTCGCCTGCGAGGACGGCGGTTACGGGATCCTGACGGCGGAGGGCAAATTCCTGAAGTTCGACGCTGCCGGGAACGAGAAGGCGGCCAAGGCCCTCGGCGCGACGCAGAAAACCGACCATATCCGAGCGACCGTCGAGGGAACCGTCTCGGGCGACGAGATCAAGGTCGCGTCGGTCCAGATCGACTAGGCGCGCCGGCCGAGCCGCCGGAGGCGCGCCGTGCGCGCCTCGAGGGAGAGCATCCAGAGGAAGAGTCCGGAGAAGCCGGCGAGCGCGCCGAAGAAGACGGCGCGCGTCGGCGTATCCATGAGGATCTTCCCCTGGGGATTGATGACCGTCTGCGGGTGGAGCGACGCCGTCACGCGCGGCGCGACGAACACCAGAAACGGCATCAGGACCGCGGCGAAGAGAGCGTAGACCGCCGCGATGCGCGCCTTCCGCGCGGGGTCGTCGATCGCGGCCCGCAGGAAGAGATACGCCGCATACAGGAAGACGAGCAACAGGTAGGACGACTCGCGCGGGTCCCAGTTCCACCACGTCCCCCACATGATGCTCGCAAAGAGCGAGCCCGTGATGAGCGTCAGGATCCCGAAGAAGAGCCCGAGCTTGACGGCCGCGCAGGCGATTTCGTCGTGCCAGGGATTGCGGCGGAGCAGGTAGGCCAGCGAGTAGGCGGCTGCGACCAGGAACGCCAGGGTGGACGTCCAGGCGCAGGGCACGTGGAAGAAGACGATGCGCGACGACTGACCGATGAATCCCTCGGCGGGCTCGGGCCAGAGAAACGCGGCCGCCACGACTGCCGCGAGGTAGGGGAGCAGGAACAGTTTCAGAGCTTTCATCCGGTCTCCGACTGGCCCGCCTCCGGCCTCAGTCCTCCCACGCCGCCTCCGCGAGCAGATACGCCGCACATGAAGCGGCCCCATCGTATGCGATGAGGACGCGCAGCGGAGTCCACGCGTCGGCGCCCCGGGTTGCGGCGAGCGTTCCGGAGATGGCGGTCAGCAGCAGCGGGAGAACCAGCGGGAACGCGACGAGCACGAAGAGGACGTTCCGCTGTCCGGCGCGCGCCGTCAGCGCCGAGAGGAACGTCGACACGACCGAGAGCCCGTAGCCGCCGAAGAGAACGACCGCGGCGAGCGCGGCCGGCGCCGTCACCTTCCAGTCGAGCAGCAGGAGAAACCCGGGCACCACGACCGCCGCGATCGCCAGAAACAGGCCGAAGTTGAAGAGCGCCTTGCCCGCGAGGACGAGGGAGCCGGGGAGCGTCTTGCGGAGCGCGAGCGCCGTCCCCGTCTCTTCCTCGCGGACGAAGGCGCGCGGCAGGCCGGTCGCGGCCGCGAAGAAGAGGATGATCCAGAAAAGCGCCGCCTGGAGCGGCGGCCGGTCCTCCTCGGCGAGGCCGAAGGGGCCGATCGAGTACGCGGTCAGCGCGAGCGCGGTGGCCGCGAAGAAGAGGACCGCGAGTGTCGCCACGCGGCTGCGCAGCTCCTCGGTGGCGTCCTTCGCGCAGACGGCCCAGGCTCTCGCCGCGAAGCTCATGGTCCGCCCCCGGCTCCCCGGAGCTCGATGCGCCGATCCGGGGACTCGAAGTCCCGCTCGTCGTTGGAGGCCAGGACGACGGCGCCGCGGTTCCGCGCCGCCGTGACGACGCGCCGGACGACCTCGCGGCCGGACACGTCGAGGCCGCTGTAGGGCTCGTCGAGGACGAGGACCGGCGGATCGAAGAGGAGCGCGAAGGCGAGACGCAGCCGCTGGCGCATTCCCGTGGAGTAAGCGTCGACACGGCGTTGCGCCGCCGCTTCCGAGAGACCGGCGTCGGCGAGCCGGGATCGAATCGCATCGTCGCCGGCCGGCAGGCCCGCGGCTTTCCGGAAGAAGCGCAGGTTCTCCTCGCCGGTCAGCTCGCCGTAGAGCTCGAGATCGGGGCCCGCCCAGCCGATCGCGAGCCGCTTCTCGGAGCCCGCCAGCGCCCGGCCGTCCTGCTCGACACGCACACGCCCGGCCGTGGGCGAGAGCAGGCCCGCGAGGATCTTGAGCAAAGTCGTCTTGCCGCTCCCGTTCGGACCGGCGACCGCGAGCAGACCCGTGCCCGCTTCGAAGGACACTCCGTCGAAGAGCGGCGTGCCCGAAAACGACTTGGAGAGGTTTTCCGCCGAGAGCGTCGTCGATCTCACTGTGTCCATTGACGATACCATCGCCCCGGAGCTTGAAAAGCGTCCGACGGGCCGGTATCATGCCGCCGCTTCGGCGGCGCCTTCGTTGGAAGCAGCGCCGGTCCCGCAGCAGGTCTACGATCAGCCGATTTCTCACATTCGTTAAGGAGAGTTCGATGTCGAAGCGCGCTCTAACTCTGTTTCTGGCGGCGGCCGCGTCCCTGCCGCTGCTGTATTGCGGCGGCCAGAAGGACGAGGACGCGTTGATGGAAGACGAGGCCCCCGCGACGGCGGCTCCCGCGACCTCCGCGGCGGCCCCGGCGGCGGCTGCGGCGGCACCCGCCACCGGCGGCGCCACCCTCACGGGCAAGGTCAACTTCGAGGGCGCCAAGCCGTCGATGGCGGCGATCAAGATGGACGCCGACGCCTACTGCAAGTCGGAGCACAAAGAGCCGGTCTACGACCAGGAAGTCGTCGTCAATCCGAACAATACGCTCCAGTGGGTCCTCGTCTACGTCAAGGAGGGCGCCTCGGGGAACTACCCGGTGCCGACCGAGCCGATCACCCTCGACCAGCACGGCTGCCAGTACCGTCCCCACATCTTCGGCGTGATGGCGGGCCAGCCGATCAAGATCCTCAACAGCGACGGCACGCTTCACAACATCCATGCCCTCCCGAAGAAGAACGCCGAGTTCAACATCGGCCAGCCCTTCAAGGGCATGGAGACGATCAAGAAGTTCGACTCGGTCGAGGTGCCCGTGCGCTTCAAGTGCGACGTCCACAAGTGGATGGGCGCCTACACGGGGGTCTTCAACCATCCGTTCTTCGCGGTCACGAACGACCAGGGCGTCTTCGAGATCAAGAATCTTCCGCCGGGAAACTACGTCATCGAGGCATGGCACGAGAAGTACGGCCCTCAGACCCAGAACGTGACGATCACCGGCGCCGAGGCCAAGACGGTCGACTTCAACTTCAAGGGCTAGGCGGACACCGGAGAGTCCGATAATCTATCCGGCCGTGATGCACAAAACGCGATTCTCGGGCGCCGTCCGGGCTCTCCGGCCGGCGCTCTTCCTTTTTCTGGTTGCGGGAACGGCCGCGCTGGCGCCCGCGTCGGTGTCCGCGTCGGCCCTGCCGATCTGGCTGCACCTGCCCGAGCAGGCCTCGACCTACGCCCACGAGATCGACGGGATGTTCCACCTGATCATGTGGATCACCGGCGTCGTCTTCGTGATCGTCGAGGCCCTCCTGCTCTACTTCCTCTGGAAGTACCGGCATCGGCCGGGGCGGCAGGCGCACTACACGCACGGCAACAACCGCCTCGAGGTGATCTGGACGATCGTGCCGGCTCTGATCTGCGTGACGCTGGCGCTGATGTCGCGCCGCCTCTGGACGCACATCAAGGAGAACATGCCGGCCGACGCTCTCCAGGTGCAGATCACCGGCGAGCAGTTCGCGTGGAACTTCAAGTACGCCGGCGCGGACGGCAAGTTCGACACGCCGGACGACGTGATCACGCTCAACCAGCTTCACTTTCCGGTCGGAAAGCCCGTCGTTGCGACGCTCGCCTCGAAAGACGTCATTCATTCGTTTTATCTGCCCGAGTTCCGCGTCAAACAGGACGCGGTGCCGGGACTCAAGACCCGGATCTGGTTCGAAGGCAATCGCGTCGGTGCGTGGGAGATCGCGTGCGCCGAGCTCTGCGGCCTGGGCCACTTCCGCATGAAGGGATTCGTCACGGTGGACACGCCCGAAGATTTCCAGAAATGGATGGGCGAGCAGGCCGCGGCGCAGCAGCAAGAGAACACGGCGCCGGCGGCCGCCCCGGCGGCTCCGGCCGCAGCGCCCGCGGCCGCTCCGGCCGAAAAGGCGCCTGCGGCGGCTCCGGCGGGCACGCATACACAGGCCAGCGCCGAGAGCGCGAAGGGAGGCAATTCTTGAGCACGGTCGCCGTCCCCGAACGCCCGCACGCCCCTCCGCATGGGCCAGCCCACGCACATGCCGGCGTGCATGCGGCGCCGACCTCGTTCTGGCGCAAGTACATCTTCTCGCTCGACCACAAAGTCATCGGAAAGCAGTACCTTCTCTATGCCCTCGCGATGCTGGTGGTCGGCGGACTCCTCGCGACGCTGGTGCGGTACCAGCTCGCCTGGCCGGGCCGGCCGCTCCCGTTCATGGGCAAGATCGCCCCCGAGGGAATGCCCAGCGGCGTGATGCTGCCGGAGTTCTACAACTCCCTCTTCACGATGCACGCGACGATCATGATCTTCTTCGCGATCATGCCGATCCTGATCGGCGCGTTCGGCAATTTCGTCGTGCCGATCCAGATCGGCGCCCGCGACATGGCCTTCCCGAAGCTCAACATGATGTCGTTCTGGGTGGCCGTGCCGGCGGCGGTGGTCATCATCTGGTCGTTCTTCGTGACGGGTGGCGCGGCGGCCGGGGGATGGACCTCTTACGCGCCGCTCTCGGCGATTCAGCCGAGGGGACAGACGCTCTGGCTGATCTCGCTCCTGATCCTGGGTCTCTCCTCGCTTCTCACGGCCGTCAACTTCATCACCACGATCGTCAACATGCGTGCGCCGGGGATGACGTTCTTCCGCATGCCGCTGACCGTCTGGGCCCTCTTCATCACGGCGATCCTGCTTCTGCTCGCGCTGCCCGTGCTATCGGGGGCGCTCATCATGCTCCTCTTCGACCGCACGCTCGGGACGACGTTCTTCCTGCCGGCCGGGCTGATCGTCTCGGGCCAGCCCTGGACGAACGCCGGCGGCGGGCAGGCGCTTCTCTGGCAGCACCTCTTCTGGTTCTTCGGGCACCCCGAGGTCTACATCATGATCCTGCCCGCGATGGGCATCACCTCGGAGATCCTGCCCGTGTTCAGCCGCAAGCCCATCTTCGGTTACCGGGCCATGGCCTACTCGATGATGGGGATCGCGGGTCTCGGGTTCATCGTCTGGGGCCACCACATGTTTCAGAGCGGCATGAATCCGATCCTCGGCACGACGTTCATGCTCTCGACGATGGTCATTGCCGTGCCGTCGGCCATCAAGACGTTCAACTGGCTCGGGACCCTGTGGGGCGGGGACATCCACTTCACCACGCCGATGCTGAACGCGCTCTCCTTCGTCGCGATGTTCGTCATCGGCGGGCTCTCGGGCGTCTTCATGGCTTCGACGCCGGTCGACATCTTCATCCACGACACGTACTTCATCGTCGGCCACATCCACTACGTGCTCTTCGGCGGGTCGCTCTTCGGCGCCTTCGCGGGCCTGTACTACTGGTACCCGAAGATGTTCGGCCGGATGATGAACGAGACGTGGGGCCGAATTCACTGGGCGATCACGTTCGTCACGTTCAACCTGGTCTTCTTCCCGATGCACTTCCTGGGCATGCGGGGCATGCCGCGCCGGATCTATGACTACACGCAGTACTCGCTCTTCAAGAACCTCCAGCCGATAAACCAGTTCATGACGATCTGCCTGTTCGTTCTGGGCGTGGGACAGATCATCCTCGTCTTCAACTTCTTCCTCTCCATGCGGCGCGGCAAGCTCGCGGGCAACAACCCGTGGCACGCGACGACGCTCGAGTGGCAGACCGCCTCGCCTCCGCCCCACGAGAACTTCACGGGCCGCATCCCGACGGTGTACCGGGGGCCCTACGAATACAGCGTGCCCGGCCACGGCTCGGACTACTCGCCCCAGAACGAGGTTCCCACGGGCACCCCGAGCACAAAGGCCCATGGATAAACCGCCCCGCTTCCTCCACGCCTTCGCGGTCCTGGTCGCCGCGGCGACGCTGGCGCTGATCGTCGCGGGGGGCCTCGTCACGTCGACCGAATCCGGGCTGTCCGTGCCCGACTGGCCGACGACGTACGGCCAGAACATGTTCACGTTCCCGCTTTCGAAGATGGTCGGGGGGATCCGGTTCGAGCACACCCACCGCCTCATCGCGTCGGCGGTCGGCATGCTGACGATCGTCCTGGCGATCTGGCTCGCGCGGCGCGAGGAGCGGCGGTGGGTCCGGCGGCTCGGCTACCTGGCTCTCGCGACCGTCGTCGCGCAGGGCGTCCTCGGGGGCCTCACGGTGATCTACCTGCTGCCCACGCCGATATCGGTGGCGCACGGGTGCCTGGCGCAGATCTTTTTCTGCCTCACGATCACGATCGCCGTCGTCACCTCCCCGCGCTGGATCGAAGCGCCTCCTCCCAGCCTGGCCGCCGGATACCGGCGCACGCCGGTCGCCCGGTTCGCCTCGGTGGCCATGGCCGCCGTGTTCCTTCAGCTCATCGTCGGCGCGGTCATGCGCCATACCAAGGCCGGCCTGGCGATCCCGGATTTCCCGCTCGCGCTGGGACGGGTCGTCCCCCCGCTCGACCGCTTCCCGGTCGTGATCGCGTTCGCCCATCGCGTGGGCGCGGTCGTCGTGGCCGCGTGCGTCGGGCTCGCGGCGGTGCGGGCATTCCGCTCGGGCCGGCCCGGGCTCGCGAAGGCGGCCGTCGCCCTCTCTGTCCTCGTCCTGCTCCAGATCGTTCTCGGAGCGATGACCGTTCTCACGGCCAAGTCGGTCCTCATCACGACGGCGCACGTCGCGACGGGGGCCCTGCTTCTCGGCACGACGGTCGCTCTCGGCGTCGGGGCGCTGGCCCTCGAGCGGCGGCACGACAACGTCGTGCCGATCCGGCCGGCGTTCTCCGGAAGGGCCGCGGGTTGGAAGTGAATCCGGCGTCGAGCGCGCTGGCGGTCTCCGCGGGCTCGCGGGCCGCGGACTTCGCGGAGCTCGCGAAGCCCCGGATCACGTCGCTCGTCCTGGTGACGGCGGCGGTCGGCTTCGCCGTCGGCGTGCAGGGGAGCATCGACTGGCTCGCGTTCCTCGTTTTCATGGCCGGCACCGCGCTCCTCTGCGGCGGCGCGTCGACGCTCAACCAGTATCTCGAACGGGACGCCGACGCCCTCATGGAGCGCACGCGCCGGAGGCCGATCCCCGGCGGCCGGATCCGCCCCGAAGAGGCCCTGGTCTTCGGCCTCGCGCTCTCGGCGGCGGGCCTCGCGGTCCTCGCCTTCGTGAACCCGCTGACGCTGGCGCTCGGCGCGGCTTCGCTCGTGTCTTACGTCCTCGCGTACACCCCGCTCAAGCGCGTGACGTCCCTCTGTACCGTCGTCGGCGCCGTTCCCGGGGCCCTGCCCCCGCTGATGGGCTGGGCCGCCTCGCGCGGCTCGCTCGGCGCCGCGGGATGGGGACTCTTCGCGATCCTCTTTCTCTGGCAGCTTCCGCACTTTCTGGCGATCGGCTGGCTGTACCGCGACGACTACGCCCGCGGCGGCTTTCCGATGCTGGCCGTGACCGACCGCGACGGCGCCTCGACGGGCCGGCAGGCGGTCCTCTACGCGACGGCGCTGCTCCCGGTGACGCTCGCCGCGGGACTCCTGGCGTCCGCCGGGGCCGGCTACCTCTGGGGCGGCCTCGTGCTGGGGCTCGGGTTCCTGGCGTGCGCGGCGGCCTTCGCCTGGAAGCGCACGGTCGGCTCGGCGCGGCGGCTCTTCCTGGCGTCGGTCCTGTACCTGCCGCTTCTGCTGGGGCTGATGGTGTTCGACCGATGACGGCGACCTCGAAGGCCTCCGCGAACCGCCGGCTGCTCTGGCTGCTGGTGGCCGCCGGCCTGGGCCTGTTTGCGGGGTCGATTCTCTTCATCATTTCGAGAGCGCACTGAGGGGGGACGATGGAAGCCGAAACCCACAACGACACGCACCCGATTCCCAACTACATGGCGATCTTCTGGTGGCTGCTCGGCCTGACGATCCTCGAGATCGCCTGGGCCATCATCCCGCACCACTCCGAGCTGATCCTGGCCTCCGGGATCGTGGGCCTCGCCATCATCAAGGCCGTGCTCGTGGCCCTCTACTTCATGCACCTCAAGTTCGAGCGAAAGACGCTGGGGATCCTCTTCGCGTCGACCTTGATCCTCGGTTGCATCCTCGTCTCGGTCGGGATCGCCGAGCTCGTGCTCCCGAGACCATGACGAACATTACGAATTTGATCGGAGCCTAGAGAGCATGGAACACGCCGCCGCCGCGATCACCTTCGACCCGCACGCCGAGGAAGACCGGACCTCCACCGGCATCCCCCACGACAAGATGGGGATGTGGGTCTTCCTGTGCTCGGAGGTCATGTTCTTCACGGGCCTGATCGGCTCGTACATCGTCCTCCGCTTCGGCTCGACCTGGCCCCGTCCCATGGACACGCTCAACATCTGGCTGACGGCGGCGAACACATTCATCCTGATCTGCTCGTCCGTGACGATGGTCAAGGCGCTCGAGTGGATCCAGCGCGGGAACATCGCGAAGTCCAAGCTGTTCATGTGTCTGACGCTCCTCGGCGGCTCGATCTTCCTCGGCGTCCAGGTTTACGAGTATCGGCACCTGCTCCACGAAGGGTTCACGCCTTCCAAGTCGCTATTCGGGTCGACCTTCTACACGATGACCGGTTTCCACGGCTTCCACGTCTTCTGCGGCGTCGTGTGCATCGCCTGGTGCACCGGCAAGCTTTTCCTCGGCAAGTACACGCCGGAGCACCATCTCGGGATCGAGACGCTCGGGCTCTACTGGCACTTCGTGGACCTGGTCTGGATCCTGCTGTTCGCGATCGTCTATCTCATCTAAGACGAGGAGGCGGGAGGCGGGACGCAGGAGGCAGGAAGGCGTGGGCATCACGGATCTTCCCGCCGTCAACGCGACGCTGAACGGGACGAGCGCGGTCCTGCTCCTCTTCGCTTACGCGGCCATCCGGCGCCACGACGTCCAGCGGCACCGGACCCTGATGCTGGCGACGGCCGCGACGTCGGCGCTGTTCCTCGTCTGCTACCTCGTCTACCACGCCCGCGTCGGCTCGGTGAAGTTCACCGGCACGGGCCCGGTCCGGACGCTCTACTTCTCCATCCTCCTCACACACACCGTGCTCGCCGCGGTCATCGTGCCGATGGTGCTCCGGACGCTCTATCTGGGCCTGAAACGCCGGGACGAGACGCATCGCCGCCTCGCGCGCTGGACGTTTCCGCTCTGGCTCTACGTCTCGGTCACGGGGGTGGTGATTTACGCGATGCTCTACCATCTTTACCCTCCCGGCCCGATTCGGGTAAGGTGAAGGGGATGAAGGCCACGCCGCACCGGACGATGCGTATCCGCGTCCTCGTCTGGGCCCTGCTCCTCGTGGTGCTCGTGCCGGTCGTTCTCTCGGCCTGCCCGCTCTGCAAGGAGGCCGTCCCGGACAAGGGGCCCTCCATGTGGCGCGGGATGTACTGGTCGATCCTCCTGATGGTCACGATGCCCTTCGCCGCCGCGGGGACGATCGCGATCCTGGTCCTCCGGGCCCGGCGCCGGCAGACGTCGATGTCTGGCGGCTCGGCGGGGGCGCGCTCCTGAAGCGACTCGTTTCGCTCGTCCTCTTCGCGCTGTCGGCGGGTTTCGCGGCCGCGCTTCCCGCTCCCGAAAAACCGAACGCGATCAAGCCCCTCGATCCTTCGCCCGCCCTCGACGCGGCTCTGGCAAAGATCGCTTCCGAGCTCGTGACGGAATTCTCGGCGAAAGGGCTCACCGACGAAGGTCTCTCGATCGCGGTCATCGACATGAGCCGGGACACGCCCGGCGGATCCTTCCCGGCGGGCGCCTACCGCGGCGACGTGTCTTATTACCCGTGCTCGGTCGTGAAGCTCTGCTTCGTCTCGTACTACGAGTCGCGCAAGCAGGCGGGCAAGCTCGACGACACTCCGGAGCTCGTCCGGGCCGTCAAGGACATGATCACGGTCTCCTCGAACGACGCGACGGGATTCGTCGTGGACTCGATCACCGGCACGACTTCCGGCCCGGAGATCTCGGGCGGCGAGTGGGAGCGGTGGAAGGCCAAACGCAACGTCGTCAACGACTGGTACCGGGGGCGCGGTTACACGAACCTCAACGCCAACCAGAAAACCTTCTGCGAGGACGCCTATGGCCGCGAGCAGGCCTTCCGGGACGGCGGAAAGAACCGCAACCGGATGACGGCGGCCGAAGCCGCGCGGATTCTCAAGGAGATCGTTCACGGCGAGGTCGCCGGCGAAATGCTCACGACCGAGATGCTCGTGTTGCTCTCTCGCGAGATCGGGGCGGAAGAGCCCCTCGAGGACGTCGAGCTCGAGGACGCGCGCCTGGCCGGGCAGGGCCTGCCGCGGGGGAGCCGCGTCTGGGCCAAGTCCGGTGACGCCTACGATCTCCACCACCTCGTCGCCCGCGTGGCCATGCCCAACGGTTCCGACTACATCGTTGCCGTCTTCACGAAGGGCGTGAAGAACGTGCCCGAGGTCATCCCCCGGGCATACGAGAAGGTCGCGGCGCACTTCCTGGCGCCCCAACCGTAGAGGTTGCCGTGATCGGAGCCGGGCTGGCCGCCGGGATCGTCGGCGCGGGGATCCTCGGGCTGCGCGCCACGATCCGCATTGGAGCTCTTCATCCGGAGCACGAACAGGCCCTCAAGGACAAGGGCGTGCCGTTCGTCTACACGCTCTGGCACGGCCGCATGGTCCTCTGCATCCTCGCGCACCTGCACGAGGGCATCGTCACGATGGCGTCGCGCTCCAAGGACGGCGAGATCATCGCCCGCTGGCTCCTGCGCAACGGCTATATCCCGACGCGGGGCTCGACGCGGAAGGGCGGACGGGCCGCCCTCGAGGAGATGGCGGAGCATCTCCGGTCCGGCCGGCGCGCAGCGCTCACGATCGACGGGCCCAAAGGGCCACCGCGCGTCGCGCAGGCCGGGATCGTGCGCCTGGCTCGCGAGACGGGAGCGTGGATCCTGCCCTTCACCGGCTCGGCCTCGCGCCCGGCGTTTCTGAAGTCGTGGGACCGCTATCTCGTCCCGAAGCCGTTCTCGCGCTGCATCGTCGGCTACGGCGAGCCGTTCCCGGTCACGCGCGAGATGGCGGACACCGAGGCCATCGCGAGGATCAAGACCGCCGTCGATGCGATCACTCTCGAGGCCGATCAGGCGATGCGCGTCTCGGCGCCGCCGCCCTGGGAGCCCAACCCCGGGGGCCGGCGGATCCCATGACCGTTCCGGTTCCGGTTCGGGTTCAGGTTCAGGAGGTCCCATGTTGATCCCGCACAACCCTGCGGACGTGTTTCCGCCGTATCGCTGCTACAGCCACGCCGTCGAGGTCGCGGGAGGCGCGCGCCTCCTCTTCATCAGCGGCTTGAACGGCTACGAAGCCGACGGCCGGACGATGCCCGAGTCGTTCGAGGCCCAGGGCGAGCTCGTCTGGGCGCATCTGCGCGCGATCCTGAGAGCGGCCGGAATGGACTACGGCGATTTGGTCTCGCTCCGGACGTACCTCGCGAGCCCGGAGTACGACGAGCCCAACGTGCGCCTGCGCGTGAAGCACCTGGGAACGCATCGGCCGGCCGGAACCGTCGTGTGCTGCCAGCTCCTCGACCCGCGCTGGAAGCTCGAAGTCGAAGCCGTCGCCGCGAAATAGGCCGCGCGCCGTCCTCTGAGAGAATACGCGCCATGCCTGTCAACCTGAAGAATCGCAGCGTCCTCGAGATGTCCGACTTCACCCTCGAGGAGGTCCGGTTCCTCCTCGATCTGTCCAGGGACCTCAAGCGCGCCAAGTACGCCGGCACCGAGGTCCCGAAGCTCCGGGGCCGGAATCTCTGCCTGATCTTCGAGAAGACCTCGACGCGGACCCGCTGCGCTTTCGAGGTCGCCGCGTACGACCAGGGGATGGGCGTGACCTACCTCGATCCGTCGGGCTCGCAGATCGGCCACAAGGAATCGATCAAGGACACGGCCCGCGTTCTCGGACGCATGTACGACGCGATCGAGTACCGCGGCTTCAAGCAGAGCGTCGTCGAGGAGCTGTCCCGGCACGCCGGCGTGCCTGTCTACAACGGCCTGACCGACGAGTCGCATCCCACGCAGATGCTGGCGGATCTCATGACGATGGAGGAGCACTCCGACAAGCCTCTCCACCAGATCGCGTACTGCTATCTCGGCGACGCCCGCAACAACATGGGCAACTCGCTGCTTCTGATCGGTGCCCGCATGGGCATGGACGTCCGGCTCGCCGCGCCGAAGGCGCTCTGGCCGGCGGCCGAGATCGTCGCACGCGCGAAGGCCCTCGCGAAAGACTCCGGCGCGAAGCTGACGCTTACCGAGGACCCGAAAAAGGGCGTGAAGGGCTGCGACTTCGTCCACACCGACGTCTGGGTCTCGATGGGCGAGCCCGCCGATGCCTGGAGCAAACGGATCCAGGTCCTCAAGAAGTATCGCGTGACGAAAGAGCTCTTGAGGGCGACCGGTAACGCGCGAGCGAAGTTCATGCACTGCCTGCCGGCCTTCCACAACCGCGAGACGACAAAGGGCGAGGAGCTCTACGGCAAGTTCGGCCTCGAAGGCCTCGAGGTCACCGAAGACGTCTTCGAGTCCGCGGCCTCGATCGTGTTCGACCAGGCGGAGAACCGGATGCACACGATCAAGGCGATCCTCGTCGCGACGCTCGGCTGATGCTTCCGGGCTCCGAGTCGGCGCCCTCGAGTCCTTATAGACTTCGCGGCATGCATCGCCAGTCCCGGATTCCTATCGTGGCGACTCTCCTCGGCGCCGGGCTCCTCGGGCTGGCCGCGTGCGGCCGGGAGAAAGCTCGGACGGCTTCGCCGTCGCCCTCCTCCGAGCCTCCGCCCCCGGCCGTGGTGACGGCTCAGGCGGACGTGGGGGAGCGGCCGTTCGCGTTCACCGCGGCAGACCTCGATGCCTGGGAGCGCGGCATGAAGAAGGAGATCGAGCTCTTCAAGGCGGCCCAGGCGAAGGCCGCTGCGGCGAAGACGCCGGCGGAACGCGCTGCGGCCGCGCAGGCCGGTTTTGACACGGCGACGGCGCCCGAGGCGGCGAAGGCGATCGGCGCGGATCCCGATCGCTACCTGAAAACCCGGCGCACGGTCGACCGGGTTCTCGAAACGCTGGACTTCCAGGGAAAGATTCCGGGCCCGAAGGAGATGAACCGCGAGCTCGCATCGGACGAGATGAAGCAGCGTCTGTCCGCCGACCCGTTCGCCGAGCTCGATCCCGCCTCCGCCGCCGTCCTGAAGGAGCGCCTGGACCGGATCGCGCCGATCTGGATCGAGTACACGGAGCTGACGGCGGTGAACGGGTGATCCGGAAGCTCAAGTCGGGACAGTACCGGCTGTATTCGCGCAAGAAGGACCCGAAGACGGGGAAGCGCAAGAACCTGGGCACGTTCAAGACCCGAGCGGCCGCACAGAAGCACGAGCGCGCCGTGCAGTACTTCAAGCGGCACTGAGGAAGCTTCGCAGGACGTCGGCAAGAAATAGCCGTGGAGTACACGCAGGAGCAGCTGGCCGGTTTCAAAGCGGAGTTCGCGAAGCGGCAGAGGCGCCAGCTCGCCGTCGCGGCCGTCATCTTCGCGGGAGCGATCTCCACGATGATCCTGCGCAACCGTTCCCCGTTCGCGAGCCCCGTCGGGTTCACGTTGCTCGTCGCGGCGTTCGCCGCGATCCTCGTGTTCACCCTCCAGAACTGGCGCTGCCCGGCCTGCGAGAAGTATCTCGGCAAGGGCGGGTTTCCCAGGTTCTGTCCGCGCTGCGGCGTGGCACTGAAGTAGATGCCTTCGCTGCGGCTGCGAAGCCGCGCCAACGTCGTGATCGCCGTCAGAACCGCCGCGGTCTGCCTGGCGGCCTATCTCGCCGGGAACTCCTTCACGTCCCTCTTTCACGCAGGATCCGCGATCCTCGGCGGCGTCTGGTCGGTCGTCTCGGGGATCGTGGTGCTCCAGGCGACGCTCGAGGACACTCGAGGGTCCGCGATGCTCCGAGTCCTCGGGACCTTTCTGGGGGCAGTGGTCGCGGCGCTTTACCTCTCTCTCTTTCGCTTCCACCCGCTCGGCATGGCGGCCGCCGTCGGCGTCACCGTGCTCCTGTGCCAGGCGCTGGGCGTGCCCGACCATGCCCGGCTGGCGGCCGTCACCGTCGTCATCGTGCTCGCGGTCTCCGTCGCCGATCCTACGATTCGTCCGGCCCTCAACGCCTTGCTGCGGTTTCTCGAGTCTTGCATCGGCGCCGGCATCGCGACGCTCGCGGTCTATCTCAGCCCGGGGGCCCGGCGGCGCGCTCCCGGGAGATAGGCTAGGGGTTGGAGGGTCTTTCTTGGCTCGGTTCCTGGTTTCGACCATCGCCATCGGAGCTCTTTTCGTTGCTGGCGCGCAGACCGCTTCGGCGCGACCCAAGGGCCCGGACGAAGCCATGGTCAGCGGCGCCGTGACGTACGACGAGGACGTCTCGCTGCCGCCGGATGCCGCCGTGGACGTCTGGATCATCGACGTTACGCCGGGGATCGTCGCGGCGGCGATCGTTGCCGAGACCACGATCGAGGCGGGCAACGTCCGGCCCCCGATACCCTTCAAGCTGCGCTACGACCCGGGTCGGGTCTTCCCCGATCATGACTACGCCATCAAGGCCGTGATCCGAAGCGCCGGCGAGACGCTCTTCGAGATGCCAAACGATTTCCGAGTCATCACCAAGGGGCACCCCACGCGTGTGGAGGTGTGGGTGAAAAAGGTCGGCGGCGCGGTTGCGGGCACCGTCCCTGCGGACCTCGCCGGGACCTCCTGGCGGGTTGAAGACATGGGCGGCGAGAAGGTGCCGGCGGACACCGAAGGGACGCTCGAGTTCCCTCAGGCGAACCGAGTCTCGGGACGCGCCTTCTGCAACCGGTTCTCGGGACAGGCCGAGATTGCGGGCCTGTCGATCCGGTTCGGGCCTCTCGCTGTGACCAAGATGGCGTGCGGACAATCGGCCAACGAGAGGGAGTCGCGCTTTCTCCAGGCCCTTCAGAAGGCCGAACGCTATTCCCTGGACGGCCAAGACCTCCTGATCTACTCCTCGGGCTCGGACCGGCCGCTGCGTCTCGTCCGCCGGCAGCCCTGACCGCGGGCGACGTTAGACTCTCCCGCCGATGCCCAAGTACGTCGCGTTTCTCCGCGCGATCAACGTGGGCGGCCACGTCGTGAAGATGGATCGCCTGCAGCGGCTGTTCGAAGACAACGGCTGCGTGGAGGTCCAGACGGTCATCGCCAGCGGCAATGTGATCTTCCAGTCCCCGTCGCGGAGCGAGACGGCGCTGGCCGCGAAGATCGCCCGCTGCCTCGAGGACGGGCTCGGATACCCGGTGGCGACCTTCCTGAGGACGCCGGCGGAGCTCGCCGCCGCCGCCCGCCGGAAACCCTTCGAGGGTGACGCGCCAAACCTCTACGTCGGGTTCCTGGCGAGCACCCCGCCCGCGGCGGCCGTCCGGGCGCTGCGCGCCTGCGCGACCGCCGTGGACGATTTCCGCGTCGTCGGCCGCGAGGTGTACTGGCTCTGCCGGACGAGCTTCGGCCAGTCGGAGTTTTCGGGCGCCCGCCTCGAGAAGGTGCTCGGGGCGGCGACCACGGTGAGGAACATCACGACGGTCCGGCGCATCGCGGACAAGCTCGCGTCCTGACGTGGTGAAGAGACCTGCGCCTCGACCCGGAGTGCGGCCGGCCGCTCCCTCCGACGCTTCCGAGCTCGCGGCGCTCCACACGGCCGTCTCGGTCCAGTTGACGAACGAGCACGGACGCGGGCACTGGTCGAATTGCACGACCGAGAGGGGCGTGCTGTGGGCCCTGCGCATCTCCCGGGTCTTCCTCCTGCGGCGGCGCGGGAAGATTGCGGCCACGTTCGCTCTCCAGAAGAAGAAGCCCTGGGCCATCGACGTCTCCTACTTCACGCCCGTCGAGACGCCGCTCTACCTCGTGAACCTCGCAGTGGATCCCCGGGCGCAGGGCCGCGGACTCGGGCGAAGGATGATCGCGGCCGCGATCGCGGCGGCGAAGGCGTGGCCCGCCGACGCCATCCGTCTCGATGCCTACGACACCGCGGCGGGAGCGAGCCCGTTCTACGTCTCCTGCGGATTTCGCGAGCGCGGTCGCGTAAAGTACAAGGGCACGCCGCTGCGGTACTTCGAGATGCTCCTGCGATGATCGTCTTTGCCCTTCTCGGGCTGCTCGGCCTGACTTTCGCCCCGCAGCCCGCCTCTCCCGAGCCCTACGACCTCGTGATCCGAGGGGGCCGCATCGTCGACGGAACCGGGGATCCGTGGTTCCGCTCGGACATCGCGATCCGCGGCGACACGATCGTCCGGGTCGCTCCCGCGATCCGGGAGCCCGCCCGCCGCGTCATCGACGCCGGAGGCCTCGTGGTCGCGCCGGGCTTCATCGACATTCACAGCCACGGGCGCTCCGGCATCTTCGCGGATCCGACGGCCCGGAACTACCTCCGCGAAGGAGTCACCACGTTCATCGAGGGCCCGGACGGCAGCTCTCCGGTTCCGCTGGCCCCGTTTCTCGACTCCCTGGAGGTCTTGCCGAAGTCCGTCAACATCGGAAGCTTCATCGGCCAGGGCTCCGTGCGCGAGAAGGCCCTCGGGGAGGTCGACCGTCCGCCGACACCGGCCGAGCTCGACCTCATGCGCGCGCTCGTGGAGCAGGGCATGTCCGACGGCGCGTTCGGCCTGAGCTCCGGCCTGTTCTACGTGCCCGGCGCGTTCGCGAGCACCGACGAGGTCGTGGAGCTCGCACGGGTGGCGGGCTGCCGTGGCGGCATCTACCAGTCCCACATGCGCGACGAGGCGGGAAAGATCGTCGAGAGCGTCCGCGAGACGATCGCCATCGGCGAGCGCGGCGGATTGCCCACTCAGGTCACCCACCACAAGGTCATCGGCGCGAAGAACTGGGGCCGGAGCACGGACACGCTCGCGCTCGTCGACGCGGCGAGGGCGAGAGGAGTCGACGCGACGATCGACCAGTACCCGTACACCGCTTCGTCGACGAGCGTCGGCGCGGCGCTCACGCCCCAGTGGGCGCAGGAGGGCGGCGAGGAGAAAGCCCTCGCGCGGCTGCGCGACCCGGCGGAGCGATCGAGGATCCTGGCCGAGACCGCGCGGCTGATCCGCGAGGAGCGCGGAGGCGGCGATCCGCGCCGCGTCGTTCTGGCGAGCTGCGAATGGGACACCTCGCTCGACGGGAAGAACCTGGCGGAGGTTGCGGCGAAGCGCGGGCTGCCGGCCACCATCGAGGGCGCCGCGGAGGCGGCACTCTGGATCGTGGAGCAGGGCGACTGCGACGGGATCTTCCACGCCATCGGCGAAGAGGACCTCGATCGCATCCTGCGTCATCCGGCAACGATGGTCGCGTCCGACGGCGGGATCTACCAGCCCGGAGAGGGTGTGCCTCATCCCCGGAGCTACGGCACTTTCGCGCGGGTGCTGGCGGTCTACGTGCGAGAGCGGCGCGTGCTGACGCTCGAGGAGGCCGTGCGGAAGATGTCGGGGTTCCCGGCGGCCCGGCTGGGTCTCGTGGACCGCGGGATCCTGCGGCCCGGCATGAAGGCGGACCTCTCGATCTTCGATCCGGAGCGCGTGCGCGACGCCGCGACCTTCGAGAATCCCCACCAATACTCGGAAGGCTGGGTGCTCGTCCTCGTCAACGGGGAGATCGTCCTCGAAAACGGCGCCGTGACGGCGGCGCGGCCAGGCCGGGTCCTCTACGGACCGGGGATCCTGCGATAGCCTGCGCGCCATGAACGGCCGGCGGCTCTCCCCGGGAAAAGCGATCCTCGTCGGCGGTCTGATCGCCGGCGCCCTCGACATCACGTATGCCTTCATCCTCTGGTGGTTCCGCGCCCAGGTCACGCCGATGCAGATCCTGCAATCGGTCGCGACCGGACTCCTCGGAAAGGCCTCGTATGACGGCGGCGCCGGGACGGCGATCCTGGGCGCGTTCCTCCACTTCTTCAACGCCCTGGTGATCGCCGCGATCTTCGTCGGCGCGAGCCGGATCTGGCCCGTCCTGGCGCGCCGGGCGACGCTCTTCGGACCGCTCTACGGCATCGGCGTTTATCTCGTCATGAACTACGTCGTTCTCCCGCTCTCGGCGTTCCCGCCACGCACGAAGCCGCCCGCTCCCGTCGTCTGGATCACGGGCGTGCTCGCGCACATGTTTCTGATCGGTCTGCCGATCGCTCTCGCGGCGAAGAGGGCAGTCCCCGCCACCGCGGCTTGAAAGACACGGCCCGGACCTCCTACGCACGCATTTACGCCGTGATCGCCCGGGTTCCTCGGGGCCGCGTGGCGACCTACGGCCAGATCGCCGGCGAAGCGGGCCTGCCGGGCCACGCGCGGATGGTCGGGTACGCGCTTTCGGCGCTTCCGGAGGGAAGCCGAGTGCCCTGGCATCGCATCGTGAACGCGGCGGGGCGCATCAGCCTGCGCTCGGGCGGTGCGGATGGTTCGGGGTTGGGTTCGGGTTCGGATCGTCCGATGGACAAGATCCAGCGCTTTCTCCTCGAGAAGGAGGGAGTCCGTTTCGGGGATTCGGGAGCGATACTGCTTCGAAAGTTTCGCTGGCGTCCGGCTGGCTCGAGACCGGGAAAGCCTGGCCCGAAGTCGAGCCGGACGACGAGATGAGAAGGAAGGAGATTCGCGCATGAAACGAAGACTCATCGGGATCCTCGCCGCGGCCGCGGCATGTCTCGTCGCTCCCGCCCGGGCGCAGGAAGCCTGCAAGGCCGTGACCCTGAAGAAGGCCGCGGTTCCCCTGGCCGAGGTCTACGCGATGGCCGACAAGCTCGCGAAGGCCTGGAAGCCCGACGCGATTCCGGAGCGCATCACGAACACGAGCATGGGGCCGCTCCAGCCCGACGGTTCGTCGGAGGCCTGGAACCTGAACTTCGTTTCGAAACAGGCCAATGCGTTCGTGGCGATCAACACCTTCCGCGGCTCGCTGACCTGCTGGGCCCAGTCGGGGGCCGCCGGCCGCATCCCCGACTTGAAGCCCGATTTCTTCCGAGACGGCGCCGCGCTCTACGCGCTCGCGAAACAGCACGGCGAGGCTCTCCTGAAGCAGGGTTACACGGTTTCGCTCGGCACCGCCGCCGCGCCGAGCGACCGGCATGCCACCTGGTACATCAACTACGAGAAGGACAACAAGAGCGGAGGCCTCAGCGTGATCGTCAACGCGAATACGGGCAAGGTCGAAGACGTCCTGAAGCACTGAGCTGCTGGAAAGTGACGGGGGAGAGCATGCGTCGAGCGGTGTGGACATCGTGTCTCTGGGCGGGAGTGATTCTCGGTGTCGCAGCCAGCGTCGGGGCGGGTGACACCGCGGCCGCCGAGGCCCCCGCGGCCGCGGAGGCAGAAGTCCGGGCGAGAAGCCGCGGCGTGGCCGAGGCCGAGGCCAGGAAGGACGCCGACGCCGTCATGCCGTTCTGGACCGAGGACGCGATCGTGCACTTCAACGGCGAGGCGCCCCTCAAAGGCCGGGAGGCGATCGGCGCGATGTATCGCCAACGGCTCCCGCGCCTGGAGACTTTCCGCGCCGAGACCAACTCCGTCGAGGTCGCCCCGGGCGGGGAAATGGCCTGGGAGACGGGGACGACGTTCGTCACGGTTCCGGGCGCCAACGGCGCGCCGCCGGCGAGCTCGACGAGCAAGTTCCTGATCGTGTGGCGGAAGGAGGCCGACGGCCAGTGGCGGATCGCGGCCTGCGCCCTGACGGCCAACCCGAAGAGCTGAGCGCCTTTCTGCGGAGCCCGCCGGGAGGGGCCCGGGGGCGGGGAAGCCTGGACAGACCAGAGCGTTCTCGGGGACACAAAAAACTCGGTACGGGCACCCAAACGCCACAAGTATCGAACAGAATACGCGGATGTTTTGGACGCCTTCGGCCCGAGGCATCGGCAAATGAGACTTCCGAGAATCGTCACGCTCATCGCATTCCTGTTCGGAGCCGGCGCGTTTCTCGCGGCTCTGTCCGGCGGATCGCCCGGCGCGCCCCGGATCGTCGAGCCCCTGCCGCTCGACGCCAAGCTCGCGCGCGTGCTTCACCACGCGTCCTTCACCGGACGAGTCGGATCGTCCATCGAGAAGCGGCTCGGGCGTCCGATCGACCCGGAGCTGGCCCGGCTCGGCAACCTGCTCTTTTTCGACCGGATCCTGGGTCTGCACGGCGACAACGCGTGTGCGGGCTGCCACTCGCCGTCCAACGGTTTCGGGGACACCCAGTCGATGGCCATCGGCATTCAGAGCAACGAGGTCGTCGGCCCCCACCGCACCGGCCCGCGCAACCAGCGCCGCACGCCCATGGTCCTCAACAACGCGTTTTTCCCGAAGCTCATGTGGAACGGCCGCTTCCGCAGTCCTTCGGGAGATCCGTTCGACAACTCGCAGGGCTTCACGTTTCCGCTTCCGGAGGGGACCGAGAAGTTCCAACCCGCGGACCCCCGAGTGCGGCATCTGCTGGTCGCCCAGGCGCACATTCCGCCGACCGAGCAGATCGAGGTCGCCGGGTTCACGGGAACCGGCGGCCCGTTCGACGACGGCCTCGGCCATCCGGTCCCGGAGCCCGATGCGAGCGGTTTCCGAAACGAGCCGATCCGTCAGAAGGTCCTGGAGCTGCTCAATGCCTCTCCCGTCTACCGCTCGGCGTTCGGCGCGCTCTTCCCGGAAGTCGCGCAGGGCGGTCTCATCGACTTCATCATGCTGGGCCAGGCCATCGCGGAGTTCGAGTTCACGCTGACTTTCGCCGACGCGCCGATCGACCGGTTCGCGCGCGGGGAGGCGGCGGCGATGACGGATTCGCAGAAACGCGGGGCGATGCTCTTTTTCGGCCGGGCCGGCTGCGTGCGCTGCCACGCCGTTTCGGGCGGCTCCAACGAAATGTTCAGCGACTTCGAGAGTCACGTCGCCGGGATTCCCCAGATCGCGCCGGTCTACGGCCCGGGCACCGGCAATTTCCAGTTTCTGGGTGACGGCACCGACGAGGACTTCGGCCTCGAGGACATCACGGCCGATCCCGCCGACCGCTACAAGTTCCGGACCTCGCCGCTGCGAAACCTCGCGCTCCAGCCGGCGTTCTTCCACAACGGCGCGTTCACGCGTCTCGAGGATGCGCTGCGGCATCACCTGGATCCGGCCACCACGGCCCGTGTCTACGATCCGTTCGCAGCGGGCCTGGATCTGGATCTCGCCGTGCGGAGCTGTCCGATCGACGACGTGCTCGAGCGGCTGGATCCGTTGCTGCAGGTCCCGGTGCACCTTTCGGACGAAGAGTTCTCCGACCTGCTGGCCTTCCTCCGCGAGGGGCTTCTGGATCCGCGGGCGGAGCCGGCGCAACTGGAGAAACTGATCCCGGAAACGCTCCCGAGCGGCCTGGCTCCGCTCTTCTTCGAGCGGCGCGCTCCCTAGATCCGGCGCGGATCCGGCGGGCCGTCGTGCCGCGGGGCTAGAATGCGCCCCGTGACGAAGCGCTCCGCGGCATTCCTGCTGACGTGTGGCGCGCTCGGTCTCGGCCTCCTCGTTGGGGTCGTCGGCGCCGCTCATCCTCAGGCGGGCACGGCCGAGGAGCCGTACTCCGCGATCGAGGCCATGATCCCGATGCGCGACGGCGTGAAGCTCCACACCAAGATCCTCGCTCCGAGCGGAACACACGGCGCTCTGCCGATCCTGCTCCAACGCACCCCCTATGGCATCGAGGAGTCCGAAAAACAGCTCGACGGCAGCCTCGCTTCGCTCGCCGAGGACGGCTACGTTTTCGTCTTCCAGGACCTGCGGGGCAAGTTCGGCTCGGAGGGCGTCTTCGTCATGCAACGGCCGGCGCGCGCTCCGGGGGATGGGAAGGCGCTCGACGAGGGGACCGACACCTACGACACCATCTCCTGGCTCCTCGCGAACGTGCCCGGCAACAACGGGCGCGTCGGGATGCTCGGTGTGTCCTACGAGGGCTGGACGACGATCATGGCCGCCCTCGAGCCGCATCCGGCGCTCGCGGCGATCTCACCCCAGGCCTCTCCAGCCGACATGTGGCTCGGCGACGATTTCCATCACAACGGCGCCTTCCGCCTGAGCTACGGCCTGGAGTACGCCTTCGAGCTCGAGAGCGACAAGGACCTCAAGCAGTTCGGTTTCGATCGCTTCGACACATACCCGTGGTACCTCGCCCTCGGGCCGCTGTCGAACGTGAACGCGCGTTTCTTCCACGGGAAGATCCCGACCTGGAACGACTTCGTCGCTCACCCCGATTACGACGCGTTCTGGAAGCGCCAGACGATGATTCCGTACCTCCGCGAGGTCAAGGTCCCGACCCTGAACGTCGCCGGCTGGTGGGACCAGGAGGACTTTTACGGGCCGCTCCGAATCTACGAGGCACTCGAGAAGAACGACCCGCGTCACGTGAACCGGCTGGTGGTCGGGCCGTGGAACCACGGCGGTTGGACCCGGGGCGCCGGTGACAAGCTCGGAGCGATCCCCTTCGACAGCGCAACGGCGAAATACTTTCGCGAAGAGATCCAGACGCCCTGGTTTGCCTACTACCTCAAGGGCCGAGGTGAGATGGCGCTGCCCGAAGCCGTCACGTTCGAAGCGGGCTCGAACCGCTGGCGGAACTGGGAGGCCTGGCCGCCCACCCGACGCACCGAAACACGGAACCTGTATTTCGGTCCCGGTGGCACGCTCTCCTTCGAGGCCCCGGCGGATCCCGGCCCGGATGCGTTCGACGCCTACGTTTCCGATCCCGCCCATCCGGTCCCGTATCGGAAGCGGCCGATCCAGACGACCTACTTTCCGGGAGGCTCGAAGTGGTCGACCTGGCTCGTCGAGGACCAGCGATTCGTCGATGACCGGCCCGATGTCCTGAGCTTCGAGACCCCGCCGCTGGAGGAGGACGTCACGATCGCCGGCGAGGTCGTCGCTCATCTCTTCGCATCGACGTCGGGCTCCGACGCCGACTGGATCGTGAAGCTGATCGACGTGTATCCCGAGCGCCAGCCCGAGAACTGGGACCTCGCCGGCTACCAGCTCATGGTCTCGAACGAGGTTTTCCGAGGGCGGTATCGGAAGTCGTTCGAGAAGCCCGAGGCCATCCCGCCGAACACCGTCCTCGAGTACGCCTGGAGCCTCCATACCCAGAACTACGCGTTCCGCAAGGGCCACCGCATCATGGTCCAGGTCCAGAGCACCTGGTTTCCCGTGATCGACCGCAACCCGCAGACGTTCGTCCCGAACATCTTCGAAGCCCGGGCCGAGGACTTCCGTCCGGCCACGCACCGCATCCAGCGTTCGAAATCCCAGGGCTCGCACGTGTCGATCCCTGTCGTCCTCGGCGCGAAATCCTCACGATGACGCGCTCCCGCCTCGCGATCGCGCTCCTGTGTCTCGCGGCGGCCGGGGCCGTCGCGGGCGTTCGGGTGTTCGCCCAGGACGCTTCCGAAGACGAGGCCGCTCCGCCGCTGCACGTTCTCTTCATCGGGAACAGCCTCACCTACACGAACGACCTGCCGGCGATGTTCACGGAGCTCGCCGTTGCGGCGGGCCGGCCGCGTCCCTTCGTGCGCGCGGTGACGGCCCCGGGCCTGAGCCTTCAGGACCAGTGGGACCTCGGCGAGGCGCAGAAGGTGATCGCGGTGGGGGGATGGGACTTCGTCGTCCTGCAGCAGGGCCCTTCCGCATCGCCGGAGGGAACGCTCCTTCTTCGCACCTACTCGAGGCGCTTCACCGAGCTCATCCGCGCCCAGGGGGGGCGGCCGGTGCTGTACATGGTCTGGCCGTCGACCTCGCGCTCGCAGGACTTCGACGGCGTGGCTCTGTCCTACCGCGACGCCGCGCGCGACGTGGGAGGGATCCTCTCTCCCGCCGGGGAGACCTGGCGCGCCGCCTGGAGACGAGATCCGAAGCTCAAGCTCTACTCGCCCGACGGCCTGCACCCGACGCCGGCGGGGACCTACGCTGCGGCGGTCACGTTCTTTCAGGTGCTCTACAAACAGTCTCCGGTCGGGCTGCCGGCCTCCCTGACCCTTGCCAGCGGCGAGACGGTCGCGATCCCCGAGGCGGAAGCGCGGGTCCTGCAGGAAGCGGTCGTCGATACGGTCGGGCGAACTTTGGCGATGCCCTCACGTAATTGACGGCGTGAGCCTCGCTCCGGTTCTCCTCTCCGCGGTTCTGTGGGGAGCGCCGCCGGCGGCTTGCGCGACGACCGACCTGATGCCCCAGTTCTGGGAGTACTGGGAGCGAGCCAAGGGCCTCGACCCATCCCAACGGTTCCGGCTCTTCGAGGAGATGGTGCAGAAGCCGAACGCCGCCGTTTACGAGGGCGCCTTTCACGGCGCCCCGAAGCCGCCTTCGGAGTTCGTGCCGAAGACGCTGGCGCAGGTCCCCGAGCTCGAGACGCGCATGGGAGAGCTCTCGCGGAAGCTCGCGGCCGACCTGCCTTCCGAGCTGGATGCCTTCCGGAAGGCCTTCCCGAAGTTTCGATGCACCGTGCCGGTGTACTTCCTCTTCTCCGGCGGCGCCTTCGACGGCGCGACCCGCGATGTCTCGGGAAAGACGGCGCTGCTCTTCGGCCTCGACGTGATCGCGCGGCTGAACGAGGAGCTCTCGCCGCTCGTCGTCCACGAGCTCTTCCACGTGTACCACGGAGAGGCGGTTTCCGAGGACCCGGAGACCATCGCCTGGGGATTGTGGCAGGAGGGACTCGCCACCTACGTGAGCCGGAAGCTGAATCCGAACGTCGCCGAGCAGGCCGTTTGTTGCCTGCCGGAGATCGACGCCGTGAAGGCGGAGCTTCCGCGCATCTCCACCGAGCTGCTTGCCGCTCTCGACAGCAAGGACCGGAAGACCTACGCGCGTTTCTTCCTCGGCGGGCAGGAGCTCGATATCCCTGCGCGGTCGGGCTACTACGTGGGCTATCTCGTCGCGGAAGATGCGGGAAAGACGCGCTCGCTCGAGGAGCTCGCCGCGCTGAGCCCCGGGGACGCGCGCGCGCTCGAGGAAAAAGCGCTTCGCCGGTTCGCCGCGGGCGCGGCCGTCCGATGAGTCACCGTTGAGAATCCAAGAGTTCTTGGCGTTCTTGCCGCGGGCCGGGAAAGGCGTTCGTGCGATGCTCGCCGCGATGCGCCGGCCGTACCCGCTCGTGTTCGTCTCGTTGCTGCTGGGCGCGCTCGGCACGCTCGCCGCGAGCACTCGCTCGGCGGATCCTCTCGAGGCCGAAATCACGCGCTGGTCGCAGTACCTGAAGACCAACACGTCGAAAGACGAGATGTGGCTCCAGATCAAGGAGGGGAGCGACGCGGCGATGGCCCGGGTCGAGGCGGCGATGAAAGACGGGCGCCGCCTGCTCGCCCTGCAGAGGCTGGCCGCGGTCGGGCCCAACCTCGCCTCTTCCGAGTACCTCGCGTCGCTCACGGCCGAGCAGCGCAAGAGCGACACGGATTTCGAAGCCGCCTGGAAGTCTGCCGGCCGGGAGCTCGGACCCGAGCTCGGGACTCCGTCGCCTTCCGCGCTCAACGGCGTTGCGCCGGCGGCCGTCCGCGGAGTCGGTGAGGCCAGCCTCGCGCAGGTGCGCGTGTTCTACGACGCGAGCCTCGAGTACGAGCGCAACACGATGCCGGACGCGGGCTATTTCTACCTGGGGCTCGCCAGGGCACAGAGCGAGTTCGCCGGATTCTGCCGGACGCTTTCGAAACCGGCGGGGCGCAGACCCCCGCCGCTGCGTTCGCTCGCCCCCGAGCTGGATGCTCTGGAAGGAGAGCTCCTGGCGGCCTACCGGCCTCCCGCCTCCATCGACCGGCACTCCGATTTCATCGCGGCAAGCGCGGCCCTGAAGGAAGCCCGAGAGCTGGACGCGGCCAGCCTCCGCTACGGGGCCACGCTCCGCTATCTCCAGGCCGCTCTGCGCTGCGCGCCGCTGACGGGCCAGGCGCCCGCCATGACGAAGGACGAGGCCGCACGCAGGCTCGCCGAAATCGAGCCGCGCCTGGCGGACCGCGAGGGCGCCGTCGACCAGAGCCTCGGCCGGGTCTTCCTGGAAGCGGCCCAGGCGGACGTGGCGGCGGCGACGTCGGGGGAGCCGCCGGCCCAGGCCTCGGCCGTGCTCACGAGTGTTCTCCCGCGCTACTTCGGAGCGCTCGAGCCCGCGAAGGCGGCTCGGACGAGCCCCTCCGCCGAGGTCACCGTCACGCTCGTGCGGTGGCCGTACACCTGAAACCTCTCCGATCCGGCAAGTTTGCTGGCGCAGAGCGTGGTCCAGGGCTTCGGCGGCCGCGCCCGGTTCGTGTCCGAGAACTACGGCGACTCGGAGCTCGCGAAGCGCTTCGGCGTCACGCGTTATCCCGCGATCTTCGTGGACGACGTCCTCGTCGCCACGCCCAACGACTTCGGCTTCTACGGGAAGGATGAAAAGGGCGAGGGTGGCCGCTACGCCCCGCTCAAGAGCGCCGCCGCGCACGACCGTCTCCGCGGCGATCTGACGCGGATGATCGAGCTCCTTCTCGCCGGCCGGAAGGCGGACGCGCGCGCCGTGGCGTCGCCCGCCAGGTCGGCGGGGGCTCAGGTTTATCCCGCGGTCGTGCTCACGGACCTCGACGGCAGGACGATCCGGCCCGAGGACCTGAAAGGCCGCGTCGTCCTCGTCGAGCTCTGGGCGACCTGGTGCCCTCCCTGCCGGAGCACGCTCGGCTGGCTCGGGAGTCTCAAGCAACGCTTCGGCGATCGGCTGGCGGTCGTGGCCATTTCCGTCGAATCTCCGGAAGACAAGATCCGGAAGCTCGTGACGGACCTGAATCTCCCGCTCACCTGGGTCATCGGAAAGCCCGACGTCATCCGGGCCTTCGGCGACGTGAGCGCCGTGCCGACTCTGCTGGTCTTCGACGAAAACGGAAAGGCGGCCGGGGCGTTCTTCGGCGCGCCCCCGACGCTTCACACCGACGCCGAAACGAAGCTCGCCGCCCTTCTGCGCTAACCTCCCGCGAGGAGGCGCGCATGTTCTTCGTCCTCGCGCTGTCGATCGCGGCTTCGGCCGCTCCTTCGCCGGCGCTCACCTCGGCCCAATTCCGCGAGCTCATGGAGACGGTCTCCGCCGGCTGGAACGCGGGCGATGCCCGCAAAGCCGCCGACGGCTTCACGGAGGACGCCCTCTACCTCGAGCCGCCGGACAAGCAGTTCTACGCCGGGCGGCCGGCGCTGTACGAATTCTTCGGCGGCGCGACGAAGCCCGAGCCGCCCATGAAGATGACCTGGCATCACCTCGCGTTCGACGAGGCCGCGCAGGTCGGGTTCGGCGAGTACACCTTCCAGATGAACCGCCGCTATCACGGCATCGTCGTCGTGAAGATCCGCGGCGGGAAGATCTCCCACTGGCGCGAGTACCAGTACGAGTCGAAGCTCGACTGGAAGGACTTCGTCGCGAAGAGCCCGTTCTAGGCTTCTAGGACAGCCCGAAGGTCTTGACGATCAGCGCGGCCGCCTGCGAACGGAGCACGGTGTCGTTCGGGCAGAAGAGGCCGCCGCCGCATCCAGCGGTGATCCCTTCGGCCGCGAGCTGTTCGATCCAGGCCGCCGCGAAGGCGTCGGCCGGCACGTCGGCGAAGACAGTGCCCGTGGCCGGAGGCGGTTCGTAGTCGGATCCGTGCTTCGCCTTGAGCAGCATCACGGCGAGCGACGCGCGCGTCATCGGCGCGGACGGGCAGTAGTCGCCGGATCCGCACCCCGCGGCAATCTCCCGACGTGCGAGCTCCTCGATCCAGGCGGCGGCGAAGGACGTCGCGGACACGTCGGCGAAGGCGGCGCCCGTGGCCGCCGGCGGCACGTAACCCGCGCCGTCGATCGCCCGCAATAGCATCGGAGCGATCTGGGCGCGCGTGTTCGGAGCCGACGGACAGAAGGCGCCTCCTCCGCAGCCGGCGGTCACGCCGTTCATCGCCGCGGCGTCGACGGAGGCCCAGAACGGATCGGCATCCGGCAGGTCGGCGAAGCCGCGATGGAACTGGAAGAGGCCGGCGGCCGTCGCGGCGTAGAGGTCTCGGCCGGTCGAGCTCACGGTCAGGTCCAGAGTGGTGAGCGCGGGGATGGCTTTCCCGAGCACTCGCCAGTGGCCCGCGCCGTCGGTCGTGCGCAGGACGGTGCCCCCGAGGCCCCCGCTCGCATAGAGGGTTTCGGGCGCCGAAGGATCGAGAGCCAGCCGGTAGAGATCCAGAGTCTGTAGCGGAAAACCGATCGTCGCCGGCGCGAAGCTGAGCCCGTGGTCCGTGCTCTTGTAGACGGCGTTGTTCGTCAGAGCGTAGACAGTGGTGGCATCGTCCGGCGGGATCGCGAGATCGGAGGGCGACGCGTACTGAGGCAACCCTGCGGGCGGCTCCCAAGTTCCCCCGCCATCCGCCGAACGGACGAACGGGTCCACTCCGGCCGCAAAGGAACGACTGGCATAAAGAATCTGCGGATCTGCCGGATCGACAGCCACCGCGCGTCCATAGCCCGGGAGCACGTTCTGCCATGAAGCGCCGGCGTCGGACGTCTTGAAGATTCCGTCTTGATTGCTCGCGAGAATCGTCGAAGAATCCGACACGCCAATCGCGAGCCCGCTGGCAGATGCGGACGTGAGCCCAACGCTCGCATCGGCCCAGGTGCCTCCGCCATCGGTGCTCTTGTAGACCCCGCCGTAAGAGGTCGGGTCGACGTATCCGTTGTACTGCCCGTAGAGGACCGACGCGTTCGTCGGGTCGAACACAAGGGAGAAAACCGTGAAGCCGGGGGACGGCAGCGGAGCCCAATTCGCGCCGGCGTCGAGAGTCCCGAAGAAGTTCGCGCCCGAGAACGAAAACGCCGCGTTTGGCAGGCCGGGATGCGCGGCGACGGCATACGTGAAGTAGCCCGAAAGTCCCTTCTCGGCCCTCGTCCAGGTCGCGCCTCCGTCGGGACTCCTCAGGAACCCGCCTCGCAAACCCAGGCCGGCGCCCACGTAGAGCCGCGCCGAGCCCGCCGGATCCACGGCAACCGCGGTTGCACTGTGGGGCGTGGCGATGCCGATATCGATCCGATCCCAGCTCGCTCCGGAGTCGCGCGAGACGAAGACGCCGCCGTAGACGGCCGGGTCGGTCGTGCCCACGGCCGCGGCGAAGAGCGTCTGGGAATCTCGGCGATCGAACCCCATCTCCCGAATGTATTGACCTTCGATGCCGACCTGAGACGGAACGAATGACGCGCCGCCATCCGAGCTCTTGTAGAGCCCGTCGTTGCTGGTGCCCGCCCAAAGCGTGCCGGGCACTCTCGGATCGCTGAAGATCCGATAGGTGTACGCCGGGAGCCCAGTCCCTGAGGGATTCCAGGTCGATCCTCCGTCCGTGCTCTTCCAGTACAAACCGCTGTCGCTCGCGTACAGCGTGTCCGCGTCGAAGGCATCGATCGTCAGCTGCCAGTACGACTGTGGCTGGTTGCTGACGACGGGGCTCCAGGTGGCCGCGCCGTCTCCGGAGCGAAACAGCTGCGAAGGAACGTTGCCTCCCGGGGCGACATAAACGTAGAGAACCGACGGATTGGATGGCGCGAGCACCAGTGAGGTCGCGTAGCCGGCAGGCAGACCCACGCTCGCGCTGGCCCACGACGCCCCCCCGTCCGTCGTCTTGACGACTCCCTGATAGGAGGGCGCATAGAGCACGTCCGGATGAGACGGGTCGTCGACGACGAACCCGGGGACGTAGGCCTCGACGTAGCACCAATTCTGCCCGCGGTCGTCGGAGCGGAACAGATAGCCGCCGAAGTAACTGTCGACGACGTAGAGGCGGTTCGGGTCCGAGGCGTACGACAGGATCTGGAAGACCTGCCCCGGCTCGGGGCCCGTGGTCGTCCAGGAATAGTGCCCGGCGTACAGCGGGAGGGCCAGCGTGACGAGAATCGTCGCGATCCCGAGGATCCGGGGCCCTCTCGTTCTGTTCATCGCGGTTGCAGGGCGAAATTGTACGCCCGGCCCGGAAAGCGCGAAACCTAGCCTTTAGGCGGGGGAGCGGGCCTTTTTTCGAGGCGTTTGAGGGGACCGAGAACCAGCCATCCGACCGCCGTTGCGACTATCGAGAGCCAGAGGTGGCCGAGCCCCGCGGCGATGCCCACGGAGGACGCCAGCCAGATGCTGGCCGCCGTCGTCAGGCCGTGGACCTCGACGCGGTCGCTGACTTTCAGGATCGTCCCGGCGCCCAGAAATCCGATGCCCGCGATGAGACCCTGGATGACACGGCTTTCCGCGTCGTGGTTGAAGCCCGCGACGCTGCCGGCGAGGACCATCACGGCCGCCCCCAGGCAGACCAGCATGTGCGTGCGAAGGCCGGCCGCGCTGTGGACCCGTTCCCGGTCGAAACCGAGGATGGCGCCGAGAACGACGGCGAGGCCGAGGCGCGCGGCGAAGAGGAGAACGTGCGCCGAGCTGACAGGGAGGAAGATCGGCTCGGAGTCGGACACTCAGTCCCCCGGTCCCACCATGTTCTCGGGCTTCACGTCCCGGTCGAACTCTTCGGCAGTGAGATAGCCGAGCTCGAGCGCGGCCTCCTTGAGCGTCGTGCCGTCCTTGTGCGCCTTCTTGGCGATGGCGGCGGCCTTGTCGTAGCCGATGCGGGGCGCGAGCGCCGTGACGAGCATGAGCGAGCGGCCGACGTTCTCCCGGATCTTCTCGTGGTCGGGCTCGATGCCGCGGGCGCAGAACTCCTCGAAGGACTCGCAGGCGTCGGAGAGCAGGCGCACCGAGCGCAGAAAGTTCGAGACGATGAGCGGCTTGTAAACGTTGAGCTGGAAGTTGCCCGAGGCGCCCCCGACGGTCAGCGCCACGTCGTTTCCGAAGACCTGCGCGCAGACCATGGTCAGCGCCTCGGACTGTGTCGGGTTCACCTTGCCCGGCATGATCGAGGAGCCCGGCTCGTTCTCGGGAATCCGGATCTCGGCGAGGCCCGAGCGGGGCCCGGACGCCAGCCAGCGCACGTCGTTGGCGATCTTCATGAGCGCGGCCGCGAGCGTCTTGATGGCGCCGTGGCCCGCGACGAGGGCGTCATGCGCCGCCAGAGCCTCGAACTTGTTGGGCGCCGTCACGAAGGGGATGCCGGTCTCGCGCGCGATCTCCGAGGCGACCTTGTGCCCGAAATCCGCCGGAGCGTTGAGTCCCGTGCCGACCGCCGTGCCGCCGAGGGCGAGCTCCTGGAGGTGGGGCAGCGTGGCCTCGATGTGCCCGATGCTGTGGTCGAGCTGGGAGACCCAGCCCGAGATCTCCTGGCCGAGCGTCATCGGCACGGCGTCCTGGAGGTGCGTCCGGCCGATCTTGACGATGCCCGCGAACTCTTTGGCCTTCCGATCGAGCGTGTCCCGCAGCTTTCGCACGGCGGGAATCAGCCGGTAGCGGATCTGCTCGACGGCCGCGATGTGCATCGCGGTCGGAAAGGTGTCGTTCGAGGACTGGCTCTTGTTGACGTCGTCGTTCGGATGGATCGGTTTCTTGGAGCCCAGCTCGCCGCCCATGAGCTCGATCGCGCGGTTCGCGATGACCTCGTTGGCGTTCATGTTGGTCTGCGTGCCGCTGCCGGTCTGCCAGACCGAGAGGGGAAAGTGGTCGTCGAGCTTTTCTTCGATGACCTCGTCGGCGGCCCGGATGATCGCGTCCGCCTTCTTCGGATCGAGCGCGCCGCGGTCACGGTTGACGACGGCGGCCGCTTTCTTGAGGATGCCAAAGGCGCGAATCAGCTCGCGCGGGAACCGCTCCCGCTCGCCGCCGATGTCGAAGTGGTGGAGCGACCGCTGGGTCTGGGCCCCCCAGTAGCGGTCGGCGGCGACCTCGACGGGCCCCATGGTGTCCGACTCGGTCCGGGTCTTTTTCGCGTCGGCCATTGCTCTAGCCCGCGCCGCCCTCGGAGAGGCCGCCCGGCCGGCGGCCCTCGGATGCCGACGCCTTCGTGAACTCGGCGTTCATCATGCCGATGAACTGCATCCGGATGCCCTTTGGGCAGGCGGCCTCGCACTCGCCGTGATTGGTGCACGTGCCGAAGCCCTCGGCGTCCATCTTGGCGACCATCCGGAGCGCCCGGTCCGGCCGCTCGGGCTGGCCCTGGGGCAGGAGAGCCAGTTGCGAGATCTTGGCCGAGGTGAAGAGCATCGCCGAAGCGTTGGGGCAGGCCGCGACACAGGCGCCGCAGCCGATGCAGGCCGCCGCGTCCATGGCCAGGTCGGCGTTCTCCTTCCGGATCGGAAGCGTGTTGCCGTCCTGCGCGCCGCCGATCGCGGCGGAGATGAAGCCGCCCGAGGCGATGATGCGGTCGAAGGCGCCGCGGTCGACGATGAGGTCCCGGACGACCGGGAAGGACGCCGCCCGCCAGGGCTCGAGCGTCAGCACGTCGCCATCGGAGAAGCTGCGCATGTGGAGCTGGCAGACGGTGGTTCTTTCTTTCGGGCCGTGCGCCCGGCCGTTGATGACGAACCCGCAGGTGCCGCAGATCCCTTCCCGGCAGTCGTGATCGAAAGCGATCGGGTCCTGGCCTTTCACGGCGAGATCCTCGTTCACGACATCCAACATTTCCAGAAACGACATTTCGGGACTGACGTTCGGAGCCTCGTACGTGACGAAGCGGCCCTCGCTCTTCGCGTCCTTCTGCCGCCAGACTTTCAGGGTAATTTTCACGTGTAGCTCCGGACTCCTTGTCGCTCCGCTACTACTTGTAGCTCCGCACCGCAAGCTCCACGTTCTCGTACGTCAGGGGCTCGACGTGGCGGTTGGGCTTCGTCTCTTCGCCCGCGTACTCCCAGGCCGCGACGTTGCAGAACTTCTCGTCGTTCCGCCGGGCTTCGCCGTCGGCCATCTGGTGCTCGAGGCGGAAGTGACAGCCGCACGACTCGTCGCGCTCGAGCGCGTCGAGGCACATGAGCTCCCCGAGCTCCAGGAAGTCGGCGACGCGGCCGGCGACCTCGAGCGACTGGTTGAGCTCCTGGCCCGAGCCCGGGACGCTGACGTTCTTCCAGAACTCCTCGCGCAGCCCCGGGAGCTTGCCGAGGGCGTGCTCGAGGCCCTTCTTGTCGCGGGCCATGCCGCAGTGGTCCCACATGATCTTGCCGAGCTCGCGGTGGAAGGACGAGATCGAGCGTTTGCCCTTGACGCCCAGGAGGCGTTTCGTGCGGGCAACGACGGCCTCCTCGGCCGCCACGACCTCGCGATGATCGTCGGCCACTTTCTCGAACTTCTCGCGGGCGAGGTAGTTGCCGATCGTGTAGGGAATGATGAAGTAGCCGTCGGCCAGTCCCTGCATCAGTGCGGAAGCCCCCAGCCGATTCGCTCCGTGGTCCGAGAAGTTGGCCTCGCCCAGGACGAAGAGACCGGGGATCGTGCTCATCAGGTTGTAGTCCACCCAGAGGCCGCCCATCGTGTAGTGGCTGGCGGGGTAGATGCGCATCGGAATCTCGTACGGGTTTTCGTCCGTGATGCGCTCGTACATCTCGAAGAGGTTCCCGTACTTCTCCTCGACCTTCTTCTTGCCCAGGCGCGCGATCGCGTCCTTGAAGTCGAGGTACACGCCGAAGCCGGTCGGCCCGACGCCGCGGCCCTCGTCGCAGACCTTCTTCGCCGCGCGCGAGGCGATGTCCCGCGGAGCGAGGTTGCCGAAGCTCGGGTACATGCGCTCGAGGTAGTAGTCGCGCTCCGCGTCGGGAATCTGGTTCGGCGGCCGCTTGTCGCCCTTGGCCTTGGGCACCCAGATGCGCCCGTCGTTGCGCAGCGACTCCGACATGAGCGTCAGCTTCGACTGGTACTCGCCCGTGACGGGGATGCAGGTCGGATGGATCTGCGTGAAGCACGGGTTGGCGAAGGCCGCGCCCTTCTTGTAGGCGCGCCAGATGGCCGTGGCGTTGCAGCCCTTGGCGTAGGTCGCGAGGTAGAAGACGTTGCCGTAGCCTCCGGTCGCGAGGCAGACGGCGTCGCCGAGGTGCGTCTGGATCTCGCCGGTGACCATGTCGCGCACGACGACGCCCCGCGCCCGGCCATCCACGACGACGACCTCGAGCATCTCGTGGCGGGAGTACATGTCGACCTGCCCCTGCCCGATCTGCCGCTCGAGCGCCTGGTAGGCCCCGAGGAGCAGCTGCTGGCCGGTCTGGCCGCGCGCGTAGAAGGTCCGCGAGACCTGGGCGCCGCCGAAGGAGCGATTGTCGAGCAGGCCGCCGTACTCCCGAGCGAACGGGACGCCGATGGCCACGCACTGGTCGATGATGTTCACCGAGACCTGGGCCAGCCTGTAGACGTTGGCCTCGCGCGCGCGGAAGTCCCCGCCCTTCACCGTGTCGTAGAAGAGGCGCCGGATGCTGTCGCCGTCGTTGCGGTAGTTCTTCGCCGCGTTGATGCCTCCCTGCGCCGCGATCGAGTGCGCGCGCCGGGGCGAGTCCTGGTAGCAGAAGCACTTCACGTGGTAGCCGAGCTCGGCCATGGCGGCCGCGCCGCCGGCTCCGGCGAGGCCCGACCCGACCATGATCACGGTGTACTTCCGCTTGTTTGCCGGGTTCACCAGCTTCATATCGAAGCGGTGCTTGTCCCACTTCTTCTCGAGGGGACCGGACGGGACGTTGGGCTCGAGCTTCACCGTCTCACCTCAGGGCCCCCGAGAGCACGGCCACGGGGAAGGAAATGTTTCCGAGGACGATGACGGCCGCGAAGATCCAGGCGCCCGTCTTCGCCATCGCGATGTGCCTCGGATGCGACACGCCGAGGGTCTGGAACATGCTCCAGAAGCCGTGACGAATGTGGAGGCCGAGCAGGATCATCGCGACGATGTACGCGAGCGAGACCGGCCAGCTCCGGAAGCCCGCGATGAAATTGTGGTAGACGTCACCCTCGATGAAGCTCGGGTGGGCGTTGCCGAACGTGAAGTGCATCAGGTGGTACACCACGAAGACGAAGATGAGCACGCCGCTCCAGCGCATCGTCCGCGAAGCGTAGGTCGACTCCCGCCACTTCTGCTCGGCGTAAGCCACCGGCCGGGCGCGCCGGCTCGTGAGCGTCAGAGACGTCGCCGACCATATGTGGAGGATGACCGCGGCGAGAAGCACGGCCCGGGCGATCCAGAGGCCGGCGCCGTGCAGGAACTGCCTGAGGAAGAGGGCGTAGCCGTTGATGGCCTCGGGTCCCAGGTAGACGGTGAGGTTGCCGATCATGTGGCCCAGGACGAAACCGAGAAGGATGGCGCCGGTCACGGCCATGATGACCTTGCGGCCGATCGATGACCGTAGGTATGCCCGCCCTTCTACCATCCGATAACCAATTATATGTGTCGCCGGGAATTCGGTTCATGCGTGCCCCGTTGGGCCGATTGATGAGGAAGAAGCGCGCGCTTTCGGCGGCGCTCCTCGTGGTTTTCCTTCCATGGGGCGCGTTCGCCGCGGAGGATGACGCCTCCGCTCCCGTCGTCGCCGACACCCGGGCCTTTCTCGAGGAAGTCCGCGGGAATCTCCAGAGCGACGGCGCCCTGCTCGAGCAGTACACGTTCAGCGAGACCTACACCGAGCGGAAGCTCGACGGCGGCGGCGCCGTGAAGAAGACGAAGGTCGAGACCTACGAGGTGTATCCCTCGGTCGAGCCGCGGAAAATGTACCGGCGGCTCGTGGCCCGCGACGGCCGGCCCGTCTCCGAGAAGGATCTGGCCCAGCAGGACAAACAGTACGAGGAGAAGATGGCGGCTCGCGAGGCGAGGCGAGCGGCGCGGAGCGAGGCCGAGCGCGCTCGCCGCGAAGACGAGAAGCGCCGCGAGGAGCGCGCGGTCATCGACGAGGTCTTCCTCATGGACGACTTCCGAATCACCGGCCGCGAGATGGTCGAGGGCCGGCCGACGATCGTCGTCGAGTTCTCGCCGAAGCCAGGGTACAAGCCCGTGACCGAAGGCGGAAAGCTCATTCAGAAGCTCTCGGGCAGGGCATGGATCGACGAAGCCGACCGCCAGCTCGTCCGGCTCGAAACGCAGCTTCTCGAAAACCTGGGCGTCGGTCCGGTCCGCATCGCGCGCCTCCAGAAGGGAGCGTCGGCCTACTTCGTGCGCCGGAAGATCAACGATGAGATCTGGCTGCCCACCGAGGCGCGGTTCACGGGCCGGGCCAAGATCCTCCTCGTGTTCGGCGGGGGCCTCGACGTCACGTCCCGGTACTTCGACTACCGGAAGTTCTCCGTCGGCACTCAGGAAGAGGTCACGCCCGAGACCGAGGTCGGGCCGCCGTCGCCGGGAAACTAAGCGAAAAAGCACGGGGTCAGGTCTGAAATTTCGGTTTTCCATCGGATCCG
>Ga0207691_10000347_pt1 | contig 46651 bp, 41 predicted proteins | sample KBSM13metaG_FD_184327 | JGI IMG/M metagenome (GOLD analysis project Ga0207691, IMG submission 184327) | Miscanthus rhizosphere microbial communities from Kellogg Biological Station, Michigan, USA - KBS M1-3 metaG (SPAdes) (version 2) | ecosystem: Host-associated > Plants > Roots > Rhizosphere >...
GGGCACATGAAGCTGTACTTCACCACCGAGGTGAAGCTCGGGTTCCAGGTGACCTGCGAGCGCGACAGGAACGCGAACAGGCTGAAGGCGTGCACCTCGTTCTCGAAGCCGGGCTCGGGGTGCAGCTCGGGCTGGTCCTGCGCCACGTCGGCGAACGCGCGGTTCACCGGCGCGCCGCGCGCATCGCTGCGCAGCGGCAGGTCGTCCTTCAGGCCGACGCAGCGCTTCGCCAGTTCGCGCGCGCGGGTGATCGCCTTGGTGTTGTTGCCGTGCCTGCGGCCGTACGGCGAGCCTGTTTCCTGCGGCGCGGCAAACGGGTCGAAGCCATCATTGGTCCAGTCGTCGAGCATCTGCTGGAAGGTGGCGGCGATCTGCTCGGTCGGGAAGTTCTCGAGCCGGTCGACGCCGGCAGACTTCAGCGTCGCGTTGTAGGTGCCGGCATAGAGGTCGACGGTCTTGTAGTGGTTGGTGGTGCCGATCACGTGGTCGAAGTTGACGCCGCCGTAGAAGAATCCCCACGCCACGTCGCGCATCAGCGCGCGCAGGAAGTTCGCGATGTCCATCGTGTGCGAGAGCGGGCGGCCGTCGTTCGTGGTCCAGCCGATGTGCGCGAAGTACTCGTCGCGCCGGAAGGTGAAGCCGCCGAGCGTGTAGCTCTTGTAGCCGTGCACGGCATCGGCTGCGGAGGCGTTGACCTTGGAGAGGTCGGCGGGTGCGTTCATGCGGGATCTCCTCGGATGCGATGCGGGTTCAGGCCGTCTGGCAGATCTCGGCCCAGCGTTCGATGGACAGGTCGCCCTTGCACGTCTGGAGGACGACGACTGCGGGCTTGCCCGCCTTGAACCGGTACGCGCTGTTCTTCGGCAGCAGCGCCTGGTGACCGCGCTTCAGCTTCATCCAGCCCATCTTCTGGCCTTTCGGCGTGCCCTTCACCAGCACGGCGCCGTCGTGCTCGGTGTCGGGCACGACCTGCTCGCCTTCGAGCTTGACGAGGTGGATCTCGAGCTCGCCGTCCATCATCAGCGCGAACTCGTCGTGCGCGCAGGTGTACCAGGGCGACTCGCCCTCGGCGCGGATGGTCTCGAGCACGTAGATCTGGTTCTGGCCGAACACGACCTTCTCGTACGGCTTGCTTCGGCTCGCGATGTCGAAGCAGTTCGAGAACGCGTAGTTCTTGACGTCGTCGGCGATGTTCTGCACGCCGCCCTTCTGGTAGCGGTCGAGCGATCCGAACACAGTGCGGTAGGCGGTGGCGGTCATGGCGGGATCTCCGGTCGGTGCATCGGTCGCGCCACATGAGGTTCGGCGCGGGATCGGAGCGGACTGTAGGCGGCGCACCCGCTCGCCGGTAGATGCCGCGAGCCAAGCTGATTGTTCGGTGTGATCGAACAATAGGGCGGGTTTACCCTGAAAGGGAGCCGCTGCCGAGGCTCGCGGCGCGCCGGACGTCGATCCGCTATTCGATGATCGTGGACGGTATGAGGCCGCGCTCGATCAGTGCCTGGTCCCAGGGTGGTACGCCCGAAAAGCTCTGCTCGAGCGTCTCGAGGAAGAGCTTCAGCTTGAGCGAGCTGCGCACGGTCGGCGGATAGAACACCGACAGCCAGAACGAGCTGAGCCGGTGCTCGGGCAGGACGATCCGCAGTTCGCCCGAGACGACCACGTCGGATGCGACCAGCGTCGGCACGCAGACGATGCCGGCGTGCTCGAGCGCGTATTCGCGCAGCAGGTGCACGCTGTTGGTCAGCAGTACCGGCGCGAGCTCGAGCGACACCACCGCGCCCGGGCCATGAAACTGCAGCCGCTCGCGTGTCGGATAGCCCGAATACCAACCGATGCGGTGGCCCTTCAGGTCACGCGGCCCGCGCGGCGTGCCATGGCGTTTGAGGTAGTCGGGCGACGCCACGAACACGCGCCGCACCGGGAACAGCTTCTTCGAGATCAGTTCCTCCGAGCGCGGTGGGAAGATCTGCAGCGCGCAGTCGAAGCCTTCCTTTACCGGGTCGATCGCCGCATCGTTGACGATCATCTCGAGCACGATCTGCGGCCAGCGGCCCTGGAATTCCTGCAGCAAGCGGGCCAGATGCCCCAGCACAAATCCTGGCAGCGCATGGACGCGCAGCCGTCCCGTCGGCGACGTCGTGACCTCGCGCATCTGATCGACGACTTCATTCGTCCGCCCGACCAGCTCGGCGCAGTCGTGCAGGAAGGCATGGCCGAGCTCCGAGAGGCGAACGCTGCGCGTGTTGCGATGAAAGAGCGGTGCCCCGACGAATGTCTCAAGCTGCTGGATGCGCGCGGTGACCACCGAGCGTGACACCCGCATCTGCCGAGCGGCTTCGGCGAAGCTCGTCGACTCGGCGACCCGCACGAAGGTGTCGATCGCGGCGAAGCGGTCCATGTTCGCACCGAGTGTAGGCGCGGCTCTCACCGCCAGCGCGGCCGCTTATGGTGCGGTGCCCGACGCAATCAATTCTGAATGCGGCATTGCGAGGCGTTTCAAGGCCCAAGTGACCGCAATGCGGCTGCATTCGGAGTCGCGTCGTTACAGCCTGGCCCCACGGCCCACGCACAAGACTTGAAAGTCTGCGCGGCAGCTCCTGCTCCTAGCAGTTGAGCCGCGGAGACGACGGAGTAAGAATCGCCGTACGGGCTCAGCCGAGAGGAGGGATGATGACACTCGTTCATACGGCGGCGCTGCCGATCCTTGCCGCGTTCGGGCTGGCCTGCACGCCATGCGCGATCACTGCCCAGGCGCTGAAGCCGCATCAGCAACTGGCGCGCGACATCTTCAAGGAGCTGGTCGAGATCAACACGGTCACGGCGACCGGCGACACGCTGAAAGCTGCCCAGGCGATGGCGGACCGCCTGAAGGCAGCCGGCTTCGCCGACGCTGACGTACGGGTGCTATCACCCGCGCCGCGCAAGGGCAATCTCGTCGCTCGCCTGCGAGGCTCCGGCGTACGCAAGCCGATCCTGCTGCTGGCGCACCTCGACGTTGTCGAAGCGAAGCCCGAAGATTGGTCGGTCGACCCGTTCAAGCTGCTCGAGAAAGAGGGGTACTTGTACGGGCGTGGCACCGGCGACGACAAGTTCATGGCCGCCGCTTTCGTGGCCAACCTCATCCGCTACAAGCAAGAGGGTTTCAAGCCCGACCGCGACCTTATCGTCGCACTTGAGACTGACGAGGAAATCCTCGATGCCAATTCGCTGGGGATCCGCTGGCTGATCGCGGAACACCGCGATCTGATTGATGCGGAGTTCGCGTTGAATGAGGGCGGCGGGGTGGGCCTGCTCAACGGCAAGCCGGTGGCCGCCAGCCTGCAGACCAGCGAAAAGGTCGCGGTCAACTACCGGCTCGAGGTCAAGAATCCCGGTGGGCACAGCTCGCTGCCCAGCAGGGACAACGCTATCTACCGCATGGCGAACGGCCTAACCCGACTTGCTCGCTTCGACTTTCCTTTCAAGCTGAACGAGACGACGCGTGGCTATTTCGAGCGCACGGCCGCGCTCGTGGATCCACCGATTGCGGCCGACATGCGTGCCATCGTCGCACCGAGCCCCGACCTCGCCGCTGTTGAGCGGCTGTCGAAGATCGTGCGCTACAACGCCCAGATGCGCACGACGTGCGTCGCCACCATGTTGGAAGGCGGTCATGCCATCAACGCGTTGCCGCAAACAGTGAGTGCCGGAGTGAATTGTCGAGTGCTGCCTGGCGAGCCGCTTGACGAGGTTCGCGCCACGCTCGTCCGTGTGCTCGACGACGAGCAGATCTCGGTCACGCTGAACAGCGCCCCGGTGCCGAGTCCCCCTTCGCCACTGAACCCCGAGATCGTGCGCGTGGTCGAGCGTCTAACCGCCGAAATCTGGCCCGGCATCCCGGTGATCCCCGTGATGTCCGCGGGCGCCACTGACGGCAGCTTCCTGCGCAACGCGGGCATTCCGACGTATGGGCACTCGGGCTTGGCCGGTGATGTCAACGATGTTCGTGCTCACGGCAAGGACGAGCGCGTGCTTGTTCGGTCGTTTCACGATGGTCATGAGTATCTTTACCGGCTCGTCAAGGCCCTGGCGTCTGGCTCGAGATGACGACGATGCCACCGCGTTGTCGGTATCGCACAACGTTATTTTGGCCACTTGGTCCAAGAGATGGATCCATCGACGAGGACTTGAGACGCTCTCGGTGGCGAAGCGGCCCTGATCTGCTGAGGTGTCCGCTTGCAGACGCTGAAGTCGCCGAGCCAGAGGGCTGCTTTGGGACCCACACCGGTCCTACATGTCGCGCAATCGGCGCCCGAAACCTGCCCTTCAGCGGAGAGGACGACGATTCACGGCGCGTCGCTGCCCATCCGGATCCTCCGATTCCGGCGTCAGCTCACATGCTTCCTAGTCGACCGCCTTGCCGTCGGCAAGCGATGGCGCAGGAGCTGTTCGCGATGAGCGTGCTTCGGATTCGAGTACTGAAAGAACAGCTCGTGCGGTTGAGGGTGTGCAGTGCGCGTTCGCGTCAGGCGCGAAGCAAAGCGCGCTCGAGGCGCTGCATCTCGGGGCTCGCGACGATCTCGTCCTTGTTGGCGTAAGCCTCATGGTTGCGCTCGACGGAGCCAAGGTCGTAGAGGTAATTGACCATGAAGCCTGCCGCCTCACTCAGTCCCTTTGCGCTGGAATCGCCCATCCAGTTGAGACGCTCGAGGCGAGCGCCGTTTCCCAAGTGGAAGCGCGCAACCGGATCGATTGGCTTGCGCATCTCGTCCTTGGCTTGGAACAGATAGCGCACAGCGGCGCGTAACAGCTTCTCGCGCAGCGACCGTGTCGGCGTTTCGTGCCAGTTCGTCCGGCGCATCTCGTCCAAAGGCCAGTCAGCGCTTCCGTCCGTCGAAGCAGCGGCTGTGTCGGGCTGGGCCGAGAGCCATCGACAGAAGCCGGGGAGCGGGGACAAGGTGACGAACGTGTTCAGTGTCGGCAGCTCGCGCTTGAGGTCCTCGGCCACTTGCTTGATGAGGAAGTTGCCGAACATGATTCCGCGCAGCCCGCGTTGGCAGTTCGAGATCGAATAGAAGACCGCAACCGTGGCGCTTTGGCTGCGGATCGCAGCGCGGCCGCTGCGCAGAAGTGGCGCGATCGACCCAGGCAGCGCCGTGGTCAGAGCGACCTCTACGAAGATCAACGGCTCTTCGGGAAGCGCCGGATGAAAGAAGGCGAAGCAGCGGCGGTCGGCGGGTTCGAGACGCAGCCTCAGGTCTTCCCAGCTGTTGATGGCATGGACGGCCTCGTAGCGGATGATCTTCTCGAGGATGTGCGCTGGCGTCGACCAGTCGATGCGTCGCAGCTCGAGGAAGCCGCGATTGAACCAGGAGGCGAACAAATGCCGGAAGTCGGCATCGACGATTGCGAGCGACGCGTCCTGCTGCATCGCAGTCAGAAGGTCCTCGCGCATCGCAACCAGCTGACTGGTGCCGCGCGGCGCGAGATTCATGCGCCGGATCAACTCCTGACGTCGTGGCTCGGCCGAGAAATGCAGGCGGGCAGCGGCTGTCGTTTCGGGTGAGCGCTGGAAGACTTCGATCGCGCGCTGCACCAGCTCGAGGTCGGGTCCGAAGCGGGTCGCGAGCAGCGTGAAGAAGCGAGGCCGGTCCGCGCTGGGCAGGGCGTGGTACGCCAAAAGAAGGTGCGACGCGAGCGCGACTCCGGACGCTTCACCCTTGCCGGAAAGAAGGATCGACGCCATCGACTCGAAGTCGCCCTCAGCGCACGCCGCCCTGTTGCTCCACCAACGAGCCATTTCGGCGAAGAAGCCCTGCTCCTTGGATCTCATCGCAGGCTCATCGTGCAAGTCCCCTCCGCCTGGCACGCGCAGTTCGAGCGGGTTTCTCCGTGGCGGGAGCGGGATTGGGCGACATACGCCGGGGGCCTGCGATGATTCAAGCCAGCTTCTGTGCCGTCTTGAGTTGAGACGCGCAGGGCTGGCTTCGCGCCGCGTACTCTTTCCAACGGGTGTCGCGCGCGATCGCCTGCCACTGTTGCCGCACCGCGTCGTCGAGATCCCAGACCCTTGCGCCCGCCTTGGCGAACACGTTCGCTGCCATCTTCGGCCTTGCCGGCCTCGGTGCCGAACTTCTCCTGCTCGACGCCAACCGCAATCAGGATGGCCTGATGCGCGGTGTGAAGCTTCGGGAACACCTCCTTGGGCATCATCAGCGGTTCCAACATGAACGAGTACGCCTTGTTGTGGCCGCTCCGGCAGGTTCTTCGCAATCTCTTCGAGCTTGAGGGCGATGAAGCTGGTCGACGAGGTAATCGCAGCCTCCAACGCGCCCGGCTGCATCGCCGCGTAGATCTCATTCGAAGGTAGCGAGATGACAGAGACTCCGGCCTGCCCGAGCATCATGTCCATCTCGCGGTTGCCGCCGCGCTTTCGTGCCCTTGGCGTCCTCGGGCCGCGACGGACTCGGGCTGGCCATTTGTGCGACGCTTCCTAGCGTCGCCAAGCCTAGAGCTCCGATCCGTCTGCGTCGCGTGACCGTTTCCATCACTCCAGTTCCCAGAGGGCGCGCGTATTGGATGCATGCTCAGTACTTTTGTACGCACAGACCATGGCGTTTACCCTAGACTTGACCCTTTCGGCATACGAGCGCCCAAGCGCGGCGACACGCTCCTACAATGAATTTCCATGAGTCGAATGTCAGACCGACTGCGCGAAGCTATCGAAGAGGAGATCACAACCGGGAGGCTCCCTCCCGGTTCACGCCTCGACGAGAGTGAGCTCGCCAAGCGCTTCAACGTGTCGCGTACGCCGGTTCGCGAGTCGCTCAACCTGCTGCTCGGGGAGGGGTTGATCGAGAACCGTCCCGGACGTGGCGTGCTTGTCACGCGCGTGACGCCGCAACGGCTGGTCGAAATGTTCGAGGTCATGGCGGAGCTCGAGGTCATGTGCGCGCGGCTGGCCGCCCGGCGGATGTCGGAAGAGGAGCTCGGGGCGATCGAGGCTGCTCATGCGGCGTGTCAGGGCGCTGTAGCCGCACGCGATGCCGACGCCTATTTCTATGCGAACGAGCGCTTTCACTACGCTATCTACACGGCCTCGCACAACAGCTTTCTTTTCGAGGAGGCTTCCGCGCTGCAGCGCAAGCTGCGCCCTTATCGACGACTGCAGCTGCGGGTTCGCAACCGAATCCAGCGCTCGTTCGAAGAGCACCAGGCTATCGTCGATGCGCTGCGTGACGGCAATGCCGAGCACCTGATGACCAGCGTTCGCAATCACGTGCTGGTGCAAGGCGAGCGCTTCGCCGACCTCATCGCGAGCCTGTCGCAACTGGATGCGCCGACCCCAAGCGCTGCCCCGACGCTCATCCCAGCCGGTGCCTGATCTCGAAATGACGTATACCCTAAGTTGACAGAGGTATACAGGCCTTAGACTCCTCGTGCAGAAGATCTCGTTCCCGATCGCGAACGGCGGGGCGGTTGACAAGCGCGCGGCGATTCCGCGCAAGCACGTGAGGAGACTTCCATGTGTGATTTGAGTCTGGGCCAGACGCGTCGGCGCCTGCCTGCGGTGCTGGCGATTGCGGCGGGGCTCGCCGTGGTCGGTCCGGTGGAGGCGCGCGTCACGCGCATCGTGATCGACGCGACCGCCGCCATCAACAATCAGCCAGCCTACGAACAGCTCATCGGCCGGGCATTCGGCGAGATCGATCCCGCCAACCCTCAAAACGCGCTCATCACCGACATCACGGACCCGCTCGCGCGAGATCCCGTGACCGGCAAGATCACCTACGTCGCCAGCTTCGTACTGAGGAAGCCGAAGGACATGTCGACCGCAAGCGGCGTGATGTGGCACGACGTGCCTAATCGCGGCGGCGACGTCGGCTTCCCGGCCGACTCGTTCGCCGCGAACGACATCCAACTCGTGAGCGCCTGGCAGGGCGACAACGCGGGCGGAACATCGGTGCCCGCCAACGTCACCTGCACCGTGTCCGGATGCGTGACCTTCCCGGGACACCACTACGTGCAGGTGCCAGTGCTGCAGGGGGTGACGGGACGCGTCATCGGCCGCATCGTCAATCGCACGGGGCAGGTTTCAGCGCCGCTGAACGTGATGGGCAACCCGATCCCGTACTTCCCGGCCGACCTCGGCAACCACGCTGGCGACGTGCTGCGCGTGCACACGCACGAGACGGTGAACGGCGTCATCACGCTCGACAGCGCCAACGGCGGTGTCGTGCCCTCGAGTGACTGGAGGTACTGCGCAGTCGGCCAGACTAGCGACTGGACGAAGCCAGCTGCGCCGGTGACGACGCTTCCGGTCGGCGTGTGCCTCAGAAGCGGCTTCGATCCGACCAAGCTATACCAACTCGAGTACACGGTCGTGAACCCTTACGTGCTTGGTGTCGGTACTGCCGCGTTCCGAGACCTGCAGTCGTTCTTCCGCTACTCGAGTGCCGACGATTTCGGCAAGCCCAACCCGCTGGGCACCGCCATCACCTCGGCGATCGTGCGCGGTGTCTCGCAGTCGGGCAACTTCGTTCGCCATCTCATCTTCCTCGGCATGAACGCGGACGAGGCGGGGCGCATCGTGCACGACGGCGCCTGGCCGCTGATCGCTGGGCGTCGCGTGGCGAACAACTCGCGCTGGGGGCAGCCCGACGGCGTGCTCGAGCTCTACCAGATGGGCAGCGAAGGGCCGCAGTGGTGGCACAGCTTCCCAGACAAGGTGCGCGACGTACAGCCCGGCGGCATTCTCGACCGCTGCATGCGTAGCAGCACCTGCCCGAAGATCGTGGAGACGTTCGGGGGCTCGGAGGTGTTCGCGCTGAAGATGACGACATCGTGGGTCGGCACCGACCCAAAAAACGACATTCCGCTGCCTGACAATGTGCGCCGCTACTACCTGCCGAGCTCGACTCACGGCGGCGGCAACGGCGCCACCACCCAAAACCCTCCGGACGTGACGACTGTGCCGCTGAACTGCCCGGGCAACAACTGGGGCCGTGGCACGCTACGCGCGAACCCGGTTCCGTCGACGGGCCTCGTCAATCGCATGCGGCTCGCGCTGCGCGACTGGGTGACGAAAGAGACGCCGCCGCCCGACAGCGTTTGGCCTCACCTCGTGGGCCCCAAGAGCAGTCGCGACCTCGTCGATGCGACCAAGCAGGCAATGGGCTTCCCGAGCGGCGTTCCCGGCATTCCGGACTCGATCTTCGCGCCGGAGAACTTCGTCTTTCCTATCTTCGACTACGACTGGGGGCCGCTGTTCGACGAGTTCAACGCGACCGGCGTGCCAACCAACGAGCCGCCACCGATCAAGTCGGTGATCAGGATGCTCGTGCCCCGCGTCGATGCCGACGGCAACGAGATGGGCGGCGTTCCCACGGTGCAGCGCGACGCGCCGCTCGGCACGTACCTCGGCTGGAATATCACCGCCGGGCCCGGGGACAAGGGATTCAACACAGGCAATCCCCAGCCGTTCCATGCTGGCCAGGTGTGCAACTATGTGGGCGGCATGGTGCCGTTCGCGGTGACCAAGGCACAGCGCGTTCTGACGGGCGATCCGCGCCTGTCGCTCGAGGAGCGCTACGGTTCGCACGTCGGCTACGTGGCCAAGGTGCGCGCGGCTGCGGACAACGCTGCGTGCAAGGGATACCTCAATGCAGGAAGCGCCGCGGCGTCGATGGGTGCGCAGTGCACTACCGCGCTGCCGCCCGGCGTCGCCGATGACTGGGCTGCCTTGGTCAACCAGGCGATCGCGAGCGACGTACTGAATCCATGAGACGCGACGCGACGCGGGCCACTCGGTTCGCGTCGTTCCCACGACGAACCTTGCATGGATCGCCGATCGCGAGCGATCGCCTCGCGCATGTGCGGAGAGAGGGCTTCCATACCAACAAGCCAAAGGTCGGAGTGGCCTTCGGTGACGACGCGCCTAACTCTGCTGGTGGGACGTCCCTCGCTAGTCAAACTTACCTCGCTAGTCAAGTCATTGCGCGTTGTGTTCGCTGTTGCCGTTGGGTCGGCAGTCGAGGGCGATATGCGATGAACGAGGAACAGACTACTTTTCTGATGTCGGCCTTGCCGCTCGGCCGCGGATTCAGCAACGGGCTTGCGGGCCCGCCCTTGGACTCGTCGCAGTCCTGACCCGCGCGCGGGGTGGCCTAATGTCGCGCGGTGTGCACTCGCAGGACCTCGTCACCGGCGATCATTGGACCAGTGGCCGCCTTGTGTGTCGGAACTTACAAGCGTAGATTCGGGCTGCCTTAGTTGTAGCGTAGTGCTCGATGCCAGGGGGCTGAATTGTCGTCATTCCCTTGTCTCATGCGCTGGCTCGATGTGTTGGCGCATATGAACAAACAGGAGACACAACGATGACAAAAGCCCCTCGCGGGAAAACCAACTGCGGAGAATCATCCATCGTCAGCACTGCGCGTGCGTTGGCGTTTGGGTTGACAGCAGTCTGCGGCTCTGTCCATGCGGCCTACAGCTGCGCCGACCTCGCAGCGGTCACGACAGCGGACTCGACCGTGACCTCTGCGACGGCGGTTCCCGCTGGGGCGGTGATCAGCGGCAGCGTGGTGCCGGTGGCCATGTGTCGCGTGCAAGGCGTGGCCCGACCTTCCAGCGACTCGGAAATCAAATGGGAGGTCTGGCTACCCGATACGGCGGCGGCATGGACCGGGCGAATGAAGGTCAACGGCACCGGTGGGTACGCCGGCGCCACTCCTTACCCGCGGCTTGCCCAGGATATCGGCGACGGCTTCGTCACGGCGGGAAGCAATATGGGCCACGACGGCGGCGAGTCGGCGAGCTGGACGCTCGGCCACCCCGAAAAGGTCAAGGACTGGGGTTTGCGCGCCCACTATTCGGTGGCGACGGCGGCGAAGACGCTGGCCGCGACGTACTTTGGTGCTCCGGTGCAGCACTCGTACTTCGAGGGCTGCTCGAACGGCGGCCGCCAGGCGATGATGATGGCGCAGAACTATCCCGAACTGTTCGACGGCATCGTCGCGGGAGCACCGTCGCAGTGGTATCCGGACCTGCTGATGTGGCTGCTGTGGACCGGCAAGACCCTGACCCCGACGGCGGGAGGGCCGCCCTCGATCTCGGTCGCCAAGCGCAGCTTGATCACACAGCGCGCGCTGCAGGTCTGCGACGCCAACGACGGCCTCGTCGACGGGCAGATCACCAACCCACGCGCCTGCACCTTCGACATCGACACGATGGGCCCGTCCGGCGACGGCTCGCTCACTGCCGACGAGGTGACGGTCGCCAAGAGGATGTACGGCGGAACGCACCGGAACTGGGACGACCTGGCTTCCGAGCAGCGCTATACCGGCGCGAAGTTCGGCTCAGAGGCCGATTGGTCGCCGCTGTTCGCCGACAACGGGGGATATGGTCCTTTCATCGGCCATTACGTCTACTCGCTGCTGTCGCCTCCCTATGACTGGCGCCGCGACATCAACTGGGACGGCGTCTACGATCACGCGAAGGCGGTCCTGACGCCGGTCACTGCGGCGCCGAGTCCGGACATTCGGCGCTTCACGAGCCGGGGCGGCAAGCTGATCCAGATGGCGGGCTGGAACGACTCGGTCGTGCCGCCGGATGGCTCGGTCGATTACTTCTTTGCGCTGACGCAGTGGGAGCGTCTGCAGAACCTGCCGAGCAAGGAGGTCGACAAGCAGATCGACAAACTGACGCCCCAGATCGTCGCAGCCCATGCCAACGCATTCGGCAAGCAGGTCCAGGAGTACCACCGCCTGTTCATGCTGCCGGCCACCGGCCATTGCGGCGGCAGCACCGGACCCAATTCGGTAGGCGGCGGCATGCCCGAGCCCCCGAAAGCGTATCGCGACGCCGACCACCACGTGGTCAGCGCCGTCATCAAATGGGTCGAGCAAGGGGTTGCGCCCGAGAAGATTGTCGCGACCAAGTTCGACGGCGCGGGCAATCTGACGCGCTCGCGCCCGGTGTGCGCCTATCCGGCTGAAGCCGTCTACACCGGCTCGGGCGATGTCAACGACGCGGCGAACTTCTCCTGCCAGACGCCGACGTTGAAGGATCGCGCCGTCACGAGCAGCGACCTCGTGAACGTCCGCAACTCGCTGAGCCAGCGAAGTTTGATGTTGCCGAACCGGTAAACGCTGGGTTAGGAGCGCTGGCGGTGCTGCATCATGCGGCACCGCCAGGAACACTACCGCCGAAAGCGCTTTCCGATGTCGCAGTCGAACATGGCACCGGCTCGGCGTCTCCAGCTGCCTCGTCGGTGGAGTCGTCCATCGTCGCAACGACCTTCGGCCCCGGAGCCACCATGTCGTCGCGCACGACGAGTCCGCGAATTTCGCTCGCCTGAGCAGGTCCACTTCGGGCCCGCATTCTCCATCAGCCTGTCTCGGTCGATCGCGGCGGCCTCAGCCCCCATCCCAGGCGCATGGGACGATGCCTGACCGCTGCCGTCGTTCAGCGGCCCTTGTGACACTGCGGGGTCGTCGTCTGCGGTGGTAGCTTGCCCGTCGGCGCCGGAACGCCAGCGGCCAACCCCGCGTCGAGCAGGCGCGCCTGCGCGTCGTCGGCATCCTCGCAGAGCATCAGCCGATCCTTCACGAGCCCGTCGATCGCATTCTTGACCTTGGCGTAATACTCGCCGAACGACGGATAGCGCTCTTCGACCGAAGGACGCGGATCGCCCGAGGCCTGCCGCTCCGCCGCGGTCTTCGCGAACGGTATGTACTGGCCCGCGCTTTCGCATCCGTCGTTGGCCCATGCGCCGGAGCGCAGGGCCCAGCCGGTGTAGGTCGCCAGGGGCACGGTCACGTCGGGCAGCCGCACGCCGGCGATGTCGTTGCCGTCGCTGTCGGTCTTCGGGATGTAGCTCGGGTAGATGGGACCGTTGGCCGGGTTGTCTTGATATGGCGCGCTGAAGAGCGGCGGATTGAGCGTCGCGATGCCGGTCTCGTAGAAGTTCGGCCCGAAGTTGAGCAGGTAGCGCGTGGTCTTCAGGCCGGTGTACGTGACTCCGGGGATGTTCGGGAAGCCCATCGCCGCCTGCGGCAGCGGCGGCGCGAGGTTGCCGTCGGCGAGGCGCGGGACGCGGCTGGGGGGTGGCGCGATGCCGTTGACCCAGTCATCGAGCGCAAGGAACAACGCGCGCTGGATCGGCGCCGAATTTAGCGGGTTCTGGAACTGCTGACAGTTGCCCTTGGTCGTCGCGCTTCCGGTGCCGTGCTGATGGCTCGAGATCAAGTAGTTCCGCGCATACGGCGAATCCGGCAAGTCGGCGAGGCCGTCGGGCGTGGTGTGCAGCAGCGAGGCCGACTTCACCCAGTATTCGTTGGCCGAATAGATCTCGACGGCGACCGGGCAGGTGTTGGTGGCTTCGCACTTCGCGTAGCGACTGTCGACCTTGCCGGTGAACGGATCTTGCGTCATTACGTTGGCGAACGGGAAGACGTTCTCGACGTGCAGATGATCCTGGCGGTTGCGCTCCGTGCGGTTCGGCTGAGAGAAGCGGTAGTTCAGGTTGATGCCGCTGCCCGCCGAGATCCACTGCATCAGGCCGTCGAACACCTTCTTACCGTCCTCGGCCTGGTTGAAGCCGAGATGGCGGAAGTCGTTGAGGAAGCGGCCGGGCTGCGACGAGATCTCGGTGTAGATGCGCTGGATGTCGCCCGCCAACGGGTTGGCAGTGCCGAAATCGTCGCTCGTCGCCGAGCGCAGCCAGGCGTTCCAGTCGCGCACCGCTGCGAATCCGAGTCCGTTGACCGTCGGATCCTTGGCCGTGTAGGAGAACTCGTAGATGTCGTTGTTGACGAAGTTGCCGCTCGCCAGGCGGATCGCAGTACCGCTCGCGTTCGTGTAATCCCAGCCGCTCGCGGGAATGGGCACGGGCACGTCGTCGAGGTGGACGCGATGGGTCAGGGTGGCCTTCGACTTGTCCGTCGTCGCCGCCGGATAGCTCAGCGTGTAGGTGGCGCCGCCCGTCACGATGTACTCGTAGCCGGGACCGGTGATCGTGCCGGTGGGGTTCGCCGCGGTCGGGGCGTACTTCGCCGTCGGCAACGTGATGGTGGTGTTGAAGTTCGCGGTGCTCGTGCCGGCCGACCTGTCCCAGCCGCTCCAGACCATCGTATAGCCGCGCGGCATCAGGAACGCGTTCGCCAGCACGTCCGGGTCGACGATCGAGCCCGGGTCGTTGGTGCCGCCGGGCCCGCTCGTCACCCGGCCCATCGAGTTCCACGTCTTGCCGCCGCGGTTCGGCGGCTCGTACATCACCTTGTGTGCGCCCTTCTTCAGGTCGATCGGCTTCAGGATGTAGAAGTCGAACGAGTACTCGACCTTGCCCCGAGCATTGCGCGGCGCGAGCGCGAGATCGACGATGACGGCGTTCTTCGGGTCAAGCGGGTCGACCTCGCCGTAGGCCTTGCCGGCGAGCTTCTCGTACTGGCCAACGCCGGGCCAGGAGTAGCCGCCAAAGGTCGGCGACTCGGCCGTCGTGACCTGAATCTTGGTGATGCGCGCCTGGGCGCTCGTCACGCACAGCAGGGCGCCCGCGACTGCAAGCGCGAGAGGAAGCGGAGCGAGGCGAGGGACGCAGGGGCGCCGAATTGCGGCTAGGGAAGGTGTCGTGGAATCGAGCAGCTTGGACATCGTTGTCTCCTCTCCGGGATGGCGCATGTAGTGCTCCATTGGGCGGCGCGGTCCACCACCGGTCCATGGGGCAAACCCAGGGAAGACCGACGCACCCTTCAATCCTGCGACAGTCACCTCTGTCGGCAGCCCTTGTGTTGGCCGGCCGACAGCGCAGCACGTTTCTGCGCCGGAGATCGACATGGCCAAGTACCCGCTGACCGTCGCAGGGAAGCGAAACACCGCTTTGAGCGAGGAAGACGCGTCGCCTGCCTCGCCGCGTGCGAGCGGATCGGGCTTCCTCGGATCCCGCTATTCGTCGACGATCGTCTCGTCGCACGGCGGTCGCACGCAGGGTGAGGCGAGCAGCCCTCGCTCGAGGCCGGAAGCTCAGCACCGAGTCGTTCGAGGACGAGCTCGACGGCCGAGCTCGCGACTATGCAGTGCGCCGAACGAAGCAGGTGGCGCGCGACCGAACGGCCAGCCGGATCGGATATGGTGTTCGACGTCCGCTTCTTACCCCGCAAGGGCATTCGCCGGCGCGCAGCCCCTCAAGGCGCTTCTCGGGACGGAAGCAGTCGGAAGTCAACGGCCGCTCTCGGCGACCGATGTTCACGAGCGTCCGCAACGTCGTCGAAACTTGCGGCCGTGCAGAGCGCTCAAGGCAAGCCAGCTCGCTCCCAATCGGGCAATAGCTTGTCGTAGAAGTGGGAGGCGCCGGAAGACCTCGCGCGCCGGTTCACCGCGTCGGCCGCTAGTACCGCCACCAGTCTGGGAAGGAGTTCACTGGGCTCCATGCCCGATTCTGCGAACAGTTGGACGATCCGCTTGATTGGCCCAATAGAGGTGCAGCCGGCGCACCGCGGGGTTGCCCGACTGCTCAGTCCCCCAATAACGCCATCAGCATGCCCGCAGAGGCGGCCGCGACCGTGAGCACCATGGCGACTGCTAGCGCGCGTAGGTACGGTCCGTGGCGCCGCCAGTTGGAAGGCTCAGGCGGACGCAACGCGCGCTCATGCACTCGATGCGCGGTGGGGTCGGAGTCAGGAGGCGGGATCATGGGAGACGGGGCAGCATCTATCGTGCCACTGTAGGCGTCAGACGCCTCGGCGTAATCCTCTGCTCGGACTAGGGCAGCTCAGGGCCGGGGTAGGTCCGCCAGTTCGTTCGCTTGCGACGTCCGCCTTCGGGACCGCAGCAGGTTGCCCTCAAGGGTCCGCTCGAGGACATGGACTTCCACCCTGTGGAATGGCGGCGCTTTCGGGCCAGTCTCGTCGCCAATTCTCTAGAGCTGGCCGCCGTTGTCATCGGCAAGTCATCACTGCTTCCTAGGCTTCGACCATTCCTACACGTGGAGCTCGCCGTGGACGAATACAGCATGAGCTGGAGCGATGCGATGAGGGCCGAGACAGACTTCGCCGAAGGTCAGGCCCTGGTTCGCCCTTGCGATGACGTTGAGCCGTTCGGTACGCTCGGCCGCGCCCTCTGGAGAGAGCGCTCGCTGGCCTGGATCCTTCGTCTCGACGCGTCGGTCCGGGCAGACGATGCCCAGAAGATCGTGGCAGCCCTCCGCGCGGCATTCCGGCCTGTGCACCGGGACGCGCCCTATGTCGAACCCGAGACCAACTGACCGCGGCGACGCGACTACTTGTTCAGGATGAAGTTGGCCTGCAGCCGGAAGAACCAGTCGCCGGCGAGGTCAGGACGGACGACGTTGCGGCCACCGCCGACGATGTAGTTGACCGGCACGAAACCCAGGGGCTTGGTGAGGATCGAGTAGGTGGCGCCCAGCGGCACCGTCCAGCGGTTGCCGGAGTCCCTTTTCCAGTCGGCGACGATCGTGCCGGTATAGGCAATCGCATGCTGCGCGCTGAGCCGGTAGTTGACGATGGGCTGGATCTGCATCTGGCTCACGTTCTCGCGGTTGTCCGCACCGGCGAACGACCACAGTTGCGTGACCAGCGCGCCGAGCGACCAGCGCCCCTCCTGTTGCAAGGCGACCACCGCGGGGCCGACCGACCATTTGCCGGTGCCCAGGCGGTCGTCACTGGCGGTGCGCATCTGCAGGATCGGGCCAGCGCCCCAGACCAGGCCCGCCGCAGGGGCGGGCGAGAAGAAGCCTTCGTAGACGATGTCTCCCAATCCGTTCTTGCGCTCTTGACCGGGTGCCGCCGCCGGGGTGGACAACACCGGCACGATCAACCGATGGATCAGGCTCCAGCCGCCGCCGATCTGCGTGGGATACACCGGCTGGATGTTCAGCGTGTGCTGGGGCAGTTCGTTGGGCCCCGCGTGCAGCGTCGTCGTGAACTGCAAGGGCACCGTGACCAGGTCGGACACCGGGTTCGCGAGCTTCTTCTGCAGCGCCTCGTCGTCTTCGGCGGCGTTCGCGCACAGCGGACTCAGCAGCATCGGCGCGCCGACGACCAGGGCTCCCAGCTTGCGGTGAATCTGAGGGAGGTTCATGGGCGTCTCCGGCCCTAGATCGGGTCGAAGTCCGGCAAGGGCCACGACCGATCGAAATACGCTTCGGTCGGGTTGTAGAACCGGAAATACGCGAACCAGTTCTTGCCAGGAACCGTGGGAATCCAGTTCTTCTCGAAGCCCGCCGGCGCCACAGGCCCGCAGTAGATGTCGACCGACCCGTCGTCGTTCTTGCGCAGATCCATGCGCGACGAGCGGTCGGCGATCTTCTGCTCGTTCAGGATCAACGCCCGCGTGTCGACGTCGTAGAGCGTGACCGACCAGAACAGCTTGATCGGCGCGTTGGGCGGCACTCGCAGGCGATAGGACCTGCCGCCGTCGAGCCACTGATCCGCCTTGTCCTTGTACGCGCTGAGATATGCCGACGACGGACCAGGGCGCTTGGGCGCCATCGCCGCACCGGCGCCGACGGCCTCGTAGAACCACGACGCACGTTCGTCGAGCAGGTTCCAGAACGCATTCGGATCGTCGGCGTCCAGGCGCAACGCAAAGTCCCAATGCGCGTCGGGCCGAAACCGCCCGTTCGCGAAGCGGCGGTCGGCGCTGTTCGCTTTCGCCATCGCCTCGCCGACCAGCGCGGCGTCGGTGAGGATCCTGGTCTGCCGCGTGTCGGGCTTGAAGGGCTTGCCCTTCTCCAGACCGAGCGGCCGCAGCATCGCATGGAAGAAGACGTCGCGCGCCTCGATCGGTTCGTTCTGGATCACGTCGTTGAGCCGCTCCCAATACGCCAGTCCGCGCGGCGGCAGACCACTCCATGCCTGGGTGCCCGCGTCGAGGATCACCAGCTTCGGCGGGTCATTGCGCTGGGCATACGGGTACATTCGCAGGTGGGCCAGCGCGTCCTTCGCGCTCGCGGGATCGGGGTCGGTCAAGCGCACGCCGAGGAAGACGTTGAGGGTGGGTGACCGACGCACCACGTAGCCGGCGACGTTCGCCGGCTGCTTGTGCCCCGGCGCCAGCACGAGATACTTGCCCGGCTTCTCGGTCCCCGGGATCCCGTTCTGCCACGCGTCGTTGATCGCGCCCTGCACGCCGCGTGCAGGCATCTCCACCACGAGCGGCCCTGCGGAGAGATCGGCGAAGCCGAGGTAGTAGGGTGTCGTCGCGTTGGCCGTGAGGATGCCGCGGCGGGCCTCATAGGACAGGATCGCGACGACCTGCCCGTTCTTGGCGCCGAGCTGCTCTGTCGTGCCGCGCTGCCACGTCGTGAACGCCACCGCCGGCAACGACCACAGGTAGGCCTGGCAGGCGCGCTGGAAGTCGCGCTCGTCGTAGAGCTTGTCGATCGTCGCATCGGTCGGGTAGCCGTTGGCGAAATCGTGGGTGAACTCGAGCGTGCCGATGCGCGTCTCGACCCCGGTCGGTGCGTTGCCCGCCGTCTGCGCGTTCGCGGACGGCGCCAGCCCCAGTGCGCCAGCAGCCGTCGCACCGGCACCGAGCCCGAGGATTTCCCTGCGACTCAGCTCGGACCGGGCGGTATTCATGGCGAGTTCCCACACCCTGAGCTCGTCCGAGTCTGCGGCGCCAGCACGGCCGTCAGCAGGATTTGCGACTCTTGTCTTCATTTCACCTCCTCGATGTCGGGAAGCTTCCAGGTCTTGTCGAACAGCGGCTTCTGGGGGCCGTAGAAGCGAAAGAGGACTTCGAACTTCCCGTTGGCGTTGGTGGGAACCCAGTTCGGCTCCTTTCCGGCTGGCGCCTTCGGCCCGAAGTAGACGTTCACCGAGCCGTCGCTTTCCTTCAGCAAGCCAGGCGATTGCGACGACCGGCTCGGGCGCGCCACATCGCGGACAAGGGCGTGCGTGGCACGGTCGTAGACCGTCGCCGACCAGTACTGGTTCACCGGCGCATCGGCCGGCACGGTGAGCCTGTAGTTGCGGGATCCGTCGAGCGCGCGGCGATCCTTGTCCTTCGTCGTCAGCAAGTAGTACTGCCCGGCGCCGATGTGCTTGATGGTGCTGTAGGCGTAGTAGTCCGCGAGCCCGCGCGCATCGAGCGAGTAGGCATCCTTCCTCTCGTAGAAAGTGCCCATGGTCTGGCTCAGCTCGGGCGAACCGGGCGGTGTCCATTGGCCGCCCTCATAGAAGCTCGGGAAGCCCTTCTCGTAGCGCGATTCGAGCCAGTCATGGGCTTCGCGCGCCGCCGCGTTCAGCGTCTCCTGCGTCTTCGGATCGGGAGCAAAAGGCTTGCCCTTCTCGATCCCGATCGACTTGAGCATGTCGATCATCACCCCGTCGCGCGCCAGCCAGGGCTCGATCTGCACGACTCGATCGAGCGACTGGAAGAAGCGCAGGTCGAACGGGATCGTCGAGTCGTAGACCACGTCGATCGCATCGACGAAGATCGTCGCCGGCGGCTTGCCGGCCTGTGCGAGCGGATAGAGCTTGACTCGCCTGGCGTAGGCGACCGCCTTGGCGATGTCAGCGTCGCTGCCGCTCCTGAGGATCGAGCGAAGCAGGGCATAGCCTTGATACGTCTTCGCTCGCAGGACGATGTAGCCACCAGGCGCGTCGCCCTTGTGGTCGGGAGGCAGGATCAGGTACTTGCCGCCCTTGCCTTTGTCCGCTCCGGCAGGGCCCACGTCTTCCAGCGCCGATTGCCATGCATCCATGATCGTGCCGGTGATGGAGCCGTCGCTCGCAGGCGGTATCTCGAGCACCATCGGTCCAACCTCCTTGGTGTTGAAGAACGGCTTCAGGTAGATCACGTCGGGGTTGGGCGTGAGCGTCTGGATCTTCCAGTCGGGCAGGCGCGACCAGTAGACGATCTGGTTCGGCCTGGCTCCGGCGGCGATGCCCGCCTGCAGCATCAAGTCGAGATTGACCGCAGGCATGCCCCAGTTGATCGCCTCGACGGCGCGCCGGTAGGTGGCGCGCTCCGAGGGATCGGTCGCTGTCTGCGCGGTCGCCATGCTCGCCATGATCGAAAGCACGAACACGGTCGCGTTCTTCATTGCGCCTCCGCGATGTCAGCGTCGTTCTACATCACTGACGTCAAGCCTGAGACGGTGAAGGGGTTTCGTTTCGTCAAGGCTGAGCGGATCGCGGCTCATCGCGGCGGGCGATTGGCGGCGATCGCAAGTGTCCGGACGGCGGGCGACGCTCCGCGCGCCGCGCTCTAGTGCGTCGGGTGCGCGGCGATGAAGTCGAGCAGGCCCTGGTACTTGGGCGCGGTGGCCGGGTCCTGCGTCACGTACTGCAGCGACCCCCAGAGGCCCCACTTCGACCAGTTGCCGACGTCGCTGTACTGGTTCATCGTGTCGCCGCCGGCGGCCACCCACTGGCTGTAGTACTCGGCATAGACGCCGCGCATGCGCGGGTTGTTGTGCGCCGCCATGAAGAGCGCCGTCATCGCATCGATCTTGTCGGCCGGGAAGTAGGAGCTGCTGTCGCCGGCGCCGCTTTCGTACGCCTTCAGCTTCAGCTTGTACTTGGCCGCAAGCGCGGCGTTGGCCGTCATCGACGCCTTGATGTCGCCACGGATGTTGGCGAGCATCTGGTCGACGACCAGATCGCTGCTCAACGTGAGCGTCGTCGCCACTTGAGCCGGATCACCGGCGGCCGGGGCGTTGAAGTAGGGCGCGATCGCCATCACGTCGGCGTTGGCGGCGGTGTCGCCGTAGGCGAGCGCATGGGTCAGGAAGTTGTCCCACACCGCCTGGCCGGCGATCACGCGCACGATGCGGCCTCGGTCGGCGCCCCAGACGTCCTGGACGATCTTGAACATTTCCACCGAGCGCTTCGCATAGAAGATCGCCGGCTGGCCGAAGGGGCTGTCGAGGCCGAGCGCCAGCGAGCGTGCATTGGCCCACTGCGTTTGCGCAAAGCCCGTGTTCCAGACCTCGTTCGAGTACTCGATGTGCGGGTGGAGCGCCGGGTCGAGGCGATCGCGCACGAGCGTCGCGAACCGGCGCACGTAGTCGTCGCTCGCCTGATGGGGAATGCAGAACCACGGGTCGACGTGCAGCGTGTTGGCGAGGTCGATCATCACCTCGATCGGCACGCCGGCGGTCGTCGCGTACGTGACGTCGGCGACGTGCGAGCGATCGGCCCACTCGACGATCGGCGAGACGTTCGTCGCGCCCCAGTCCATGAAGCGAAGCAGCGAGAACGGCGCGACCTTGGCGAGGAAGACGGGGTTGAACGGCTGGCTCGCGTGGGTGGCCTCGGTCCCGGGCCAGAGGAAGCGGAGATTGCGCACCGGGTTGCTCGCGCTGGTGCGGTCGATCGCCACCCAGAGGCTGCCGGTCGTGTCGACGACGTCGATCGCGATCCGGTTCGCTGCCGTCTCGGCGACCTTGACGTTGCTGAGCGGGAAGCTGATCGAGCCGTCGCCGTCCCACAGCACGACGTAGCGGCCCGGCGCGTAGCGGCTGCCCTCCCATGCCACCGCGTTGAGCGCGTGCTGCCCCGGCGCGAGCGCGGCCGGATAGCCATCGGCGGTGAGCGAGGGGAAGGGCCGGCCCCAGGTGCCGCTGTCCTCGCGCGACACCCACCCCATGCCGCTCTTCGTCATGTCGGCGAAGGGAAACTCCGACGACCAGTAGGCGATGCCGTTGAGGTTCATGCCGACATAGCGCGAGCGGGCCGGGATCGGCGTCGTGCCGCGAACGGACACGGTCCCGGACGCGGAGACGCCGTCGGCGGACACCTTGATCGTCGTGAAGCCGACCCGGAGCGGCTTGACGACGCCGCCTTCGTCGACGGTGGCCAGGGTCGGGTCCGCGCTTTCCCAGACCAGCGACGTGGCGGGCACGGCACCCCCCGACGAGTCCTTCGCTTGCACTGCCATCGGGGTCAGCGAGCCGACCGCGGTCGGTGTCATCGCCGGCAACGACAGGGCCGTCACCTTGCTCGGCGGGGCGGGCGGGGCGGCGGGCGGGACCGGAGCCGGGCCCTGGACGACGGCCGAAGCGGGAGCGGACGCTGAGCTCACGGGTGCCTTGACGTCGTCGTCCTTGCCGCCTCCGCAGCCGCACAACGACACGATCGCAAGCAAGGCCAGGCGCTGAAGCAGGGTCATGGTCGCGACTCGGAAGTACAAGGCCTCCGAATCTTCGTCGCTGCCGCCCTTGCAGCGTTACAAAACGTTCAGGTCCAGCGCCGCTCGGTCTTAATCTTGCGCGCCCGGGTGACGATCGGGCGAGGGACTGCGGTGGGGAAGATCCAGGTGCTAGTCGATGCAGATCTTGCCGACGCGCACCGACACGATCATCGACACGCCTTCGCGCAGCACCTCGACCCGAAGCAGCACGCCCTCGAGGTGCGAATCGCGCCAAACGGCGGGATTGAGCACGATGTCGTCGTGCTGCAAGCCGGCTCTCGATGCGGGAGTGTCCTCGCCGACGAGGATGATGCGTTCGGTGCGCGGGTCGGCGGTGACGCCGACGCCGACGTAGCTGCTGCCCGAGCAAGGCAGGCCGCTCGTCAGGAGTCCCGGCCGGAGCTCGACCCGAGCGATGCGATCGCCGGCCTCGCGAAGCCTGTCGGCGGTCGCTTCGTGCTCCGGAGGTCGGGGTGTCTCGATCGAGCTCGCGGCGGCGCGGACGAAGGCGGACACGACGAGCGCGTGCAGCGCCAACGACAGCAGGACCGCGACGGCGCGTGGCTCGAGGCGCATGTCATCTCCGGCCTTATTGCGGAAGGGCGTCGATTCCCGTCCCCGCGCCCGCCTGAGCCGGCGTGCGAGCGACGTTCATCAGCCAGGAGACCGTCACGAAGTAGCCGACGAGTGCAGTGAGCTCGACGACCCCTCGCTCGCCCCAGCGCGCGAGCGCGGCCCGGTAAGTGAGGTCGCTGACGCCATGCGTCGCGAGGAGCTCTCGCACGAACTCGACGCCGTCCTGCTCGTCGGGCGCGAGCGCGCGTGGCGTGGCGCCCTGGCGCAGCGCCTCGATCGCCTCCGGCGCGACCCCGGCCTTGATCGCCAGCGGTGCGTGCATCGTCCATTCGAACTGGTTGCTCACATGGCGCGCTGCAACGCACGTCGCGAGCTCGCGGACGCGGGGGTCGAGCGCGCTGTCGAAGCGCAGGTACTCGCCGACCTTGGCCATGCGCTCGAGCAGGACGGGACTGCGAAGCAGCGGAACGAACGGCCCGTAGACGCCCTTGCGCGGACCGTCGATCAGTGCCTGCGCCGCGGCTCTTTGCGCTTCGTCGAGCGAGCTCATCGCCGGCAGGGGCAGGCGCTCGGTCGCGCCGCGGGCATGGCCTTGGCCAAGCGAAACGGGATCAGCCATTCGAGAGCTCCTTGCAAAGGGACGACGGCGAACTCGCCCGCCACAGCCAGGGCGCCGTCGCGAACAGGGCCGCGGCCCCGGTCGCGAGTGCGAGCATGAGCCCGCGCGGGCCGAGCCGCAACAGGAGGGAAGAGACCACGGGCCCGGCGATCTGACCGCACGCGAAGGCGGCGGTGACGAGGCCGACCAGAGACGCCGCATGGCGCGGCGTGGCGGCGCGGGCACGCATCTCCTGCACGCCCGCGAGGGTGATGACCATGAAGGTCCCGCCGACGAGGAAGGCCGAAGCGGCGATCGTCCAGGCGTCCTGCCACAACGCCGGCAGCAGGACGCCGATGCCCATGAGCAGCTGGCAGCCGGCCCACGTTCGCAGGCGGGTCGCTCCCTTCATCAGATCGGCGGCCAGCAGGGTCGAGAGCGCCGCCGTCGCGCCGAACAGGGGCCAGGCGAGGCCGAACACGCGCGGGTCGTCGACGACGCTGCGCGCCAGCACGGGCAGGAACGTCGCCGGCAGGATGTAGCCGAAGCCCATGATTCCGTAGCAAACGACGATGCCTCGCGTGCTGCCGATCGCGGCAAGCGAGTCGCTCCCGCCGACCGGACGCGTGGCGGCAGCGACGGGCTCGAGACGCGCGATCATCCAGAACACCGGCAGCGCCAGCATCAGGGCCAGGCCTCCGAGCTGCAGCCACAGCGGCTGGGATCGAACGCCCGCCGCAGAGGCGAGAAGGCAGTCTGTGCCGGCCAGTGCGATGCCGACGCCGACGCCGGCGTAGACCCACCCGCTCGCCCACGTCGCGCCGCGCTCGGCCAGCGCACCCAGGCACCAGACGCTGGTCGCGACGAACACCCACGCGGAGGCCGCGCCGGCCAGAAAGCGCAGCGGCAGCCAGAGCACCGGCAGCGGCAACGCCATGGCCGCCGTCAGCGTCGCCGTCGCGATCAGGGCGACGACGGCGAGGGCGCCAGCCCGCAGCGGGAGCCGCGACGCGCTCAGCGCCCCGGCCAGGTAGCCGGCGTAGTTCGCGGCCGCGAGCCATCCGCCCTGGGCGACGTCGAGCAGGTCCTCGCGCAGCATCAGGGGCAGCATGGGCGTGAAGGCGAAGCGGCCGATCCCCATGGCCGCGGCCATTGCGAGCAGACCTGCCGAGGCGAGGAGGAAGGGGCCGGCGCGGCGCGGGTGCGTTGTCATGCGAGCCGATTACACAGAGAATGACGCGGCGGCACAAATGAATAAATCTGGAGCATCGTTCTCGTGGTGAGAAGCATCGACCTGGAAAGCCTGGAGATCTTCCGCGCCGTGGCCACCGAAGGCGGCGTGATCCGCGCCGCCCAGAAGCTCAACCGCGTGCAATCGAACGTCACCACGCGCATCAAGAGGATGGAGCAGCGCCTCGGCCGTTCGTTGTTTCGCAAGCAGGGCCGCGGCCTGGTTCTCTCGGCCGAGGGAGAGCTCCTGCTGTCGTATGCGCAAAGGCTGTTCAGGCTTGCCGACGAGGCAGAGCACGAGCTGCGCTCCGGCCGGGCGATGGGTTCCCTGCGCATCGGCTCGCTGGAGAGCACGGCAGGCAGCAGGCTGGCGCCGATCCTCTCGCGCTATCACCGCGAGCATCCCGGCGTGGTCGTCGAGCTGGTGATGGGCACGACCGGAGCGCTGCTGCAACGCGTCGCGCAGTTCGAGATCGAGGCTGCGTTCGTGTCGGAGCCGTTCACTGCCGATGGCTTGTCCACCCTGAAGGTGTTCGAGGAGGAGCTCGTGCTGATCACCGGACGCGGCCTGCCGCCCGTGCGCGCCGCCGCCGACCTGGCGGGAATGACCGTGGTGTCGTTCGCTGCCGGTTGCTCCTACCGCAAGCGCCTCGAGGACTGGCTCGGGGCATCGTCACTGTTGCCCGCGCGCACGCTCGAGCTGGCGTCGTACCAGGCGATGATCGCCTGCGTCGCTGCGGGAACGGGGTTCGCGGTGGTGCCTCGCTCGCTGCTGCTGGCATTGAAGGCGGCCAAGGAAGTGCGGCAACATGAGCTGCCGGCACGCGTGCGGCGCAACCACACTCACTTGGTATGGAAGGGCGAGCCTTCGGCGGCGCTGGCGCGCCTGCAGGAGATCCTTTCCGGGAAAGCAACATGAAGTCATCGCTCGCGAACCCCTCGGTCAGGGAACCGAACGCGCCCGCACGACACCTGCGTGCACTCGCAGGCTTCGGGGTCCGTGCTGCGCTCGTCGTGGCGCTCGCCGTATCGGCTGCCGCTGCGGGCGCGCAGACCACGGTGACACTCTACGGCGGCGCGCGCGGCGGCGGCGACTTCGAGGATGCGAGCGGCAACGGCAGCACCTTCAAGCTCGACAGCGGCGCGGCGTTCTCGGCCAGCGTCGACTGGCCGCTCGACGACGGGCGGGTGGGCCAAGTCTTCTATTCGTTCCAGCGCAGCGCGCTGCCGGGCAAGGCATTCGGCCAGCAGGCCGAGGTGGCGGTGAACATCAGCTACCTCCACCTCGGCGGGCGTGCCTTCTTCGAAGGCGACGCGAGGAACGGTGGCGGCTACGTCGTCGGCGGGCTCGGCGCCACCTTCTTCTCGCCCGGGCTCGGGGGGTTGTCGGACGAGATCCGGGCTTCGGCCAACCTCGGCGTCGGCTGGCAGTGGCCGGTGGCGCGCAACGTCGCCCTGCGCACCGAGCTGCGCGGCTACCTCACGCTGATCAACTCCAGCGGCCAGTTCTTCTGCTCCGGCGGCTGCGTCGTCTCGATTCGCGGCAACACGCTGGCGCAGTTCGAGGGCATGGTCGGCGTGTCGGTCGGGTTCTGAGCGGCCGACGCCTAGCGCTCCAGCTCCTCGCCGGCATCGGGCGCTCGGCCGAGGATGGCGAGCACCGACTGAATCAACGCTTCGCGGTTCGCCATCACGTCGACCGCGCCGCGGCGCACCAGCGCCGCGCGCTGCGCGACGGCCCATGTTCCGGCATAGACGATCACGGGCGGGCCGCCGTCGCGGATGACGGGTTGGTCCAGGAAGGCCGCGCCCGCGCTCGCCGACCGATCGGACGACCCCTGGCGTCCGAGGTCGGTGATCACCAGGTCGTAGGTCTCGTTGACGAGCTGCTCGATGGCCTCGGCCGTCGACACCACGCTGTCGAACACGATCCCGTGCGGTCGCAGGAGCTTGCGCTCGAATTCATTGTTCGCTGGCCGGTCATCGACCCACAGCACGCGCGCCGCGCGCCTGGGCATCGCGGCCAGGGTGGAGACGGCGGAGATGCACGCGGTGATATCGGTCGAGAACGAGGCGCGGCGCAGGCTCATCGCGTTGCGGCGCGTGAACCAGCGAAGCTGCGCCGGAAGCTGATCGTCGCGAGGCATCGCGCCGCCATCGACGAGGAGCGGCACGACGGCGGCACCGTGGAAGCGCGCGCGTTGCCACTCGAAGGCGACGACGCTCGTTGGCTCGCCGAGGCGCCCGGGGTCGAAAGCGGGACCGATCAGCGCAAGGACGAGATTGCTTTTGGCAATCGCATCGGAGATGACCTGGCGATAGAGCTGGCCGACGCCGATGTCGCCGGTATCGATGTAGGCGCGATGTCCTTCCAGGCGCAGCGCGTAGAAGAGGGCATGTGCGGCCATTGCCGTGTCGGCGCGCTGATACGACACGAAGACATTCATGGCCGCGCATTCTCCGGCCGGAGGCAGCGAAAGTCAGCACGGCCTCGACACGACATCAGGCTGTGAGCGCGCGGGGTTTCCCCTGAAAATGGACACCACCGACGAGCGCCCACGCATGGACACCTTGAATCCTTCCCTCATCGAGAGCTGGCACGCCCACGTGTACTTCGATGCATCGAGCCGGGAAACGGCGCGCGCCTTGCGCGACATCATCGCAACGGAACTGGCGACCCGGGTCGAGCTGGGGCGCTTTCACGAGAGGCCCGTGGGTCCGCACCCGATGTGGAGCTACCAGCTGGCGTTCGCGCCGGCCAGCTTTCCTGACGTCGTCAGCTGGCTCGCGCTCAATCACGATGGCCTGGACGTGTTCATCCATCCGAACACGGGCGACGAGCTGCGCGACCATCGCGACGGCGCGCTCTGGCTGGGCAGGTCGCACGTGCTGAACCTGGCCGCTCTGACCGAGTAGGCGGCTTGCAGCTTCTCTCCTCGGCCGTTCTCGCCTGCGCGCTGATCGGGTTGCCGGCCGCGACTCCCGCCCAGCCGTTTCCCGCCGGCCCGATCACCGTCGTCATTCCGCTCGCTCCGGGCGACGCTGCCGACATCGCCGCGCGTGCCCTGGGCGAAGAGATCTCGCGGCTGTTGAAGACGCCGGTGCTGCCGGTCAACCGGCCCGGCGCCGGCGGCGCGGTCGGCGCCGGCAGCGTCGCCTCGGCGAGAAAGGACGGCCACACGATCCTGTTCGCGCAGAACAGCGCGCTCACCTTTCGCGCCGTCCTCGATGCGCCATCGGCGACCTACGATTCGCTTCGCGATCTGGTGCCGCTCGGCACCGCCTCGCGCACGCCGAGCATCCTCGTCGTGCGCGGTGACGCGCCGTTTCGGACTTTCGCGGAGCTGGTCGAACACGCGAAGAAGAACCCGGGCCAGGTGCGCATCGGTCACCCCGGCTCCGGCTCGGTCGGCGATTTCTGCGTGCGATTGATGAACGCGCTCACGGGTGCCGAGCTCGTGCCGATTCCCTACGCCGGCGCCGCCCCTGCCATCGTCGCCTTGCGCGGCGAGCACATCGAAGGGGTCGTGCTGTCGCTCGGTGCGCTGAGCGCGCACCTCAAGTCCGGGACGTTCCGCGGCCTCGTCGCTTCGAGCCGCTCTGCGGAGTCCGGCGACGTGCCTTCGCTGCGCGAGCTCGGCTATCGGGAGGAGATGTTCGGCATCTGGTTCAGCTTTCTCGCGCCTGCCGGGATTCCCGAGGATGCGAGGAACGCCCTCGTCGGCGCGATCGAGCAGGCGGTCCAGGCCCCGGCCATCACGGCCAGGCTCGCCCCGCTCGGAATCCTGCAGAGCTACGCCACCCCCGAGCAAACGGCAGGCGAGATGCGCGCGGAGCTCAAGCGCGTGGGCGAGATCGCGAGGAAGACCGGCCTGATCAGGTGAAGCCGGTCAGGCGGCTGGCTGAAGACATCGATCGCAGCGGGGCAACTGCGGCACGCGCATCCGGAACCACGTCGTAGGAATAGAGGCGCTTTCGGAATTCCGCGTGCGCCGCGAGCTGGGCATCGCGGACTGCGAGGTCGGCGGCCGCGGAATCGAGACGAAGTCCGTTCTGTCGCGCGCCGAGCTGGATCTCGGCCACCCGCTCGCGCCGCAATGTCTCGTAGGCGAGCAGCGACGCCGGAACCGCCGCTGCATCGACCTGGCCGAGGATCGTGGCCAGCGCCATGCCGTCCTCGATCGACTGGTTGGCGCCCTGGCCCAGATGCGGCAGCATCGGATGCGCGGCGTCGCCGAGCAGCGTGAGCCGGCCCGTGCTCCACCTCGCCAGCGGCTCGCGGTCGTAGAGGGCCCAGCGAAAGGTCTTGTCGACCCGCTTCAGGACGTCGCCGATGCGCGGGTCCCAACCTTCGAACTCGCGACGCAACACCGCCGGATCGCCGGGCGCGGACCACGACTCCTTCATCTCCTCATCGGCCGGCACGAAGCCGACGTAGTTGACCATCGCGCCGTGACGGACGGGAAAGACCAGGAAGTGCCTCGACGGACCGGCCCACATCTGCCAGCGATCCATCGGCCAGTCCGGCAGGCGCTCGCGCGCGACCAGGCCGCGATAGGAAACGGTGCCGTGAAAGACCGGATTCGAGGGCGGGCAGACGAACGCGCGCAGCTCGGAGTGGATGCCGTCCGCGGCGACGACGACCTCGGCCTCGGCGGTAGCGCCGTTGGCGAACTCGACGCGGGCCAGCTCGCCGTCCTGCTCGAAGCCGACGGCGCGGTGGCCGGTGTGCACGATCCCGGCGGGCAGGTTGGCGGCGAGGAAATCGACGAAATCGGCGCGGTGCATGCCGAAGGCCGCGTTCCAGCCGGAGCCGTCCGACACCTGCACCGGCGCGATCGGCGTCCCGTCATGACGGAAATAGGAAGAGCCCGGCCCGACTCGCGCGCCCCATCTCTCGACCGCCGGCCCGAGACCTACTCGCTCCAGATGGCGCACCGCATTCGGTGTCATGAAGACACCCGCGCCGACCTCGCCCAGTGCGGACGCCTGTTCATAGACCGACACACGCAGTCCCTGCGCGATCAGGGCATTGGCGGCGAACAGGCCGCCAATGCCGCCTCCGATGATCACGACGCTCGGCCGCGACGGCATGGCCGAGCAGCACGGACGTCAGGGAGACTGACTCTCGTCCTTGCGCCGGCGCATGACCAGAAACAGCACTGCCGCGATGACCACCGCGATCAGCACGTACCACGCCGTCCCCAAACCAGAAGATTCGACCGGTCCTGGAGCGGGCGCGGTCGCGACGGGCGGGGTGGGCGGTGTCGCGACGGCCGGTGATTCCGTCTTGGGGGAGGTCGATTCCGTCTTGGCGACGGTCGGCTCCGACTTCGTGGCGGGCGCCTCCGTCTTGGCCGGGGCCTGGGCCAGCGTCGCCTCCACTTCCCGCTCCGTCACCACCTCCGGCGGACGCTGCGAAATGACCGTCGCCGTGATCTCGTCGCCCTTGTTGAGCTGCGAGATCGGGATCACCTTGCCGTCCTTGAAGATCTGGAGACCGCGGGCGTTCAGCTGATCCTGGGTGAACTTCTTGCGCACGCCATCCGTGCGATCGAGCACCATCACCGAGTTGAACCCCGTGCCCAGCACCATGCCGCTGCGCAGCTCGGTGACGACGACCGGAGTGATCGTGGTCGTTGTCGTGACGGTCGCCTGGCCCTTCATCCCCGCCTTCAGATCCGCGACGGTCATCTTCTTGCCGTCGACCGTGAAGACGAAATCGGCTGGCACAAAGTAGTCGCTGGTGCCCCTCTCGTCGCGAAGGATGAGATGGTTCCCATCGACCGCGACTATTTCGAAATTGCGAACAGCCACCGTCATGGTCTGTGTCTGCGCGCGAGGTTCACCTGCGAAGGTGAAACCCAGCACAAGCGTCACAAGGACCCCCGCCAGCCAGGCCGCCTGTTTCGTCATCAGTCCGCTTGCCATCGTCATTCCCCCGTTGTTGCTCTGATGGAGCCCTGTGGGACGGCCGACGCCATTGGGGCGGCCGTGCGATCACGGCTGCTCGATACTACTCGTGGGCGCGGCAATGCGCCAATTCGCGATGCTCACGAAATCGTCGCGCCCGCCGGCTCGCCGAGGTTCTGCATCAGCCGGTTCGCCCAGCCGAAGATCGCGACCGAGTGGAGCAGATCGATGATGTCCTCCTCCGCCATCCCGACCGCGCGCAGCGGCGCGATGTCGTCGGCGCCGAGCGCATGCGGCCGCTCGGTGACGGCGATCGCGAACCTTGCGATCGCTCGCTCGCGCTCGCTCGTTCCTGCCGAAGCCGGATCGTCGAACACCTGCTCGACGGTATCGCTGCGCCTGGCGAGCTGCTCGAAGCGCTGCGCGTGGACCGACGTGCAGTAGACGCAGCCGTTGGTCACCGACACCACCAACGCGCCCAGCTCGCGCTCGGCGCGCGGCAGGCCGCCCGGCGCGTACATGATCGCGTTGTAGGCGGCAGAGCGGTGGCGCAGCATCAGCGGCTGGTGCGCGAGCGTGAGGTAGTAGGGCGAGGTGCGCGACTGCGGGTGGCTCTCGTCGAGCACCTCGAGCTGAACGGGGCTCGCGTCGGCGATCCGCAGCGGCTCCAGCCACGAACGCCACTCGAGCGTCTCGTCGGTGAATCCATTGCGCCGGATCATGGCTTGCCGCCCGGGCCCGCGCGCATCGCCTTCAGGCCCGCGACGACGCGCAACTGGTAGGAGAGAAAGGCGACCAGCTGCGCCAGCGCGACGATGGCAGCGTCGCCGAGGCCGGCGCGGCGCAGCGGCTCGAGCGCGGCGCGGTCGCCAAGACGCGGGTCGGTCGTCAGCGCGGCGGCGAACAGCAGCATCACCGGCAGTGCGGGCGAAGGCGGCGCGTCGCGGCCGGGATCGGTAGCGAGCAATGCTTCGTAGTGCTGCGCGAGGCTGGCCGCGCCGGCGATCGTGCAGATGTGGGCGGCGACGCGCGCGCGGTCGGCCGTCGAGAGGCCGTCCACGGCTTGCCCGAGCAGCGCATCGTGGCTGGCCTGGGTCGCCTCGACGACCTTGGCACGGAAGCGACGCGCGGCGTGCAGCGAGTCGCCGCGCGCGAGGCCGGCGGCGCGATCGATCACGTCGTCGTTGTCGCGAATGTCGAAAGAAGGCATGAAGGAGGTGTCCCTAGTGAGCGACCGTCATTTTCTCGAAGCGGCGCGGGCAGGCGAGGGCAGCGGCTCGGCGACCCATTCGTCGCCGAGGATCTCGGGCTCGTCGTAGGCCTCCATGCGCGCGAAGTGGTGCTCGATGTCCTCGGCGTAGAGGAGGCCGATCAACGTGGCGGCGAGCTGCAGCGCGCCTTCGCTGATCGCCGGGATGTCGCCGGTGATCACGCCGAGCGAGAGCGTCGCCGGGTAGCTGAGGCAGTGGACGCGATCGAGGCCCGGGCAGTTCGCGCCGGCGCGGGGCTGGAACTCGAACGCCGCGCCGAGGTCGGGCGATTCCGCGAGCTCGTCGTCCTCGCTGCCGGGGAGCGGTGCGTAGCGGTCCTTCCAGACGCCGATGCTCGGCGCGATGTGGCGCAGCATCGGCCGCTGGCGCCAGTCGACCTTGAAGCCGGTGGCGAAGATCAGGAAGTCGAGCTCGATCGGCCCGGCCGACGTGCCCACCTGCAGCGCCCCGTGGCGCTCTTCGACGCCAACGATGGAGACGCCGAGGTGGAAGTGCGCGTTGGCGTGGCGCGAGACGCGCTGCGTGCTGTTGCGCGGCGGCGGCACCTGCTGCGTGCTGATGTAGTGGCGGATGCGCCATTTCCAGGCGTCGGGCAGCTGCGCGTAGCCGGCGACGAATCCCGGGTTGCCGGCGCCCTTGCCCTTGTTGATGCGCGGCAGGTCGGCGCGTCGCACCAGCAGGTGAACCTGCGCGGCGCCGGCTTCGAGCGCGGTCGCGGCGCTGTCCATCGCCGACGCGCCCGCGCCGACGACGCCGACGCGCAGCCCGGCCAGCGCGGCGTAGTCGTTGTCGTCGGACGAGTGCGCCCAGCGCGTTCGCGGCAGCGCCTCGGCGAAGGCGGGCAGCGCTGGCCCGCCGAGCCCGGCGCGGCCGGTGGCGACGACGACGCGACGCGCCCACGCGCTCGTCGCGCTGCGGCCGTCGGCCTCGACGGCGAGCTCGACGAGGCCGTCGCCGCGCGGCCGCACATCGGTGACGCGGTGGCCGTTTCGCACCGGCAGCGCCAGCACCTCGCGGTACCAGCGCAGGTAGTCCATCCACTGCAGGCGCGGGATCTTGTCGAGCGCGTCCCATTCGGCGCGGCCGAACTGGGCCTCGAACCAGGCGCGAAAGGTCAGCGACGGAATGCCGAGCGCCGGGCCGGCGAGCTGCTTGGGGCTGCGCAAGGTCTCCATTCGCGCCGTCGTCGCCCAGGGGCCTTCGAGGCCGGCCGGCGCTTCGTCGTAGGCGACGACCGAGACGCCGCGCTGCACCAGCGCCGCGGCCAGCGCCAGTCCGGTCATGCCGGCGCCGACGATCGCGACGTCGGCGACCGGCTGGCCTTCGTGCTCGAGCGCCGGCGTCCAGCGTGGCGCCGGAAGCTGCAGGAAGGCGAGCTCGTCGGCGAGCCGCGCCTCGAGGGCCGCGAGGCCGCTCGTCATGGGCGACGCCGCGGCGCGCTCATTGCGCGCTGATGCGTGCGTCGCGCACCACGCGGCCCCACTTCTCGGTCTCGGCGGCGAGGTGCTCGGCGAGCTGTTGCGACGTGCCGCCGAGCGTGCTCGCGCCCATCTCGGCGAGGCGCTTCTTCACCGCCGGGTCGGCGAGGATCTCGTTCGAGACCGCGTTCATCCGCGCGATGACGGCCGGCGGCGTTCCCTTCGGCGCGAGCAGCGCGAACCAGGTCGAGGAGAGCAGGCGCGGCTGGCCCAGCTCGGCCGTCGTCGGCACGTCCGGCAACGCGGGCGAGCGCTGCGGCGCCATCACCGCGATCGCGCGCACCTTGCCGCTCTTCACCTGGCCGGCGATGCCGGGGATCAGCTGGAACATGAGCTGGATCTCGCCGGCGATGAGGTTGGTCGTCGCCGTTCCCGGCGCGTTGTAGGGGACGTGGATCATCTGCGCGCCGGTCTCGCGCATGAAGAGCTCGCCCGCCAGGTGCATCGAGCTGCCGATGCCGGTCGAGCCGAAGTTGAGCTTGCCCGGGTTCGCCTTGGCGTAACGCTCGAAGTCGGCCAGGTCCTTCGCGGGGATGTCGTTGTTGACGACCAGGATGTTGGGGACGTCGGCGACGAGCAGGATCGGCACGAAGTCCTTCTGCGCGTCGAACGAGAGGTTCTTGTAGAGCGCCTTGTTGACCGCCAGCGTGCCGGCCCAGCTGAACAGGAAGTGGTAGCCGTCGCCGGCCGTCGCGGCGGCCGCGCTGGCGCCGATGTTGCCGTTGGCGCCGGCCTTGTTGTCGACGACGAAGGTCGCCTTCAGTCGCGACTGGAGCTCTTCGGCGAGGACGCGCGCGATCGTGTCGCCGGTGCCGCTGCCGCCCGGCGCGGGAACGATGAGCTGGATCGTCTTGCCGGCCTGCGGCCACTCCTGGGCCAGGGCGGGCAAGGCGAAGAGGCAGGACGAGAGCACGGCAAGCGCCGCTGCGAATCGAAAACGTTGGAACATCGGTGAGTCCGGGGTGAACGCGTCGAACGCCATCTTGGCACGGCGCTCGCCGGCCCGCGCGGGCGGGCAGGAAAGGCAGCGCCCGCCTAGACTGCGCCATGGTCAAGCAGGCCGGAGAGGGAAGCGAGTCGTCGACGCGGGCGCTGCGCGCCGAGGCGTTGCGCGCCTTCATCGCGCGCGCCTTCGTCGCCGTCGGCATGCCCGACACCGATGCGGCGACGGTCGCCGCGCTGATGACCGAGGCCGACCTGCAGGGCTCCGACGGCCACGGCGTGATCCGCCTCGCGCCCTACCTGAAGCGGATCCGCGCCGGCGGCATCAACCTGCATCCCGAGATCCGCGTCGTCGAGGAGCGCGCGGCGACGGCGCTCATCGACGGCGACAACGCCATGGGGCACCTGGTCATGACGCGTGCCGCGCAGATCGCTGCCGAGAAGGCGCAGCGCGCCGGGATCGGCTGGGCCGGCACGCGCTTCAGCAACCACGCCGGCCCGGCGTCGCTCTACGCGCGAATGGCGCTGCCGCGCGACATGATCGGTCTCTACTTCGCGGTCGGCAACGCCAATCACCTGCCGCCGTGGGGCGGCCTCGACATGCTGCTGTCGACCAACCCGATCGCGGTCGCCATCCCCGCGGGCGACGAGCCGCCGGTCGTGCTCGACATGGCGACCACGGTCGCCGCGTATGGCAAGGTCAAGGCGAAGGCGCAGCGAGGCGAGACGATGCCCGAAGGCTGGATGATCGACCGCCAGGGCCGGCCGCTGCTCGACCCGAAGCGTGCCGACGAAGGCTTCCTGCTGCCGATCGGCGGCTACAAGGGCTACGGCCTCGCGCTGATCGTCGGCCTGCTCGCCGGCACGCTCAACGGCGCGGCGATGGGCAAGGACGTGCTCGATTTCAACCGCGACTTCGCGACCACCACCAACACCGGCCAGGCGATCGCGATGATCGATCTCGCCGCGTTCGGCGACCCGGCGGCGTTCAAGCGCCGGGTCGACGAGCTTGTTCGCGACCTGCGCGCGAGCGAGCGCATGCCCGGGGTCGAGCGAATCTGGCTGCCCGGCGAGCAGAGCCAAGCGAAGCGCATCGCCCACGGGCGCGACGGCATTCCGATCGCGCCGGCGCTGCGCGCGGTGCTCGACGGCGTCGCTGCCGAGCTGGGCGTCGCGCCGCTGGCGTGAGCGCATCGACGCACGTCGACCGCTCCTTCACCGTCCGAAAGGAACGAAGCACCATGAACGTGACCCGCTCGTGCACGCGCACCGCTACCGCCTTCGTCTTCGCCGCCGCTGCCGCGCTTGTGGTGCCGGTCGAAGCGAGCGCGCAGGCGGCCTACCCGAGTCGGCCGATCCACCTGATCGTTCCGCTCGCCGCCGGCAGCGCGGTCGACGTCGCCGCCCGCATCGTCGCGCAGCAGATGGCGGCGTCGATGGGGCAATCGATCGTGGTCGAGAACCTGCCCGGCGCGGCCGGCCTGGTCGGCGCCGATCGCGTCGCCAAGGCCCCGCCCGACGGCTACACGCTCGGCGGCTTCAACGACAGCATCATGACCATGGTGCCGGCGCTGCAGCCGAAGATGCCGTGGGACATCGTTCGCGACTTCATGCCGGTCTCGCTGGTGGCGACGGTCGAGTGGGGCCTGGTGATGAACCCGGCCGCGCCCTACGGCAACGTCGCCGGCCTGATCAGCGCCGCGAAGGCGAATCCCGGCAAGATCGACTACGGGTCGGGCGGCATCGGCAGCCCGCAGCACATCGCCATGGCGCTGTTCGCATCGGAAGCGAACGTCGTCATGAACCACGTGCCGTACAAGGGCGCGACGCAGGCGGCGGTCGGCGTCGCCGGCGCCGAGGTGCCGGTCGCCTTCCAGGGGCTGGCGACGGTCAACTCGCTCGTTCGCGGCAACAAGGTCAAGCTCGTCGCGGTGACGACGCCCAAGCGCATGCCGCAATACCCCGACGTGCCGACGGTGTCCGAGTCGGGCCTGCCGGGATTCGAGTTCAACTCCTGGTTCGCGGTGCTGGCGCCGGCCGGCACGCCACCCGAGATCGTCGCCCGGCTTAACGCCGAGATCGTCAAGGCGCTCGCCGAGCCCGCCGTGCGCGAGCAGCTGATCGCGCAGGGGCTCACGCCGCGCGGCTCGAGCGCCGACGAGCTCGGCCGCGCGACCAAGGACCAGCTCGCGAAGTACGCGGCGCTGATCAAGAAGAACGGCATCAAGGCGGAATAGTCCACCATGCAGTACACCAAGCTCGGCCGCACCGGCCTCGACGTCTCGCGCCTCTGCCTCGGCTGCATGAGCTACGGCGAGCCCGATCGCGGCGCCCACACCTGGACCCTCGGCGAGGTGGCGAGCCGGCCGTTCCTGAAGAAGGCGCTCGACCTCGGCATCAACTTCTTCGACACCGCCAACGTGTATTCGGCCGGCTCGAGCGAGGAGATCGTCGGCCGCGCGCTGCTCGACTATGCGCGGCGCGGCGAGGTCGTGATCGCGACCAAGGTCAACCAGCGCATGCACAAGGGGCCCAACGGCATGGGCCTGTCGAGAAAGGCCATCTTCGCCGAGATCGACGCCAGCCTGAAGCGCCTCGGCACCGACTTCGTCGACCTGTACCAGGTCCATCGCTGGGACCCGGCGGTGCCGATCGAGGAGACGCTCGAGGCGCTCGACGCGGTCGTCCGCGCCGGCAAGGCCTTGCACATCGGCGCGTCGTCGATGTTCGCGTGGCAGTTCGCGAAGGCGCTGCACGTGTCCGACACGAACGGCTGGGCGCGCTTCCAGACGATGCAGAACTACGTCAACCTGCTCTACCGCGAGGAAGAGCGCGAGATGCTGCCGCTCTGCAAGGACGAGGGCATCGGCGTCATCCCGTGGAGCCCGCTCGCGCGCGGCCGCCTGACGCGCGACTGGGATGCGGCGAGCGAGCGCTCGGAGAACGACGGCTTCGGCCGCACCCTCTACGCGCGCACCGCCGAGGCCGATCGCAAGGTGGCCGAGGCGCTCGCCGCGGTCGCGGCGCGGCTCGGCCGGCCGCGCGCGCAGGTCGCGCTCGCCTGGGTGCTCGCCAAGAGCGAAGTGACGGCGCCGATCGTCGGCGCAACGCGGCTCGACCAGCTCGACGATGCGGTCGCCGCGCTCACGCTCGTGCTCGCGCCGGAGGACATCGCCGAGCTCGAGGCGCCGTACGTGCCGCATCCGGTGATCGGGCACGAATGAGCGCGCGGAAGCAGGACTGAACCGGCCTGACGCTGATCGACGCCGTCCGCGCCGGGCAGCGCCGGCTGGCGCGGCACGTGCTCAACGAGCGGCTGCTGACCAAGGCGCGCTCGCCGCTGACGCTGCACTGGGCAGCGCGCGTCGGCTGAGGTCGCGTCGTCGCGCGCGGCGGCCGGCCCGAGCCACCGCGCGGCCGCTCGACGGAGGCAACCGCGTCCCGGTCGGTTGCTATCCTCGGCCGATGACCGAGGTCGAGCAACTCGAAGCCGCGATCGCCGCGCTGGAAAGGCAACGATCGACGCTCGGGGATGCGGTCGTCGAACCGCTGGCGGCGGCGGCGCGGGACCGGTTGGCGGCGCTCACGGCAGCGGTTGCGGAGACGTCGCCGCCGGCGCAGACGCTGCGGCAGGTCAGCATCCTCTTCATGGACGTGGTCGGCTCGACCGCGCTCGCCCAGCACCTCGACCCCGAGGCGATCAGCGCCGTCATGGACGACGCCCTGGCGCGCGCGACCGCCGTCGTCGAGGCGCACGGCGGCAAGGTGCTCCAGTACGCCGGCGACAACGTTCTCGCCGCGTTCGGTGCCGCCGAAGCGCGCGAAGACGACGTCGACCGGGCCGTGCGCGGCGGCCTCGCGCTGCTCGAGCTCGGCAAGGTCCTCGGCGTCGAGGTTCGCGCTGCGCACGGCCACGATGGTTTCAACGTCCGCGTCGGCGTCCACACTGGGGCCGTGCTGCTCGGCGGCGGGGTCGATGCCGACGGCAGCATCCGCGGCATCGCCGTCAACATCGCCGCCCGGATGGAGCAGACCGCGCCTGCCGGGGGCTTGCGCATCAGCCACGACGCCTACACGCAGGTGCGCGGCATGTTCGAGGTCGAGCGCCAGGCGCCGATGGCGGTCAAGGGAGTCGACGAGCCGATCGCCAGCTATCTGGTCCTGCGCGCCAAGCCGAGGAGCTTTCGGCTCGGCAGCCGCGGCATCGAAGGCGTTGCCACGCGAATGATCGGCCGCGACGCCGAGCTCGACACGCTCCAGGACGCCTTCAAGCGGCTGTTCGTCGAACGCCAGTTCGCGGCCGTCAGCGTGGTCGCCGACGCCGGCATCGGCAAGAGCCGGCTGCTCTACGAGTTCGCGGCCTGGACCGACGCGCGTCCGGAGAGCTTCTTCCTCTTCCGCGGCCGGGCGACGCCGCAGACGCAAGGCCAGCCGTTCGGGCTGCTGCGCGACGTCATCGCCTGGCGCTTCCAGATCGCCGACGACGACAGCATCGACGCCGCGCGCGGCAAGATGGAGGACGGGATCGCGCCCCTGTTCGTCGCCGACGACGGACCCGACGCGGCGCAAGGCCACGCCCATCTGCTCGGCCACCTGATCGGCATCGAGTGGCGCGAGAGTCGCCACGTCCAGGGCATCCTCGACGACCCGAAGCAGATCCGCAACCGCGCCTTCCACGCCGCCGCCGAGCTCTTGCGCCGCATCGGCAGCGTCGATGGGTCACCCGTCGTCGTCGAGCTCGAGGACCTGCACTGGGCCGACGACGAGAGCCTCGATTTCCTCTCCTACCTGGCCGAGGTCGATCGTGACGTGCCGCTGCTGATCGTCGCGTGCACCCGTCCGGCGCTGTTCGAACGCCGGGCGAGCTGGTGTGCGCAACGGGTGCACCGGCGCATCGACCTGCAACCGCTCGGCAAGGACACGAGCCGGATGCTGGCCGGCGAGCTGCTCAAGAAGCTGCCCGACGTGCCGGCGGCGCTGCGCGAGCTCGTCATCGGCGGCGCCGAAGGCAATCCGTTCTACATGGAAGAGCTGGTCAAGATGCTGATCGACCGGGGTGCGATCGAGACCGGCGACACCTGGACCGTCAACGCCGAGCGGTTGCTGCTGACCCGGGTCCCGCCGACGCTGATCGGCGTCCTGCAGGCGCGCCTCGACGGCCTGCCGACGCCCGAGCGGCTGACCCTGCAGCGGGCCAGCGTCATCGGGCCGGTGTTCTGGGACCGCGCGCTGATCGCCCTCGACAACACCGCTCACGACACCTTGCCGGCGCTGGTGCGCCGCGAGCTCGCGCTGCCGCGCGCCGGCTCGAGCAGCGACGACCTGCGCGAGTACGCCTTCAAGCACCAGATCCTTCATCAGGTGACTTACGAGACCGTGCTCAAGCGCACCCGCCGCGAGCTGCACGGCAAGCTCGCGCGCTGGCTCGCCGCCCGCACCGGACTTCGCGCCAACGATTTCCTGGGCGCTGCCGCCCGGCACTTCGAGCTCGCCGGCGACGAGGCGAGCGCCGCCGAGTACCACACCCGCGCCGCCGAGCACGCGCGCAGCCGCCTGGCCCACGGCGCGGTGCTCGACCACGTGCGCCAGGCGCTGGCGATCATCGACAAGAGGCCCGCGCCCGGCTCGCGCTTGCTGCGCTGGCGCCTGCTCGAGGTGCGCGAGGCGACGCTCGAGATGCAGGGCGACCGGGCCGGCCAGCGCGCCGACATCGACGCGATGGCCGAGATCGCCGAGGCGCAGGACGATGACCGGCGCCGCGCCCACGTCGCCTGGCGCTGCAGCGCCTGGGCGCAACGCATCGCCGACCACGCGGCGATGGAAACCGCGGCCAGGCGCGCCGTCGAAGCGGCGAGTCGTGCGGGCGACGCCATGCTTCGGCTGCTCGGGCAACGCTTGCTGGCGATGTCGATCGCGTTCCAGGGCCGGCGCGGCGAAGCGCGCGCGATCGCCGAAGACACGTTGGCCGAAGCGTGCGCGCTCGGGATGCGCCAGGTCGAAGGCTCGTGCCTGAATGCGCTGGGGATCATCGCCGGCATGCAGGATGACGAGGTCGGCGCGCTGCGCTTCGACCAGCGATCGCTCGAGGCGTATCGCGCCAGCGGCGACCGGCGCAACGAGGCGATCGCGCACGGCAACATCGGCATCGGCTGGGTCGGGCTCGGTGCGCTGACCGAGGCGCGTCGCGAGCTCGATGAAGCATTGCGCCTGATGCGCGTCAACGGCGAGCGCGCGCTCGAGGTCAGCCCGCTGTGCGCGCTGGCGACGCTGGCGCTGTGGCAGGGTCGTGACGAACAGGCGCTCGCGCACGCGCGCGCCGCGGTGGAAACCGCGGTCGCCGTCCGGGCGCGCGACCAGGAGATCGCCGCCTGGTGCCGCGAGGGCGAGGCGGAGCTGGCGCTCGGCCGCCACGCCGTCGCGGCGCAGGCGTTCGAAACCGCGCACGCACGCGCGCTCGAAATCGCCAGCCCCTATCGCCACGACGCCGCGGCCGGGCTGGCGCGCGTCGCCCTGGCGCGCGGCGACGCGCCATCGGCATTGCAGGCGCTGGCACCGTTGCTGGCGTCGGGCGGAAGGTCCGACGACGGCGACGACGAACTCCTCAAGGGCGTCGAGCTGCCGCGCGCGGTCGAGTGGACCTGTCACCGCGCGCTGGCGAGCGCCGGTGACGCGCGCGCCGCCGAGTGGCTGGCGCGCGCGCACGGCGCGCTTCAGCGCCAGGCGGCGACGCTCGCCGACGCCGCGCTTCGCGAGGGATTCCTTCGCAACATCCCGGTCCACGTGCAGATCGTGGCGGCGTGGCGCGCGGCGAACGCCGCCTGAGCCCGTCCGCGCAGCGCGCCACCTCCTCCGAGACGATCGGCCCCGCAGCGATCACTCGAACGTCGGCTCGTCCCACCAGGGGAAAAACGACGGCAGGTCCGAGGAGACCCGGTCGGGGAAGACGGCGGGTCGCTTCTCGAGGAACGCGCCGACGCCTTCGCGCGCATCGGCCGACTGCCCGCGCGCCTGGATCGAGCGGCTGTCGATCCGGTGCGCGTCCATCGGATGCGGCGCGGCCGACATCCGCCACAGCAGCTGGCGCGTCAGCGCGATCGAGACCGGCGCCGTGTTGTCGGCGATCTCGCGCGCGAGCGCGCGCGCGGCGGGAAGCAGTTCGTCGGGTGCGTGCAGCGAGCGGACGAGGCCGCGACCCAGCGCTTCGTCGGCGCTGAACACGCGCCCGGTCAGGCACCACTCGAGCGCGGTCTGCATGCCGACCAGGCGCGGCAGGTACCACGACGACGCCGCCTCCGGCGTGATGCCGCGCCGTGCGAACACGAAGCCGAAGCGCGCCGCGGTCGACGCCATGCGGATGTCCATCGGCAGCTGCATCGTCACGCCGATGCCGACCGCCGCGCCGTTGATGGCGCCGATGATCGGCTTGAGGCTCCGGTACATGCGCAAGGTCGTCGTCCCGCCGCCATCGCGGTAGACATCGCCGACGCGCAGCGCCTCGCGCAGCGGGTCGCCGCCATGCGCGTGACGATCGAACGTGGCGCCGCCCGCGGACAGGTCGGCGCCGGCGCAGAACGCGCGACCGGCGCCGGTGACGATGACGGCGCGCACGCCGTCGTCGGCGTCGGTCTCGTCGAACAGGAGCTCGAGCTCGTGCCGCATCTGCGCGTTGTAGGCGTTGAGCTTGTCGGGCCGATCGAGGGTGATCGTGGCGATGCCCTGATCGACGGCGTAGCGCGTGGTCTGGAGCGGCGGCAATGGCATGGCGATGCGAGGACGAGCCCTATTCGGTGACGATCTTGTGCAGGGCGGCGAGCTGCTTCCACTTCGCGAGCTCGTCCTTGACGCGGGCGGCGAACGCCGATGGGCTCATCGCCGTCGGCAAGGTCCCGTCCGGTCCGAGCAGCACGGCGAGTTCGGGCGACGCGGCGATCGCGTTGATCTCGCGGTTCAGCCGCTCGACGACGGGCGCCGGCGTTCCGGCCGGGGCGAAGACGCCGATCCAGATGTCCATCTCGAAACCGGGCACCGCCGTCGCGAGCGGCGGCAGGCCGACGAACGACGGGTGCGCCTGTCGCGAGGTGACGGCGAGCGCGCGCACCCGGCCGCCGTCTTTCTGCATCAGGGGAGCGAGCGTGCTGTAGTTCGAGACCATCGCGTCGATCTGGCCGCCGCCCATGTCCTGGGCGGCATTGGCAGCGCCCTTGTACGGGACGTGCGTCAGCTTCACCTTGGCGGCATCGCTCAGCAGCACCGTCGCCAGGTGTCCGATCGAGCCCACGCCCGCAGAGCCGTAGGTGAGGCCGTCGGGCTTGGCGCGCGCGGCGGCGAGCAGGTCCTCGGTCGACTTGAACGGCGTCGCCGCGCCGACGGCCAGCAGCAACGGGCCCTCGCCCACCATCGCGATCGGCGTGAAGGCGGCGATCGGGTCGTAGGGGAGGCGCGCCTGCGTCGCCGCAGCCGTCAGGAAGGTCGACGACGTGAGCAGCAGGACCGAGCCGTCGTGGGGCGACTTGGCGACCGCATCGGCGCCGATCGTTCCCGCCGCACCGGCCTTGTTCTCGACGATGACCGTGGCCTGCAGGCGCTGCCCGAGCGGCGCCGCGATCGCGCGGGCGACAGCGTCGTTGCTCGCCCCGGGAGAGAAGGGCACGACGATCTTGATCAGCTTGGGCATCGCGGCCTGCGCCATCGAGAGCGCGGGCAGGCCGAGCAGCACCGCGGCGCACACGCCGAGTCGCGCCATCAGGACACGCATGGAATCTCCTTGCCGAAACGAGAGTGCAATCGCGAACGTCGGCGTCAAGCCGGCACCGCCAGGTCGAGCAGCGGCGCGTACTGCTGCGCGCCGAAGATGTCGCCGTCGCCTGCCGAGCCGCTCGGCGTCAGGCGGTAGATGGTGAATTTGATCGCATAGGCGGGGTCGTACTCGACGAAGTCCGAGATCCGCTCGGGCGGGATCCGGTACAGCGCCGCCACGCTGGCGCGCGTCAGCACCCGCGATCGCTTGACGCGCTCGTAGTTCTCGCGGTCGCGGAAGATGATGTCGAAGGTGATCTTGTTGACCCCGGCGTTCTTGCTCCGGATGGTCTTGGCGAGCGCGCTCAGCGTGTCGGTGCTCATGGGCGGTGTTGCGGTCACGGGCCGACGTCGGCGGTGTGAAGAGGGAAGAGCTCGAGCCCGTCATCGACCGCGAGCGTGTGGTTCAGGGTCCAGCGGTAGGCGGCGCTCGCCGGCAATACCTCGTCGAGCGGAAACGACACCGAGCCGGCGGTGCCTTTGACGTCGGGAAGGCGCGCATAGAACATCTGGCGAACGCCGGTGAGGGTGAGCTCCTCGGCCATCTCGCGCGTCGGCGCGACGCCCTGGACGAGGATGAACAGCTCGTGGCCGGGACGGTCGCGCAGCGGCTCGAGATCGCCCATGACGCCGTCGCGGCCGTAGACCTTGTAGTGCAGCTCGTAGCCGCCGTCGCCGAAGCGCGCCCGCACCTGGGTTCGCGCCCAATCGATCACCTCGTCGACGTGGGCGATCGTGTAGGGATCGCGGATCCCGCACATGCCGACGAAGCGCTCGCCGACCTTGCCCGATCCTTCGAGCTTGACGCGAATGCGCGGCGAAGGAACGAAGCGCGAGCCGGTGACGCGCGTCGTCCGTTCGTCGACCTGCTCGTAGCGGCACTCGGTCATCTCGAGCCTGCCGCCCGCGAACAGCTCCTCGTACGGATTGGAGCGCTCGTACATCGCATGGCCGGCGACCGAGGCGACCGTGCAGCGCTGGGCGGGAAGCATCGCCGTGACCTTCACGTCGTCGTGCGAGACGACGCCGAGCACCGTTTCCTTGCCGCCGTACGGCTCGGCGCAGAACGACGCGCATTCGAGCACCTTGCCGAGGTAGTACGCGGTGTCGGCCGGAAAGCCGTGGTGCAGCGCCGCCGCCGCGAAGAGAGCGGCGTCGGAGCTGCGCCCGCCGATGATCACGTCGGCGCCGCGGCGCAGCAGCTCGACGTACGGGTGGACGCCGGCCATGGCGACGATGCGGTCGGTCGCGTCGAGCTCGCTCTCGACCAGGTCGGCGTAGCCGTCGAGGCCCTGGACGATCTCGCCCGCCTGCATCCTGCGGCGCAGGTAGGCCTTGTCGACTTCCGAGTAGAACCAGCCGAGGCGGAATTTCTTCAGGCCGTGCTGCGCCGCCAGCTCCCTGATGATGGCGACGTACAGATCGACTCGGCTGTTCGACCCGGTGTCCCCGGCCGAGCCGATGATCATCGGCACGCCGAGCTTGCGCGACGCGAGCAGCATCTGCTCCAGATCGTGGCGCTGCCAGGCGAGCGGGCTCGTCGACGTGTCCGAGCCGAGCGGCACCGGCCCGACGTCGTCGCTGCCCGAGTCGGCGGCGATGTAATCCGGCGCGGCGGACACGCCGAGCTGGAAGCTCTCGGTGCGCAGGGGCGCGAAGCCCAGGTGCCCGTTGGGACAGATGATTCTCAGGGTCTGCATCGGTCGAAGTCCCGTTGCCGGCGGTCGGCTCGCGTCGAGTCAGATCCCCATCGCGCTCAATTTGTCGACGACGTCGTTGATGACGCCGGCAAGACGAGGATGGGAGACCTCGAACTTCAGCACCGATGCCTTCAGCTGTCCGCCGAGACCCTCGTCCTTGGCGACGGCGTCAGGATTCCTGACCCGCGTCTCGATGTCGAGGATCAGCCGGTCGAGGCGCTGCCTGGCGTCTTGATCGCCGACGTCGAGCGCGTTCATCTCGCGCCGGAGGGTGCTGAGCAGTTCGTCCAGATGCTGGGCCTGGGTCGTCATGGGGTGTCCTCTCGTACGAGCAACCTTAGCACCTCGTCCGGGAGGCGTGCCATCGACGGAAGCCGAGACGGGCACGTATACGATCGCGCCGATGAGGAGACCGGGGAGAGTCGCAGGGGCTGCAGCGTTCGTCGTGCCGTTGCTCGCCTTGCTCGTCATCTGGGAAGCGGTCGTGCGCGCGTTCGACGTCAGCCCGCGCGTCTTTCCGGCGATCGAGCCGGTCGTGAAGGCGGGAATCGAAGCGACGCTCGACGGCACGTTGATCCGCCACATCGGCGCCAGCCTCGGCCGCATCGCCCTCGGCACGCTGATCGGCATCGCTCTCGCCGTGCCGCTCGGGATCGCGATGGGCACCAACCGCGCGGTGTCGACCTTCTTCACGCCGCTGCTTCGCTTCTTCTCGGTGCTCGCCGGAATCGCCTGGATCCCGATCGCGACGCTCTGGTTCGGCTACGGCTTCGGCGCCATCACCTTCGTCATCTTCAACGCCGTCTTCTTCGTCGTCGCCTACAACACGCTGCTCGGTGTCACCAGCATCGCGATGCCGTTGCGCCATGCCGCCGCGTCGCTCGGCGCGAGCAGGTGGCAGCTCCTCAGCGAGGTGCTCGTGCCGGGCGCGCTGCCGAACATCGTCACCGGCGTGCGCACCGGGCTCGGCTTTGCCTGGCGCGGCCTGATCGCCGCCGAGATGATCGCCACCAACGTCGGCCTCGGCTACATGCTCTTCGTCGCGCGCGACTTCTATCGCACCGAGGTGATCGTTCTGGGCATGATCATCATCGGCGCGCTCTGGCTGCTGATCGACCGGCTGCTCCTGGCGCCGCTCGAGCGCGCGACGATCGAGCGCTGGGGCATGGTGCGGGCGGCATGAGCGCTGCCGCCGTGTCACCCGGGCTGCGCCTGTGGGGCGCCTACGTCCGCTGGTCGGCACGCCAGCCCGTGCTCGCCTCGCTGGTGCCGTTCGTGCCGGTGCTGGTGCTCTGGGCCGCGGTCGTCCAGTCGGGGATCTTTCCGCGCGTGTTCCTTCCCGGTCCGATCGAGGTGGTCGAGAAGTTCGGCACCTTGATGGCCAACGGCATCCTTCCCGCCTACCTCGAGGACAGCGTCGTCCGGCTCGCCGCCGGCACGGCGGTCGGCCTCGCGATCGGCATTCCGCTTGGGCTGCTGGTCGGGCTCAGCGATCGCGCCTACCGGGTGCTGTGGCCGGTGCTGCTGTTCTTCCAGGCCATCGGCGACATCGCGTGGCTGCCGATCCTGCTCATCTGGTTCGGCTTCGGCCTGACGACGATGATCTTCGTCATCGTCTACACGGTCCTGTTCCCGGTGGTGCTCAACACCGTCCTCGGCGTGCGCTCGGTGCCGCTCGAACTGCACCGCGCCGCCCTCTCGCTCGGCGCCTCCAGGGCGCGCGTGCTGTGGGAAGTGGTGCTGCCGGGCGCGCTGCCGAACATCATGACTGGGCTGCGCAACGGCCTCGGCTTCGGCTGGCGCGCCCTGATCGCCGCCGAGATCATCGTCGGCACGAGCGGCATCGGCTTCCTGATGTTCGACGCGCGCCGCGCCGGCTCGGTCGTCGAGATCCTGCTCGGGATGGTGGTGCTGGGCGTCCTCTGGTACGTCGTCGACAGCTGGGTGCTCGCGCCGATCGAGCGCGCCACCGGCCAGCGCTGGGGGCTGGTGACGCGATGAAGAGCC
>Ga0207691_10000348_pt1 | contig 46616 bp, 46 predicted proteins | sample KBSM13metaG_FD_184327 | JGI IMG/M metagenome (GOLD analysis project Ga0207691, IMG submission 184327) | Miscanthus rhizosphere microbial communities from Kellogg Biological Station, Michigan, USA - KBS M1-3 metaG (SPAdes) (version 2) | ecosystem: Host-associated > Plants > Roots > Rhizosphere >...
GCGAGTCCAACAGCACCGAGTTTTCGCATGAACGTATCTCCTCTGGGTCGCTTCCACCGAAGCGAGGTAAATGAGTTAAGGACGTGGTGGCGGGTCCGCGTACGCACACTGCAATGCGCGCGCCATCGTCGGCCGCCGGCGGCGTTTTCCGGCGGGCGTGGCAACGTTCTTGCTCAAGTCGAGCCGTGCCGACCCGAAAGAAGCCCATACCCGCGTCGTCCGCGGAAGCTCTTCCCCGCGCACGGGAAGTTCGTGCCTACGCGCTCCAAATTCCGGCGACGACCATCCTGAAGGTATGCGCCGCGCTCGCATTGATCTGGATCGTCTTGCGGCTGATCCCGACTTTATTGCTCTTGATGGTTTCGCTTCTCCTCGCGGTCACGCTCGCACCGATCGTCGCGCGGTTCGAAAAGCGAGGGCTATCCCGGGGCCTGGCCGTCCTGGTGATCGCGGTGCTGATCCTGCTGGTCATCGGATCGATCGTCGCCTTCGCCGTTCCCCCTCTGGTGTCGCAAGCGGTCGAGGTCGCGTCGAACCTTCACTCCTACCGCCAAGACGTGCAACAGCGGCTGAGTCCGCAATACCCGGTGGTCGCGGCGATCGTGGATCAGATCTTTCAGCTTCCCTCGTCGCCCGAGGTCGCCAGGTCCCTGAAGCAGCCCCTCGCCTGGGGACGCGCGGCTGTGGAGGGCAGCATCGCGATCGTTCTCGTCATGGCCATCACTCTTTACCTGCTGATCGACGGGAAGCGCGTGTACGCCTGGTTGCTTGCCTATGTCCCGCGTCGGCACCGCCGCAACATGGGCCTGACCCTGCCGGCGATGTCCGACGTGATCGTCGCGTACGTGCAAGGCCAGCTCATCACTTCGGTGCTCGCCGGAATCTATGCCCTGGCCGTCCTGTCGGTCCTCCACGTCCCCGCGGCGATACCCCTCGCTGTATGGGCGGCGGTGTGTGACGTCCTTCCCGTCGTCGGAGCGTTTGCATCGGGGATTCCTGCGGTGCTCTTCGCCCTGACCATTTCGCCGCTCGCAGCCGCCGCTGTTCTCGCGCTCTACCTCCTCTACCACGCCCTCGAGAACTACCTCATCATTCCGAAGGTCTACGGAAATCGTTTGCGGATCCCGACTCTGGTGGTTTTCATCGCGTTGCTCATCGGCGGAGCCCTGTACGGCGTGCTCGGGGCGGTGCTCATCCTGCCCGCCTTCGCGGCTTATCCCATCATCGAGAAGATCTGGCTGCACGAATACTTGAGCGACGAGCTGGTCGCAGACCACAAAGAGCTCGAGCGGACGGCCGAATCGGGCAGCGATCGGGCCGTCGACGCCGTGCTGCGGGGCGCCCGGCACCCGGCCGAAATCAGAGATGCCGCGGCCGACGAGGCGTGAAGCGCCGCGATCCCTGACGCGGAGCAGCACCGGGAAGCCGCTTCGCAAGCGTGACGATGCGCTTACAAAAAGGAGGTCCTCGCTTTCTGCGAAGACCTCCTGGCGAGACCGATAGCGGCGGCCGTCCCTACGCGGGTCGGGCCTCCGCCTGGGGGAGCGGCGCCCGGCCGCGCGTCTCGTCGACTCCCGCATACGCCCCGCCGAAGCGGTTCCTTCGAGACCGGCTCCAGAACCGATGGCGGCCGAGATCCGCGATGAACGCCCGGGCAAACTCCGCGTCGGCGCCGTCCGAGGTCACCCGCACGCCTTCGGCCGCGGCATCGCCGCCGTTTCCGTTTCCGTTGCCGTTGCCCTTCCCGGCCGAATCCGGAAGAACGCCCGGACTCGCCTCGAGGAGCCGGGCTCCGTCGGATGAGGCCGCGATGGGCTTGCAGTGGCGGTACGCCTCGGCCACGAAGTCGAGGGCATCCCGGTCGGTCATCAGAGCCGCGACGCTCTCGGCGCCTCCCGGCACGTACACCGCGTCGAAGAGCACGGACGCGGTGGTCAAGAGGCTGTGGTCGATCATCAGGGCATCGCCATCGTCGGTGTCGAGCGTGCCGAGCCGGGGGGCGACCACGAAGCCTCGCGCGCCTTTGGCGAGCAGCGCCTCCTGGATGCGCCCCACCGACGCGCCGTCGACGCCGTCGGCCGCGAGGATCGCCACCCTTCGGGTCGCGACCACTCCATTGGCCGAGTTGGCCATCGAAAGTGCCGGAGATTCCGCGGCCGGCGAGCCGAAGGATCGCGGTTGATAATCGGCCGGGTCGCCGTCCCCGGGAATGCTCTGATTGACGGGCTCCTCGAGCGCGGGGATCTCCCGGAAGCCGAGGCCTTCGGCGACGCGCCCCGCCAGCTCCTGGTCGACTCGCGCGAGCAGGGCAACCATCCTCTGGCGGATCGGAAGACGCTCGACCTTGCCGAGCTCGAAGCGGAGCGCCTCCACGATGTGGTCCTGCTCCGGCTCCGACTGGCTCAGAAAGAACATCCTTGCCTGGCTGAAGTGATCGAAGAACTTTTCGGAGCGCGCCCGGACCTTCATGCCTTCGGTCGGCTCCGGGAATGTGACAAAGCCGCCGGCCGCCGACCGCGCCTGCATCGGGCACCCGCCCCCAATGGTGTTGGGCTCGTAGTTGGCCTTGCCCCGGTTGATGGTCTGCCGCATGTGGCCGTCGCGCTGGTTGTTGTGAACCGGAGCGGTCGAGCGGTTGATCGGGATCTCGTGGAAGTTCGGTCCCCCGAGCCTCTTCAGCTGGGTGTCGGTGTAGGAGAAGAGCCGACCCTGGAGCAGCGGATCGTTGGTGAAATCGATGCCCGGGACCACGTGCCCGGGATGGAAAGCCACCTGCTCGGTCTCGGCGAAGAAGTTGTCCGGGTTCCGGTTCAACACGAGGCGCCCGACGCGCTCGACCGGCACGAGCTCCTCGGGAATGAGCTTGGTCGGGTCGAGCAGGTCGAAGTCGAAGTCGTGCTCCTGAGACTCTTCGACGATCTGGACGCCGAGCTCGTACTCGGCGGGGTGCCCTTGTTCGATCGCCTCCCAGAGGTCGCGCCGCAGGAAGTCCGGATCCTTGCCGGAGATCTTCTGTGCCTCGTCCCAGGCCACGGAGTGCATGCCGAGCAGCGGCTTCCAGTGGAACTTCACGAACCGGGACACGCCGGCGGCGTCGATGAAGCGAAACGTGTGGACGCCGAAGCCCTCCATCATCCGGAAGCTGCGGGGGATCGCCCGATCCGACATGACCCACATGATCATGTGCATCGACTCGGGCATCAGGGAGATGAAGTCCCAGAACGTGTCGTGCGCCGACGCCGCCTGCGGCATCTCGTTGTCCTGCTCCGGCTTCACGGCATGGACGAGGTCCGGGAACTTGAGGGCGTCCTGGATGAAGAACACGGGGATGTTGTTGCCCACGAGGTCGAACACCCCCTCTTCCGTGTAGAACTTGACCGCGAAGCCGCGGGCGTCGCGCGCCATGTCGGTCGAGCCGCGGGAGCCGGCGACCGTCGAGAATCGCACGAAGACCGGCGTTCGCACCGACGGGTCCTGCAGGAACGCCGCCTTCGTGTAACGGGAGAGACTCTCGTAGACCTGGAAGTAACCGTGGGCCGCGTTTCCGCGCGCATGCACGATGCGCTCGGGGATCCGCTCGTGGTCGAAGTGGGTCATCTTCTCGCGAAAGTGGAAGTCCTCCAGCAGGGACGGACCCCGTTCGCCTGCCTTCAGCGTGTTCTGGTTGTCGTTGACGCGCGTGCCCTGGTTCGTCGTCAGGACCTGGCCGGCCGAATCCTCGCGATGCATCGCGAGGTCCGCGGCCTTGGGATTGCTCGGGCGCGCCGGATCGGAGGATTGACCGCCAGCGAGATTGGGATTCGCGGGGCGACTCGCCGCGCCGTCCGAAGGTGAGGCCGGCATCGTCTCCCGAGCCGGAAATTTAGACGGCTCGATCTGAAGAGGCGAGTTCTTCGAGCGGCGGTCGCCGCGCTTGCGCGATTTCATCTGAGATCTCCTGTTCGAACGTGGATTCACGTTGGAGCGTCCTGCAAGAAGCGAGCCCCGCGGTACGTTCCTTGCAGCGCGCTCGGGCGGAGGCTCTCAATGAAAACCCGGGATACCGCGGTGCAGGCACAGGCGAAGGAACTGCTCTATCAAACGCTCGAAACCGAGCTCGGTGGCGTCGAGGTCTATCGCACGGCGCTCCTCTGCGCTCGCAACGCAGATCTGAAGAAAGAGTGGACGAAGTACCTCGAACAAACCGAGCGACACGTCGAAATCGTTCGAGACGTGTTCGACAAGTTGGGCCTCGACACCGAGGCGACGACGCCCGGCCGTCTGATCGTGCGAGACAAGGGCAAAGGGCTCGTCTCGGCGATGCAGAAGGCATTGAAAGACGCGCCGAAGGCGGCCGAAATCGTGGCCTGTGAGTGCGTCGCCGACGCCGAGACGAAGGACCACGCCAACTGGTCGCTCATCGGAGCATTCGCCGGGAAGGCGACGGGAGCCGTGAAGGCCGCGCTGACCGAGGCCTACGAAAAGGTCGAGGACGAGGAAGACGAACACCTGTACCACACGCGCGGATGGTGCCGGGAGCTGTGGCTCGAGGCCCTCGGCCTGGATGCCCAGCTTCCTCCTCTCGAAGAGGTCCGGGACGTCAAGAGCGCGTCCGAGGCGGCGCGAGCAGAAAAGGATCGCAAGATCCGGCTCGTGAAGAAGAGCCGCGCACGCTGAGTGTTGCCGCGGGCTCGTAGGACTGGCGGACGGGCTGGCAGCCCGTCCGTGCCGTGAAGGCGTCTGGCACACCTCGTGCAATTCTCGGTTTCGCCTCGCGCGGTGGTTTCCCAATTCCGATCACAAGCAAGAAAGGCAGTCTCCCTATGTCCACGATGACTCTTCGGTCCCCGACGACGGATGCACAGCCCGTCGAAGCGACGAGCTCGGGGGTTTCCTGGGCCGCCGTAGTGGCGGGCGCGTTCGTCGCAGCGGCACTCTCCTTCAGCCTGATGGCCCTCGGCGCCGGCATGGGCCTGTCGTCCGTGTCGCCCTGGCCGAGCTCCGGCTCGACCCTCTCACGCATCGCCCCCGGCGCGGTCGTCTGGATCATCCTGGTCCAGGCCTTGTCCTGCGCCCTCGGCGGATACCTCGCCGGCCGCCTTCGGACGAAGTGGGTGGCCGTGCACACGCACGAAGTCTACTTTCGGGACACGGCGCACGGATTTCTGGTCTGGGCCGTCGGCCTCGTGATTTCGGCGATCTTCCTGTCCTCCATGGCGACCTCGATCGCCAAGGAGGGGCTGAACAATCCTGCCTCCGGTCCCCACGACTACTACGTCGACTCCCTGTTCCGGAGCGCCCAGCCGGTCTCCGGAGACGACGCCGGGGCGCGTCGGGAGGCGACGACGATCCTGGCGGCCGCGCTGGCTCTCCCCGACATCGCCTCGGACGACCGCGGTCGTCTCGTCGAGCTCGTCGTCGCGAGGACCGGCCTGGATCGGTCTCAGGCGGAGGCGCGCGTCACAGACGTCGTCAACCGTGATCGGCTGGCGATCGACGAGCTGAGAAAAACCACGGCAAACTCGCTCTACTGGCTCTTCGCCGCGCTCATCGTGGGCGCTTTCTGCGGCAGCTTCGCCGCCACCCTCGGCGGGAAGCAGAGGGATCGAGACATGGATGCGGTGCCTCGGGCCGCAGGAAGGATCTGACGATGCGTTCGATACTGTTGTGGCTGATCGGCATCCCGATTCCCATCATCATTCTGATCGGCCTCATGAGCCACTGCTGACCTGAGTCTTCGCCGCCGCCGCGGACCGCCGAGCGCGGTCCGCGATGGCGCGGAGCATTCCTGCGAAAACGAATCGGTGGAACGGGTACAGCGCGTACCAGTAGGCGAGACCGAAGAGCCCGGAGGCGTCGAAGCTCGCGGTCTGTCGGATCTCGGTGCCGCCCGGAACCGGCGTCGTCTCGAACTGCAGCCACGCACGGCCCGGCACCTTCATCTCGGCGCGCAGCCGCAGCAGACGACCGGGCTCGTAGGACTCGACCCGCCAGAAGTCGAGGGCATCGCCCGGGAAGAGCTCATCGTGGCGGCGGCGAGATCGGCGCAGGCCGACGCCCCCGACGAGCAGGTCCAGGAACCCCCGCAATCTCCAGAGAGGATTTCCGTAGTACCAGCCGCCGTCTCCGCCGATCCGCCGGATCGGCGCAAACGCGTCGGCCGGCGCCACCGGAACGAACGTCGTGCGGCTGTCGACCAGGCGCGTCCCGACGCGATCGCCTCCATAGCGGTCGGTCAGGCCCGAGGAGGACACGGCGTCCGACCAGCGTGTTCTGGCAAAGGCCTCGTCTTCGTTGCGGAGCGCCCGCGCGATCGCGTCGCGCACGCCCCGGGGCCGCACCGGGAAGGCCGCGAGCGCGGCCGGATCACGGACGATCGTGGGGTTGCGGAGGCTGTCCACGAGCTTTCGCCCGACACGGGCGTAGAGCGGGGTGACGAGGCCGAGCCACAGGCTCGATAGCCGCGGCGTCAGCAGGGGCACCGGGATCAGGACCCGCTTCAGGCCGCGCTGGCGCGCGTACTCGCGCATCAGGTCGCCGTAAGTCACCCGGTCCGGGCCGCCGATCTCGTAGATCCGCTCGGCGCCTTCCGGCAGATCGAGCGCCCCGGCCAGGTAGGCGATCACGTCCTCGATGGCGATCGGCTGCGCTTCGACGGCAACCCAGCGCGGGCAAATCATGACCGGCAGGCGTTCGACCAGCGCCCGGACCATTTCGAACGAGAGGCTGCCGGAGCCGAGCACGATCGAGGCGCGAAACTCGACGAGGGGAACGCCCGACTGCCGGAGGATCTCGCCTGTCTCCTGGCGACTGCGCAGGTGTTCCGAGAGGCCGATCGTGCTCTCTCCCAGGCCGCCGAGGTAGATGATCCGGCGGACACCCGCCTCGCGTGCGCCGTGGCCGAGAATTTTGGCCGCTTCCCGGTCTCGCGCGGCGAAGTCTTCGCCGCCCATCGAGTGGATCAGGTAGTAGACCGTCGAAACGCCGTCGAGGGCCCGGGCCACGGATGCGGAATCGAGCGCGTCGCCGGTGGCGATCTCGGTGGAAGGCGCCGCCCGGCCGCGCAGGGAATCGGGCCGGCGGACGAAGCAACGCAAAGGCACGCCGCGCCGTTCGAGCTCCGCCAGCAGCCGGCCCCCGACGTATCCCGAAGCTCCGGTCAGAAGGACGCGGCCCGCGGTCACGGTACGGATACGACGAGAGCCGAGCAGGGCCTGGCGCCGATCCTCCGGTAGCTGTGCGGGCGCGTCGAGTGGAAATAGACGGAGTCGCCGCCGTCGAGAATGAAATCGTCTCCCGCCACGCGCAATGCCAGCTGGCCCTTGAGAACGTACAGAAATTCCACGCCGGCATGCTGGTGCGGGCGCGCCTTCTCGGCCGTGACGGGCTCGAATTCGGCGTAATACGCGTTCAGCCGGCGCTCGACGGCGGTGAAGTCCAGAGACTCGAAGAAGAAGGAGACGTCCTTCGCACCCGGCTTCTCGGGGAAGCGCTGTCTGTCCCGCTTTCTCACGACGGCGACGGCGTTGCGCTTGCTGTCCCCGGCGATGAAGTGTTCGAGCCCGACGCCGAACACGAGAGCGATGCGCAGGAGGGTCGGAAGCGTGGGGAAGAGGCGGCCCCGCTCGATCTTGGAGAGGAGCGCCGCGGAGAGGCCGGTGTGGCGGCCGAGCTCCACGAGCCCCATGTTCTTCGAAAGGCGGAGACCGCGCAGCTTGTCGCCGATGGCATAGACCCGAAGACCCTGCTCGAGCGTCGCCGACAGCACGTTTCTCTCCTCTTTGAGCCGCAGTCAAAAAGAAGGCTTCCTTTTGACCGTGACGCACACGAGTTTCAGTATGTCCCGGATTTTCACTCAAGTCAAAAGTTTTTGAACTATGGTGCAAGCCAGGAGGTGACGGCAATGAAACGACTCGATGTTGTGGCAGCGGTTCTGGTGGTGGTCGGTGCGATCAATTGGGGTCTCGTCGCGGTGGCGCGCTTCGATTTGGTGGCGACGCTCTTCGGCCTGCGATTCGGCGAGGTCTCAGCGGCGAGCGCCCTCGTGTACGGGCTCGTCGGGCTGGCGGGCGCCTACCAGGCGTTTCTCTGGAAGGGCATCCAGCGACGCTGGAACGGCTCGCCGGTCATGGCGCGCTAGCCGGTCCGCTCCCGCCCGGTTTCCCGAGACACGAGAGCAAAGACAAGAAAGAGGAAAAAAAATGAAAAGCGAGAGGTTCTCTTCCCGATCGGTTCTGGCTGGCGCTCTGCTGGCTCTGGTCGCGGCGTCCGGTTCTGCGGCCGCAGCGGCGCCCGCGCCGCAGAAAGACATCGTCGACACCGCGGTGGCCGCCGGCTCCTTCCAGACCCTGGCTGCGGCCCTCCAGGCCGCCGGGTTGGTCGAGACGCTGAAAGGCCCGGGACCCTTCACCGTGTTCGCTCCGACCGACGCGGCCTTCGCCAAGCTCCCCGCCGGCACGGTCGAAAGTCTTTTGAAGCCCGAGAACAAGGCCAAGCTCACCGCGATCCTCATGTACCACGTCGTTCCGGGCCGGGTCCTGGCGGCGCAGGTCGGCGGAATGACCTCGGCTCCGACGGCCAACGGCCAGACGCTCGCGATCTCGTCCGAGAACGGAATCGTCACGGTCGACGGAGCGCGCGTGACGAAGGCGGACATTCTCTGCAGCAACGGCGTGATCCACGTGATCGACACCGTGCTTCTTCCGAACTAGCGCGACGCGTTCAAGTGGTCCCCATCCCCACGGGCCCCGCTGCCACGGGCAGCCGGGGCCCCTTTTTTCGAGCCGGAGGTTCAGGCCGGGGATTCCGGAGGGCAGTACCGACCGATCGCGCGAAGCAGTTCCCGCGGCGCCAGGGGTTTCTGGAAGAAGACGTCGCTCCCGATCTGCTTCGCCTTTTCGCGTGCCCGGCCGTCGGCCGTGACGACGATGACCGGAATCAACGCGAGCTTCGGGTCCTTCAGCTGCTCCTCCCGGAACTCGTAGCCGTTCATGACCGGCATCATGACGTCGAGCAGGATGACGCAGTAGCCGTTCGCCTCGCGCAAGCGCGAGAGCCCTTCCCGGCCGTTCCCCGCGCAGTCGACGCGATGTCCCGCCGACTCGAGCATGACTCGGAGCGCGTCCACCGATGGAGCATCGTCGTCGATCACCAGAACTCTCAAGGATTCCTCCCTAATTGGTCGGCAGCCAGAAAAAGAACTCGGCTCCCGGTTCGTCCGGGATTTCGACTCCGAGGCGTCCGCCGTGGGCGGAGACGATCTGTCGCGCGATCCACAGGCCCAGTCCCAGGCCCGCGAACGATCGGTCCGAGACCCCGCGTTCGAAGCGCTCGAAGATCCGCTCGCGATCCGCCGGGGCGACCCCGATTCCCCGATCTCGCACGCGCACCCCGCCGAGGTCCGAGCGGGTCTCGACCATCACATCGATCGGCTGTCCCCGGCCGAACTTGATGGCGTTCGACAGGAGGTTCGTCACGACCTGGTCCAGCCCGTCGCGGTCCCATGTGCCGACGACGGCGACCGGCGCGGAGATGCGGATCGGAGAGCCCGCGTTCGCGGCATCCTCCTGCATCCGCGCGGCGACTTCCCGGACGAGCTCGACGAGATCCATGCTCGCCGGAGCCATCGAGAAGCCGCCCGCCGCCAGCCGCGCCACGTCCAGGAGCCGGTTCGCCAGGGCCGCCAGCCGATCGACCTCCTTCTGAGCCTTCTCCACCATGCCGCGTTCCGGCAGGGCGGTCAGGCGCTGCTCGAGGTTGTAGAGCTGGAGCTTCAGCGCATTCAGCGGCGTGCGGAGCTCGTGGCCCGCGACCGAAAGGAAGATGTCGCGCAGCTGGACCCCTTGCTGGGCTTCCCGGAGCAATCGCTCCCGCTCCACTTCGGCTTCCTTCCGGCCGCTGATGTCGCGGGCGATCTTGGCGGCGCCCACGATGCGGCCGGACGCGTCTTTGACCGGCGACACCGAGAGCGATACGGAGATCTTCCGCCCTGTCTTCGAGACTCGCACCGTCTCGTAGTGGTCGACGCGCTCGCCACGCCGGATCCGCCCGAGGATGGATTCCATGTCGTCGTATCGTTCCGCCGGCATGAGAATCGAGATCGGTTTCCCAACGATCTCGTCGGCCGTGTAGCCGAAAAGCCGTTCGGCCGCCGGGTTCCACGACGTGATGGTGCCGTCGAGCGCTTTCGAGATGATCGCGTCGTCCGAGGATTCCACGATCGCCTCGAATCGCCGGGCGATGTCGTCGAGCGCGGAAACGAGGATGGGAGAAGGTGGCGAAGCGAGGGACCGCCTGCGGTCGGGGCTCTCGAGCTCGCCCGCCTCCTGGACCGGGTCGTCCATGCTCATGCGGACTCGCTCCTGGCTTGTGTCTTCGCGAGCGTCTTGAGGGCTCAAAGACTCAGGGGAACCTGCTTGGGCGACGTTGCCGGAGCGCCGGTCTCGCGCTCACCGCTTTGCGTGGCTCCGCAGTGTGGACATTTCACGTTCCAGCCTCTCGTCCCGTATCGCGTCGCCGTCTCCATGCGGATCCCCGTCGAGAATCGCTTTGCACAAGTCCGGCAATGGGCCATGAGCCAGGCGCGAGGGTTGTACACACGACCTCCTTGGATGAGCGATCCTGTCATGCAAGAAAAAAGCCAGCCCGCAAACCTGCGGCGTCAGGCGCGAGTCGCGTGCTCGGACCCTCTCCGGCGGCGCAGGGAAGACTTGGGTGTCATCTTCTGCGCGATCGGCGGGGCGGCCGGCAGTTTCAGGGCGTCCTCGGCGCCGCAGTGCTCGCACCGATAGGCGGTCACGGTGACGCGCGCGCGCCCGTGGATGTAACCCACCTCGGCGACTTTGCCGCACTGGCGGCAAGTGCCCGTCAGCAGCACCATCTCATCGCCCACGTTCACCCCGTTGGCGGAGCCGGTCCCGATGCATTCGATTCTCGAAACATAACACAAGGGGTGACCGGGAGTTTTGGACTCCTTCCGGGTTCGGCTCGGCCGGTCCGAGCGGACCGCCGGAGGCCTTTCCTCGGCCTCGATCTCACGCCGGGGGCCGGGGAGACGCGATCCCCGGCCCCGACTGTCTTTCGGGGGGCTCCACGATCATCTCGTCCTGAGGACTCCGGGCGAGCGCGATGAGAGCCGCGACCACTCTTGTATCGCCGGCGAGCGGTGTCGTCATCGCACGGCCGCTCTGGTCGGCGGTGCCCGGGAAGAACGTCGTGTCGCGCGTGCCTGGCAAGAGGGTGCAGACACGGATCTCCCGGTCCTCACCGGTCTCCGCGAGCTCGAGACGCAGCGCCGCACTCAGTCCCGCGACTCCGTGCCGGGCCGCTGCGTAGGATGCGTTGGAGAGAGGCGTGCCCTTGCCGATGACGGAGGCCACGTTGATGAGAGTGCCCTGCCGCTGCCTGCGGAATTGGCGGAGGGCCAGGTAGCAGCCGTAGAGCGTGCCCAGGAGTGTCCTTTCGATGACCTGCGCATGGTCGTCGAGTGGAATCGCATCGAACCTCCCGACCGCCGCGGCTCCTGCGTTGTTGATCCAGACGTCGATCCGGCCATAGCGGGTCGTCGCTTCACGAGCGAGCTGGGCGACGTCCACCGGATCCGACACGTCCGTTTCCACCGCGAGGGCTTTGGCGCCCTCGGCGATGCATGAGCGGGTCACCTCGTCGAGATCTTCGCTTCGTCGCGATGCCAGTACGGGAACCGCTCCGGCGCGCGTGAACGCCATCGCCGCACCACGGCCGAGTTCGCTCGTGGCGCCGGTGATGACGATGACCTTCCCGTTCAGGGAATCGTTGGCCGGAACCGTACGGCTCATGCGGGCCTCTCTTGTGACGCCGGCCGACGGCGCCGGCCACACATCCACGCTCGGGCGCGGACACATTCCGTCCTGCAAGAGGCATTCCCGCGAACCGCCTCAAAAAAATGAAGGGCGCCCCGGCTCTCGGGGCGCCCTTCCGGACAAAGCAGAATGCCGACAGATCAGCCGTTGCCGCGCGTCCGAGACTTTTCGGAACCCGTGGTTCCCGAGGATGTCCCGGACGACCCGGTCGTCGTTCCGGAAGAGGTGCCCGAGGTCGCTCCGGACGTCGAGCCGAACGCGGCGCTCCGGTCCTTCGACGAGGAACCCGACGTTTCGGTACCGTTGCTCTGCTCGATGCGCAGGCGGTTGTGCACCTGCTTCACTCCCGCGGTGTCTTCGGCGACGTCTTCGGCCATCCGCTTCATCCAGCGGTCGGGCACGGTGCCTTCGAGCGTGACCTCGCCGGAGGTCACCATAACCGTGATCTCGGAGGCGTCGATATCGCCGTTCTCCTCGAGCCGATCGCTGAGCTCTTCCTTGATGCGCTCGTCGGACCGCGTGTAGCCCTTGGGGCCCTTTCCGAAGAAGCGGCCCAGCTTCGAGCCGAGCGATTCGCCCTGCTCTTCACCGCGCTGGCCGCCCCGGCCCAGACCGTAGCTGCCGGCGTAGCGCTGCTGGCCGTAATCGGCGCCCTCGCCGCGGCCCCAGCGCCCGATGGCTTGCGAGCTCGGGCCTCCGCTGAACCCACCGCCGCTGCGATCGCTCTGGCCATATCCACCCTGGGAGTCCTGGCCGTAGGAGCTCTGGGAGCCGTATCCGCCTTGCGATCCCAAGCCGTAGCCGCCCTGCGATCCCTGCCCCGGTCCGCCGCGCGACTGCCGAGTCTGGCCCCAGTCGGACTCGCCCCGGTAGCGCTCGTCTTCCATTCGTCCCCAGTTCTGCTGTCCGCGCCGACCCTGCCACGGTTCGCTCGAGCCTCCGCCCTGATATCCGGAGGAACGGCCACCGCCGTAGCTCGATTCGCTCGAACCGCCGAAACCGCCGGAACCTTCGCCCGGCCGCCAGGAGCTTTCATCGCCGCGGTCGAAGGAGTACCCCTGCCCGCGCTGGCCCTGATAATCCATTCCTTGCGACCGGCCTTCGAAGCCGCTCTCATTCTCGGCGTAGTCGCGATCCTCATAGCCGCCGCCCTGACCGAAGGAACCCTGGCCGTACGAGCCCTGCCCATACGAGCCCTGTCCGTAACGTCCCTGGCTCTGGCCGTACCGCGAGCTCTGGCCGCGCTGCCCCTGTGCGTACGAACCGCGTCCCTGCCCTTCGCTCGATTGTCCGTATCGGCCGCCGCCGCCGCTTTCGAATCCCTGATCCTGGCGGCCGGACCTTCCCTCGTCATCTCTTCCGTGATCGAACCGACGCTCTGACATGTTTCCAACCTCCTGAGTGATTTTGCGAAACGAGAATCCTTGTGTGTTCTTCGAACGAAAAGTCGCCTCTATTTCTTTTTGGTCTTGCGATCCGGGTTGGACGTTCGGGCTCCGCCGTTACCGCTCCGTCCTCCCGTCCCGCCCTGGGTCCGACGAGAGGAGCCGGCGCGATTCACACCCTGACCGCCGTTTCCGCTCTTCGATCCTTCACCTCTTGCCCGTGCCATGGAAAAACTCCCCTTGGTTACTGGTCGCGGCCGACTCCTCGACCGCCGGGTTGGGCGACTTGCCCGCCACTCAGGAATGCAAGAGGCATTCCGAGCTCGGACGGATCGATCGGATTCGAAACGTGCGCGCGGAATCCGGCAACGCGTGCCGCTTTTTTTTTGGCGCCGTCGCGGAAGGTATCCTCGCCGGAGACCGGAGGCTCGTTCTGCGAGGGGCGCTCCCCAAAAAAAGGGCCGAATGAAAGCGTGGGATTTCGTGGTCGTCGGCGGGGGAGCCTCCGGCCTGGCCGCGGCGGCCGAGCTGTGCGAGGCCGGAGCGCGCGCGCTCGTGCTCGAAGCGCGAGGGCGGATCGGGGGCCGAGTCTGGACGCGGAGACCGCGCGGGTGGCCGGTGCCGCTCGAGCTCGGAGCCGAGTTCGTCCACGGCCGCAGCCCGGAGGCCTTTGCGATCGCCCGCGAGGCCGGATTGGTGGTGGTTCGGCTGCCATCCGAGCATCGCGAGCGGCGCCGCGGCTCTTTCCGCGACATGGGGGATGTCTGGCGGCGTTTCGAGTCGTTGACGAAGACGATGCCGTCGAAGGGTCCCGATCGTTCGGTCGCCGAGTTCCTCGCGTCCCGCCGAAAGCTCGCACCCTCCGACCGACGCCTGCTCTCCTCGATCGTGCAGGGTTACGACGCCGCCCCGCTCGAGCGCGCCAGCGTGCAGGCACTCTCGACGGCCGGAGAGGGACCGTCGGATCCGGACGCTCGCGCGCAGTACCGGATCCTCTCGGGCTACGACGGCGTGGTGCGTGCGCTCGCCGACCGCGTCGAGCGCGCCGGGGGAACGATCCGACCTTCGACGATCGTTCGGGAGATCCGATGGCGGGCGAAGCAGGTCGAGGTGCGCGACGACTCCGGCGAGACCTTTCGCGCCCGGGGAGCGGTGGTCACGCTTCCGGTCGGAGTGCTCAAGGCGCCGCCGGGCTCCCGTGGCTCGGTCGCGTTCGATCCCGAGCCCTCCTCGATCCGGGGGGCCCTCGCGGGAGTGGAGATGGGCGACGTCGTGCGCTTCGTCCTTCGCTTCCGCGAATCCTTCTGGAGGGAAGCTCTGGGCGCGACGGACGACGTCGCGTTCGTGCACGCGTCGGGCGCGTTCCAGACGCTCTGGACGTCCGCGCCCGCGGATCTCCCGATGCTGACTCTCTGGGCGGGAGGCCCGCCGGCGACGCGTCTTCGCGAGAAAGGCCGGTCGGCGATTCTCGACGCGGCGGTCCGGCAGCTCGGAAACCTTTTCGAAACCTCCACGGCGCGCGTGAGACGACTCCTCGTGGCCGCCGACAGCCACGACTGGACCGCCGATCCGTTTTCGCGCGGGGCATACAGCTATCAGGCCGTCGGAGGCGCCGACGCGCCCGCGCGGCTCGCCCGGCCCATTCGCGGCACTCTGTTCTTCGCAGGGGAAGCCACGTTCGGGGATGAGAGCGGCACGGTCCCCGGCGCGATCGCGAGCGGTCGCCGCGCGGCGCGCCAGGCGATCCGCCAAAGGTGAATCAGCTCGACGGGAGCTCGCGCGATCGGGCCGCGGAGGGGGAGAGCCGCACGACCAGGACCAGGAGCGCTACGGCAACCAGCACCACGGCGGCAATCGAGGTCAGGAGCACGCGATGCGATGCTCGCGCCGCCTTGGTCGCACGCTCCGCGAGCTCGGCCCGCGCGTGACGCTGAATCTCCGCGACGGTCTTTCGGATCTCGTCCATCCGGTTCTTGCCGAGATCGGTGTCCACGGTCGCGAGAGCGCCGTCGCGGTTGCCGGCATCCATCATGTCGATCGTGACCCGCAACTCGGACATCTTCTGGCCGACGAGGGTCTGCAGCGTCCGCGCCCGGGTCCTCTGGATGGGGTCGTTCTGCACCCGGACCTGAAGTTGTTCGATCGCCGGGAATACACGGTCCACGGCGTTCGAGTACGGCAGGAGATATTCACGCCGGCCGACCAGGAGATAGCCTCGCTGGCCGATCTCCGCGTCGCGGAGCAAAGAGAGGATCTCCTCGGCCTTCTGAATCGCGTCCCAGGAGGCATCGACCTCGCGCGCCGTGGCCGCCGCGGCGCGGCTGTTCGCGAAATTCGCCGCGACGATGATGAGCGCACAGCACACACCGAGGGCCGCGGCCGCCGCCACTCCGAGGGAACTGCGGGTCATTGTCCGCGGATTCTGTGGGTCCGGAGCCCGAAAAGCAATGACGAGAGCCCGGCCCTCAACTTCCGTTGGAGAGCAACCGTGCGAGACGCCTCTCGACCTGGGCGAGAACTCGGGGTGAGGCACGCACGAGCTGCTCGAGCGAAGGGGGATCGGTGAGCACGCGTCCGCGCTCGAAGGCTTCCAGAATGCCGGGACTCACGTACGAGGCCCGGCAGACCGTCGGCGTGTTGCCGAGCAGGTCCGCGGTTTCGCGCATCGCTTCCGCAACGGCGCGCCGGACCGCCCTCTTGGACCTGGGCTCGGGAAAGCCGGCCCGAGCGAGGGCGCAGGCTCCGAAGAGGGTGCCGGCCCAGGTCCGGAAGTCCTTGGCCGTGATGCGGGTCCCGGTGACCTCCTTCAGATACGCGTTCAGGTTTCTGCGCCGCACATTGACCCACTCATCCCCGCCGTTGCGATAGCGAAACACCTCGGGCCCCGGGTCGGCGAGGAGCGCACGGACGACGCGCGCGGCAGCCGCGTCGTCGATCTCGCGCAGCTGGTGCTTTCCGCCCTTGCCCGGATAGTCGAGCGTGACCCGGGCGCCTCGGACACGCACGTGCCGGGGGCGGAGCGTTGCGAGGCCGTAGGAGCCGTTCTCCCGCGCGTACACCTGGCTTCCCGGCCGAAGAAATCCGCGCAGGAGCAGCCGGGTCATGGCCGCGAGGACACGCTCCCGCGAGAGGCCTTCGCGACGCAGGTCCTGCGCGAGGCGGGCGCGGAGGGCGGGCAGGGCCCGGAGGAACGCGAGGAGGCGGGCGCGCTTGCGCGCCTCCCGCAGGCGCGTCTGCCGTTCCGAGTACGCGTACTGCCACCGGCCAGCGCGATCGCGCCCGATCGCCTGGACAGCCGACGACGCGGACGAGCTGACGTACACGTCGGTCCAGGCCGGAGGCAGGACGAGCGCGTCGATGCGCGCTCGCTCCTCGCGCGAGATGCGCCGGCCGTCGGAACGTTGATATCGGAACCCGCGTTTCGGCGAGCCGAGACGGCGGATCCCCGACGACTGCAGTCGATCGACGACGGTCATCGAAGGATCCGTGGATCTCGGCGGACGATCTCGGGACTCAGTGCTCGGCTTGGGCGCCGCGGCCCTTCTTGCGCGGAGTCATCTCTTTCCGAGACTGCTTCGCGCGCGCGGCGCCGATCGCCGTCTTGACGTCCTTCTTCTCTTCCGGCGGAGGCAGCACCGCGGCCATGCCGAGGTGATCGAGCCACAGCTCACGGCTCCATCCCTGCGTGTGGTACAGGTGCTCGTCCTCTTCGTCCTCGACCTCGTCGTGAGCCTCGGAGATCGCTTTCTTCTCCTCGCCCGTGAGTTTCTTGGCGATCTCCCCGAGAAGCTCCCAGTTCTGGTGGTCCTTCGTCTCCGCGAGGACGACGCATTCCGCGGCCACGATCTGCGCGGCTTCGGGCTCGCCTTCCTCGCGCGCCATCACCATGGCCTGCACGAGCGACTCGCCGATGTGGCGGACGACCTTGCGGCCCGGCGTCTCTTTCTCGGCATCCATGCCGAGCGTTTCCATGACCTCGCGCAGGATCTGCTCGTGGCGCATCGTCTGCTCGAGGTATTTCTCCCACTCTTCCTTCAGATCGTCGTTCTCCGCGCAGCGCACCGCGTTCGTGTAGATCTGCACGCCGCCGATCTCGGTTTCGAGCGCTTCGTACAGAAGATTTTTCGTTTCCTCGTTCATTTGGGCTGGTCCTCCTCGTGTTCGCGAAGGCAAGTGTCGTGCCACGGAGGCGAGAGAGTCGGGCGGCACGCTTCTTGAAGCTCGGTTCCGCGGGGACGTTCCCCAACAAGGAGGATTCCATGGTGGATCGAGACAATCGGTCGGGCAAGAATCAGCAGGGAAGCCAGAAGCCGCAGGGCGGCCAGAGCCAGAGCGACAAGAGCAATCCGACCCGCAACGAGCGGGGCGAGTTCGAGAGCAATCGAGGCGCGAGCGGCCGTCAGGACCAGGGCTCGGAGAAGGGCTCTCCGGGCCAGCCCTCGAAGAAAAAGAAGGGATCGGAAGGCTCGGAAGGCATGGAGGAAGAGGAACAGTAGGTCCTCTTCAGCCTGCCTCGTTTCCCGGAAGGCCGGCGAAATATCGCCGGCCTTCGCCTTTTCTCAGGAATGCGAGGCACGCTTTTTGAAATATCAGGGAAGGAGGGACCTTGCCGCTCGAGCAATACCGCCGTAAGCGCCGATTCGGCGTGACTCCGGAGCCTCGGGGAAAGCCCGCTCCTCGGAAGAGCTCCCGCGCCAGGAAGCTCGCGTTCGTCATCCAGAAGCACCGCGCGACCGCTCTCCACTACGACTTCCGACTCGAATGGAAAGGCGTGATGCTTTCCTGGGCCGTGCCGCGCGGCCCCTCGCTCGATCCCGCCGACAAACGGATGGCCATGCCGACCGAAGATCACCCCATTGAATACAACAAGTTCGAAGGTGTTATCCCGGAGGGCGAGTACGGAGGCGGCACCGTCATGATCTGGGACCGCGGGACGTGGACACCCGTGGATCCCGATGTCGACGCGGCGCTCGCGAAGGGCGAGGTGAAGTTCCGGCTCGACGGCGAAAAGCTCCGGGGGGAATGGGTCCTCGTCCGCATGGGCAAGCGCCGCGGCGAGACCCGCAATCCCTGGCTGCTCATCAAGCACCGCGACGAGACCGCGAGCAAGCGGAACATCGCCGACGAGGAGCCGCGTTCCGTCGTCTCGGATCGGCTGCTCGTCGAGATTGCCCGCGACGAGGGCGGCAACATGGAGAAAGCGGCCGACGGCGATCCGCCGGCTCTCCTCCGGAAGATGCTCGCCAACCCCAGGCTCGTGAAGCCTCCGAAAAAATCGGGGAAGAAAGCCGTCTGGCACTCGAATCGGGAGCCGCGTCGACGCGCAGGGTCCTGACGACAGCCTGGCTGTTCCCTACTCCGCTTCGCCTGCAATAGACTCGACGAGCCGAAATCTCGTCTCCTTGTCCCGAAAGCCGCGGAGAGCGATGTCCGACGCGAAGCGTGTTCTCGTAGGAAAGCGAGGCCGAAAGCCACCGAAGGCTAAGGACCGCAGTGTCGGAAAGCGGCTTCGGCGTTCCAAGGCTTCGTCGTCCCGGGCGACCCGCGGCCAGAAGATCCTCATCGGGACGAGCCTTGCCGAGGCCCTCGTGGAGACCGTCCGCGAAGCCCTTGTCGTTCTCGATGAAGCGCACCGCGTCCGGAGCGCCAACGAGGCTTTCTACCGCATGTTCCAGACCTCGGCGAAGAAGGCCGAGGGCAGGTTGTTTCCGGAGCTCCTGGGCCCCGAGGCCTCCCGGAACGCGCCGCACGAGCTCCTCGTGCGGGCGGTCCGCGAGAATGCTCCGATTCAGGACCACGAGATCTCCGTCCACATCGACCGGGTCGGCGAGAAGATCCTACTCGTCAACGCCCGGCGGGTGATGCACCCGGGCGAGCCGAAGCCGCTGCTCCTTCTCGCTTTCGAAGACATCACCGAGCGCAAGCGAGCCGAGACGGCCGTGCGCGCCTCCGAGGCCCGGTACCGCCGCATTTTCGAAACCGCGCGCGAGGGCATCTGGCTGATGGACGCGTCGAGCGGCCACCTCCTGGACGTGAATCCGTTTCTCGAGGAGCTACTGGGCTTTTCCCGCGCGGAGATGCTCGGCAAGAGGCCCTGGGAAGTCGGGCTTTACGACGACCCCGCGGCCGCCCGGAGCCGGTTCGAGGCCAACCTCGCGGGAGGCTTCGGGTTCGAGCAGGAAGTCATGCTCCGGACGAAATTGGGTCAGCGTGTGTTCGTCGAGGCCATCACGAACACCTACGACCTCGGCGGCCGCCGAGTGACGCAGGCCAACCTCCGCGACGTCACCGAGCGCGCCCGGCTCCAGGAGCAGGTTCGGCAGATGCAGAAGCTCGACTCGATCGGCCGGCTCGCGGGAGGAGTCGCGCACGACTTCAACAACCTGCTCAACATCATTTCGGCCCACGTCGGCGTGCTCGGCCGCGAGAAGCTCGAGGCGGCCAAGCGCGCGGAGAGCACGTCCTCGATCCAGAAGGCGGTGGAGCGCGGAACGGCCGTCGTCCGCCAGCTGCTGACCTTCGCGCGCAAGACCGACATCGCCTTCGAGGCGACCGACGTCAACGGCGTGATCAAGGAGCTGGCTTCGATGCTGCGCGAGACCCTGCCCAAGCAGATCAAGGTCTCGACGAAGCTCGCGGAAGAAGTGCCCCGCGTGCACGCCGACCCCAACCAGCTCCACCAGGCGATCCTGAACCTGGCCGTCAACGCGCGCGACGCGATGCCCCAGGGCGGCGTCCTGACGCTGGGCACCGACGTCGTTTCGGCCGAGACGCTCCGAAACAAGTTTCCCGAGGCCCCGGACGGGACCTACGTCGAGCTCTGCGTCTCCGACACGGGCGCGGGGATGGACGCCGAAACCCGCCGCCGCATCTTCGAGCCTTTCTTCACGACGAAGGGGTCGAAGGGCCAGGGCCTGGGTCTGGCGGTCGTCTACGGCATCGTCAATTCCCATCGCGGCTACGTGGACGTGGAGAGCGAGGTCGGCAAGGGAAGCACGTTTCGGATCTACATCGAAGTCCCCGAGTTCCAGCCGGGCGAGGGAGACCTTGCGAGCCGCGCGCGGCGGAAGTCCTCGCGGCGTCCGACGGCCGCGGTGAAGCCGATTACGGGCGAGCGGCCGACGATCCTCCTCGTCGAGGACGAAGAGACGCTGCTCGCCCCCATCCGCGAGTTCCTCGAGGAGGAGGGCTTCGAAGTCCTCACGGCGCTCGACGGCGTCGCGGCCGTCCGGGTCCATGCGGAGAACGTCGACCGGATCCAGTTGGTGCTGCTGGATCTGGGGCTTCCGCGCCTCGGAGGCTGGCAAGCTTTTCTGAAAATGCGGGAGCGCGATCCGGCCCTGCGCTGCATCGTCGCGAGCGGGAACATCGAGCCCGATCAGCGTACGGCGATGGAAGATGCCGGCGTGCAGGCTTCGGTCCGGAAGCCTTACGGCACTTCCGAAATCCTCCGGGTCGTCCGTTCGGTCCTCGAAAGCTGACGCGACGCGCGGACACGCGGACGTCCGCTCGGAGCAGCGGACGCGAGAACGTCCGCTTAGAGTAGAGACTCCAGGCGGAAACGGCCCTTCGCGGCCAGGACGGGTTTCCAGAGATCGCCGACCTCGCGGATCCGCTCGGCCATGTTGTCCAGGCGGAAGTCCTCGATGGCGAAGCCCTCGTCGACCTCCGTCCAGGTCACGGGCGCGGAGACCGACGCGCTCTTCGTCGGCCGGACCGAGTAGATCGAGGCGAGCGTGCGGCCCCACGCGTTCTGGTTGTAGTCCACGAGGACCCGTCCCGCCGGCCGCTTATCCTTTTTGTACTCGGCCGTGATCGTCTTCGGACGGGCGGCTTCCATCTGCTGCGCGAACGCCTTCGCGAAGGTCCACACCTGCTTCTGCGTCGGCCCGCGGCGGATCGGTACGTAGACGTGGATGCCCCGGGAGCCGGTGCTCTTGGCGTACGCCGGCATCTTCAGAACGTCCAGTCCCTCCTTCACGACGCGCGCGGTCTCCAGGACACGCTCGAAATCGGCGCCGGGAACCGGATCCAGATCGAAGTGGAGAAAGTCCGGGCGGTCCGTGTCGTCGCAGCGCGAGTACCAGGGATTGAGGTCGATGCAGCCGAGATTGATCACCCAGAGCAGCGCCGCGAGATCGTCGATGACGGGGAAGTCGATGACGTTGCCGGACTCGTGCTCGATCGGGCACGTCCGGAGCCAGTCCGGTCGGGGCGAGGGGGTGCGTTTCATGAAGAAGAACTCGCCCTCCGCGCCGTTCGGGTAGCGCTTCATGACCATTGCGCGGTCGCGGATGTGGGGGAGAAGCGAGGGAGCGACCTCCGTGTAGTACGCGAGAAGGTGGCGTTTGGTGAGGCCGAGCTTCGGCCAGAAGATCTTCGAGAGGTTCGTCAGCGTCAGAGTCCGGCCCCCGACGACGACCTCGGCGTTCTCGGGCGCCTCCGGGACCTTCATTCCGGCTCGGACGGCGGCACGCGGACGCGGGTCGCGGGATCCAGCTTCGCCGGCCGGGGTCCGTGGCGGACGGCGTTCGCGACCGGAACGTACTCGAGCTCGTTTCCGTCGCGCGCGGCCCGCAGGAGAAGGCCGCCCCGACTCATGTCTCCCCGCCCCACGAACGCGGACGGAAAGAGGAGGCGGTCGCCGAACACCTCGAGAAGGATGCCGCAGTACTTGTCGGTAGCGATCGAGCCGAGGAGAACGACAACAGAGTCGGCCGGCATCTCGCGAAGGAGGCGCCGAGCATCGCGAATGAATGGCCGCCGGTAGGCCGGCTCGGCCAAAGAGATGGGAACCTGCGCGTAACGCCGGAGATCTTCGCGGCGCACCGCCGTCTCGGGGTGGAGGAGGCCGGCGCAGGATGTGATCACGAACGAGGTGTCCGGCGCGAACCGGCGCGCATAAGCGAGCTTGCCGCGGAAGTAGAGACCCGAGAGGAACGAGAACGCCTCCCCGAGCGTGGCGCCTGTGCGGGAACGAAGTCGAACCGCGAGATCGAACCGCGCGGCATCTCGAAGAAGGATCTCGGCCCGCCGGCCCGAAGTGCCGGCGGGCGAGATCAGAAAAATGCGCGACCCGCCCGAGACTACAGGCGTCCGGTGAGAAGCAGCACGACCACGACGATGAGGATGACGCCGAGGATGCCGCTCGGACCGTATCCCCAGTTCCGACTGTAGCCCCAGCTCGGAATGGCGCCCACCAGGAGAAGGACGAGGACGATCAGTAGAACCAGGCCCATAGTCACCTCCCGCCTCCGGAGAATGCACGCCGCTTGCCAGCGCCGCGTGGGCGCGACCCGGCGCCGCGGCGGCACCACCCGTCGTGGCACCCATCCTGCAATTCACGAGAGGCGGAGGTCTATCATGGCGCGCCTCACTCGCATCGCCCTCTGCATGGCACTCGGATTCTCGGCCTTCTTCGTCGCGGGTCTCGCCGCGGCCGGAAGCGCGAAATACCGGATCGAGATGTCCAACGGACGCCAGATCCTCGCCACGGACTTGCCGGTGGCTCGCGGATCCGTCCTGACGTATCACCCGTATCCTGCCGGGCCGCTCACGGGTGTCCCGACGGAAATGATCGTGCGCGTCGTCTCCGACAAGGGGACGGAAACGAGGACCACCGAAACCACGATGACGGTGCGCGGGACCCGTCTCTCCGGCGGACCGACCGATCGCACGCGACGCGCTCCGACGGTCGGCCTCGAGCCCGGCGAGATCCTCGTGCTCGGATCGACCGGGGATGGCATCGCCCCTTCCGCGCCCGCCGCGGCGGCGGCCGGCACGAGCATCCCCAATTCGGGCACCGGCAACACGGGAGGCGCGTACGGCGCCGGCGCTTATGGCGGTGGGGTCAGTCCCAGCGTGGGGAATCCGAATGTTCCGATCGATCCGAACAACATGCTCGTCGGCTCGGATGGGCTGGCGCGCGTGCCTTCGTCGACGGACCTGTCGCGAGCGCAGGCGGCGCAGAATCCCGTCGGACCCAACGGCTTCCCGGTCACCGGCAGCGGAGCGCCCACGGTCATCGGCCCCAACGGCACCCCGACGCTCGCGCCCGGCGTGGCCGGATCCGGAACGCCGGTCACCGGGCCCAACGGAACACCGGTGATGAGCACCGGGACGCCCCAGGTGCAGATCGGTCCGAACGGGACTCCGGTCGTGGCACCGTCGGGACAGCCGGGGCAGCCCGTCGTTGGACCGAACGGAACCCCCGTTCTCGCGCAGCCAGGTCAGCCCGGGGCCGCGCAGCCCAACATCGGCCCCAACGGCACGCCCGTCCTCGCCCAGCCCGGCCAGCCGGGCGCGGCGCCCCCGAGCACCGCACCCAACGGCACGCCGAGCTCCGCGCCCGCGGGAGCCGCCCCGTCGGGTGGCGGTTCGCCCTCGGGAAGCGGGCCGGGAAGGTCATAGCCCGCGGCACGAGTCTTGTATCGGCGGTCAACGTCGGTTCCCGAAACGCGATCGGAGGAGGTGGGTGATGAAGAGGATATGGGGCCTCGCCCTTGCGGCCGCGACGATGATGGCGGCCGCGGCGTTCCAGGCCGCTCAGGTCGCGCCGAAGAACGATCCGGTTACGCCGAACGACGAGCTCAGCCGGCGGTTCATCCGGACGACCACCGGAACGGTCAAGAGTTACGCGAAGAATTCGCAGATCGTCATCGTGGCGGAGGACGGCGCCGAAGTCGCCCTGCCGGTCGACGCCGGCACTCGCGTCGAGGACTCCCTGGCGCAAGGGCAGATGGTCACCGTCGCATGGCTCGAGGACAGCGTTGGCCAGAAGCGCGTCACGTCGATCGCTCCATACAGTTCGGGCTCCGAAACCGCCCAGGGAGGCTCGGCCTCCAGCGCGCCGCCTTCCAAGGCCTACGCGTCCACGCAGGACGGCGCCGCGATGTCCACGACACCGGCCGGGCCCACGGCGTCGACTCCCCGGCCGACCGTCACGGGCGGCGCGGAGTACATGATGACGCCGGGCAGGGGGGTCCCGACCCCGACTCCGGGCTCCCCGCTGGAGAGCACGCCCGCCCGGCCGGCGCGGACGCCGTCCAGCGGGAGCAGCGCGCGCTAAACGCTAAACGCTAAACGTCAGCTAAAAGATAGACTCGAGACGACGGCAGACTCCATAAACATCGGCGTGGAACGACGCGTCGCGATCACCGGCATCGGTTGCCTGGCGCCCAACGGCAACGGCAGGGAAGCGTACGCCCGCTCGCTCCAGGCCGGACGCAGCGGGATCGATCGCATTTCGCTGTTCGATCCTGAAGGGCTCGCCGCGACGATCGCCGGCGAGGTCAAAGGCTTCGACCTCGCGGCGCACGTGGACGCCAAGTCCGTTCGCCACGTCTCGAGGGCGGTCCCGCTCGCCATCGCCGCGTCCGAGGAAGCGCTGGAGGACGCCGGCATCGATCCCGACCGGCTCTCGCTCGAAGAGCGGCAGGCCCTGGGCGTGCTGCTCGGAACCGGCGGCGGTCCGATCGAGTTCGCCGAGCGCATGTATCACCTGTACTACACGAACCAGGTCCGGAAGGCCTCCGTCTACGCCATCGCTTCGGGAACCATCGGAACGCTCTCGTCCGAGATCTCGATGCGGTTCGGCATGCGTGGGCCCTCGCACGTGATTTCGACCGGGTGCACGTCGTCGACGGACGCGCTCGGCCACGCGTTCCGCGCGGTGAAGTTCGGGACCGCCGACGTCGTGCTCGCGGGCGGCGTGGACGCGACGGTCGTGCGCGGCATCATGGAGGGCTTCCTCATGATGCGAGTCGTGTCGACGGAGCGCGAGCGCGAGCCCGAGCGGGCGAGCCGCCCGTTCTCGGCGGATCGCGACGGCTTCGTGCTGGGCGAGGGCGCCTGGATGTTCGTGCTCGAGGACCGGGACCGCGCGCAGGCCCGGGGGGCGCAGGTCTATGCGGAGATCCGCGGCTACGGTTCCACCTGCGATGCGCACCACCGCGTCCGTATGGACGAATCGGGAGACGAGCCGGCCCGCGCCATGAGCCTGGCGCTGCGCGAGGCCGGGATCCCGCCGGAGGAGGTCGGCTACGTGGCCTACCACGGCACGGGCACGGAACTGAATGACCGTGTCGAGACGCGGGCAGCGCGAAAGGTGTTCGGCCGCTCCGCGGACCGCGTTCCGGGCTCCTCCATCAAGTCGATGATCGGGCATGCGCAGGGGGCCTGCGGCGCGGCGGGCGTCGCGGCGACGGTGCTCGGAATGCGCGACGGGTTTCTGCCGCCCACGATCAACCTCGAGACCGCGGATCCCGAATGCGATCTCGATTACGTCGCGAACGCGTCGCGCGCGGCCTCGGTCGAGCACGCTCTCTGCAATACCATCGGCTTCGGCTCCAAGAACAGCGCCCTGGTCATCCGCACGGGAGAGGCCGCGTCATGAGCCCGTTCATCCCGCCCCGGCGCCCCAGCCGCGAACGTCTCGACGACCCCGACCTGCCGGTCGAGGAGGTGCGGCGGTCGCTCGAGGACCTCGACCTGGTGAACCGCCGATGGGGCGCGTCGCGGGCGCTCGAGCGGCATCTCATCGAACGGGCGAGAGCCCTCGGCCGCAGCCACATCTCGATCCTCGACGTCGGCGCCGGCACCGGAGCCGTGGCATGGAGACTGGCGAGGCGTCTGCGGGAGGCGGGGCTCGTGGTCCGCGTCGTGGCGATGGATCTCCAATGGAGGCATCTCGCGATCGGCCGTTCCACGGGAGCGGCATACGCCGTCCATCCCGTCGCGGCCGACGGCCTGCGTCTGCCGTTTCGCAACGAGGCGTTCGACTTCGTCGTATCGACGTTTTTCCTGCACCATTTCTCGCCCGCGCAGAACCGCGACTTCTTCGCCGAAGTCCGGCGGGTCGCGCGCCTGGGCTTCGCGATGCTCGACGTCCGGCGTCATCGTCTCGCCGAGCTCTTCGTGGCGCTCGCCGGCCGGGCGATCTTTCGCACGCGCGTCTCGGTCGAGGACGGCATGGCGTCCGTCCGCCAGGGTTACACGGCCGAGGAGGCGCTCGCGGTCGCCCGCGAGGTCGAGCCCCGCAGCCTCGCGCAAAGCATCTTCCCGTTCCGTATCCTCCTGGCGGGTGGGAGGGCATGCCACCCTTCGACGTCGTCGTAGTCGGCGCGGGGCCCGCAGGCTCCGCCGCCGCCGGGCTCCTCGCCCGTCACGGACGCCGCGTCCTGATTCTCGAGAAGGATCGGTTCCCGAGACGGAAGGTGTGCGGCGACTTCCTCTCGGCGTCGGCCGCGGATGCGCTGGAGGTTCTCGGCCTCCGCGACGAGGTCGCGGCGGAGGCGGAGCACATTCGCCGGGGGGCTCTGGCGGTGGCGGGCGGACCCGAGATTCCCTTCCGCCTTCCCGAAGCGGCTCTCAGCCTCTCGCGCGAGCGGCTCGATGCCCGACTCGCATCGTGGGCGCAGTCGCAGGGCGCCCAGGCGCGCTTCGGCGCTCTCGTCCGCGGTCTCGAGCGTTCGCCCGAGGGCTTTCACGTGCGCTTTTCGGAGGGGCCGAACGAAAGCCGGGTCGAAACGCGCCGCGTCGTCGCGGCCTGGGGCCGCTGGGATGCAATGGACCGCGAGCGGGCGCAGCATGACCGCCAGGCCCGCGGCCGCCGATTCCTGGGATGGTCCCGTGAGTTCGCTCCCGACGAGGACGGCGCCTTCGCGGGCCGGGTCGGGCTGTATCTGTTTCCCGGCGGCTACTGCGGGCTCTCGCGCGTCGAAGGGGGCGGCGTCCATTTCGCGGGCATGGTGGAGGATTCGACGCGGAAGCGGCTCGCTCCCGGATGGGACGCGGTCCTCGCACACGCCCGCGAGTCGAATCGACCTCTCGACCGCGCGCTCTCGCGGCTGACTCCTTCGACCGACTTCAAGGGCGCTGGTCCCGTGTACCTCGCAGCCAAGCCTCCGACGGAAGGCGGAGCGCTGATGGTGGGAGACGCGGCGGGCGTCCTGGACCCGTTCTCGGGGCAGGGGCTGGCCTGCGCGCTCGCGTCCGGAATCCTCGCGGCGACGACCCTCGAACGGGGGTTCTCGGGCGCGTTGGCCTGGGACGACGTTCCCCGCGCCTACGCCGCGGCCTGGAAGGATCGTTTTCGGCAGCGCTTCGGTTGGAGCGCGGCGTTTCGGCATCTCGTGACTCGGCCGAGAATCGCTCGCGCGGCGGCACGATGGGCCGGCGGCCGGCTCGTTCGGAGCGCCATTCAGCGGCTCGGGACCGGCGGCGACGCCGCCCGCGTCAACTCGTGAGAGGAACTCCCTCCGGTCCTGCTACGCCCGGCCCGCGGGGATTCTCGGGATCCTCGCCGGGCTCGCGAATCGTGCGTGGCTGGCCGGGCAGGCGAGGATCGATGGCCGGGATTTCGCGTCCGGGTTCGTCGATGATCGGTTGCGGAGCTGCTGGCGGCTCGTTCACCGGCGGCGGCGGAGAAGGCGTTTTCGTGTTCATATGCGCGAGTGGTTCAAGAAGCGTGCCGCGGGCACAGAGTCAGCGCGCATGACTCCCGATCCGGGTCGGCGTGACGCGGGTGCGAGGGAGCGGATCGAACCCGAGCGCCTGGAGGTGCGCCGCGGGGCCTTTGCGATCGTGGGCGATCTCCAGCCGACGTCGGGCCTGGAGATCTGGAGAGAGTCGAATCCGCGCGAACGCCGGGCGATTCTCCGCGAAGTCTCCGAGGAGAATCCGGATTTCGTCGCGTTTCTCGGCGATCTCGTCTTCTGTGGCTCGTCATCGGCGGCCTGGGACGAGTTCGACCGCCTCTGCTCGCCGCTGAAGGCTGCCGGCATTTCCGCATACCCGGTGCTGGGCAACCACGAATACTGGCTTTCGCGCAGGCCCGCGCTCGCGAACTACTTCGCGCGGTTTCCGCACCTGCGCGAGCGGCACTGGTACGCGGCCACCTACGGGAGCCTGGGCCTCGTATTTCTCGACTCGAACCTGCGCTGGCTGCCGCCCGCGGCGTGGCGAGAGCAGCTCGCCTGGTTCCGGCGACGGCTCGAGCAGTGGGACGCGGACGATGCGATTTCGGGCACGCTCGTGCTTCTGCATCATCCGCCCTTCACCAACAGCCGCGTCACCTCCGACACGATCCACGTGCAGCGCGACTTCGTGCCGCCGTTCGTTCAGTCCGCGAAGACGCTCGCCATGGTTTCGGGCCACGTCCACAACTACGAGCGCTACGTGCGCGACGGCAAGACATTCCTGGTCGCGGGAGGAGGGGGCGGACCCCGCGCGGCCTTGCGGGAAGGTGGCCGCCGGCGGCACACCGACGATCTTTTCGAGGGAGGCCGGATCCGGGCGTTCCACTACCTGCGCTTCCGGCCCGGGACGGACGCTCTCGAGGTCGAAGTCCGCGGCCTCGAGAAGGACGGGACGGGCTTCGACACGATGGAGCGTTTCGAGCTTCGCCGGACGGCTCCCACCGTCCCGACCGCGCCGGCCGCGCCTCCGGCGGCGCGATGAGCTGCCTCGGCCGCGGGGGTCTCTGGCATCGCGCCACCGCGGTCCTGGGAGGGATCCGGCGGCCGGGGATTCGGCCCGGGGACGCGCGCCGGCCGTGCCTGGTGATCGGCCATCGCGGCGCCGCGAAGCTCGAAGTCGAGAACACCCTGGCGTCGTTTCGCCGCGCCCTCGAGCTCGGGGCCGACACGATTGAGACCGACTTGTCGGCGACCGCCGACGGGCGCTTCGCGCTCTGGCACGACGCCGATCCGGACGAGAGCATCGCGCTCGCGAGACAGCTCGGGGCCGAGGGCCTCGCGTACCGGCCGCGGGTTCCGGAGGTGGGTTCGCACTGGAGGAGACCCGTCCGCGAGCTGCGCGCGGTCGAGCTCGCCCAGCACTACGGCTACGAGTCGGAGGGGGACGGCGAGCCGAAAACGTTCGCCGGGATCGAATGGCTCGAGGACCTTCTCGAGTGGGTGCGGCAAGCGCGCCTGGCGCACGTGTTCCTCGACATCAAGCTTTCGGACGCAGAGACGGGTGCGGCCGAGGATCTAGTTGCCCGCCTGCGCCGGGAATCTCGCGGTGCGACGGTTTTCCACCTGCTCTGCCCGCGCGGCCCGATCGTGCGCGCCCTCGCCGCGGCCTGCTCCGGCGACGGCTCCGAGCATCTTCACGTCAGCGCGGATCTCGAGCTTCCGGCCCCGCCCGTCACGGAGCTGACCGCCACGGGCGCTCGGGACGTGAGCCTGGGCCTCGGCGGCCGCGTGTGGCCCGGCTACCGGTACGACGTGGGCCGCATGCTGCGGGCCCGGGACTCCGGGGCGTTCGAGCGAGTCGTGGGCTGGACGATCAACGACCGGCGCCGACTCGAGATGCTCGTCGGCGCCGGGGTGGACGGCCTGCTCACGGACGAGCCGGCTCTTCTCCGGGCGATCGTGGAGGCTGCGGGTCGCGGGTCCGGCCGAGGCTGAGCGCGTCCCGCCCGACGGTCTCGACCGTTCCGAACTTGGGTCTCTCCCGGCGCGCGAGCGCACTCACGGACTCGAAGAGAACCACCGGAGCCGGCTTGTCGACCTTCATGAAGTGCGCCGAACGGGCCTCGACGCCGATCAGGAGGATGCGCGGATCGTCGGGTCCGCCGTTCTTGGCTCCGCCCTGGTCGGGGAACCACACCTTCCACGAAGGCTCGTAGAGCTCGCGGATCTTGGAGCGGTCGCGCAGGATGCGGGCCGATCCGGAAACCGAGACCCACTCCTTCGTCCGGGCCTTGTAGTAGGAGAGATTGACGTTGGGATCCAGCACGATCTCCTCGATCTTCGGGGACCCCTCCTCCGTGACGAACCAGAGGTGCGCGCCTTCCGCGCGGCGCTGCGTTGCCATCGGCCGCGAAACCAGCGAGCCATCCCGACGGCGGGTCGTCAGCATCGCCACCTCAATGTCCTCGATCAGCTGGTACAGCCGGTCGAGCTTCTCCTCGGGTTCCGTCCAGCGGACAGCCATGCTCGCGTTTTTCATCGGTTCTCCTTCCGGCGACTCGAATGCTTTACCGCGGTGCGGATCGTGCACACGGCGTGCCAGCCTTCGGCCGGATTTGTGCAGATTTCCGACGGAGCCCGACGGCCGAAGCCCGTGGCACGCGGCCTGCACTCATCGAAAGCGCGTCGGGCCATGCGTCCGGCGACATCCGAAACCATTTGGAGGCTATTCATGGAATCCCGTGTCAAGAACGCCGCGGAGAGTTTCGTCGAGGGAGCGGAGAACTTCGTTGAAGGAGCGATGAACGAGACCCCGAAGGAAGGGTCGATCGCCCGGAAGCTCGAGTCGGCCACGTCACAGCTGCCTTCGGACGTCTGGCTGTGGGCTTCCGTCGGGTCGATGCTTTTGTCGCTCGGGCTTCAACTCTCGGGAAACAAGAAGACCAAGAGCGTCTCGAACTTCATCGGCCAGTGGGCCCCGACGCTCCTGATCCTGGGGCTGTACAACAAGGTCGTGAAGGTCGCGGGACACGACCGAAACGACTGAAGGACGGCGCCGGGCCATTCCCGACGGGGAACGGACAGGCCGGCTGGCATTCGGCTTGCGAAAGCGGGTCCCATGAGCTCGACCGCGGCTCGAAAGCCGCATGCCGAGATTCCTTCTCCGCGACGCCAACGGCGTGGCCGGCGGATGCGGACGTGGACGAAAGCCGGAATCGCGCTGGCCGGTCTGGTCGTTTTCCTGGCGGCCGTGGGATTCGTGCCCAACGAGCCTCTCCGGCGCTCCATCGAAGGCCGGATGAACGCCAGCCTCAAAGGCTACTCCGCGCGCATCGGGCAGGCGCGGCTTCAACCGTTCGGGCTTTCTCTCACGCTGAACGATCTCGTGATTCGCCAGACGGCGCACCCCGAGCCGGCCATCCTCCGGGTTCCGCGATTGCACGCGAGCGTGCACTGGAAAGAGCTTCTGTCCCTGAAGCTCGTCGCCGACTTCGCCATCGACCGACCGGTCGCGTACGTGAACCTGCCCCAGCTGCGGAGCGAGCTCTCCGACGAAGTGCCCGTGAATCGCAAGGGCTGGCAGGGAGCCGTCGAGGCGATCTATCCCCTCAAGATCAACGAGCTGCGCGTCCGAGAGGGCGCCCTGACCTATGTCGACGAGGACCCCGAGCGTCCTCTCGAGCTCACTCACCTCGACGCGCGGGCCACGAACATCCGCAACATCCACTCCAAAGATCGCACGTACCCCTCGCCGGTCGAGGCGAGCGCCGTCCTCGCGCGCACGGGAAAGGTGGACTTCAAGGGCCACGCGGATTTCCTGGCCGAGCCGTATACCGGAGTGAAGGGCGGTTTCCGTCTGGTCTCGGTTCCCCTGGATTCCTTCCGGCCCGCCGCCCTTCACTGGAACGTCCTCGTCTCCGGGGGATCGATCTCGGCTTCGGGAGAAGTCGAGTACGCCTCGAAGGTGCGCGACCTCTCGATGCCCGAGATCGTCATCGAGCGCGTCAAGCTCGGCTACCTCAAGAAGGCGCCGGGGGCCGCGGCGCCGGGCATCGCTCCCGCCGCGAAGACCACGGAGGACAAGGCAGCCCGAAAGACCGAAGAGCTTCGCTGGAACCTCCGTCTCGATCGCTTTCGCCTGGTGGATTCGACGCTCGAGCTCGTCGACCGGACCCGGAAACCCGACTATCGCCTCTTCATCGAGCATACGAACGTCGCGGTCGAGGGCCTCTCCAACACGCCAGGCTCCGGCGCGGCCCGAGCCGACGTCCGCGGAAAGTTCATGGGCAAGGGCGATCTCGCGTCGAGCGCCTCGTTCCGCCCCGGCCGCGGGAAGGTGGACTTCGACGTCAAGGTCGAGGTCGGCCCGACGCCGCTTCCGGACCTCAACGATCTCTTCCGGGCCTACGGCAAGTTCGATGTGTACGCCGGAACGCTTCAGGTTTATTCCGAGATCGGCGTGCACGACAACTACATGAAGGGCTACGTCAAGCCGCTCTTCAAGGACGTCGAGATCTACGACTCGCGCCAGGACGCCGGAAAGAGCATCTTCAAGAAAGTCTACGAGAGCGCCGTCGAAGTCGCGTCGACGATCCTGACCAACCACAAGAAAGACCAGGTTGCGACGACTGCTCCGATCGAGGGGCCGGTCGGCGAAGCGGGGACGAACTTCTTCGGGGTGCTGGGGGGATTGATCGAGAACGCGTTCATCAGGGCCATCCTGCCGGGGTTCGACCAGCAGGTCGGCGTCCAGAAGATCCACAAGACCGACAAGACCGACAACACCCAGTGACCGGGCAGCGCGCCGCGCGACCGCCCGTGGCGCTTCAGCGTCTGGCGAACAACCGCAGCATCCGGTCGGCCATGCTTTCGATCGCCTTGAGGCTCCTGTCGGCCGCCGCCTTCCTCAGCCTCTCGCCCCCGTAAGCGCGTGCCTTGCGGGCCGCGTTGCGGAAACGCGGGGCCGAGCCCCGGCGCGACACGCCCCGGCGCGCGAGGGCCGCCTGGATCAGCTTCGATGCGCCGCGCGAAGCCACGACGACCTGCAGAAGCTCGCGATAGAGCGTCTCCCAATCCTGAAACCCAAAGGGCGTGTCGGCAAGCTCGCGGGCGACGACCTGTACCTCCGCGTCGAGACGCGGAGTCTTCTCGTTCCTCCGGCCCCAGAGCACCTTGATTCGTTTTTCCAGTTTCTGTCCCTCGGGCGACATGCAGAGAAGCGCCGGCGTCGTCATCGCGGATTCGGCGATCAAAGCGTGCGCCCGGGCCATGATCGCCTCGCTTCCGTAGAGGCGGACGCCGTTGGGGTAGAACGTCGTCTCGATCTCGTCGGTGCAGAGGTATGCGAGGTTTTCGGGCTGGTAGGCTTGCAGCACCGCGCCCGCGAACACGTGGAGGATGCGGCCGAGCAGGCGCGTGCCCCAGGGGGCTTTCCGCGGTTCCAACGGGATGCCTCCGCGTACGAGCGCCTCGCGGAGCCGCGCGGCGGTTTCCTCGTAGGCCTCGGGAGGGATCGCGAGCGGGACGTGTTCCTCCTTCCGGCCCGCGACCAGCGCCGACACCTTGCGGATGGGGACCGCCACGCACACGAAGAGAAACCCGAGGCCGAGACCCAGGGTCGTGGGAAAACCCAGGAGCAGGTTCTTCCACCACTTCCGGCCTGCGCGACCCTCGTTCCGCCGCGACAGCGCCCAGCCCACGCCCAGAGGAATCAGGATCGTCAGGCCGATCCAGAGAGCGCGCACGATCTCTTCCGGGGCGCCTTTCGGGACCGGTGTGATGGCCAGCAGGAGGGCCGCGGGTCTGGGGAAGATGGTGCCCACGAGGAGGAACGGCCAGACCGCGGCCGCCGCGACCACGACCGTCAGGAGGGGACGCTCCTTCTCGCGAACCTCCCCGAAAAGCGCCAGCGTCGCCCACCCGAACATGGCTCGCAGAACGCTTCCGAGCGAGCGTCGGAGGAACGCGAAAACCGCCTCGAGGATGAGCACACCTTCGGAATGTGCAAGAACCCGGCCCGTAACGAGGTTCAGCGGGTCGCGGGCGCTCCGTAGAGCCGTCGAACGCACGCGAGCAGCCGCTCGGAGTCCACGGGCTTGGAGAGGAAGTCCGCCACGCCCGGGGCGTCGCGGATGTAGGACAGACCCGAGAGGAGCACGACCGGGCACCGCGCGGACGGTCTTCGGGCCCGCCAGGCGTCCAGGAACTGCCAGCCGTCCATGACGGGCATGCGCAGGTCGAGAAGGATGAGGCCGGGCGCCGTGACGGGATCGGATGCGATCTCGAGGGCTTCACGCCCGTCGGCGGCTCCGAGCGCCCGATAGCCCTCGTCTTCGAGCAGCCCCCGCAGCCCCTCGCGCACGGCGAGGTCGTCCTCGACCACGAGGATGGGGGAGCGCTCCGGTCCGGGCTGCTCGTCTCCGGGGGGAAGCGCATCGCGCATCTCGGCGGCCGAGGAGAATCGCCTCGAAGGCTCCTTCTCCATGGCTTGCGCGATCACGGCCGCGACGTCGGGCGGGACGTCGGCGACCTCCGTGAGAGGGTCGGGATCCTCCTTGACGATCATCTCGAGGAGCCGAAAGAGATTGTCGTTGCGGAACGGCGGCTGGAAGCTCAGGAGCTCGTAGGCCAGCACGCCCAGACCGAAGATGTCGCTGCGTTCGTCGACCGGGTCTCCGGATACCTGCTCGGGCGACATGTACCCGATGGATCCGACGCCGATTCCGCTCTTCGTCAGGTTGTTGGAGGATCCCAGCAGCTTCGCGATCCCGAAGTCCATGAGCTTGACCCTGCCGTCCGGCAGGACGCGCACGTTGGCCGGCTTGATGTCCCGATGGATCACGCCCGCGCGGTGCGAGTAGTCGAGCGCTTCGGCCACGCCCCGGATGATCGTGATCTTCGAGGACAGGCGCGCCGGCTCCCGGCGGCCGATCAATGCCGAGAGATCTTCTCCGGCGAGCAGCTCCTGGACGATGAAGGGCGTGTCCCCCTCGATGCCGCTCTCGTAGACCTCGGTGATGTTGGGATGCCGCAGCGCGCTGGCGAGCTCTGCCTCTCGGAGGAAACGCGGATGCATTTCTTCTCCGAGCGTGCAGGCCTTGATCGCGACCGCGCGGTTCGCCTCGGCGTCCCAGGCCTTGTAGACGGCGCCGAACCCTCCGGCGCCGATGCGCTCCATGAGCGCGTAGCGGCCCAGATGGCCGAGCGGCTGCGTCGGGGTGTTCGCGCCTCGCGGGCCGCCCGGTCCGGATGCCGACCCCACGATGGGCAGGCTCAGGGCTCGTCCTGTCGAAACTCAGTGTGGTTGATCGGGTTCCTCCGCTCGGGGAGTTTGCAAGTCATGTGCCGCGAAACCAAAGGCCGTCATCCTATGGCACAGCGGCTGCATCCTCAGGAGTTATGGCCGAATCGTCGGAGCCCAAAAACGAGCCGGTCTGGTGGGACGGCTTCGAGCCGCCCAAACTGCCGTCGATGCGGACCAACGTCCGCGCCGACGTGTGCGTGGTCGGGGCCGGAATCGCCGGGTTGACCACCGCCTACCTGCTGGCCGCCGAGGGCCGGTCCGTCGTGGTCGTCGACGACGGACCGCTGGGCGGCGGAATGACCGGCGCGACCAGCGCTCATCTCGTGACGGCGCTCGATCGCCGATACACCGACATCGAGCGGCTGCGCGGCGCGGACGGCGCGAGGCTCGCGGCCGCGAGCCATGCCGCCGCGATCGATCGGATCGAGGAGATCGCCCGGAGCGAAAAGATCGCCTGCGAGTTCCAGCGAGTGGACGGATTCCTTTTCGCCGGCCGGGACCGCCGTCCCGAAGAGCTCGAGGAGGAGCTCGGGGCGGCCGGGCGAGCCGGCGCCGACGTCGCGATGGTGCCGCGGGCGGAGCTTCCGTTCGAGACGGGGCCCTGCGTGCGCTTTCGCCGCCAGGCTCAATTTCACCCCCTGCGCTATCTCGGCGGACTCGCGCGCGCCGTCCGCCGGCGGGGAGGACGCGTTTTCGGCGGGTTCCACGCCGAACGCATCGAGGCCGGAGCGCCCGGCCGCGTCACCAGCGGCGACCGCAGGATCACCGCCCGAGCCGTCGTCGTGGCCACGAACAGCCCGGTCAACGACCGCGTCGCGATCCACACGAAACAGGCGCCATACATGACGTACGTCGTCGGTGCTCTCGTGCCCGAAGGATCGGTGCCCCGCGCACTGTACTGGGACATCGAGGACCCGTTTCACTACGTGAGACTCCAGGCCCTGGGGAAAGGCCGCGAGTGCCTCCTGGTCGGCGGAGAGGATCACAAGACCGGACAGGCCGACGACATCGGCGAGCGCCATGGACGGCTCGAGGCCTGGGCGAGGGAGCGCTTTCCGATGATCGAGTCCTTCGCCTATCGGTGGGGCGGCCAGGTCCTGGAAACTCTCGACGGCCTGGCTTTCATCGGCCGCAATCCGGGGGACGACAACGTATACATCGCGACCGGAGACTCCGGCGTCGGCCTCACGCACGGCACGATCGCGGGCATGCTCCTGACGGATTTGATCCTCGGCCGCGAGAACCCCTGGACGGGGCTCTACGAGCCGTCGCGAAAGCTGCCGCAGGCCGTCGGCCGGTTCCTCAAGGAAAACGTCAATGTCGCCGCGCAATACGCGGACTGGGTCACTCCCGGGGACGCGGATTCCACGCGCGAGATCTCGCGCGACTCGGGGGCGGTGCTCCGTCGCGGCGCTTCCAAGGTCGCCGTCTACCGCGACGACGCCGGGAAGCTTCACGCGCTCTCGGCCGTCTGCCCCCACCTGGGCTGCCTGGTGCAGTGGAACGACGCCGAGAAGACGTGGGACTGCCCCTGTCACGGCTCCCGATTCGACAAGCGGGGCAAGGTCGTGAACGGTCCGGCGAACGCCGACCTTGCTCCCGCAGCCGAATGAGCGGCGTCGGTCGCTAGAAAACCACGCCCAGATTCGCGGTCACGACCTCGAACCGATTGTTCGTTTCGACGAACGCGTCTCGATCGAGATCGATGCTGTGGTAGCGGCCTTCGAGGAAGATATGGACGTCGCTCTGGTCGGAGACCCGGAAGGCGAAGCCGGTGCCGGCGTTCCATCCGAAACGCGTGTCCGACACCTTGAACTCGAGCCCGCCGTTGACGACGTCCTGGGCCGAGAAGCGGACGTCGTAAATTCCGACGCCCCCGAGGAGGTAAGGCTGGAACCACCCTCCGATGTGCGGCCCGAAGACGAAATCGAACGTTCCATCGAGGAGACGGGCCTTCCCGTCGAGGAAGAGCGGTTCGAGCTCGCTTTTCACCTGCAGCTCCTGATACGAGCCGTCGAGTCGGATCCCGAAAGGCGACGTTCCGAACATCCAGCTGAACATGAGCGTTCCGTTCCAACCCACGTCATAGACGTTTTCCTGGTCTCCGACGGGGAAGTCGGCTCCTCCGGAAAGCCCGATGTGGAAGCCGGGCGCTCCCTGCGCCGCGGCGAACGATGTGACCGCGAACAGGACGACTCCGAACGTGACGGCGCCGAGGATCGTTCTGCGGGGACGCGCGTGGACCATGGGATCTCCTCCGGGACAAGGTGGTAGTTCGGGCGAGCGGAATGCTCCTTGTGTTCCCGCTGCCATGCCGGGAACGGTCGCGACTCGGCTATCGAGGCGCAGAGCGGCAAGGGTGCAAGCTCTGTGCCCCGAAGTCGTTCCGGGGGCGCTCCCGCGGGGGCATATGACTTGCACTCCGAGAACTTGCGAAAGGAGCTCCGATGCATTTCCGTCCTTCCAACAATCCGCGCGAGGCGTATTCCGAGGCGATGCGCGAGCTCTCGACGCACGGCGAAGAGCCCGAGCGGCTGCCTCGACTCGACCCGGCCGCGGACCGCCGCCGGTATCCCGAGGGCTTCTACGGAGAGCGCAACTGGGAATGGGATGGAGCCCAGCGAGGGCCGTTCTCGGGCAAGGGGCCCAAGGGCTACCTCCGCTCGGACGACCGCATCCGCGAGGACGCCGGCGAAGCTCTCTATCGGGCCGGCGATCTCGACGCGTCCGACATGACCGTAGAGGTCAAGGACGGAGAGGTCGTCCTCGAGGGCACGGTGCCGGATCGGCGATCGAAGCGGCTCGCCGAGCATCTGGTCGAGGGTCTTTCCGGAGTCCGGGACGTCCACAATCGGCTCCGCATTTCGCGCTGAGCCTGCCGTGGCAACCTCCACGATGGCAAGAGCCTTGCTCCTTGTGATCCCGAGGGCGCGTCATGCGCTCCGGGAGGCCCGATGAATCCGAAGGCCGCGACGGCGCCGATGGAGTTGGCGCCGGATCCGGTCCTGGCGTCCGACGCATTGTTCGTCGTGGGAATCACGTCCGAGGGCGGAGTTCCGCTGCTCGTGGATTCGCGCCGGGACTACGACGCCGACCGGTTCGTGGAAGGCCATGATGGCGCGGAAGGCCATGAAGTCGTGCGATTGCCCGGGCTCATCGGGTCCCGACCACTCGATCCGCTGTCCACGCTGCATCGCCGCCTGCAGGACGAGACGGGCCTCGACGCCCCGGAGCTCGTCGTCATGTCCCGCTACGGGATTCCGACGGGTGCGCGAGGGCGCGCGACAATCCTGCTGGCCCCCCACGCCCGAGTAACGGCGCCCGCGGCGCGGAACGCTGCCCTTCAAGTCGTCCCGCTCCCGGAGCTTTCGCGCTGGCTCTCCGACTGCCGCGCCGAAGGGCTCCGCATCGATCCCCGAGTGTGGATCGGTCTGCTGCTCGCAGAGCGGCACTTCCCGCGATGGGCCGAGGCCCGACTGCGGGCCGCCGTCGAGGAGCTCCATCGCCGCCGCCCGGTTCCCGCCGTCGAGGCGCAGGCATGAGCGCGGAAGCTCGGCCGGCGTCGGTATTGCCGGATAACCCTCGCGAGGACTTCCTGCGAGCCATCGCCCACGAGCTCCGGACGCCTCTGCAGGCCCTGAGGATGCTGGTGGAAGTCCAGCGGCGCGCGGCCGAGGCGGGGCAGGCCTCGGATCCCGGCCTCCGCAGCCGCATCGAATCCCAGTTCGAGCGGCTCGCCGAGATGATCGACCAGATTTCCGAGGCCGGCGGCCGGCGCGATCCCGAGCTCCGCCCCGAGCCGCTCGATCTCGCCCTCCTGCTGCGCCGCCTGACCGAAGGGCGCATCGAGATGCTCCGGGTTCCCGCGGCGCGGACGCGGCACATTCTCCGCTACCGCGGCCCGGAGCATGCGACGACGGTCGGCGACCGGCGACGGCTGAAGCAGGCCTTCGGCAATATTCTCGACAATGCCGTCAAGTTTTCTCCGCGCGGAGGCGTCGTCGAGCTCCGGCTCGAGGTCGACCCCCGGGAGTTCTGCGTCCAGGTGCGCGACCAGGGCATCGGGATTCCATCCGGAGAGATTCCCTTCGCCGCGCGCCGCTTCTTTCGCGGAAGCAACGCTCCCCGCGAGAATTTTCCCGGCCCCGGTCTCGGGCTCGCCTCCGCCCGCGCCATCGTAGAGAAGCACGGGGGCTCGCTCGAGATCCGGAGCGAAGTGAACCGCGGAACGTGCGTGACCGCGAGGCTCCCGTCCGAGGCGCGGACGCATTGAAGCGGATTCTCATCGCCGACGACGACCCCTCGATCCTCGACGGCCTTTCGACGCTCCTGTCCCGAAGCTACGAGGTCGTCGCGGCGCGGAACGGCGAGGACCTCCTGGCCGAGCTCGAGCGGCGGGCGTTCGATCTGGTGCTCCTGGATCTGCGCATGCCTCTCGTTCAGGGGGAGCACGCCATCGCCTCGATCCACGCGACGCGCCGCACCCTTCCGGTCATCGTCATGTCCGGAAACCGGGGCCGGATCGAGGAGGCCCTCCGGCGCGGCGCGAGCGACAGTCTCGCCAAGCCCTTCGGTTTCCGCGAGCTCGAGGAGAAGATCGTCCGTCTCCTCGGTGCGCCCGCCAAGCCCTCGCCGCCTCCGCCCCCCGCGGCCTGAGGCCGCGCGTCGTCAGTTCCCCGACGGGCTCGCCGCGTGCACGAGTCGCGGCCGCTGAACGGGGGGCCGTTTCGTCTCGAGCGCCATCGTCGGACGGCGGTGACGCTCAAACTCATCGAGCTTGACGACGCGGCCTGTCCGCGCCGACTCGAGCAGGGCCCGGATGACGCGCAGATCCGCCAGCCCTTCGCGTCCCGAGGGCTCCGGCTCGCGGCCCGCGAGGACGCAGTCCGAGAAGTAGAGCAGCTCGGGCGCGAAGTGGTCGCGCTTCGCGAACCGGGTCTCGCGGGTCCTGCCGTCGACGCGCAGGCGCTGCACGATGGGCTCCGCGTACTCGTAGGCCGGCTCCAGGCGCAGCCGGCCGCGGGTCCCGATGATCTCGTACCATCCCGCGTCGGCCGCTCCAAAGCTGCAGGTGAAGCTCGCCAGCCTCTCGACGGGGAAGCGGAGTATGCCGCTCATCATCTCCGGGCAGCGGGCGAATTTCTTCCCGCCGATCGAGGCGCTCGTGGCGAGGACCTCCGACGGCTCGGCGCGAAACAGATAGCGCGCGGCGTTGATGCAGTAGATCCCGATGTCGTAGATCGGGCCCCCTCCCTGCTCGGTCGGACCGAGGCGGATGTTGCCTTCCTCGACGTGCATGCTGAAGAGGGATTGGAAGATCCGGGGCTCGCCGAGCTTGCCCGAACGGACGAGCTCGACGGCCTTGAGGTTCGCCGCCTCGAAGTGCAGCCGGTAGGCGGTCATGAGGCGGACGCCCGCCTCCGCCGCGGCCTCGATCATCTCCTCGCATTCGCCGGGGGTCACGGCCAGGGGCTTCTCGCACAGCACGTGTTTGCCGGCCCGGGCCGCTGCCACCGCGTAGTCGCGGTGCATGTGGTTGGGCAAGGCGATGTACACGGCGTCGACGTCGGGGTTCGCCAGGCACTCGGCGTAATCCTCGTATCCGTAGACGTGCTCGACTCCGTAACGGCGCCCGAGCGTCCCCTTCTTGACGCGATCCCCGGAGACGAAAGCGACGAGCCGCGAATTGCGTCTGGCGTGCGCGAACGCGGGCATGACCGCGACCTGGGCGATGTAGCCGAGCCCGACCACGGCGTAACCGACCTTCCGCGGCGCCGGGCCGGTCCCGCGGCCTTCGGGCTTCTGTCTCGAACGCGATCCGGATCCGGATGTCCGCGCCATGAAACGCCTCCGTGGGACACGCTCGCCCGAGCCTCGCGCCTCATCGAATGCAATGGCTGTTCCAGAGCTGGCGCGAAACTCGCAGAGCCGAGCGCCGTGGAGAAGCGACCCACGGGCAACCTTCCCCGGCCGCGTCGGCGGCGTTCGACGGCGATCGGGATCGCGCGCTCGCTTCTTCGGGCCGTCTCGGCGGTCTCCCGGAACGCCGGAGGGATTTGCGCCGAGATGGCGTTCCGCCGGCCACCGCGCTTCGGCACGACGCGCCGCGAGAGCAGGCTGCTGGAGCGCGCGGACCGCTCGTTCGTCCGCGGGCCCCTGGGCGAAATCGCGATCTGGCAATGGGGCCGCGGGCCTCGCGTCCTTCTGGCGCACGGCTGGGGCGCCAACGCCGGGCGGCTCACTCCGTTCGTCGAGGCCCTGGTCGGCTCGGGATTCGCGGTCGCGGCGTTCGACGCTCCGGGCCATGGAGCGTCGACCGGACGATTCGCCTCGCTGCCGGAGTTCGTGGATGCCCTCGGCCGCGTCGCGCGCTGGGTATCGCCGGCGGCTTTCATCGGCCACTCGCTCGGCGCCGCGGCCTGCGCGCTCGCGCTCCGCGAGGGCGTCGGCGGGAGCGCAGCGGTTCTCCTTTCGCCTCCGGCCGATCCTTCCACGTTCGCGCGGCGCTATGCGCGCTGGATGCGGCTGCCACGCGAGGCCGCGGCCGTGATGTGCCGCCGCCTCGAATGCCGCTACGGAGCGCCCCTGGCCACGTACCGTCTGCTCGAGCGCGGCCCGGGCGTTCCGACGCTGATCATTCACGACCGCGGGGACGTTCGGATTCCCATCGGCGACGGTCGGGCGCTCGCCCGGTCCTGGCCCGATACCGTTCTCCTCGAAACGCGCGGCCTCGGGCACCACCGCATCCTCAAAGACCCGGCCGTCGTGCAGCGGGCGGTTCGGTTCCTCGCGGAGAGAGTCCTCGGCGATGCTCTCTCGGGCGCTCCGCTTCGCTCCTGGCGCGGCCGCCCCATCGGGGGCCGGCGCCCCGCGGTGCTGGTGGCACGGCACGCTTCTTGACGGCCGGCACGCCGGGTGTGCTGGCACGGCACGCTTCTTGAAACAAGACCTCGCGAGGCCCACTCACGGGCCGCAGGAGGACAGAGATGAAGAAGCAGATTCCCGGTATTTCGGCCGTCGCGCTGGGACTGCTGCTTGGTGCGGGCGGCGTGGCGCCGGCCCAGGACAAGCAGCACACCGAAACGACGACCAAGCAGACGGGTCCGGGTCCGGATACCAAGACCAAGTCCGAATGGGTCATCGGGACGGTCAAGGACTACGAGCCGGGCAAGAAGATCAAGATCGAGGGTCCCGGCGGGAAGGACTATTCCTTCGACCTGGATGAGGTCGCACGAGTGCAGGGCACGATCGTGGTCGGGCAGAAGGCCCGCGTCGGCTACAGCAAGTCGGCCGACGGCGTCGAGCGCGTCACGGTCCTCTCGGCGGCGAGTCACGACGCGCAGGCGGCGACCTCGGCTCCGCGGGCGCATACCGAGTCGGTCGTCAAGGAGTCCGGTCCCGGACCGAATACCAAGACGAAGTCCGAAGTCGTCGTCGGCACGGTCAAGGATTACGAGCCCGGCAAGAAGATCAAGGTCACGGGCCCGGGCGACAAGGACTTCTCGTTCGACCTCGACGAGGGTGTCACCGTGCACAGCAATGTCGCCGTCGGCGAGCGCGTCAAGGTCACGTACACCAAGCTGCCCAACGGCAACAAGGCGACGACGATCGAGCCCGATCACGGAATGAAGTGAGCCTCGGACGCGAAAAGGAATGAATCTCATGGCGAGGAGCGGGCCTCCGGGTCCGCTCCTCGTTCCATATCCCGGGCGTCATCGGAGGTGTGAGATGTGGATGCTCCGCGTATCGCTCACGTCGCTCGTGCTCGGGCTCATGCTCCTGCTCTTCGTCCCCTTCGCGGCTGCTCAGGCTGCGGCCGGGGTGCTGGGGCTGGCTTTCGTCGTTTTCCTCGTCCTGGGTCTCGCGACCGTCGACAACCTCGCCATCTGAGCCGCGGACGGCCTCGTCCGTCGCGGACGACGGCTTGACGACGGCTCATTGCCCGTCGCTTACGACGGCTTATTGGCGATGAGCGTCTCTCTCAAGACCAGGAGCAGCTGGGTCACGTTGACCGGCTTCGTGAGCACCTGCCGGACCCCCGAGGCGCGGATGCGCCGGATGTCCTCGTCGGCCGTCACCCCCGTCAGAGCAAGGACCGGCGGCGTGTCGAGCTGGCGCTCTTTGCGGCGGGCGAGCCACGTCGCCCCATCGCCGTCCGGCAATGTGACATCCAGGATGACCGCGTCGATGGAGGAGTCCTCGAGAACCGCGTCGGCCTCCTTGAGGCTTCCGGCGGTTTCCAGTGCGTAGCTCTCGGACTCGAGGAGCGCGGCGAGTCCGTATCGCGAGGCCTCGTCGTCTTCGACCACCAGGATGCGCGCGGCCACCCGCGGGCGCAACCTCACGCCGCCGGTCGGGCGGGCCGGAGCCGGTGTCTCGGCCCCGGGATCCGAGCCGGCGTGGGGCAGCTCGGGGACCGTGAACGTCACCGTCGTCCCGACGCCTTCGCGGCTCTGGAGGATGAGGTCGCCGCCCATGACCTCCACGAGCTGTTTCGAGATGGAGAGCCCGAGACCCGTGCCGCGGGGCGCCTCGCCCGAGCGGGGCCGGATCTGCTGGAAGGGCTCGAACGCCTTGGCGATGAGATCGGCCGGGATCCCGGATCCGGTGTCACGCACCTCGAAGGTCACGGAGCCCTGCCACGGCCGCGCAGCCGCCACGACGCGGCCGGAGGCCGTGTACTTGACGGCGTTCGCGAGCAGATTGACGAGCACCCGCGAAATCTTGCCCCGATCCAGAAAGACGGTCGGCGGCAGGTCGGGGTGGGCCTCGACGGCCACCTCGAGGTTCTTCTCGAATGCCTGGGGTTCGAGGAGGTTCGCGCTCTCCTGCAAGAGCGCCGCGACGTCGACCTCCTGGGGGTGCAGGTCGCGCTGGCCGGCGTCGAGCTTGGCGAGATCGAGAATGTTGTTGATCATCTGCCGGAGGGCTTCGGCAGCCTCGCGCAGAAACCGAACGTCGCGCGCCTGCCGTTCGGAATCCTCGGCATTCGCCGGAACCTTCTCGAGGCGGTGGGCGAGCAGGATGATCGTGTTGAGCGGCGTACGGAGCTCGTGCGACACCGTCGAGAGGAAGCTGGACTTGAGCCGGTCGAGATCCTCGAGCTTGCGGTAGGCCTCCAACCTCTCGCGTCCCACGCGGTTCTGCTCGCGGATCGCCCGCCCGATGCGGATGAGAGAACGCGCGCGGGCGCGCAGCTCCACGGATTCGATCGGCTTCCCGATGAAATCGTCGGCGCCGGCATGGAACCCGCGCTCGCGATCGATGGTCCCTCCGGTCAGGAGCAGCACGGGCAGGTAGTCCGCGCTCAAGCTCGTGAGCGACGCCGTCAGCGAATAGCCGGAATCCGCTCCGAGCATGACGTCGACGATCGCGAGCTCGAACGGCTCGTTTTCCACGAGCTTCTCGGCGGCGGCCGCGGTCGTGGCCAGGACGACCTCGTGCCCGTCCGCCGACAGATCCTCCCGGAGCAGCGCCGCCACGTCCGGCTGGTCGTCGACGACGAGAATCCGGCCCGGCTCGCTCGCCTTGGGGTCGAAGCGGGACGACGGCCCGGTCCGCAGAGCCGGACGGTCGTTCAGGAATCCCGAGACGTCCGACGCGAAGGTTTCCTCGTTGATCGGCTTGGCAATGAAACCGTTGCAGCCCGCGGCGAGGGCCCGTTCCCGATCCCCGTGCATCGCGTGGGCGGTGACCGCGAGGATCGGAATCTCCGCCGTGGCCGGGTCGGCGCGGATCTGCCGCGCCGCCTCCCAGCCCGAGAGCAGCGGCAGCGAGAGGTCCATGAGCACGAGGTCGGGCCGCGTGCGCCGGGTGGCCTCGACGGCGGCCCGTCCGTCGGTCACCGACGAGATCTGGTGCCCTTCCGCCTCGAGCAGGAGCTCGACGAGAGCCCGAATGTCGGGCGAGTCTTCGGCGATCAGGATGCGGGCCATCGGTGTCGCGGATCTCCCGGGCGCTACGCCGCCGGAGCCGATTCTCCCAGGCTCGCGAGCACGTCGCGGACCAGTCTTCCCATGTCGGCGCCCTTGCGCAGGATGCGCTGGGCCGAGCCGTTCAGGCGGGCGTAGTCCGCCGGCGTCAGGTCCTTGCCGGTGAGCACGACGACGGGCAGGGAGCGCAGAGCCGCGTCGTCGCGCATGCGATAGAGCACTTCGAACCCGTCGGGCTCGGGCATGAGCAGATCGAGGACGACGGCCGCGGGCTTGTGACGGGACAGCGCGTCGAGCGCCTCGGCTCCGTCGCGCGCCGTCCGGACGCGGAATCCGGCGGAGGCGAGCTCTCTCTCGAGCAGAGTCCGGATATCGGGGTCGTCGTCCGCCACGAGCACCTCGGCCCCGCCGCCGAAAAGGCCGGCACGGCGTAGCGCGTCGACGATGGCCTGACCCGATACCGGCTTGACGAGGTGCTCGAAGGCGCCGAGGGCGAAACCGAACGCGCGGTTCTCCACGACCGAATGGACGAGCACGGGGATGTCTCGCGTGGCCTCGGCGCTCTTGAGGGCGCGCAGTGTCGACCACCCATCCACGCGGGGCATGACCACGTCCAGGATGATGGCATCGATCCTCTGCGCGCCGGCGATGGCGAGGGCCCGGGGCCCGTCCGCCGCCTCCAGGACCTCCAGGCCGTAGGGCTCGAGCTCGAAGCGCAGCAGCCGGCGGGTGCTTTCGTCGTCGTCGACGACGAGGACCCGGCGGCCGACCGCGGAACGACTCGTCGCTTCAGTCGCCGCCGACGCCAGCGTGGCCGGAGCTTCGATCGAGAGCTCCCGCGGAAGGTTGACGGAGAACGTGGCGCCCTCGCCCGCCGAGCTCTGGACCGTGACCGTGCCCCCGAGCAGCGTCGCGAGCTTGCGAACGATGGCGAGACCGAGGCCGGTGCCGCCGTGACCCTGATGACTCTGAGACTCTCCCTGGCGAAACTCCTCGAAGATCGCGGAGTGCTCGTCCTTCGGGATCCCGATGCCCGAATCGGTGACGACCAGCGCCCACCGGTTCCGGCCGCGCGGCTCCGCGCGCACCTCGACGAAACCCTTGTCGGTGAACTTGAGCGCGTTCCCCACCAGGTTCGCCAGGATCTGCGTGAGCTTCGCGCCGTCGGTGACGATCGTGTCGAGCTCGCCCGAGACCGCGGTTTTCAGCGAGAGACCCTTGCGCCGGGCCGTATCCGCGAAATCCGTTTCGACCATTTGCAGCAGCGTCGCCACGGAGACGACCTCCCGCTTGATTTCGGCCTTGCCCGACTCGATCTTCGAGATGTCGAGGACGTCATTGATGAGCCCCAGCAGCAGGCGGGCGTTGCGCTGCACTCTCTCGAGGCTCTCCCGCTGGGCGTCGGTCAGCGGCCCCTGCGTGCCGCGCAGGAGGGTGCCCGTGAAGCCCAGGATGACCGTCATGGGCGTCCGGAGTTCGTGCGACACGGCCGCGAGGAAACGGTCTTTGAGAGCCGAGGCGCGCTGGAGCTCGCCCGCGGTCCGGGCGATGCGGCTCCGCTGCTCCTCGAGAAGCTCGTTCTGCTCGCCGAGACGTCGCGACTGTTCGGTGAGACGCTCGTTGGCGGAGGCATTCGCGAGAGCGACCGCGAGGCTGGGTGCGATCGCGGTCAGGGTGTTGCGCGCCCGGTCCGTAAAGGGCGACACCGCGCCGAGACCGAGGACGCCGACGACTTCCCCGAAGTAGAGCAGGGGAACGTG
>Ga0207691_10000351_pt1 | contig 46524 bp, 36 predicted proteins | sample KBSM13metaG_FD_184327 | JGI IMG/M metagenome (GOLD analysis project Ga0207691, IMG submission 184327) | Miscanthus rhizosphere microbial communities from Kellogg Biological Station, Michigan, USA - KBS M1-3 metaG (SPAdes) (version 2) | ecosystem: Host-associated > Plants > Roots > Rhizosphere >...
CGACGCCATTGGACCCAGCATGGCGTGGTCAGAGGACCCGGAAGCCGGCAACGACACGTAGGAACGCGGACGAACGAAGCCCGGCCGGCGGCGCTGTCGCGCTCCGGCCGGGCTTCGTGATCCGGCGTTGCCTCCGGAGATCTCAGCCCCGGAAGCCTTGCCCGAATCCTGTGGGCTGGCGCTAGGGCATGTGGTTGAGGCTCAGGATGTTGCCCTCCGTGTCCAGGAACCACGCGGCCGAGCTTCCGTCCGGAGTGGTGGCGATGCCGTCCTCCGTTTTTAGGCCCGGGAAGTCGTATTCTTCGAAGACGACTCCCTTGGCCCGGAGTTCCGCAACGGCACCCGGAAGGTCATCGACCACCCAGCCGATCTGCGTGTTCTTGGCCGTTCCGGCATTGGGCGTCTGGTACAGGAGGAACCCGGTACCTCCGCCGCACTTGTACTGCAGGTTGTCCTCGGCATCCGCGTTCTCGGGTTCGAGCCCGAGCTTATCGCGGTAGAAATCCCGTGCACGGGCGATGTCCGCTGCCGGTAGCACTGCGCCGACTTGCTTGTCCTTGAGCATGGCTATTCTCTTTCCAGGCCCGCCCCCCGGAAGGAATGATACTCCTCCACATCCCCCACGTACCTGAGAAACCGCGACGCTGATTTCCTTGGCCGGCGGGGGCGTTGGTGGGGAAACTGCGCCGACACGGCGCCCTGATGTCTGCCGCTGGTTAGGCGAGATGTCCCCTGTTGGTCAGGCGAGGGAGAGGAAGAGCTTTTCGAGCTCCTTCCGGTCCATGGTGGTGTCTTCGCGGACGAGGCACTGCTCAAGTCCGCTGGCGATGATCGCGAATCCGGCCTTGTCCAGAGCCTTCGAGACGGCCGCCAACTGCGTGACGATGGCCCTGCAATCCCCGCCCTCCTCCAGCATGCGGGTCACAGCAGCGAGCTGACCCTGGGCGCGCTTGAGGCGGTTGACCACGGGGGTTAGTTCAGTCGGATCGAGTTGCATGAGGTCTCCAAAGGCGTAGGTGGCTTGCCATCACCCTATACCCCACCGGGTATTTTGCATACCCCCATGGGTATCTGCCATACTCGGTGGGGTATTCACCCACGACCCCTTTCGAGAGGCCCCCATGATTTCGCCTTCCACCGCCATTTCCGCTCTCGCTCCGGAGACCTTGCGCAGCTGGGTCACCGAGCATCAGGACCTCATGATCATTGACGTCCGCTCGGCCGCTGAGTTCGAGTCCGTGCACATCCGCGGGTCATACAACGTGCCGCTGCCGCTGCTGTCCGAACACACCGATGAGCTCGCCGCCCGTCTGGGCAGCCGCGTCGTCCTCGTTTGCCAGTCAGGGGCCCGCGCTGAACAGGCGCGGCAGCGCCTCGGCAGTTCCGGCGTCAATACGGCCTACGTCCTGACCGGCGGCGTCCCCGGCTTCGCAGCGGCCGGGGGTGACGTGGTCAAGGGCAAGGAACGCTGGGACCTGGAGCGGCAGGTCCGTCTCGCCGCCGGGTCGCTGGTGGTCCTCGGCCTGGCTGGCGGCAAGTTCGTCTCCCCCAGGATCCGGACGCTTGCCGGCGTCATCGGCGCCGGCCTGACCTTTTCCGCGGCGACCAACACCTGCGCCATGGGCCGGGCCATCTCGGCCATGCCGTGGAACAAGTCCGCCACGGAGCCCACGCGCGAAACCGCCATCATGAACCTCCCGGTTGTTCCGGCTGAGCAGACTCCGGCAGCATGATCGCGGCCCTGTCTCTGGGGCTCGTCGTCGGCATCGTTCTCGGTGTGGTGGGTGGCGGCGGGTCGATCATCGCCGTTCCCGCCCTGGTCTACGGCGTGGGCATGAGCCCCGCGGAGGCCATTCCCACCTCCCTGCTCGTGGTGGGCATCTCGTCCCTGGCGGCACTGGTGCCCAGGCTCCGTGAGGGCATCAACTGGCCAGTGGTCCTGATTGTCGGTGCCGCGGGCATCCCTGCCGCTTGGGCCGGAACCGCCCTGGGCCGCCTGCTTGATCCGAACATCCTGATGCTCGCCTTCGCTGCCATCATGGTGATCGCGGGGATCCGGATGCTCGCGCGGACCAAGGAAACCGACGGTTCCTGCAGCATCGGGCCCACCAGGGCTTTCCGCACCTGCGCCCCAAAGGCCGTCGGGGTTGGCCTCCTGGTCGGGTTCCTCACAGGGCTGCTGGGCGTGGGCGGAGGGTTCCTGATCACCCCGGCTCTCACACTGTTCCTGGGGCTGCGCATGAAACAGGCAGTCGGTTCCTCCCTGGCCATCATTGTGATCAATTCGACGGCGGGCTTCGGGGCCCACGCCGCAGGTTTCACGATCGAGTGGCCCACGGTCCTGGGCTTCGCGGTCCCGGCCATCCTTGGATCCCTCTTTGCTGCCCGGCTTGCCCGCCGGCTGCAGGACAAGCACATCCGGGTCTCCTTCGCGATGCTCATCTTTGTCGTAGCGGCATGGGTCACAACGAGCACCGTCACCGCCTGACCCGCCAACCCCCAACCCTTCCGCTGGAGAAGCTCCAGCGGGACCCCTAACGCCTTACCGAAAACCTGGCACAGCCGGCACGCAGGATCAGATACCAAACTTCCCCCACGAAGGAGAACACCAATGCTTATCGAGCGCATTTACGATGAAGACCTCGCCCAGGCCAGCTACCTGATTGGCTGCCAGGCCAAGGGTGAGGCTGTTGTTGTGGACGGCCGCCGGGACATCGCGGTCTACCAGGAACTGGCCGAGAAGAACGGCATGAAGATTGTGGCCGTCACCGAAACCCACATTCACGCCGACTACCTCTCCGGCACCCGCGAGCTGGCCGCCGCCACCGGCGCCACGATCTACGTCTCCGGCGAAGGCGGCCCGGACTGGCAGTACGAATTCGACGGCGAACGGCTCTACGACGGCGACAGGATCGCCCTCGGCAACATCACCATCCAGGCTCTGCATACCCCGGGCCACACCCCGGAGCACCTGTCCTTCCTGGTGACTGACGGCGCCTTCAGCGACCAGCCCGGCTACCTGCTCTCCGGCGACTTCGTCTTCTCCGGTGACCTGGGGCGCCCGGACCTGCTGGACGAAGCGGCCGGCGGCGTGGACACCCGGTTTGAGGGTGCCAGGCAGCTCTTCGCCAGTCTGCGGGACAAATTCCTGACCCTGCCCGACTACGTCCAGGTCCACCCGGCCCACGGCGCCGGCAGCGCCTGCGGCAAGGCCCTGGGCGCCATCCCCTCCACCACCGTCGGTTACGAACGGCTCTACGCCTGGTGGGGCCCGTACCTCGCCGCGAACGACGAGCAGGGGTTCGTCAATGAGCTTCTCGACGGCCAGCCGGACGCCCACGCCTACTTCGGGCGGATGAAGCGCGAAAACCGTATCGGCCCGGCAATTTTGAGGGAACGTGCCCCGCTGCAGGAGCTGGACATCGCCGCCGTGGCCAGGGATCTGGCTGCGGACAAGGCAACCTTCATAGACACCCGCTCCAACACCGAGGTCCACGAGGGCACCGTCACCGGCTCCCTGAACATCCCCGCCGGCAAGTCAGTGGCCAGCTACGGCGCCTGGGTCGTGAACCCGGAAACCGATAAGAACCCGTTGGTTCTGCTGGCCGCCGGGCCGGAGCAGGCCCAAGAGATGTGGGATCACTTGGTCCGCGTCGGCATCGACAACATCGCCGGCTACCTCACCGGCGTCGAAGGCCTGCCAACGTCTACTCCGCGGCTGATCCAGCCTGCCGATCTGGCCGACTTTGACGCTGCGATGGTGCTGGACGTCCGCAACCGCACCGAGCACCTGGCCGGACACATCCCCGGATCCCACCAGCTCAGCGGCGGCCGCGTCATGTGGCACCTCGACGAACTCCCGGCCGGAGGCACTATCGTGACCTACTGCCAAAGCGGCATCCGCAACTCCGTCGCGGCCAGCGCCCTGCGCCGCGCCGGGTACGACATCGTTGAACTCGACGGCAGCTACGCGGCATGGGCCGCCCACAGGCCCTCCGTGGCCTCATCCCGCTGACCCTGGGAAGGGACGTCCGTCGCCACGCCGGGGGGGCACGCGAAGCCAACGGTGACCGCCCCGGACGGCGTCGAAGGCTCCCGGGGCGGGGAGGCCTTCGGACTCTACCGGTCAGCCGAGGTCGGCCAAAGAATCGGAATAGCAATGGTCTGAGGCGAAAGGGCACCGGTCTTGATGTGGGGCTACGGCATGAATATGGCCTGGATGTGGATGTGGGGCATACTCCTGCTCATCGGCATAGCGCTGCTGGTACTGGTCGCCGTGCGCATGTTTGCCGGAGGCGGCACTCACGGCGGGATGCAGGGACCGCAGGGTCCCTACCCCGGCAGGAGCCGGGCCCGGCAGATCCTCGATGAACGCTTTGCCCGGGGTGAACTGACGGCGGAGCAATACCGCGAGCAGCTAAAGGTTCTCGGCGAGGACCAATAGTGCTCCCAATGAGCCGCCGGAACGCGCTCCTGCTGGGCGGCCTCGGCACGGCAGCCATAGCCGCCGGCGGAGCCGGGCTCTGGTGGACGGTCAGTTCCCGGTTCTCGACCGTCGCGGGCGGAGACTTCACCGACCCGAAGCAGCTGCGCAGCAGCAACGGACGGTTGCAGGTCCGGCTCGAAGCGTCCGCTGGCTCAGTGCAGCTCGGCGGCCAGCAGGCCTCGGCGCTTGGCTACAACGGCGGAATCCCCGGCCCAACCCTGCGTTTGAGGGGTGGGGACGCGTTCGCCGTCGAACTAGTCAACAGCATGGACGTCCCGACAAACCTGCACGTCCACGGCCTCCACGTTTCACCCCAGGGCAACGGAGACAACGTTTTCAACGTCGTCGAGCCCGGCCACTCGTTCCGCTACGAGTACCGGCTCCCTGCGGACCACCCGCCCGGCGTGTACTGGTACCACCCCCATCATCACGGCATGGTCGCCGATCAGATTTTCGCCGGCCTGTTCGGTGCGATCATCGTCGAGGACGCACAGCCCGTGGACGTCAGCCGCGAGCGGGTGATGGTCGTCTCTGACATCACCCTGGACGGCTCCGGAACCGTCGCCGGCCCCTCGCCCATGGACCGGATGCTCGGCCGGGAAGGTGAACTTGTCCTGGTCAACGGACAACGCAACCCGAAACTTTCCGCCCGGCCGGGCGAGCGTGAGCGGTGGCGGATCGTGAACACGTGCGTGGCCCGCTACCTGCAGCTGCGCCTGGACGGGCAGCAGATGCAGCTCCTCGGCATGGATTCCGGCCGCTTCCCCACACCCCGGAACGCGGACGAGGTGCTGCTGGCGCCGGGCAACCGTGCAGATGTCCTGGTCACAGCTGTCGAGGGCGACGCCACTCTCAGTGCCGTCTACTACAACCGTGGCAGCATGGCCGGCATGATGGGACCGGCAGGGCCAGCCCCCAACAGCGCCCAGGGCACAGGGGATCTCGTGCTGGCGACCCTCTCGGTCACCGGCGCCCCGGCCGCTCCTCCTCCGGCGGTGCCGTCCCGGACCGCAGCGGCAGACCTGAGGACCGCGGCCGTTGCCGCCCGCAGGCAGCTGACCTTCGCCGTCGGCGGCATGGGCATGGGGATGGGAATGAGTTTCACCATCAACGGCCGTGAATTCAACGCAAGCCGGACGGACACCACCGTGGCCGCGCAGACGGTGGAGGAGTGGACCCTGATCAATCCCAGCCCGATGGACCATCCCTTCCACCTGCACGTCTGGCCGATGCAGATCATCGAGGAACAGAGCCAGGCGCCGGGCCAGCCCGTCTGGCGTGACGTCGTCAACATACCCGCCAACGGACAGGTGCGGGTCCGGATCCACTTCAAGGATTTCACCGGCCGCTCCGTGTACCACTGCCACATCCTGGACCACGAGGACCAAGGAATGATGGGCGTCATCGAAGTCCGCTAGCCACCGGGAGCAAGTATCCCGACGACGGCCCGGCAAATGCCCAGCCTGTAGCCTTGACCTGGCTACCATCCAACACTGCCAACCGGAGGGAGAATGCCATGGCCGCAGCTTTCATGAGCCATGCCGCAACCGCCCTTCGCCGCGGATTCCTGCTAGTGGGCCTGCTGGCCGTCGTGGCTGGATTCCTCGGGATGCACATCATGACCGGAATGCATGGCGCTCATGCCATGACCGCGGTGACATCCTCCGCGGAAGCCGCGGGGTCATCTTCCCGGCCGGAGACCAACCTCGCACCTCATCCGGCCGCCCATGCCCTGCAAGAGCGCACTATGGGCCATGACTCCTTGGCTCCGCGCCCTGCGACCCCAGCCGGTCCCGAAATGACGGCCGACAGCCGGGCCGCTGCCCCCGCGGTGTCGTGCATATGCCAATCGAACTGCGCCGCCGCTATGTCAATGCACTCGGCCTGTGTGCCCTCGGCGGCAATGACGTCCCTGGCCGCGCCCCCGCCTGGCATGGCGCCGGCCTCGATGCACAACCCGGACACGCACGGCGACGCCGCCGTCAGGGCCTGCTGCTATCTCCCCGCAAGTCCTTCGCCGGGCGATCTGTCCATCAGCCGGACGTAAGACGGAAGCGCGCCGTGTCGTGCCCGGCGTCCCCACTTACCCGACACGCTCCATCCCGTTCTTCCAGCGGCACCGGCGTGTCATCCGCAGGCGTGCCACAACGCCGATTGATGATTGAAGGACCTGACCCCATGAAGAAAACCCTGACCATTTCTGCCTTCGGCATTTCCGCCGCCATCGCCCTTGCCGGCTGCGCCGGCACCTCCGGAAGCACACCCGCCGGCACCATGCCGGGCATGGGCAGCGGCGGCATGGGCACGTCGTCCAGCTCGGCGCCCGCAACCGCGGACCACAACGCGGCAGACACCATGTTCACCCAAGGGATGATCCCGCACCACGCCCAGGCCGTGGAAATGAGCGACATGATGCTCAGGAAGCAGGGCATGGACGCGCGGATCACCGCGCTCGCCACAAAGATCAAGGCCGCACAGGCACCCGAAATCGCGCAGATGACGGGCTGGCTCAAGACCTGGAACGAACCCGCCCAGATGGCGTCCGGCCATGGCATGGGTGACGGGGTGATGGGCGACGACGACCTGAAGAAGCTGGACGCCGCCCAGGGCACCGACGCGGCCAAGTTGTTCCTGGCCCAGATGATCGCCCACCACGAGGGCGCGGTGATGATGGCCAAGACTGAAAGCAGCCGAGGCAAGAACCCGGACGCCCTCAGCCTCAGCAAGGCAATCGTGAGCGCCCAGGAAGCTGAAATCCAGGAGATGAAGGACCTGCTGGCCAGCCTCTAGCAGCGTCCCTGCCCCGGTCCGCCTTCGGACCGGGGCCGTCAACTGGGCGGCCCCGGCCGACGTAGTCCAAAGCATCGGCCGACGGCGGTGCTGCTTTGGCCTCGTACCTGGGTGCCGCACCGGCTGCAGCGACGGGCCGGGATGCCCGGCGGAACGAATGCACCTACACTGCTGGAATGCCTATCATTCCGGATTCCAAGGACTGGACTTGGGTCCTGTCGCAGCCCTGCCCCGAGTGCGGTTTCGATGCCTCCACCGCGACCCCGGCCACGGTGCCGGGGATCGTCATCAGCATGCTCCCGCGGTGGCGTGCAGCCCTCCGACGGCCGGACGCGACGGAACGGCCCAACGAGGCCACGTGGTCCGTCCTCGAGTATGGCTGCCACGTCCGGGACGTCTTCACACTTTTCGATCACCGCCTGTCCCTCATGTTGTCCGAGGACGATGCCCGGTTCGATGACTGGGACCAGGACAAGACGGCAATCGAGCAGGACTACGCCAACGCCGATCCAGCCCAGGTCGGCATCGAGCTGACGGCGGAGGGCGAGCTGATTGCCGCGTCCTTCGCACGGGTTCAGGAGGAGGATTGGGTCCGATTGGGGACCCGGAGCAACGGCTCAGTGTTCACTGTCCTGACCTTCGCGCAGTATTTCCTGCACGACGTCGTCCACCACCTCCACGACGTGGACGGCTAACGCGAAGAACTGGCGCGCGGACGGCAGCCACGCGGACGGCCGGCGGGAGCCGCAGGGTCTGCGGTTCCCTGAGGCGGCCCCTACGGCACGGCCGGCTGAAGCTCCTTGTCCCACGCCATGCTCCGGTTGACGGCCACATAGCCCATCTTGATGTAGAGCGCGAGGGCCCCGGTCGGGTTCTCCGAGTCGACATCCAGCGAGGCCACGTCCATGCCCGCGGCGGCGAAGCGGCGCATGGCATCGGCCAAGAGCACCTGCGCGATGCCCCGGCCACGGTACTCCCGCCGGACGCCGAGGAGCTCCGTGTAGCCTTCGCGGAAGCCGCGGGTCAGGGCGGCCTCGACGTCGTGGGTGGCCAACTGGTACCCGGCCACCGTGCCGGTAGAACGGTCCAGCACGACGCCGCTCAGGTCCGGCCGGGCCTGCGGATCATTCACCACAAAGCCCCAACCCTCCTGGTCGCGGGGCTCGCTGCCCCAGTGGTCCCGGAATGCCGCGTTGTGCGCCAGCCGCACCGGTTCATGCAGCTCCGGCCCAAAAGTGACGAGCTCCAGTCCGGGGTCCAGGAAGGATTCAGGCACAGCCTGGGTCAGTGGCCGGTGCATCTCGTTGTAATAGCGGACAATGCCGTAGCCGGAACCGGCGAACAAGGCGGCCTGGTGCTGGTGCTGCTGCTCGGTATGGAGCCGCAGTCTCGGGCACGGCACGCCCCCGGCGCCGCCCGCATCGCCGGCCGCCCGAGCTGTCCCGGCATCCCCAACTGTGCCGGCATCCCCAACCGTGCCGGCAGGCCGTGCGTCCTCGGCAAAGCGGTCCCTGGTCCGCTGTTCCATCCAACCCAGCAGCGAGGTGCCGATCCCGCTCCCCTGCCACTCCGGGTCAACGCAGCCGGAGCCGTTCGCCTTGTCACCGTCGCGGTTCTTGGTGATCCGGCCGTAGGCCCGGGCAACGCCCTCCGGATCGAAGCCGATGATGGTGTTCGCCGTTACCGGGTTATTTTTCGACTCCAGGATCTGTTCCAGGTCCGCCTGGCGCTCGAACCAGACGGGTTGCTCGACGGCGGCCGTGCGGGCAATCAGGCCGGCCCACGCGTCGAGGTCGCGGCGCTCCGCCGGCCGCCAGGACAGCCGGGGGTCAAGTGCGGGCCGGGGGTGGAGCTCGCCGTTGCGGTTCATGGCAACAGGCTAATAGGCGGGTTACCCGCGCGCCAGCACGGCCGCCGTCGCCGGCCCCTCGCCCGCGGCGCCCGTGGCGGCAGCCGCGGCTGCGGCGTCCAGGTCCAGTCTGGTGTCCGCGGCGTCGATATCGTCCGGGTTGTGGGTGACCAGGACAACGGTCCGGTCGCGCAGCCCGTCGCGCAATTCGGCGAGCATGAGCCTGCCTGACTCGGCATCGAGGTGCGCCGTCGGTTCATCGAGCAGGATGACGTCGGCCCCGGTCATGAGCGTGCGCGCAACGGCCAGGCGCGTCCGCTCTCCGCCGCTGAGGAAGGCCCCGCCCGGGCCGATCCGGGTGTCCAGGCCGTCCTCAAGCCGGGCCAGCATCGGGCCGAGTCCGACGGCGTCGAGGGAAGCCCGCATCTGCTCGTCCCCGTTGGCCACCACGGCGCCGCCGGGTCCACGCTGCGCACTGTCCGTAACGGCGGGAGCTGGCTCCGGCCGCGCCAGGAGAAGGTTGCCGCGGATGGTCGAGTCGAACAGGTGTGCCTCCTGCGGGCACCAGGCGGCGCGTCCGCTCAGGTACAGGTGGCCGCCGGCCGCCGGCAGGAACCCCAGGACCGTGGCCAGCAGGGTCGACTTGCCGGAGCCGGAGGCGCCGGTGACGGCCAGCCAGCGCCCGGGGCCGGCCTCGGCCGTGAGTCCGCTGAAGACATTTCCGCCGCCAGGCCACGCGGCAGCGAGGTCCACGAGTTCAATCCCTGGCCGGCCGCCGGGCCGCGAAGCCACGGGCACCAGTCCGCCCGTTGCGGCGCCGCCGTCCGCGTCACTGTTCGCCCCCGTCTCAAGGACTCCTGCCGCGCTGATCCGCCGCATCACGGCGCGGAGCGCGGGATACTGCCGCACGGCCGTGGTGATGGCCGCGTAAGGGTCCACCAGGGCCAGCTGCACGAGGACGACGACGGCAACAGTCTCCGGTTCGACCGCGCCGCTCAGGGCGAGCGGGGCGGCCAGCACGGCGCTGGCCAGGGCGGCCACGGCACAGGCCAGGACGGTCAGGGCCTGGCCGAGACCCTCCGCCCATGCCGACCGCTGTGAGGCTGCCGTCGCGGCCCGGTCCGCCCGGCCAATCGCAGCGAGCACGGGGGCGCTGACGCCGTTCGCGTGCAGTTCTGCGCGGGCGTCCAGGGCAGCGGCAACGTGACGGAGCACGCCGGAACGGAGGTTTTGTTCGGTGCCGGCGGACATGCGGTCGGCGGCCAACGCCAGGGCGGGGGCAACGACAATGCTCAGCAGCGCTGCGGCGGCCACGGCAGGCAGTGCAGCGGGAAGCAGCAGCCCGATCCCGGCCACTGCGGCCGCGGCCACAGCGATGGCGGTCACGGGCGGCAGCACGACGCGGGGCAAAAGCTCGCGGACCGTGTCGACGTCGTCCACCACGGTGCCGAGTACGTTGCCGCCCTGCAGGAGCCGGCGCAGGGACAGCGCGCGGCGGCTCAGCGACTCCCAGAGCCGGCCCCGGAGTCGGGTCAAGGCGGCGAACACGGCATCGTGCAGCAGCAACCGCTCGGAGTACCGCAGGCACGCCCTGCCGACGCCGAAAAACCTCACGCCGACGATCGCGGTGAGCAGGTACAGGATGGGCGGCTGTTCACTGGCCCGGATGATGAGCCAGCCGGACAGCCCCGCGAGGGCGACGGCGAACAGGGCCGCCAACGTGCCTACGGCTCCGGCGGCGGCGAACCGGCCCTTGACCGGGGCCAGCAGGCGACGCAGCTGGGCAGGGACCGAACCGGACGGGCCGGCCGCGCCGGAGCCGGAGCCGGAGCCGATTGAGCTGGCCGAACCGGCGGCGGCGGCAGGAGCGGTGCCGGTTTCGGGGCGGCCCGGAGCCGGATCCTTATCCGGGGTCGGGCTTGGGCCTGGGCTTTGGCTTTGGCTGTGGCCCGGCGCCGCGGCGTCCACGAGGAAGGGCGCCCGGATAGCCGCCGCCCGCACGCCCGGCTCTCCCCCGGCGGATGCCGGCAGTGGCGGGACGAGGGCCGGAGGTTCACCGCCGTGGTGGCCGCTGGCGCCCGGCGTCACCGCGACGAGAGTGTCGGCAAGGTCCCGGGTGTGCCGGTCGTGCGCAACGAGCAGCACGGTGACCTTTCCGCGGAGCCCGGCGAGGGCCCGATTGACCAGTGTGGCCGATCCCCGGTCCAGATGGGCGGTGGGTTCATCCAGGAGCAGTACGCGGGCGCCGGCCTCGATCCTCGCCAGCCCGCGGGCCAGAGCAACCCGCCTCAGCTCTCCCGGGCTCAGCTCGGCCGGGTGCTTGGCCGCCAGGTGCCCCGCGCCCACGGCTGCCAGGCACCTCGCTGCCGCATCGGCTTCCGCGCCCACGTCGGTGCCGGCCGCCTCGGTGCCGGCCGCGGCGTTGTCGGCGGCGGGAGCGCCGAGATACAGCCGGATCTCGTCCAGCACCGTGGAGGCCACCATGACGGGGTGCTGTGGCACCCAGGCGACCTCCGCCGTCGTGAATCCTCCGAGGCGTCCGGACACGGCGGTCCCCGCGCCGGTTCCAACGGTCCCGGCGAGGACTCCGAGCACGGTGCTCTTGCCGGCGCCGCTGGCCCCGTCGAGTGCCGTGATCTGGCCGGCCGCGGCGGTGAAGCTCAACGGTCCGACGGCGGCGTCCGTGCGTCCGCCGAAGCGGACGGTCAGTCCGTCCACGGTGACGGCGGGCGGGCCGGCAGCAGGACCGGAGGCCGGCGTCGGATCCAGGGGCGCAGCTCCGGGGTCCGCGAGGACCGCTGTGGTTTCGGCGAGCGCTGCCCGGCCGTCGTCGCTGGCGTGGTGTGCGGTGCCGAGCTCCCGGAGCGGAAGGTAGCAGTCGGGAGCGAGGATGAGCGCAAGCAGCCCTGCCTCAAGCGCCATGTCGCCGTGGACCAGGCGGACGCCGATGAACACGGCGACGACCGCCACGGAAATCGTCGAGATGAGCTCCAGGGCCAGGGCGGAGAGGAAGGCCGTGCGCAGAGTCCCCATGGTCCGGGAACGATATTCCTCGGACATGTCCTCCAGCGCCTGGCGCTGGGCTGAGGCCCGGCCCAGGCCCACGAGGACGGGCAGGCCTTTGGCGAGCTCGAGCATGTGCCCGGAGAGCCGTGCCAGTGCGGACTGGGCGTCCCTGACACGTTCCTCGGTGTACCGCCCGATCAGGATCATGAACAGCGGCACCAGCGGCACCGTCAGCACAATCACCACGGCGCTGACCCAGTCGGCGAACAGGATGCGGGCGCCCAGCAGCAGCGGAATGGCCGCGCAGTTCACCAGCGCGGGCAGGAACTGGGTGTAGTAGCTATCCAGGGCATCCAGCCCCCGGGTGGCCAGCACGGCGAGGCCGCCGTCGGCAGGCCCGGCAGACCGCGTGCCGTTCCTGAGCGCCTGCTCCAGCAGTTGCGAGCGCAGCTCCTCCTTCACTCCGAGCGCCGCCCGGCGTGAGGCCACGGACTGGCCCCATACCGTCAGTGAGCGCAGCACTGCCCCCGCGGCGCCCAGAACCAGCTGGTCTGCCCAGGCGGGGTCATGAGCGGCGAGCCCGGCGAGCATCGAAGCCACGGCCTGCGCCATGAGCACGAGCGAGAGCGCCTTGAGGGCGGCAAGCAGTCCCAGCAGGTAGAGGGCGGAACGGGTCGAGGGGCCGGCGGGGAACGGTCTCATCTGGGAAGTTAGTCCTTCGGTGCCAGCGCTTTGGCGGCGATCGCGGGAAGGAAGCTGTGCGCCTCCGGGATATGCGCTGCGCTCACCCGGCGCCGGAACACCCAGTACGTCCAGGCCTGGTACGCCAGGACCAGCGGCAGCCCGATGCAGGCCACAATGCTCATCAGGCCCAGGGTGTAGTCCGAGGACGAGGCGTTGGAGACGGTGAGATTGAACGCGGGATCCAGCGTGGACGGAAGAACCACAGGGAAGGCGGCACCGAAGATGGCGGCGCTGCCGAGCAGGAGGAATGCACCCAGCGACATGAAGGCACGGCCTTCGGCCCCCTTGCGGGCGAAATTCCATGCCAGGACTGCGGCGACGACGGCGGCGACCACGGCGGCGATGGTCCAGGCCTCGCCGCTGAGGAGCTGGAGGCTCACCGCCCAGCCGGCCATGGGCAGCAGCAGCACGGGCAGCAGCCGGACGAACCAGGCCCGCGCCCGGTGGCGTACCTCGCCGTCGGTCTTCAGCGCCAGGAACCCGAGACCGTGCAGGAGGGAGAATCCGACGACGGCGAGTCCGCCGAGCACGGCGTAGCCGCTGAACCAGGCAAAGGGGCCGCCCTCGCGGTCGCCGTTGGCGTTCAGCGGCAGTCCCGTGGTGGTCAGGGCCAGTGCGGCGCCGACGCCGAAGGCCGCGACGAACGACCCTGCCGAGATGGCCCAGTCCCAGCGGGCGCGCCACCGGGGGTTGTCCACCTTGCCGCGGTATTCGAAGGCGACCGCCCGGAAAATGAGCGCCACGAGAACCAGCAGGAGTGGCAGGTACAGGGCGGAGAACAGCGAGGCGTACCAGAGCGGGAACGCCGCGAAGGTGGCGCCGCCGGCGGTCAGGAGCCAGACTTCGTTGCCGTCCCAGACCGGGCCGATCGTGTTGATCAGGACGCGGCGTTCGGTGTTGTTCCGGGCGAATCCCTTCATCAGCATGCCGACGCCGAGGTCGAAGCCCTCGAGGAAGAGATAGCCCGTCCACAGCACCGCGATGGCAACGAACCAGATGGTGGGTAGCAGTTCCATGCTGAGAATCCTCTGCGTATTTTTCGTGTGGGTTGCTGGGTGGTGGGGTGCCGGGCGGGCGCCTAGTAGGCGAACGCCAGGACGTCGTCGTCGGGTTTGCCGGGACCGCCCCGGGGGGTGTTGTCCTCGTTTTCGTCAACGGGGGCGTGGGCAAGTTCCGGCATGGCCGAGGCCACGCCGCCGCGGATGTACTTGACCAGGAGCTTGACCTCCACCACCAGCAGCACAGCATAGATGGAGGTCAGGACCACGAGGGAGGTCAGGATCTCTCCGGCCGAGACTCCCGGTGAGACGGCCGCGGCGGTGAACATGAAGACCTGGTCGATGCCGCTGGGGTCCGGGTTGGGGGCGACGACGAACGGCTGGCGGCCCATCTCGGTAAAGATCCAGCCCGCCGCGTTGGCACCAAACGGTGCGAGGATCCCGAACACCGCCAGGCGCATGAGGCCGCGGGAGGCCGGCACGGTTCCCTTGCGGGTGGCCCACAGTGCCAGAAGGGCGGCGAGGGCGGCCACGCCGCCGAAGCCGATCATCATCCGGAAGCCCCAGTAGGTGACTTCCATGACGGGCACGTACTGGATTTGCTGTCCGGCGCGGTCCCCGTAGATGGGGTTGTCCGGCAGGGTGGTGCCGTACTTGTCCTGGTACTCGCCCAGCAGGCTGTTGACGCCCTTGACCTCCGTGGTGAAGTCGCCCTTGGCCAGGAAGGACAGGATGCCCGGGACCTCGATCACGGCCACGATGTCATCGCAGTTCTTGGCGCCGAGGTTGCCGACGCTGAGGACCGAGAAGCCGGTGCCATCATGGCAGGCTGCCTCGGCGGCGGCCATCTTCATGGGCTGCTGCTCGAACATGAGCTTGCCCTGCAGATCTCCGGTGACGGCGGTGCCCGCGAAGGAAATCATGGCGACGACGGCGCCGATCCTCAGCGAGCGGATCCAGACGGTGTGGTCGCTGCGGTCCCGGCCGAGGATGCCGGCGGCTTCGCCGGGGATCACCTTGCCGTCGGCCCCGATGGTGTCGATGCCGTCGTGGCGGCGGCGCCACAGGTGGTACCAGGCGATGCCGAGCAGGAACCCGCCGGCGACGGCGAGGGCGCCGAAGAGAGTGTGGGGCACGGCGACCAGGGCCGTGTTGTTGGTGAAGACGGCCCACGCGTCGGTCATGACGGGGCGGCCGTTGACCATTTCGACGCCGACGGGGTGTTGCATCCAGCTGTTGGCCACGATGATGAAGTAGGCCGAGAAGACGGAGCCAATGACGGCGATCCAGAGGCAGGCCAGGTGGACGGCGGGCTTGAGCTGTTTCCAGCCGAAGATCCACAGGCCCAGGAAGGTTGACTCGACGAAGAACGCCAGCAGCGCTTCCAGGGCCAGCGGGGCGCCAAAGACGTCACCGACAAAGCGGCTGTACTCGCTCCAGGCCATGCCGAACTGGAACTCCTGCACGATTCCGGTGGCCACGCCCATGATGAAGTTGATCAGGAAGAGCTTGCCCCAGAACTTGGTCATGCGCAGATATTCGGGCTTGCCGGTACGGTACCAGAGCGTCTGGATCACAGCCACCACCAGCCCGAGGCCGATCGTGAGCGGCACCATCATGAAGTGGTAGACCGTGGTGATTCCGAATTGCCAGCGTGCGATTTCCAAGGCGTCCAAGGCAGTCCCTACTTTTGGCTAGGTCGGAGCAACTTCTACGTGGCGTAGAAGTGATTCTTCTACAGAGTGTAGAACACATCGTCGCTTCCCCGTAACTCAGACTCCCACGGCACGTCACGGCCTGCAATGGAAGAAAGCCCCTGCCCCGCCGCCCCGGGCCGGCGGCGCGACACGCCGGGTGGCCGTGTTCTACTTCATGTAGAAAGAATGCGCAAAACGCGGTAAATTTGTAAACGAAGTATTCACATACACCGCCCCGGCAGGCACCAGCAGTTTCCCAGCATGACGCCGGCGCGGCAGGCATAGAAGGATGTACGCAATGGCAAGTCTCGGTGAACTGGAACGGGCAGTGATGGACCTGCTCTGGGCAGGCCAAGAAGCTGCGACAGCCAACACGCTGCGGGACCTCCTCGCACAAAGCACCCAGCCCCAGGACGGCAGCGCCGGACACGTGGGCAAAGACCTCGCGGTCACCACGGTGCTGACCGTACTCTCGCGCCTTGAGCGGAAGGGCCTGGTGGAACGCGAACGCGGCACCCGCCCGCACCGCTACCAGGCCGTCTCGAGCCGTGCGGACCACACCGCGGAACTCATGCACGAGGTCCTCGGCTCCGCTCCGGACCGCGAAGCCGTCCTGGCCCGGTTCATTGGTTCCGTCACGGATAACGAGGCAGAAACCCTGCGCAAGCTTTTGGGCCGCAGCTAGCGCCCGATGTTCTGGACCTCATATTTTCTGGCGGTCCTGGCGATAGCATTGGCGTGGCCGGTGCCTATCCTCCTTTCCCGTGCCCAGTGGCCGGCCCGCTCCCCCTTCACTGCGATGCTGTTGTGGCAGGCGATCGCGCTGGCCGGTGGCCTGTCCATGATCGGCGCCATGCTCGTTTACGGGCTCGAGCCGGTCGGGGACAACCTGCTCTCCGGCCTGCGGGCGCTGGCTGGCATGGTCTTCCACAATGCCCCCACCACGGAACTGGGCTTCTGGCACATCTTTGCGCTCTCGGCCGCGGCCCTGCTGACGGCGCACCTGGTATTTACCCTGCTGCTGACCTACTACAAGATCCAGCGCCAGCGCCGCCGCCACCGCGAGCTGCTGGACCTCCTGGCGTCGCCGTCCTCCGACGGCCCGGGGACGATGGTCCTGAACGTGGACTCGCCTGTGGCGTACTGCCTGCCCGGCGGCGCACGGTCCGTGACGGTTCTCTCCGACGGCCTCATGGCCGCCCTGGAGCCCGATGAGTTGCGTGCCGTGCTGATTCACGAGAACGCCCACCTGAGCCAGCGCCACCACCTCCTGCTGTGGGCCTTCGCCGCGTGGCGCCAGGCGCTGCCGTGGCTGCCCACCACCCGGCTGGCGCAGGAGTCGGTCAACTCCCTGATCGAGATGCTGGCCGACGACGTTGCGCTCAAGACGGAGAGCAAGGCGACCCTGATCAGGGCGATTGCCATTGTGGCCAGCGGGTCCCCGGCCACCCCCGCGGTGCGCCTGGCGTTCGGCGAGCCCGGCGTGGCCGACGGCGACCCCAGCCAGCCCGGCGCCACCGGAGGCAGTGGCTCGGCGGGTACGACGGCGTCACGCGTCAGCCGCCTGCTCTCGCCGCAGCCGCCGCTGTCGGAACCGCTGCGCGCCGCTGTCCTGGCCTGCTGCGTGCTGCTGCTGGCCGTGCCGACGGCCCTGCTGCTGGTCCCGGGCCTGCTCGGCTAAGTCCGGCCCCCTGGCAGTCCTGTCATCCGGCCCCGACGCCGGACCGCCCCGCCACCGGAGCGGCGGAGCGGCCGGTTTCGCGCCAGGTTAGCCATCTGCGCCGCTATTTCAGCAGCTTGCTGGCCTTGAATTGGAGGTCGACGTTGCCGGACCCGTTGCCCTTGGACGTTCCGTTGATCGCCGAGGTGGTCATGGCGAAGGTCAGTGTCGAGTGGGCGATCGCGTCAGCCATTTGCTCCAGCACAGTGGTGTTGACGTTGGCGATGGTGTCGCAGGCCTGGTGGTAGCAGGCGTCATGCGCCACGTTCGGTGTCCCGCCGAACACTGCAGCTTCCGCCGCCGTCTTAAGGTCTTCCGCGCCGGTGAACAGGCCACCCGCCGGAATCCCGTTGTTGATGAACCCGGAGTAGTCCGAGCGCCCGTCGAACTGGGTCGGCGCAGTAGGCAGGTTCTGGGACTTGAAGTAGTCCAGGAAGACCTTCTCGACGAGCCCGGAGCCATTGGGGCCCTTCGTGCCGAAGGAGGAGCCGTCGCCGTCGTAGACGAACCGCACAAAGTTCGGCGAGCCGACCATGTCGAAGTTGAGGTTGACCGCGTGGGCCTTGATCTGGCTCGCCGTCAGCTGGGATGTGTAGAAGTCGGAGCCGACAAGTCCGGGTTCCTCCCCTCCCCAGAAGGCGAAGCGGACCCTGTTCACGGGGGTCTGGCCCGACTTCTTCAGCTGGATCGCCGTCTCGAGGATGGCGGCTGTCCCGGTGCCGTTGTCGTTAATGCCCGGCCCTTCCGGCACGGAATCCAGGTGCGCCCCCACCAGGACGGTGCGGTCCGCGCGTCCGCCGGTGTCGGCCAGGATGTTGAACGAGGTCAGCTTGGTGACGGTGGAGTTCACGGCGAGGTGCATGCTCACGCCGTTCAGCCCGGCGAGTTCGGCGCCGGTGGCGAAGCTGGTGCTGACCACCGGGATACCTGCCTGAGGCGCGTCCAGCGTGCCGCCGAAGAGGGCAAAGCGCTCGTCCGCCGGGTCCGCATTGCCCTGGTTGAAGATGATGACGCCTGCCGCCCCGGCCGCGGCGGCGTTGTCCGCCTTGATCCGGAAGGTGCAGGTGCCGCGCTGGATCAGGGCGATGTTGCCCGCCGTGAACCCGCCGAAGTCGGCTGCCTCGCAGCCGCTGGTGGAGGCCCGGTCGCCGGCCAGGTTGATGTCGACGGCGCTCAGCGGGGCCGTGACGTTGCCGGAACCGGAATAGTTCATATCGAGGAAGCCGTCCGGGGCGTCATAGGCGTAGGTTCGTGGGGATGGCGAGAGGCGCTCCATCGACGCCGAGACGGTGTCGTAGCGCTCGTAGGGGAAGGTTTGGCGGACCGGGGTGTAGCCGGCGGCCCACAACTTGCGCTCGATGTACTGGGCGGAGGCTTCGTATCCCGGAGTGCTGGCAGCCCGAGTGCCACCGTTGGCGTCCGCGACGGCCTGGAGGGCCGCGAGGTGTTTCATGATGTTTGTTGCCGACACGGCAGCGCGCAGGGGTGCCGTGTTTGTTCCGTTGTCAGCGAGTGCGGGCGGCGCAAGGCTGGCCGCCAGTCCGATCGAGGCGGCGATGGCCGCACGGCGGATATTCCGGCGTTGCTTCATAGGGTTCTCCTGGATTCGGCTGCGGAATCCAATCCGGGCGTCCTTGCCCGCATGGGTGAGATGAAGCTATCGGAAGCACCTTGGGCAAAGGTTGAGAGAACCAGGCGCCGGCGGAGCAGCCGCGACGGCACAGATTTCCGTCGCCGGGCCCGTCCCCGCCGGCGGGACGTCAGGCGTCGATGCGCTCCCGGTCCAGGTTGGCGGCGCCTGCAATGATGAAGTCCTTGCGCGGCGCCACGTCCGAGCCCATGAGGAGGTCGAAAGTCTCTTCGGCCTGCTTGGCGTTCTCGATCCCGACCTTGCGGAGCGTCCGGTGCCGCGGGTCCATGGTGGTTTCGGCCAGTTGCTCGGCATCCATTTCGCCCAGCCCCTTGTACCGCTGGATCGGCTCCTTGTAGCGCTTGCCCTCTTTGGCGAGCCGCGCCAGCAGGACATGGAGCTCAGCCTCGGAGTAGGTGTAGATCATCTCGTTGGCCTTCTGGCCGGCGTTGACGACCTCCACACGGTGCAGCGGCGGGACGGCGGCGAAGACGCGCCCCTCGTCGATCATCGGACGCATGTAGCGGAAGAAGAGCGTCAGGAGCAGGGTCCGGATGTGGGCGCCGTCGACGTCGGCGTCTGTCATCAGGATCACTTTGCCGTACCGGGCGGCGCTGATGTCGAACGTGCGGCCGGAACCAGCCCCCACCACCTGGATCAGGGCAGCGCACTCGGCGTTGGAGAGCATGTCCCCCACCGAGGCCTTCTGGACGTTGAGGATTTTGCCGCGGATCGGCAGGAGCGCCTGGAAGTCGGAGGACCGCGCCAGCTTGGCGGTGCCGAGCGCGGAGTCACCTTCGACGATGAACAGTTCGGAGCGTCCGACGTCGTCGGTGCGGCAGTCGGCGAGCTTGGTGGGCATGGAGGAGGTTTCCAGCGCATTCTTGCGGCGCTGGGTTTCCTTGTGGACCCGCGCCGAGATGCGGGACTTCATCTCGCTGACGATCTTTTCCAGCAGCAGCGCGGACTGGGCCTTGTCGTTGCGGTTTGCGGAGGTCAGCTTCGCGGTGATCTCCTGTTCCACCACCTTGGCCACGATGGCCCGGACGGCGGAGGTGCCCAGGATTTCCTTGGTCTGGCCCTCGAACTGCGGTTCGGCCAGCCGGACGGTCAGGACCGCGGTCAGGCCGGCGAAGATGTCGTCCTTTTCGATCTTGTCGTTGCCGGCCTTGAGCTTGCGGGCATTGGTCTCCACGGCCTTGCGGAAGGTCTTGAGCAGGGCCTGCTCGAAGCCCGACTGGTGGGTGCCGCCCTTGGGAGTGGAAATGATGTTGACGAAGGTCCGGACCGTGCTGTCGTAGCCGATCCCCCAGCGCAGCGCGACGTCGACCTCACAGTCGCGTTCGACCTCCGCGAGCTGGCTGTGGCCCTTTTCGTCGAGGACGGGGACGGTTTCCTTGAATTTCCCGGCACCGTGGAGGCGCCAGATATCCGTGACGGCGGGGTCGGCGGCGAGGAAGTCGACAAATTCGGAGATGCCGCCGTCGTGGTGGAAGACCTCCTCATGCGGGCCCGATTCTCCGGGCGTGCCGGCAATCCTGCGTTCATCCCGGACCGTGAGCTTCAGTCCGGGCACCAGGAACGAGGTCTGGCGGGCACGCGCGGCGAGGTCATCGTAGGAGAATTTGGCGTCGGGCGTGAAAATCTGCCGGTCCGCCCAGTAGCGGATCCGGGTTCCGGTCACGCCGCGCTTGGCCTTGCCCACCACATCGAGCACAGAACCGTCGATGAAGGGTTCGAACAGGGTCGCGGGGTCCGGCTTGGTGCCCGGATCCTTGAACCGGCCCGGCTCCCCCCGGCGGAAGGACATCTTGTATGTCTTGCCGCCGCGGTCCACTTCGACGTCGAGGCGGGCCGAGAGCGCGTTGACCACCGAGGCGCCCACGCCGTGCAGGCCGCCGGAAGCGGTGTAGGAGCCGCCGCCGAACTTTCCGCCGGCGTGCAGTTTTGTAAAGACGACCTCGACGCCGGTCAGCCCGGTTTTCGGTTCGACGTCCACGGGGATGCCGCGGCCGTCGTCGTGGATCTCGACCGAGTTGTCCGCGTGGAGGATGATCTTGATGTCGTGGCCGAAGCCGGCGAGGGCCTCGTCGACGGAGTTGTCGATGATTTCCCAGAGGCAGTGCATGAGGCCGCGGGAGTCCGTGGAGCCGATGTACATGCCCGGGCGCTTACGGACGGCCTCGAGGCCCTCCAGCACGGAGAGGTGCCGGGCGGTGTAATCAGAACTGGGTGCCACGGGTCGTGAACTCCTTACAGGATCGGGACAGCCACCGCAGCGTGCGCAGGCGGCAGTCACAGAATTTGACGCTCTTCCTAGGTTAGTCGGACTCCGGGTGATCGATGGTCTGCCACTCCCCGCGGGGGCTCTCCGGCCACCCGCCGTTACTGAGACGTGATACGCGGACAGCGAAAGTAGGCCATCCGTGCCATGGTTTGGCCACGAATGCTGGTTATATAGGTATACCGATCTACTAAGGAGGCCGAACATGACAACAGCAGTTGCGGACCGCATACTGACCGCCGCAGACCGGTGCGATCGTTGCGGAGCACAGGCATATGTCCGAGTTGTTCTCGGTGCCTCCGGCGGTGAGCTTCTTTTCTGCGGCCACCACGCACGCGCCGTAGAACCGACCCTCAAGCCGCTCAGTTCAGACTGGCATGATGAGACTGACCGCCTTCACCAGAAGGCTCCGGTTCCGGTCGACTAGACCGCACCGGTTTCAGCCCGGCGCCCTACAGGGTTCCGGGCGACCTGAGACCACTGCATCAGGGCCCCTCCATACCGGAGGGGCCCTGATTCGTTAAGTGCTGGTTCGTCAGGTGCCGGTTCACTTAGGTGCCGTGCACCCCGCCGCAGCGGCAAAAGCAATGCGGGGTCCCTTCCGGCCCGTTCCTCCGGTGAGGATGGGCGGGAAGCGACCCCGCATTGCTGGGAACCTTTACCCGGTCTGCGACCAGTGGCGCTTAGTCCAGGTAGTCGCGCAGGACCTGTGAGCGCGACGGGTGCCGCAGCTTGGACATGGTCTTGGATTCGATCTGGCGGATGCGCTCACGCGTCACACCGTAGACCTTGCCGATTTCGTCTAAAGTCTTCGGCTGGCCGTCGGTAAGGCCGAAGCGCATTGCTACCACGCCGGCTTCGCGCTCGGAGAGGGTGTCCAGCACCGAGTGCAGCTGTTCCTGCAGCAGGGTGAAGCTCACGGCATCCGCGGGAACCACGGCTTCGGAGTCCTCGATGAGGTCGCCGAATTCGGAGTCGCCGTCCTCGCCAAGCGGGGTGTGCAGCGAGATGGGCTCGCGGCCGTACTTCTGGACCTCCACGACCTTTTCCGGGGTCATGTCGAGTTCGAGAGCCAGCTCCTCCGGGGTGGGTTCGCGGCCGAGGTCCTGCAGCATCTGGCGCTGGACGCGGGCCAGCTTGTTGATGACTTCCACCATGTGCACCGGGATGCGGATCGTGCGGGCCTGGTCGGCCATGGCGCGGGTGATCGCCTGGCGGATCCACCAGGTGGCGTAGGTGGAGAACTTGAAGCCCTTGGTGTAGTCGAATTTCTCGACCGCACGGATCAGGCCCAGGTTGCCTTCCTGGATCAGGTCCAGGAACAGCATGCCGCGGCCGGTGTAGCGCTTGGCCAGCGAGACGACGAGGCGGAGGTTGGCCTCCAGCAGGTGGTTCTTGGCCCGTTTGCCGTCGTGGATGACGAATTCGAGCTCGCGCTTGAGTTTCGGGTCCATGGTGCCGTCGTCGGCGGCGATCTTTTCTTCAGCGAAGAGACCGGCCTCGATCCGCAGGGCCAGGTCTACTTCCTGTTCGGCATTCAGCAGGGCGACCTTGCCGATCTGCTTCAGGTAGTCCTTGACGGGGTCGGCGGTGGCGCCGGCAGACATAACCTGCTGCACCGGAGCGTCGTCGTCGTCGGCGTCGGAGTAGACGAAGCCGGAGCCGGTGGTGGCCGCGGCCTTGCCGGCGACTTCCTCGCCTTCTACTTCGTCGCCGAGCTCGGCGGCGTCGGGCGTGATGTCGTCGAGATCCTCTTCGGCGTCGACGTCATCGTCAGACGTACTGGCAGAGTTGCCGGCGGCTTCTGCCGCGGCTTTGGCGCCGGGCTTGGGCCCGCGCTTCTTGGGCTCAGGCTTGGCGACGGTGTCGCCACCCTCTGCGGAAGCGGCGTCCTTGACAGCCTTGTTGGCTGCGCGCGTGGCGGCGCGCTTGGCGTTGGTCGCCGCCTTCTTCTCCTCAGGGGACAATTCGGCCTGGTCGGCGGGTTCCTTCTTCGCGGAAGACGGGGTCACTGAAAACCTTTCTAGCTGCGGTCTGCGGAATCACCATACGGGCAACACCACTATGACCCTGTCAAGTCCGTGTTCAACATCAGGTGCAACCACGACCAGCAGAGCCACTTAGTAGAACTGCTGGCGCGGCCTTAATGTTCCCTGTTTCCAAGGATCATTTAGGGCACTTGATACACGGACCCAACCGGGTCTCGGCAACCATTGTCTCACGGTTTTCAGGCCGGGTGCCTTTCGCGACGCCGGGTCGACGATATCGCGGCGGCTTCGCCCGCTGCGTCAGGAACTCATGCGGCGTCCGGGGCAAACTTCTGCCAGGCCGCCTCCCGCCTGGCAGCCCAGCCGCAAAGGGTGCCGCGCCGGCCAAGCTCTGCCAGCAGTTCCGCGAGCCTGTATCCCGGGTGGCCCTGCAAGGCCTGACGGTAGAGCGCGTCGGCGTAGGAGCCGCGGCCACGGCACCATTCGATCCAGCCCCGCGCCGTCACGGCGGCTGCCGTTGCCTCCCCGTCACCAAGACGGCCGAGCCGTTCCAGGACCCGCTCGAGCCCGACCATCAGGGTCCAGTCCGGGACCGACGGCGCCAGTCCGAGCAGGACTTCCCCGTAACCGGGAACAGCTCCGGCTGCAGGCACGGTGCCGGCGGCGGACCCGCCGCTGCCGGGTGCCACCGGCAGGGGCATCCGCGGAGCGGTCCTGGACCGGGAAGCGGGGCCGGACATTGGACCCGGCAGGGGGCTGGGCGTCGGTCGGGGCCGTGAGGCGGGCGTGTTATCGGGGAAAGCGGCGGACCCGGGGTCTGGGTCGAAGATACCGAAGTCCTCGGCGCCGCGTTCGGCCGCGGACCGTCCGGCGGCCGCCATCACCAGGACCGCATCCCGCCATGACGGAATGCACAGGCTGGCCCGCAGGTAGCCGGCGAGTTCCGGTGAGAGCTGAAGCGGCCGGCCAATGGTCCAGGGATCGGGCGTCCCGGAGCCGGTGGTCCCGGCGTCGGTGCCGGCGTCGGGCGTCCCGGAGCCGGTGGTCCCGGCGTCGGTGCCGGCGTCGGGCGTCCCGGAGCCGGTGGTTCCGGCGTCGGTGGTTCCGGCGTCGGTGGTTCCGGCGTCGGGGACGGCACCCCTAGCCACGTCACCCGGGGTGGGGACCGGAAGGCACTCCCGGCCAATGGCGGCGTGCATGGCGATCGTCCAGACATCGAGGACCTGGTCGAATTGGGCCCGGTCCCGCCGTCGCGGGGAGAATTGCTCCGCCCAGCCGCACTCGGCGAGGCTTACCGCGGGGTCCACTGGCAGCGGCGCCGGGGTGGTCCCCTGGGCGCCGGGGACCGCGCCGACGCTGCTGCCGCGGTAGACCATCTCGGCGTTGAGCCTGCTGTTCCTGATCTGCTCGACCGGACGGCCGGGCATCCCACAGCAGTCCGGGTCGCTGCAGTGCGCGTTGCGCCAGAACTCAGTACCGATAATCCAGGCATCCCTCAAGGGCAATCCGGCTGCCTCAAGGGCAAGCTCGAGTTCTTTGAGCAGGTCCGCCCACGCATGGCCGTCGCCGGCGCTGTCCGTCTCCGTGTCGGCGTCGGCGTCGGAGTCGGCGTCAGTGAAGAAGGCCAGCAGCGAACCGTCGGCCGCGTCGTCCGCCTGCAGATAGGCCACGACATTTCGTGCGAAACCGGCCAGCATGTCGCTCCGGCCTGAGCCGCCTCCGGGCACGGGGAGGTCGACCCGCAAGGTGGCTCCGAGACGTTTGCCCTGCAAGGTCATGGCCACGAGGCTGTTTTCCGGCCAGTAGCCGAGGGAGTGCGGGATGAAGCCCAGGATGTCTTCGGGGCCGGTGATTCTCAGGTGATCGGGAGCTGTCATAAGCCCAGCTTCGCGGCGGCCGCGTCCCCGGCGACAGTACCGGGTTGCGCTATGTGGATAAACGAGGGTGGATAGCCGACCGGGGATAGCCGTCCGTGGAGAAGCAACAGTGACTGGACGCACAAGGCACGAACGCGTGATGACAATCGCCGGCAGACGGAGCCCATACCGGCCAACAGCTGGTTCAGGGCGTGCGGCGGCGCTCCGCGACCAGCCTGCGCTGCTCGGCCAGGGACTTGAGCAGCGGCGGAACCATGACTCCCTGGGCCGCCATCTGGCGCCGGACCTTCCGCCGGGTCACCACGATGGCTCCTGCTCCCCCGGCCAGCAGCAGGAACTGCACGCTCAGGGCCACGCGGAACGGATCCAGGCCGTAGAGCTCCCCCTGCGAGAACCCGGTGGCATGCAGGACGTCGAGTACCAGCCCGATCAGGTAAATGGACACGAGCGCGGCGATGAAGCCGCCCACGTTGACGATCCCGGTGGCGGTGCCGAGCCGGTGGGCCGGGTTGAAGGTCCGGGCGAAATCGAAGCCGATCATGGAACCGGGGCCGCCGACGGCGAGGGTCACCACCAGCGCAGCCAGGAGCCAGAGCGGCGCGCGTCCCGGCACCAGCAGAACCGCCGCCCAGGCGGCAGCGGTGCATCCGGAAATGAACAGCACCATAGTGGAGCGCCGCAGCGGATGCCGGGCAACGAATCGGCCCATCAGGGGTCCGGCGGCGATGGCGCCGGCGACGTACAGCGCCATGAGGGCCGAGACCGTGCCGCGGTCCAGTCCCTCGGCGGAAATCAGGAAAGGGTAGCCCCACGTCATGGCAAAAACGGTGCCGCTGAACTGGACGGTGAAGTGGCTCCACAGCCCGAGCCGGGTCCCGGGTTGCCGCCAGGCGTGTCCCAGCGAAATGCCGGTGGCGCGCAGCCCCTGGGACTGTGCCGGTGCGGAGTGCCCGGGCGGAAGGTCCTGGAGCAGGATCAGCACCAGCACGACGGCGAGGCCGGACATCGCGGCGAGCGTCAGGAAGGCGGGAGTCCACCCCGCGGAGTGCAGGATCATGGCGAACGGCACCACGCTGAAGAGCTGGCCGAGCTGGCCGGACATGCCGGTCAGCTGCGTCAGGAGGGGGACGCGCCCCGGGGCGAACCAGAGCGGGATGAGCCGGATGACGGAAATAAACGTCATGGCGTCACCGGCGCCCACCAGGACACGTCCCAGGACTCCGCCGGGAATGTTGTCGGCAAACGCCAGCTGAAGCTGGCCGAGTCCCATCAGGACACCACCGCCCGCGAGCATCGCGCGGGAGCCGAACCGGTCCACCAGAATGCCCACGGGAATCTGCAGCGCCGCATAAACCAGCAGCTGCAGCACGGTGAAGAAGGAGATCTCCGCGGCACTGGCGTGGAAGCGTTCCGTTGCCTCCAGGCCGACCACCCCGAAGGAGGTCCGTTGGCTGACCGCCACGAGATAGGCGAAGATCCCGACGATCCAGATCAGCCAGGCGCGGGGAGAGGTCACTCCCCCATTATGCCCGGCTTAGGATAAATAGTATTTATTCGCCGGGTTCTTTACGGGCCAGGTACGCCTCGACGGCGGCACCAAGAGCGTCGGCGTTGGGCAGCTGGTCGTTCTCGTCTGCCAGCAGCGACCTCCGGACCGTCCCCTCGGCCTTTTCGTCGTACCGGGCCTCCAGCCGTGAGACCACCTGCTGGACCTCCTCGGATGCCTCGATCTGCTCGGCAATCTGCCGGCCCACCTCGCGTCCCGCCTCGCGCAGACGGTCGGTCGGCAGCATGAGCGACGTTGCCGCGCCCAGGTACTCGAGCCCGGCGACGGCGGCTGTGGGGTATTCGGCTTCGGCCAGGTAGTGCGGCACATGGATCACATAGCCGGCGATGTTCCGGCCGGCCTCCGTCAGCCGCAGCTCCAGGATGTGGCCCACCGCGGCCGGCACCTCCACTGTGGGCTTCCAGACAGAGATTCCCTCGATCAGCTCCGGCCGGTTGCCGTGCACGGTCACACCGACCGGCCGGGTGTGGGGAACGGGCATCGGGATCGAATGGATCCAGGTGACGAGGTTGACGTCGAGCTCCTCGACGAGGCCGACGACGGCGCGCGCGAAGCGCTCCCATTGCAGGTCCGGCTCGAACCCGGCAAGGAGCAGGAACGGGCTGCCCAGTCCGTCGACCAGCCGGTAGAGGGCCAGGCTCGGTGCCTGGTAGTCCTGCAGGTGGTCCTCGACGAAGCTGACCTGCGGGCGCCGGGACCGGTAGTCGATCAGCTGGTCGGCGTCGAACTCGGCGATCATCTCGGCATCGAGCGTGTCCAGCAGTTCTGCGGTGATCTGCCGGACCACGTGGCCCGCGTCGGCGAAGCCGGTGAACCCCATGACGAGGTTGAGTCCGCGCAGTTCGGTGCTGGAGAACAGCGCGTCATCACGGATATAGAGCGACTGGGGATCCAGCAAAGAGCCGGAAATCCGTTCAATCACGGCGTGTTCCTTTCACGATGGCGGCGGTGGGAGAAGCGGGGCGCAATCCGCCATTCGGGCGGTGCCTGGCGGAACGGCCAGTCAGGCAGATCCTCCCGGCCAGTCCCATGGAGCACTCACCGCTCCGCAGCGTCTCTACCAATACAACGCCCCGGCACCCGGGCTAATTCCTGCCCGGTGTGTGCTCCAGCTCTCATTCGATTGAATTTCCGCACGGTCGAGAGACTACGATCGGTGATGGCCCTAGGGCCTGTTTTGCAGACACCGGGTTGCGTCCCAAACCGACGGCGCCCCGGGATCCGTGGCAGGACGCCAAACATGCAGTTCCTGCCGAATATCACCGAGAACCATCACAGAGAATTGAGGACTGTCCTCGTGGTCAAGAATAGTGAAGTCAAACTTAGTGCAGTCGCAGGGGATTTGAAGAAGTCCCCCAGCGATGCCCTCGTCATCGGCGTCGGACAGGGTCCTGACGGCCCCGTTCTGCTCGACAATCCGCTGACGGCCAAGGCCGCGGAGGCCCTGGCGGAATCACTGAGCGTTCTTGGCATCACCGGCGCGGCGGACCAGGCTCACCGGCTGCCCGGCCTGCCCGAGGCGGGAGCGACCATCCTGCTGCTCGCCGGCGTCGGCAAGCTTTCCGCCACGAAGCCGCTCTCCGAGGAGGCACTGCGCCGTGCCGCCGGCTCGGCCGTCCGCCAGCTGGCCGGCGTCGCCACCGTCACCCTGGCCCTGCCCACGACCACCCTGGCCGAGGTCGCGGCGGTCGCCGAGGGCGCCGCGATGGGCGCCTACTCCTACACGGAGTTCCGGTCCTCCAAGGACGGGCTCAAGGACCCGGTGAAGAACGTCATCATCCGCACCGACTTCGCCACGGACAAGGCGCTGGCGCCGGTCCTGAACCGGGCATCCCTGATCGGCACGGCCGTGAACGCGACCCGCACGCTGGTCAACCAGCCGCCGAGCCACCTCTACCCCGAGTCCTTTGCCGACGCCGCCAAGGAACTGTCCAAGGGCCTGCCGGTGAAGGTGACCGTCTGGGACGAGAAGCGTCTTGAGAAGGAGGGATTCGGCGGCATCCTCGGCGTCGGCAAGGGCTCCACCCGGCAGCCGCGCCTCGTAAAGGTCGAATACGCCCCGGCGAAGGCCACGGCCAAGATCGCCCTCGTGGGCAAGGGCATCACCTTTGACACGGGCGGCATCTCCATCAAGCCGGCCCTGGGCATGGGCGACATGAAGTCCGACATGGCGGGTGCCGCCGTCGTCCTCAACACCGTCCTGGCCCTCGCGGGCCTCGGGCTGCCCGTCAAGGCGACCGCGTGGCTCTGCATCGCCGAGAACATGCCCTCCGGCGCTGCACAGCGCCCGGCGGACGTCCTGACGATGTTCGGCGGCAAGACCGTCGAGGTCCTCAACACCGACGCCGAGGGTCGCCTGGTCATGGCCGATGGCATCGTCGCCGCCAGCCAGGAATTCCCGGACGCCATCATCGACGTCGCAACCCTCACCGGCGCCCAGCTCATTGCCCTGGGCGACCGCACCGCCGGCGTGATGGGTTCCGACTCCCTCACCGGCGCCATCAAGACCGCCGCGGACCGGGCCGGCGAGCTCGTCTGGCCCATGCCGCTGCCGGAAGAACTCCGGGCCAGCCTCGACTCCCAGGTCGCCGACATCGCCAACATTGGCGAACGCCACGGCGGCATGATGACCGCGGCCGTCTTCCTGCGCGAGTTCGTCGGCAAGGGCAAGGACGGGGAACAGATCCCGTGGGCGCACATCGACATCGCCGGCCCGTCGTTCAATAACGGCAGCCCCTACGGCTACAACCACAAACAGGGCACGGGCAGCACCGTCCGCACCCTGGTGGCCTACGTCGAGGACATCCTCGCCAAGACCGTCTAGCGCGCATCGCGGCTTTGTGGCCGGGGCGGCGACGCCTTCCCGGCCACAAAGGCGCGTGACACTGGACACAAGCGCTCCACAAACGCCATGGCAAGGTGGAGCATGTATTAGTGGTTCGCTAAGGTAAACCTTGTTTCCCAGAAGCAGACCCCAATGTAGTAGTCACAAATGAAAGGGAACCGGCCGGCTGGCACAATCACAGCAGACAGGTTCCAAGACCAGATGATGCGTACTCTCGTGTCATCGTTCACGCGAGGGAGCGTTTTAGTGGCCGATCAGGCAACTGCGCAAGAATTCGACATCCTGGTACTCGGCGGCGGCAGCGGCGGCTACGCCACCGCACTGCGTGCTGTCCAGCTTGGCCTCACCGTCGGCCTCATCGAAAAGGGCAAGCTCGGCGGCACCTGCCTGCACAACGGCTGTATCCCCACCAAGGCCCTGCTGCACTCGGCAGAGCTGGCGGACCACGCCCGCGACTCGGCCAAGTACGGCGTCAACGTGACCCTTGACAGCATCGACATCACGGCTGTCAACGCTTACAAGGACGGCATCATTGCCGGCAAGTTCAAGGGCCTGCAGGGTCTGATCAAGGGCAAGAAGGGCATCACCGTCATTGAGGGTGAGGGCAAGCTTCAGGGCACCGACACCGTCGTCGTGAATGGCACCGCGTACAAGGGCAAGAACATTGTCCTCGCGACCGGCTCGTACTCCCGCACCCTGCCGGGCCTGGAAATCGGCGGCAAGGTCATCACCTCCGACGAAGCCCTGACCATGGATTACATCCCCAAGAGCGCGATCATCCTGGGCGGCGGCGTGATCGGCGTCGAGTTCGCTTCGGTCTGGAAGTCGTTCGGCGTCGACGTCACGATCGTCGAAGGCCTCCCGTCGCTGGTTCCGAACGAGGACGCCACGATCGTCAAGGCCTTTGAGCGCGCCTTCAAGAAGCGCGGCATCAAGTTCTCCACCGGTGTCTTCTTCCAGGGCGTCGAGCAGAACGACGACGGCGTCAAGGTCACCCTCGTGGACGGCAAGACCTTCGAGGCCGACCTCCTGCTCGTCGCCGTCGGCCGCGGCCCCGTCACGGCGAACCTTGGCTACGAAGAGGCCGGGATCACGATCGACCGCGGCTTCGTCATCACCAACGAGCGCCTCCACACCGGCGTCGGCAACATCTTCGCCGTCGGCGACATCGTCCCCGGCGTGCAGCTCGCGCACCGCGGCTACCAGCAGGGCATCTTCGTCGCCGAAGAGATCGCTGGCCTGAAGCCGGTCATCGTCGAGGACGTCAACATCCCCAAGGTCACCTACTCCGAACCCGAGATCGCCACCGTCGGCTACAGCGAGAAGGCCGCCAAGGAGAAGTTCGGCGAGGACCAGATCCAGACCCAGGAATACAACCTGGCCGGCAACGGCAAGAGCTCCATCCTGGGCACGTCCGGCCTGGTCAAGCTGGTCCGCCAGAAGGACGGCCCCGTCGTCGGCGTCCACATGATCGGCGCCCGCATGGGCGAGCAGATCGGTGAAGCACAGCTGATTGTGAACTGGGAAGCCTACCCGGAGGACGTGGCCCAGCTGGTCCACGCCCACCCCACCCAGAACGAATCCCTGGGCGAGGCGCATCTGGCGCTGGCGGGCAAGCCCCTCCACGGCTAGCAGCTCCGCCCGCACCACCGCATGAACTCAGAGCTTGGTGCACCCGGCCCGAAAAGCCGGGTGCACTAAGCTCGACCAAGGCAGCAATCATCCGCACTAAAGATCAATAAGGAGAACGGGGACGACATGTCTGAATCCGTTAACTTGCCCGCCCTCGGTGAGAGCGTCACCGAAGGAACCGTCACCCGCTGGCTCAAGCAGGTCGGTGACCGGGTAGAGGTGGACGAGCCGCTGCTCGAAGTCTCCACCGACAAAGTAGACACCGAGATCCCCTCTCCGATCGCCGGCGTGATCGAGGAAATCCTCGTCGCCGAGGACGAGACCGCTGAAGTTGGCGCCCCGCTGGTCCGCATCGGCTCCGGCGACGCCGCCCCGGCCCCGGCCGCGGCAGAGGCTCCGGCCGCGGCCGCCGAAGAGGCACCGGCTCCCGCCGCAGCGGCGCCGGCCGCAGAAGAGGCTCCCGCGGAGGCTCCGGCCGCCGAGGCCCCTGCCGCCGCTCCGGAATCTGCTCCGGCAGGTGAAGGACACGACGTCACGCTGCCTGCCCTGGGCGAAAGCGTCACCGAAGGCACTGTGACCCGCTGGCTGAAGAGCATCGGCGACACCGTAGAGGTCGACGAGCCGCTGCTCGAGGTTTCCACCGACAAGGTCGACACCGAAATCCCGTCCCCGGTTGCCGGAACCCTCCTGGAAATCCGCGTCAACGAGGACGAGACGGCCGAGGTCGGCTCCGTTCTGGCCGTCATCGGTTCCGGCGCCGCGGCACCGGCAGCACCGGCGCCCGCTGCGGCCCCCAAGCAGGATGCAGCACCGGAAGCTCCCAAGCAGGAAGCACCGGCCGCCCCCGCCCCGGCAGCAGCACCGGAGGCTCCCAAGCAGGAAGCTCCCGCAGCGGCCGCTCCGTCAGCGCCCGCCGCCCCGACTGCAGCACCCGCCGCTCCGGCAGCCCCCGCGCCTGCGGCAGCAACTGCCGCACCGGCAGAGTCCGGCTACGTCACTCCCCTGGTCCGCAAGCTGGCCAACCAGCAGGGCGTCGACATCGCGGCCCTCACAGGCACCGGCGTCGGCGGCCGCATCCGCAAGCAGGATGTGCTGGCAGCTGCCGAGGCAAAGGCAGCACCGGCCGCAGCCCCCGCCGCATCTGCGCCGGCAGCCGCCTCGACCACTGTGCCGACTTCAAGTGCTGCGTCCTCGCTGCGCGGCACCGTGCAGAAGGCCCCGCGCATCCGCCAGGTCATTGCCCGCCGCATGCGCGAGTCACTGGACATCTCCACCCAGCTGACCCAGGTCCACGAGGTCGACATGACCAAGGTTGCCAAGCTGCGCGCCAAGGCCAAGAACTCCTTCCAGGCCCAGAACGGCTCCAAGCTGACCTTCCTGCCCTTCATCGCCAAGGCTGTTGCCGAGGCCCTGAAGCAGCACCCGAAGGTCAACGCCTCCTACGACGAGGACAAGCAGGAGATCACCTACCACAACGCCGAGCACCTGGCGATTGCGGTGGACACCGACAAGGGCCTGCTGGTTCCGGTCATCTCGGACGCCGGCAACCTGAACCTGGCCGGCCTGGCCGGCAAGATTGCCGACGTCGCCGACCGCACCCGCAACGGCAAGATCGGCCCGGACGAGCTCTCCGGCGGCACCTTCAGCATCACCAACATCGGTTCGGTGGGCGCCCTGTTCGACACCCCGATCATCAACCAGCCGCAGGTTGCCATCCTCGGCACCGGCGCGATCGTCAAGCGGGCCGTAGTGGTCGCCGACGAGAACGGCGATGACTCGCTGGCCATCCGTTCGATGATGTACCTCTCCCTGACGTACGATCACCGCCTGGTCGACGGCGCCGACGCAGGACGCTTCCTGCAGACGCTGAAGGCACGCCTTGAGGAAGGCGCCTTCGAGGCCGACCTCGGACTCTAGGGTCTAGAAGCACACTGACGGCGACGGCGGTGCGGGCTCCGGTGGGAAACCACCGGGCGCCCGTGCCGCCGTCGCCGTTTTTGCTGTTCCTCCCCGGGGCCGCGGCGGGTCCTACTACGGTGCGTAGAAGACTCTGGCTACACTGATGCCATGAACATCGTCTATAACGTCATGGTCTTCCTGCACATCATCGGCGCCGCCATGATTGTCGGCATCTGGATTGGCCAGATGAAGAAGCCCACCGTCCACCCGCGCCAGTTCGACGGCGCGATGCTGCAGCTGATCACGGGCATCATCATGATGGGGCTGATCCCGGTCCTGGACATGAACGCCAACTACGCCAAGCTCGGCGTCAAGCTTGTCATCGCCCTGATCGTCGGCGTCCTGGCCTTCATTGGCCGCCGCAAGTACAAGAAGGGCGAGCCGATCAGCAAGGGCCTCGCGAACAGCGTTGGCGGCCTGGCACTGCTCAACGTTGCGATCGCGACCCTGTGGCAGTAACCGGCTGACTGCACCCGCCATGACGGCGCCGCTCCCCCGCGAGGGTGCGGCGCCGCCGTCGCTTAACTGCCACCGTTAAGCCGTCAGTCGCCGGCGATGCAGAATTCGTTGCCCTCGGGATCCTGCATCACATCCCAGTGGAAGTCGCCGATGTCATTGCCCTCCACGAACCCGGCACCGAGGGACTCGGCGCGGGCGCGCAACGCCGCAGGGTCGGGCCCATGGATGTCCAGGTGCAGGCGCCGCCTGCCCTCCGTGGGGTCCTGGACCTGCTGGAAGGCCAGCTGCGGGGCCCCTGGGCCGGCGGGCTCCAGCCAGACGAACTGCTCGAAGCGCGAGGAGACGGCCGTACCCAACAAGTCGGCCCAGAACTGCGCCAGGCGCGCGGCGTCGACGGCGTTGACCATGATCGTGGCAATACGCGCCACGGGCGCCCCTGGCACCTGCGCATCTTCGGTAACTTCCATGACGACACTGTACGGGTCACAATCCTCTGACAGCGGAACCCCCGTGCGGCGGCCGCACAGAATCCCTAGGATTGATCACGGCAGGCTCCGGCACCAGCCGGACCCCTGATTCACAACGACGTCGAGGAGTGGACATGGCTACAACACGCACCGCACACACTGTATGGAATGGCGACCTGATGACAGGCGCCGGCAACACCACCCTGGACAGCTCCGGGCTGGGCAACTTCGACGTCACCTGGAAGGCGCGCGCCGAGGCCGCCGAGGGCAAGACCAGCCCCGAGGAGCTCATTGCGGCAGCGCACTCCGCGTGCTTCTCGATGGCGTTCAGCAACGCCCTGGCCCAGGCCGGCCACACGGCCGAGGAGATCAACACCAAGGCTGACGTGACGTTCCAGCCGGGTACCGGGATCACCGGCAGCCACCTCACCCTGGCCGCGCGCGTCCCGGGCATTTCCGCCGACGATTTCCAGCGGCTGGCCGAGGAAGCCAAGACCGGCTGCCCCGTCTCCGCTGCCCTGACCGGCATCGAAATCACCCTGGACGCCACCCTGGCCTCCTAGCCCGGCCGCAGTACGACGAGGCCCCCGCCGCCCTGGGATATCCAGGGTGGCGGGGGCCTTGCCGTCTGTCCTGCGCGGACCGTCTGTGCGGGCCGCGCCCGGGAGCGCCTAGGCCTGGCCGGCCTGCTGGCGCGCAGGCAGCGGTGCGGGCCGGACCCGGCGGTAACCCTCGCGCAGCGGCGGACGGTCCGTGGGCAGTTCCTGGATCATTTCCTTCAGCGCCCCGATTCCGTACTCCAGTTGCGGGTCGGTTCCGGCGGCGTAGGCGTGCGGCGGGAAGGTCACCTCGATGTCAGGGGTGACGCCGAAGTTTTCCACGCCCCAGCCAACGCCACCGGCGAACCAGGTGGCGTAGCGCGGCTGGGTGACGCCGGTGCCGTCGGCCAGCGCGAAGCGGTTGTCGATCCCGACGACGCCGCCCCAGGTGCGGGTGCCAATGACGGGCCCGATCCCCCGCAGCTTGGAGACCTGCGTGATGATGTCGCCATCGGAGCCGGCGAACTCATCGGTGAGAATGATGACCGGTCCGCGGGGAGCGTGGTGCGGGTACGTCCGCGGCTTTTCCCCGCGCGGCATGCTCCAGCCGGTGACCTTGCGCCCGATGAGCTCGGCCACGAGCTGGGAGGTGTGGCCGCCACGGTTGCGCCGGACATCGACGATCAGTCCGTCCAGGGCCGTTTCGGTGTCGAGATCGCGGTGCAGCTGTGCCCAGCCGTTGGCCATCATGTCCGGGATGTGCAGGTAGCCGAACGTCCCGTTCGAGGCTTCCCGGACAGTTCGCCGGTTGCCGGAGACCCATTCCTGGTAGCGCAGGCGCTCCTCGTCCTTGACCGGGACCACGGCCACGCGGCGCTGGGCGCCCGCGGCCGCACCATGGCCGGCGCCATTGCGCAGGGTAAGTTCCACGGCGCGGCCGGCCGCGCCGACAAGCTGCATCGCCGGGGTCCGCGTTTGTGTCAGTTCGACGCCGTCGATCGCCAGCAGGACGTCGCCCGGCTTCGCGTCGGCGCCGGGACGGGTCAGCGGCGAAGTGGCCAGCGGGTCCGAGGACTCCCCCGCGAGGATGCGGGTGATTTCCCACCCCTCGCCGGTGAACCCCAGGTCCGCGCCGAGGCGGCCCTGCGGGCTGCTGCCGTTCTCGACAGCGGCTATGGGCCGGACGTAGGCGTGGGAGGTGCCGAGCTCGCCGTGCAGCTCCCACAGCAGGTCCACCAGGTCGTCATGGGAGCCGAGGCGTTCCACCACCGGGCGGTAGCGGGCGTGGACGGACTCCCAGTCCTGGCCGGCCATGTCCTCGGTCCAGAAGAAGTCGCGCTGGAGCCGCCATGCCTCGTCAAAGGCCTGGCCCCACACACTGAGTGGGTCCAGCTGCACCCGGATGCGGCCAAGGTCCACCTTGACCAGCTGGCCGGACTCCTCATCGGCCTTGGCGGCGGCCGGCGCCACGCGGATCTGCTTGTCCTGGATGAACACGATCTTTTCGCCGTCGCCGGAGAGCCGGTAGCTGTCCAGGGCCTCAACGATCGTGGCGGTGCGGCGCTTGGCCAGGTCGTAGCGGACCAGGCTCGGCGCCGCGCCCTTGTCCTCAAGGCTGGCCCGGCCCTCACCGGTGGTGCCGGCGAGCTCGCTGTCCAGCCAGAGCAGGGCGCCGGCGACGGCGGTGAGTCCGGCGTAGTTGCCTTGCGGCACCGGGACCCCGATGACGCGGTGGGCCAGGCCATCGGCGTCCACCCGCACGGAAGGGACGGGCTTGGCTGCCGGCTGCGGCCCGGGCGCAGCACCGTCCGTGCCGGCGGCATCTGGCGCGGCAGCGTCGGCATCAGCGTCGAACTGGAGGTCGACGCTCGGGCCGAAGGGCGACGGGGTGTCAGCGGCGAGGGCGACAAGGTAAGGCTTGATCGGGCTCGGGAAGGACAGATCGAAGGAGTGCCCGTCGTAGACCGGGTCGAAACTGCGGTTGGAGAGGAAGGCGAGATATTTGCCATCCGGGGTGAACGACGGCGACTCGTCCCGGAACCGGCCGTCGGTGACGTCAATGATCGCAACTCCACTGCCGCCGTCGATCCGGGTGATCCGGAGCCGGCTGCGGGACCCGAAGGACGTGACCGGCTCGGACCAGCCGAGCCACGCGGAGTCCGGGGACCATGTGAATCCCTCAATGCTGCCCTCGCCGATGCTGCTCAGCTGGGATATCGTGCCCGTGCGGGTGTCGGCAAGGTAGATATCACCGAACGCCGTGCCGACGGCGAGCCAGCGCCCGTCCGGGCTGGCTTCGATGGCGCTGGCCCGGCTGGGCTTGGGGAAGTCGATCCGCGTCAGCTCATCGGAGGCAGGCGCGGCCTTCACGGCGGCGCCCGCACCGGCCCGGTCGGGCTCGGAGCCGGAGATGGAGCCGGCTGCGTCTGCTGCAGCCGGGGCCGGGACCGCTGTGACCGGGCCGGACACGGAACCGTTTGCAGCGGCGGGGACTGATCCTGCGCCGGTCAGCGCGGCTGCGGACACCGGCTTGGGCAACTGCATGCCGGCGTCCTCGGCGGAAGCAGCCGGCTGGGCCGTTGACTCGGCAGCGGACTGCACGGCCGGCTGCGGGGCCTTCGATGCTGCCGCAGCCGCTCCGGCCAGGGGCGCCGCAATGGCTTTCAGGTACAGGGCCTCGACGCCGTCGTGGTCGGCGACATAGGCGATCCGGCCCTCGCCGAAGGGCCGCGGCAGCCGTGCCCGGACGCCCGGGGTGGCCTCGAGGACGCGGGAAGGGCCGTCCTTGTGCCGCAGCCAGTGGACGGTTCCGTGGGATTCGACGGCGCTGGACGCGCCCGTGCGGTCCGGTACGACGTCGCCAAGGTGCTTCGAGGGCTTCAGCGGGGCGGGCCGGCGCGCCTGCGAGGCGGAACCGAGCACAATGTCGAGCTTGACGGCCTCGGCGTCGAGGCTGGGCAGCAGCCAGAGCTCACCGGCCGATTCGAAGACCACGCGTTCGCCGTCGGTGGCGGCGTGGCGGACATAGAAGTCCTCGTGGTCCGTGTGGCGGCGCAGGTCGCTGCCGTTGGGCAGGACGGAATAGAGGTTTCCGTAGCCCTCGTGGTCGGACAGGAACGCGATCCGTCCCTTGACCCACAGGGGGTCGGTGAGGTTTCCGTCGAGCGCGGCAGCGAGCCGGACGAATTCACCGTTTCCGTCGGCGTCGATCCACAGCTTGCCGGCGGCGCCGCCGCGGTAGCGCTTCCACCAGGCCGGCTCACGCGAGAGGACGCTGGCGAGCACCACAGGGCGTTCGTCGCCGACGACGGGGCCATAGGCCACGGACTCGACCGGGCCGAACGGGAGTTCCTGCGCCCAGCCGCCGGTCACGGGGAGGCTGTAGGCGTGGGTGTGACGGCTGTCGGACTGGCGGAACGCGCTGGTGACCAGGACGTCGCCGTCGGGGGTGAAGCCCTTGACCCGGGTGGAAGGGTGGCCGAAGTAGCTCAACTGGCTGTAGCCGCCGCCGTCGACGTTGGCCGTGACGACTTCCGGGGCAGTCCCTTGGACGACGGTCCAGACCAGACGCTTGCCGTCGGGGGTGAAGCGGGGGTTGCGGGCCGGCAGTTGCAGGGAGGATACGCGCCAGGCGCGGCCCCCGCCCACGGGTGCAATCCAGACGTCGTCCTCGGCCACAAAGGTGACCAGATCGCCGTGCAGATGCGGGAAACGGAAGTAACTCGAGGGGGTCATCGTTCGATCATAGCCACAACGGTCCTTACGGCCCGGGAGGTTTCGCGGCCGTGCCGGGCATGGTGAGATGGATCATGCGAATCCTTATTGCCGGGGCCTCCGGGCTGATCGGAACTGCCCTTTCGGGTGCACTGCGCAGCGAGGGGCACGACGTCGTCGCCCTGGTCAGGCGTGCCCCTGCGTCCCCAGCCGAGTTCCAGTGGGACCCGGCCGCCGGCCGGATCGACGACACGGCGCTGAAGGGCGCGGACGCGGTGGTCAACCTCTCCGGCGCCGGGATCGGCGACCGGCCCTGGACCAAGGCGCGGGTCAACGAGCTCCGCGCCTCCCGGCTGGGGGCTACCCGGACCCTCGCGGCCGCCATGGCGCGCACCGACGCGCCGCCCGCCGTGTTCCTGAGCCAGTCGGCCTCCGGTTACTACGGCAACGCCGGTGCGGCGCTGCTGCGCGAGAACGCGCCGGCCGGCACCGGCACCCTGTCCCGGATCTGCGTCGACTGGGAGGCCGCGGCGCATGAGGCGCCGGCCGGTGTCCGGGTGGTCACGCCCCGCACCGGGGTCGTCCTGAGCCGCTCCGGCGGCGCACTGGGACGGTTGTTGCCGCTGCTGCGCCTGGGCGTCGGCGGCCCGCTCGGCAATGGCCGGCAGTTCTGGCCGTGGATCACTTTGCCGGATGTGGCCGCCGCCTTTTCCTTCCTTCTCTCGGCGCCCGTCTCCGGGCCGGTCAACGTCTGCGCCCCCGAAGCCGCAGATGTGAATTCCCTGATCACGCAACTGGCCAGGGCGCTGCACCGGCCGGCGGCGCTGCGGGTACCCGCCCCGGTGCTGCGGCTGGTGATGGGCGATCTCGCCGAAGAGCTGCTGCTCGCGAGCCAGCGGCTGGAGCCGGCCGTCCTGGCGGAAAACAGCTTCGCCTGGAAGCACCCGTCCCTCGACGCGGCCGCCGCCTGGGTGGCTGGGCGCGGCTAGCTGCCGCTATTAGCCGTGCAGCGTCGGGTACCTCTGGAGGAAAAGCGCCAGGGATTCGGCCAATGCTCTGATCTCCCCCGGATCGACGCTCTCGTTCGGTGCGTGGATGAGAGCGAGCGGTTCCTCGACCCCCAATAGGATGATCTCCGCGTCCGGGTAGGTGTCGGCGAGCACGTTACAGAGCGGAATCGATCCGCCTTGCCCCAGGGTTACCATCGGCCGTCCGTAGGCCTCGGACATCGCGGCACTCATGGCATCAAAGGCGGGGCCTCCGACTGGCGCCTGGAATGGTGCCCCGATCGCCTCGAGGTCCACCGTGACGTGGACGCCCCAGGGTGCGGCGGCGTTGAGGTGGTCAACCAACGCCGTGTGGGCCTCGGCGGCCGCCATGCCTGGCGGGACGCGCAGGTTTAGCCGCGCGGACGCCCGCGGCACGATCGACGCCGTCGAGCCGGTTACCGCCGGGCAGTCGATGCCGAGCACGGTGATGGCCGGCCGCGCCCAGAGCATGTCGGACACGCTGCCGTCCCCCAACAACGAGACCCCCTCAAGAACTCCGGCGTCGACGCGGAACTGCTCGGGCGGATAGGGCGCGCCGGTCCAGGTCTGGGCATTGTCCAATCCCGTGACTGTGGTGTTGCCTTGCTGGTCCCGCAGGGATGCCAGCATGGCGATCAATCCGGCCAGCGCGTCGGGGGCTGCGCCGCCAAACATGCCGGAGTGGAGTTCTGACGCCATCGCCTCCACCGTCACCACGACATTGACCATCCCCCGCAGGGTCACGGTCGCCGCTGGGTGTCCCACTGCGGCGTTGCCGGTGTCGCAGACCAGGATGGTATCGGCGCGGAGCAGGTCATGGTGGCTCTCGACGAACGCCTCGAGCCCGCCGGTGCCCTGTTCCTCCGACCCCTCGACCACCAGCTTCAGGTTCACGGGCACGTCGTTGCCGAGTGCCCTGAGCGCGAGCAGATGGGCGACGATGTTGCCCTTGCAGTCGGCGGCACCCCGGCCGTACCAGCGCCCGCCCACTTCAGTGAGTTCGAAGGGCGGGGTCCGCCATGCCGAGTCATCGAGGGGCGGCTGCACATCGTAGTGCGCGTAGAGCAGCACGGTCGGCGCGTAGGGATTGGATCCCGGCCTCGAACCGACCACCGCATCGGAACCGTCCGGGGTCCGCGCGCGGTGCACGTCCGAAAATCCGAGCCCGGCGAATTTGTCCAGCACCCACTGGGCAGCCTTGGCACACTCCTCCGGGGGGAACTGCCGTGCATCCGCCACCGACCGGATGGCCACGAACTCGGCGAGTTCTTCCCGTGCCGGACCCATCAGATCGGTGATGCGGGCGCGCAGGTCCACGGCTCACGCACCACCGGTGTTTGAGGTCTTCAGGTCGTCAATGAACTCCTGGAATTCAGCGAGCTGGTCCGGGCAGTAGACCTTGATAATCGCGAGCTCGCCCACGGCGATCCGGGCGTTCACGATCACCGGCCTCATTCCAGGCCCAGTCGCCCCGTTCGTCAGCTGGCTCAGGAACGTGGCCCGGCTCAGGGCGTCGTTCGGGTTCGCGCAAACCGCGCCGCCGTCGTCACCGAGCACCCGGGCTATCTGCTCGCGCGAGGGTGCCGTCCCGCCGGCGGATTCAATCTCAGCTATCAGCTGGTCGGCCTTCGCCAGGGATTGCTGGGTCTCCCTCGCCGTTCTGAAGTTCAGCAGTGCGACGACGGCGAACACCACGAGCAGGACCATGGCAACGATGTAAACGATCGAGCGGCTGCGCTTGGTCGAGGACTCCTGATGCGTTCTCATGACTTCGGGACCTCCGTCTGCGTCTGTTGGTCGGGCAGCTTCCAGGAAGGCTTGCGGAACCTGTAGAAGAGGAACGGCACGAGCAGCCCGAGCCCCAGTGCGCCGCCGCCCACGATCAGGAAATAAACGAGCGGATCGCCGTCGCCGAACTGCGACGGCGGAACGAACCCGACAAGCAGCGCGGCCAGGGAGGCTGCGAAGCCGACGCCGCACAGCCCGATCAGCATCGGCGCCCGGTAGCCACGCGGGTGGTCCGGGTCGTTACGGCGGAGCCGGACCGCGGCCACGAACATCAGCAGGTACATGATCAAGTAGACCTGTGTGGTGATTACCGAGAAAATCCAGTACGCGCTGGAGACATCCGGGATGAGCGCGTAGCCGAGCGCGATCACGGTAGTGACGAGCCCCTGGACCACCAGGAGGTTCTGCTGGATGCCGTTCTTGTTCAGCTTTTGCAGGAACGGCGGGAGGTAGCCTTCCTCACGCGAGATCAGCAGCAGGCCCTTGGACGGACCGGCCAGCCACGTCAGCATGCCGCCGAGGGAGGCAGCAACCAGCATGATGCCGAGGATCGGAGTGAGGCCTTGCAGGTTAAAGGACGACAGCACCGCGTCGAAGGCCTGCATGACACCCGCCGTAAGGGAGAGTTCATCGGCCGGGACGATCCAGCTGATCGCGAGCGCCGGCAGGATGAAGATCAGCAGGACGAGTCCCATGGCCAGGAACATCGACTTCGGGTATTCCTTGGGCGGGTCCTTCAGGGAGGACACGTGCACCGCGTTCATCTCCATGCCGCTGTAGGACAGGAAGTTGTTCACGATCAGCACCAGGCTGGCCAGCCCGGCCCATTCGGGCAAGAAGTTTGCTGCGGTCATCGGAGCGGCGGACGGGTTGCCCTGGCCGAGGAAGACCACACCCAGGATGACGAGCAGGGCACCCGGGATCAGGGTGCCGATGATCAGGCCACCGCTGGCCAGGCCCGCCACGCCCTTCGTGCCGCGGGATGAGACATACACGCCGGCCCAGTAGAACACCACGATCACCAAGGCCGTCCACACTCCGCTGCTGGCCAGCGCCGGGTTGAAGACGTAGGCGAGGGTGCTCGCGACGAATCCCAGCAGGGTCGGATAGTAGAAAATCGTCATCGCGAACTGGCACCACACCGCCAGGAAGCCCATGGGTTTGGAGATTCCGGACGATACCCAGTTGTAGACGCCACCCTTCCAGCCGGACGCCAGTTCAGCTGACACGAGGGACGTGGGCAGGAGGAAAACGATCGCGGGAACGATGTAGAGGAAGACTGAAGCGAGGCCGTAGACGGCCATGGTCGGGGCAGCACGGAGACTGGCCACCGAACTCGTGGTCATCAGTGCCAGGGCCACCCACGAGATCCACACGGCCGGTGGTGCCTTCGGCCGGGTCACTGCCTGTTCGCTCACGTGAGCCACACCCTCAAGTGCCCCGTGGTCTGCGCCACGGGCCAGGCGGAGCTAAACCGCCTGGGGCGAGTAGTCGTCGGCTTGAACATGCCCACTTCCCCCTTATCACACAAAGTGCTCGGTGCCTACAGCATGGACCTAGGAATTAGCAGGGAACAGTCCCCAACTCCCCTATACGTCAGATCGCCGGAGTGCTAATTTGCGCGGCTTCGGGTGCGCTTCCACAGCAAATCGGTGATCAGCGCAAGGGCAAGGATGACCACCAGCGCGGCGGCGGTTGCGGGTTCGTTGACGAGCGTGGTGGTGCAGAACACCAGGAACGTGCCCATGGTCGCGATCAGGGCGATGATGAGCATGAAAAGCAGGGCGCCGGTCTCCCTGTACACCTTGAAGTGGGCCAGGGTGACGGCGGAGAAAATGAGCAGTGCCACCGCACTTCCGAGGGAGGCAATGCTGTTCAGGTTGAACAGCAGCACCATCACGGCCGCGAGGCCGGCCATGACCAGCAGTCCGACCGGTACTTGCCGGCGACCCACGGATCGGCCGAACACCGGCGGGAACTGGCCCACTGAGGCCAGGTGCCGGGTCATCCCCACAGAGGGGTAGAGGGTGGCGTTCACCGCCCCGGCGGTGGAGAGCAGGGCGGTGACCACCATCAGCACGTATCCGAACTGGCCCAGCGTCGGCTTGGCGGCCTCGGCCAGCGCTGTGGCGCCGTAGGCGACGACCTGGTCGGCGGTCAAGGTTCCGAAGACGCCCAGGGAAACCGCGACGTACACCGTCGTGGCGATCGCCAGCGCCAGGTACATGGCGCGGGGCAGTTGACGGGACGGGGCAGGCAGATCCTTCGCGGTGAAGGTGATGACGCCGAACCCGAGGAAGGCGAAAAACGTCAACGCCACACTCGCGATGATCTCGCGAACGCCCGGGTAGCCGGCCGGATCCAGGAGGGCGGGGTTCCAGTTCGCGATTGTGACAATTGCGAACACGGACAGGATGGCCAGCACCGCCTTCACGATCAGCGACTGGACTTTGGCCACCGCCGTGGAACCGACAGCGTTCAGGAAGGTCATGAGCACGATGAGGGCGACAGCGAACACCTTGGCCCAGGTTGGGTCACGACCGGTCAGGACCGCGCTGGCATACCCCCCGAAGGACGACGCCACCATGGCCCCCACGATCGCGCCGGTCACATAGAACAACCACGAAACGATCCCGGTAACGTGCCCCTCCCCGAACCCCCGGGCCAGGTAGGCGAGCATGCCTCCGCCTGACGGGTACGTGGCGCCGAGCTTGGCAAACGAGTACCCCTGAAGGCCGGCGATGGCGCCCGCGATGAGAAAGGACACCCACACGGCCGAGCCGGCGACGGCGCCGGCTGCGCCCAGCAGCGCGAAGATTCCCGCGCCCACCATGGAACCCACCCCGATGAACGCTGCTTGGATGACGGTCATCTGCTTCTTCGGAACCGTGGTCGACATGGCGTCCCTCTCCGGCTTCAGGCACTCGCAAGCAGCCGTCTCGCAGGGAGGCTACCACCGGTCCCCCGACGGCGGAACCCTAGCCCGCTTCGGGCCCCGGGGGTAGAACGTCCTGGATCTGCCAACGCCCATCGACGGGCACCAGGACGAGGTGAAGCTGCTGCGCGGAGGCGGCGGGAACCTCAGCCACTATGGCGCCGTTTCCATCGAGCTCCCGGTACGCGGAGGGCGCGGTGGTGATGGCCACCACGGCCCGGGCGGGGCTGCTGTCCGCGGTGGCCTCAATCCGGGTCAGGGAGGTCGAGAAGCCGGCCAGGACATGGCCGGAGGCGCTGAGCTGCGTTCGGATCCGCGCGTCGGCAGCGGCGGCTGCCGACCCCGGGGCGTTGACGTCATCGAGCAGGCCGAAGTCCCCGGAGCTGAGCGCGAGCGAGCGAAGCCGGGCGAGACCGCGGACGGCCTCCGCCGGATCCGGCGAGGCCAGCAGCGCCTCCAGGTCGGGAAGGACTACGGTGGCCCCGCCGTCGGCCGTGGAGGGCGGCGAGACGCCCGCCGGACCCTCCGACGGTGCCGCCGGCCTCTCCTGACCCGCGGCAACTCCTGCCTGCACCGGCACGCTCTCGCCCGGGCCGAACCCCGGAAACAGGCCGGCGACAGCGTCGGGGGCCGGGCCGCCACCGGCCAGCAGCCAGATGCCGGCCACCAGGGCTGCAGCGGCGAGAGCGGGAAGCAGCGCCCGCCGCGCGGGGGACCTTCGGAATCCGCGGTGGAGTCCGGCTTTCCGGACAGCGCCTGGACGCCGGCCCGGGCCGGACTGCACGGCCTTCCGTGTGAGCAGTTGGGGGATGACCGTGGGGTGCACGGAGACCGACAGATCGACGGGCTCCGCCCGGGCGCTGCGGTAGACCATAGCGGCAAACTCCGCCGCCGGGGGACGCTCCCGGCGCTCACCGCTCAACCCCGCTTCGAGGGCGGCCACCAACGCTGCCGGCACCTCCGGGACCAGAAGGCTCAGCGGTGGACGATGCGCCCCTGGCTCAGGGGCCCGTCCGGTGAGGCAATACCAGCCCAAGGCTGCCAGGGAGTAAATGTCGCGTTCGGGCTGCAGCCCGGCCCGCACAGCGTCCGAGGGGGCGGGATCCTGGAAACCTGCTGTGCCCTCTTCCGCGACCGGAGCGGCGTCGGCCATCATGCGCGCGACGCCGAGATCGGCCAGCAGCGGTTTGCCCTCGGCCGTGAAGAGCACGTTGCCGGGGGCCACATCACCGTGGGTGAAGCCTTGGCCGTGAAGGTATGCCAGGGCCTGCGCGATAGGAGTCAGGACCGTCACCGTTTCGCCGGGACCCAGACGTCCCCGGCTTCCCACGAGCGACGCCAGCGAGCCGCCGGGTGCGTAGTCCAGCGCAAGCCCGAGGCCGCTGCCGCCAGAGTCGTGAACCGGCAGGCGCACCACCGCGTGCACGCGAAGCAGGTGGCCGTGTGCCAGGGCGGAGAGGATCCGGACTTCGCGCCGCATGACGTCCTCGGCCTCGGATTCTTCCGGTGCGGCGCGGTCGGCATCGAAGCATTTGAGGGCGAACTCGCGGCCCGTTGACTGTTCGGTGACCAGCCAGACCGTGGCGCTGCCGCCGCGCCCCAGGAGGCGTCCGACGTCGTAACCGGGAACCTGGGGGGCCGCACCGGCGGCCGGCGGGAGATCTTCCATACCCAAGGAATAGTCGATTGCGCGGAATCGTGCAGAAGTTATCCACAGGCATGAGAGCTTAAGCACACAAACGGGAGGTGGGTGCGGCGGGGTCTAAGCTTGATGCCATGACTCTTGAGTTCAAACAGCTGGGTCTCGCCCCGGACTTCGTCGATTACACGCGCGGATGGGACATCCAGCGCGAATTGCATGAAAAGGTCCTCGCAGGCACCGCGCCCAGCACTGTACTGCTGCTCGAACACGCCGCGGTTTACACCGCAGGCAAGCGCACCGAAGACCATGAACGGCCCTTCGACGGAACTCCCGTTGTGGCCGTGGACCGCGGCGGCAAGCTGACGTGGCACGGCCCCGGCCAGCTCATTGGCTACCCCATCATCAAACTGAAGAACAAGGCTGGCATCCGCGACTACGTGGAGCGGCTGGAAGCGGTCATCATCGCCGTCCTGGCGGACTACGGCATCGCCGCCGTCCGGATCAAGGGCCGCGCGGGCGTCTGGATCGAACAGGACGAAAAGGGTCCGGACCGCAAGATCGCGGCCATCGGCATCCGCGTCCACGAAGGCGTCACCATGCACGGCTTCGCGATCAACTGCAACAACGATCTCGCCCCCTACGGCCAGATCATCGCCTGCGGGATCAGCGACGCCGGAGTCACCACTATCACCCAGGAACTTGGCAGGGACGTCACCCCGGCGGACCTCGTGTCGCGGATCACCGAAGAACTGCGCAAGAATGAACAAGCCCTAGTTGCAACCCCAGAAGGAGCTCTACTGTGACACTGGCACCAGAAGGCCGGAAGATGCTGCGCATTGAGCAGCGAAACGCGGCCACACCGGTGGAACGGAAGCCGGAA